>Ga0209458_1000038_pt1 | contig 82824 bp, 77 predicted proteins | sample WorMetLIZAISLAND_FD_187411 | JGI IMG/M metagenome (GOLD analysis project Ga0209458, IMG submission 187411) | Marine gutless worms symbiont microbial communities from Max Planck institute for Marine Microbiology, Germany - Inanidrilus manae... ...
CAATAACTTTAGTGCGCGAAGCGCATCATAGTTGAAACTATGGACTTTAAGTCCCTTCACTTTCAGTCCGTGGCTTGTCCACGGATGAGGACTTTAGTCCTCCAGACTATGGACTTTCAGTCCATATACGCTGGAGATCGTCGTGGAGTTTCATCGCCGCGAGCATTGAGTGGTGCAGGGTGTCGGGTCCGGGACAGGAAGAGGGACAGGAAGATGACACAGCCTTTAGCCGGAAAGAAGATCGCGGTGGTCCTCGAGAGTCAGTACATACCCGGCGAGATCCAGGTTTACCGGGAGCGGTTCGCCGCGTACGGGGCTGAGGTCGAGCTGGTCTCCCGCCTGTGGGGGCAGCCTGCGCAACGCTTCTACAGCACGGTCGAGCCGGGGGTCGTGGACGCGCTCGAATGGCTGGAGGTAACGACCGACTTCGATGACATCGACCTCGAGGACTATGCAGCGGTCATCGTGGCGGCCAACTACACCAGCGTGCGTCTGCGCTGGAGCGAGCGCGAAGACCTCCATACCGGCAATGCCGCCGAGGTGGCGCGTAGTGTCCTGGCGGTTGCCTTCCTGCGCCGCGCCATGGCCGATCCGCGCATCGTCAAGGGCCTGGCCTGCCACGCCCTGTGGCTGTTGACCCCCTCGCCGGATCTGCTGGCCGGGCGCAAGGTGATCTGCAACAAGGTGGTGCTCGCCGACGTGATCAACGCCGGCGCCCTCTATACCCCTTGTCCACCCGGCACCCCGCCCGAGCAGCAGGTGGTGGTGGACCGGGATCTGGTTACCAACAACTCGTGGCACGCCAGCGCGGCCCTGGTAGACGCGGTCAGGGACCGCATCCTCGATCCCCCGTCGGCCCCGCGCTATGAGCCGGTCCCGACCGCGGCGACTTCGGTTGCCCCACCGGCGTCATCGTCGCATACCCCCTCATCGCCGGGCGCCCCACCCCGGACGTCATTCTGACGGGACGGAAGATGATCCGGGTCCCGGACGGTGATCCGCCGCTGCGGAGGGTGTCGCAGAAGCCCCTCTCCCGCCGGGAGAAGGGTTGGGGAGAGGGGATCAAAAGCACGGTAGGCGCCGGCTTGCCGGCGCGGGGCCTGAAAAGGAAAGCGTCGGCCGCAGGTTCAGAAGGGAAAGCGCGGGCGAGCCCGTGCCTACCGGGAGCACCTGCCGGCAAGTAGGAATTTAACGACGAGGAACCGAGTATGGCGAATCCCACTGGTCACCGTAAGCTGTTGGAACAGCTACACGCGGATGGCATCCGGTATCTGTTCGGAAATCCGGGCAGCAGCGAAGAGGGGCTGTTGGACGAGATCACCCGCTTCCCGGCGATCCGGTATATCCATGGCCTGCAGGAGGCGGCCATCGTCGGCGTGGCCGACGGGCTATGCCCAGGCGACCCAGCGGCCCGCGGTGGTGCAGCTGCACAGTGGGGTGGGGCTCGGAAACGGCACCAGCGGTCTCTGTCTCTACCATGCCCTGTGCAAGCAGACGCCCATGCTGGTGCTGGCCGGTGAGGCGGGGGTCTCCGTGGATGCCATGGAGGCCCACATGGCCGTCGATCTGGTGGGGCTGGCGCGTCCGGTCACCAAATACGCGACCCGGGCCATCCATCCCGGCAGCCTGCTGCACCTGGTGCGACGGTGCCTGAAGGTGGCGGCGCCCCCGCCCTGGGGACCGGTGTTCCTCGCCATCCCCCAGGATGTCCTCGACCAACCCAACGCCGAGCTCGTGACCCTGACCCTGGTACCGGAGACCCGAGTGGTGCCGGAGCCGGCGCTGATCGCCCGCTGCGTGGAGCCGGTGCAGGGGGTTACCAACCCGGTCATCCTCATGGGTGACGGTGTCGCCCACTCTCAGGCCCATAGGGAGATGGCACAGCTGGCGGAGGTCCTGGGGGCGCGCGTGTACGGCCTCATGGCCTCGGAGATGACCCATCCGCTCTACTGTGGTCTGACCGGCCATATGTTCGGCGAGGGGAGTCAGGCGCGGGTGCAGGATGCGGACGTGGCCATCATCTGCGGGACCTATGTGTTCCCCGAGGTCTTTCCGCTGCTGGAGAATCCTTCCACTCCGACGCGCGCGTCATCCATATCGACCTGGATGCCTATGCCATCGCCAGGAACCACCCGGTGACCCTGGGCCTAGTCAGCGGCCCCAAGCTCACCTTGCGGGCCCTGGCGGAGACCCTCACCGATCACATGACCGCCGAGTAGAAGGCGGCGGCCGCGGTACGGGCGGCGGCGATCGGGGCCGAGAACGCACGCAGCCGGGCCGACGCACTGGAGCAGGATCGCAGCCGGCGCACAAAAGTGCCTCTGTATATGTCCACCTTCGCCGAGGCGCTAGCGCAGCAATTGCCCAAGGACGCCGTCCTCTACGACGAGTCCCTCACCCATCTCCCCGAGCTCAACCGCTGGTTGCCGCCGGAAACACCGGGCACCTTCTTCCAGACCCCCGGCGGCACCCCCTGGGGGTGGGGATCCCCGGCGCCGTAGGTGCCAAGCTCGCGCATCCCGAGCGTACCGTGGTCGGATTCACCGGCGATGGCGGCGCCATGTATACGCTGCAGGCCCTGTGGACCGCGGCCCGCTGTGGGATCGATGCCAAGTTCGTAGTCTGCAACAACCACAGCTACTGGCTCCTGAAGCAGAACTTGGTGGATTACTGGGGTGACCTGGGAATCGACTCCGGGTCTTTCCCGCCGGCCTTCAATATCGGTACTCCCGATCTGGATTTCGTCGCCTTGGCGCAGGGCCACGGGGTGCCGGGACAGCAGGTGGCGCGGCCCGAACAGATCGCGCCGGCGATCGCGGCGATGCTGGAGCACGCGGGACCGTACCTCATCGATCTGGTGCTCGAAGGCAAGGTGCAACGCCCGGACGATCAGGTACGCGGTGCCTGCACGGGCGAGGTGCCTTGCTCCTGATAATCCACAATAGGTGAGAGACACTGAGATAGGGGAAGATCTGTTCCGGGTTGCCGTCCCTGGACGATTAGGGAGCGTTCTCAATTGAGCCAAATCATCGTAAAAATCAAGCTGGAAAAGCGCGGGCAAGCCCCGCACCTACCGCGTAGTTAGCTGTAGACGCCGGCGCGGCATCGGGGCCATATGATTGTCAGCGAGTCGCTCATAACGGGTTGTTATCATTGGACAATTTATTGATTGATAACGTCCCCTAGGTCCTGGGGTCCCACCCGGGACAACGGCGGGTAGGCAGGAGAGCGACGATGGGAGCCGATACCCAAGCCCGTCGTTCCGGCTAGGACGCCGGAATCCAGTTGCCAGGGATGGCAAATTCTCAGGAAGCTGATTGCGACCAGTTTGCATTTATTCGCGCTTATTTGCGGCAAAAAATGATTTCCAATTTTTCATTGCTTCAATAACTTTAGTGCGCGAAGCGCATCATAGTTGAAACTATGGACTTTAAGTCCCTTCACTTTCAGTCCGTGGCTTGTCCACGGATGAGGACTTTAGTCCTCCAGACTATGGACTTTCAGTCCATAGTGGTTGATTGGTATTGCACCAACAGGCATTGAGGTAACCTGGTTTGGACTACGCTGTTTCCGAATTGCCGACGGTAAGATTGCAGAGGGTTGGAGTCAGTTCGATCAGCTGGGAATAATGCAGCAACTCGGGGTCATCCCGGCGAGCACATAAGCTCCGAAACTGCAGGAGAAAGAACCATGTTAAACGCGGAGAATGTGTCGACTGTCGACCGCCTTTATGATGAACTCAACAAGGGCAATGTTGACATCATTGACGAGATAATTGTCCCTTCTTTCATCCCGCACGGAGAAGCCATGGGCCTCGACACCAGCGCATCCGATCGTCGCGAATCCATCAAGCAGGGACTCATGTGGGCGAGAGGGATTTTTCCCGATCTTACAGTCACGATAGAGGATACGATTTCGGAAGGAGATAAGGTCGTCTGTCGATTGACATATCATGGAACCCAAACAGGATCGGTGGAAAACATACCGGCAACCGGCAGAGAGGTTGTGTTTTCGGCAATAGCAATCAATCGGTTCACTGGCGGCAAGATTGTGGAACGCTGGTTCAACTCAGATGAGCTGGGAATGATGCGACAGATGGGGTTGATCCGCCCGCCCAAGGGAACCAAACGTGACGCATTGAATTTTCAACTCATGCATAGGAGGCAAAGTCATGTCAGAAGAGAATAAAACCATCGTTCTCCGCTTCTACCAGGAAGTAATGAACCAGGGTAAGGTGGAATTGCTGGACGAAATCATGGCTGCGGATTTCCGAGATCACGGTGAGACATTGTTTGGTAGCCCGCAAGGCCGCGAGGTTCTGAAAGCAGGCATTCTCGGCGCCCGTAGCCTCTTATCCGACCTTACCGTTCAAATCCACGACATTCTTGGTGATGGGGAGCTGGTCGGTGTACGCGGAACCATGAGATGCACTCAACAAGGGCCGTTCCTCAGCGTAGACCCGAGTGGCAATGAGCTGTCCTGGACGGGGTTAGCGATATTTCGGGTCGTGGATGGTAAGTTGACGGAGCGCTGGTTCAATTCAGACAGCCTGAGCATCGTGCAACAGCTAGGAATCGTACCTCCTTTAGGGGGCTAGCAGAGCTCGCGGGAGAGCCGATTTTGTGAGATAGCACGGTGGTGGTGGGCGCAGCCCACCCTACGGGTTCCGTACAGATGGGTAGGAGAGCGACGGCTAGGGCCGACCCACGAGACTGTCGTTCCGGCTGGGATGCCGGAACCCAGTATCAGGGATGGCAAGTCCATAGAAGGAGACACCGATGAGCAAACAGATTCTTATTGTATTGTCCGAGTGGGGCTATTGGGGCGAGGAGCTGATAGGGCCCCTGGAGGCCTGTGATACCGAGGGTTACGAGGTCAGCTTCGTCACCCCCACTGGCCAGCGACCCCTGGCGCATCCGGTGAGCATGAGCCCCGGCTTCATCGACCCGCCCCTCGGGCGTTCGGTGGTGTCGGAAGAGATGGCGGAGAAGATCCGTGCCATCGAGGCCTCCGACCGGCTTCACAACCCGCTGAATCTGGCGGAGTGGCTCCCGGTCCGGCCCTACTCCAGCTCGGCCACCTACCTGCGGGACATGGAGGCCTACTATGCCCGCCGCGAGGAGATTCGCGAGCAGGATCTGGCCCGGTATGACGCCCTGGTGGCGTCGTCGGCAGCGGCGCGCTGGTGGATCTGGCCAACAACCAGCGCCTGCATGACCTCATCATCGGCTTCGTGCAACTGGACCGGCTGGTGGCCTGCGAATGCTACGGGGTCTCCTGCCTGCCCTTCGCCCGCGAGGTCGACGATCGGGAATGCCTGATTCGGGGCAAACACGTCACCGGTCACGTCATCGAGTACGACTATCTGGACGGTACGGCCTTCGCCGGACCCCATGCCGTGGACGGCACCAACCGGGGCTTCGGCGACGGCTTCATCAACTTCGGTCCGCCCTTCTATCCGCTGGAATACATCCTGAGCGATGCGGTGGGCCCGGAGGGCGGCTTTCACGGCAATGTCGGGCGCCGGACCTCGGTCATCCTGGACTGGCCCTTTCTCACCAGCCGTTCGACCGCCTCTTCCGTGGAGTGCGGACGCATCCTGGTCGAGGCCCTGGAACGGGGCCTGCGACGGCATGGGTGGTGAAGGGGGTAACGCTGCCGCCATGCACCGCGTGGTTATCTGGTGAGGCTGGTTCGTCCGGCGCCCACCGCGTCATTCCGGCAGGGAGTGCCGGAACCCAGGTGCCAGGGATGGCAAAAACAGTGGGAGTTTGAATAACTATGTCGCACAACCATGCCACTTTAAGGCGATTGCCGGAAAATGATAGACCAGGATGGGTCGGCTATTCGTTCGTCTTCAAGGAGCGACAACAGGCGCATCGTTGTGCGATGTAACTGTTGTCGCGACACAGAAGACGGACGAAAAGACAAACAAGCTAGTATATCATTTGACAGAAGTCGCCTAAGTTTAGGCTCTTTATGGATTTCAGACTGCTCACGATTATGAAAGGACACACCGGACATTTTGGAGTGCGGCGGCAACTTTACCCCGGTCCCTGCCGGAATCCGTGGTGTCCGAGATAATCGCGAGGTTGAGCAGGGGCTACTTGCCCGCCGCCGCTTTGGATTTGGCGGTGCACCGGTCCCAAACCAAGGCATTGCGGTTAGGGGAAAGCGCCGTCGCCGCGGCGCGGGTGGAACCCGGCGCTCAGGTTTCCGGCAAACGCCGCTGGTATCCCCCGTCGCCGGGGTTCGATTTGGCCGCGCCGCGTTGCCGGCGCACTCCAAAACAGTCCAGAATCCACAAAGAGCCTAAATTTAACCACTACCGCGTTGAACAATTACGCTGGTTTAACTGAATGGCATTGGGGGTGAGCCCCCCGGCAGGCAGAGATTTCAGATGGCGGGCGGGGACGGACTATACTATTGATTCGGGTGTCGACCTGAAGCGTCCCGGGAAAGCCGCGATTCGGTCACCGAGCTTGGTCGGGAACGATTCGCCGACCGCGATCGCACCGAAGGACGTATCGAGCGGATGCTGGACGAGTTGCGTAAGGATCGGGAAGAGAACACCCGCAAGTGGGAAGAGCAACAGGCCGAAGACAAGCGAAAATGGGACGAAAATTCCCGCAAGTGGGAAGAACACGTCCGGGAAAACCAGCGGGAGTCCGAACGGTTACATGAAGAAATCATGGCCGTTGTCGACAAGGTCGAGCGCAAGATCAGCGCCCTCGGGGCACGTTGGGGGCTCAATAGCGAACGCTCCTTCCGTGACGCCCTGGCGGCGATCTTGGAAAAGAGCTTCGGGGTCGCGGTCATCAACGTCAACGAATTCGACGACGAAGGGACGGTGTTCGGGCAGCCCGATCAGGTGGAGCTGGATGTCGTCATCCATAACGGCACCTTGATCCTCATCGAGATCAAATCATCCATGAGTAAGGCCGATATGCATATCTTCGGGCGCAAGGTGCGTTTCTACGAGCGTCGCCACGAGCGCAAGGCGCAACGGCTCATTGTCATCTCGCCCATGATCGACCCGCGGGCCAGAGAGATCGGTAAAGGCTTGGGGATCAGCTCTATGCCGATTCGGTGGAGGTACAGGTCCAATGAGGAGCCCTGGTCTAAGGGGTGTTGACATTTAGCCCGTAGGATGGGCAAAGCGAAGCCGGTCCATCCGGGTGGCCTCGCGCTCTGGTCATTGCACCGGGCTTTCTGAACCGCGATAATGGATTGTTATCCTTGGATAATTTATTGATTGAGAACACCCCCTAGTTCTTAGACAATCTCTGAGAGGAGCGAGACGCCCACGCGCCATGATCCGTACCGGTATCGTCCGTTGCGATACCTGGCTGGTAGGCAGGACGTTCAAATCGGAATGAACCCGGCGGTGTTACCGCCGTAGCCACGCATCGAGGAGGATAGGAACATGCCACTCACTGTCCATTTCAAACGACCCGTCGGTTGGGGTGAGGTCATCAATATCCACTATTGGAATGCGGCACCGGGAGATGCACCGATCACCTGGCCGGGGGTGCCCATGACGGCGGAGGGGGATGACTGGTTTACATTCACATGGCGAGGCGCGGATGCCGCCGACCTGGTTTTCAACGACGGCGCCGGCCGCCAGACCGGCAACCTGCGCCGGGAGCGGGACGGCTGGTTCTTCACCGGCAACACCTGGTACGACGAAAACCCGGAGCGGCCCCAGATCCCGGTCGTGCGGGCGAGCCCCCGCGGCGGACTCTACAACCGGGCCCAACAGGTCACCCTGGAAGGCTCGAACGACGACGACAGCTTCTTCTACATCCTGGATGGTACGGAACCCACCACCGCATCCCCGCGCTACGCCGGACCCATCAGCCTCGATCGGACGGCGACGCTCTCGGTCATCGGCGTCAACAGCGCCGGCGAGCAGGGTCAGATACGGACCTTCACCTATACCATCGACCCGGACGCCGACCTGGAGCGCCCGGTCATCACCTCGAGTCACGGGGGTGGGACCTATGCGGACCCCTTCGACGCGGTGTTTACCGTGCGCGACAACCGACCCGCGCCCATTACCGCCCACTTCACCCTCGACGGCAGCGAGCCCGGTATGTCCGCGCCTATCTATGTGGAGGGAAACGCCGCGAACGGATTGGCCGGCCCGGCGCTACCCATCACGAGCACCACCAGCGTGCGGTTCCTGGTAGTGGACGGCGCCGGCAACCGGACCCAACGCAGCTTCTACTTCAACATCGGGCCCCGCGTGGCCCCCGGCGATTTCCGCGAGGAGACCATCTACTTCCTCATCACCACCCGCTTCTACGACGGCGATCCGAGCAACAACAACTTCTGCCGTGACCGCATCCGCTTCGAGCCCGCGACCGGCGCGGCGGAAGACCCCCACTGGCGGGGCGACTTCCGTGGTCTCATCCAACGCCTGGATTACCTGCGGGATCTCGGCTTCACCGCCATCTGGATCACGCCGCCGGTGGAGAACCGCTCCGGCCTGGACTACCACGGCTACCACGCCTACGACTGGACCCGTATCGACCCGCGGCTGGAGTCCCCCGATGCCACCTATCAGGACCTCATCAACGAGGCCCACACGCCCGCGGCATCAAGATCATCCAGGACGTGGTCATCAACCACTCCTCCCAGTATGGCATCCGCGGCCAGGTCTGGATCGACCACCTGCCGATCAAATACTACGTGCCCCAGGGCTCGCAGCAGGGGCGCATCGACAACGGGCCCTACCAGGGCAATCTCGGCGACTATACCCACCCCGCCCGGGCCGACAACGACAACCCCGTGGCCCCCGCCTGGTTCCGTGAGCGCCAAGAGCGAGACCCCCAGGGCACCGAGCCCCTGACCGATCCCCTCACCGGTACCCGGGTGCCCAGTCCGGGTTACAACCCCAACCGCTTCTTCGGCATCGACGCCACGCGCCTGGACTCCACCTGGTACCACCAGGAAGGCTTCATCATGGGCGGTGATTGGGAGTCCCAGTGGCCGCTGCAGAGTCGCCACATGGCCGGAGACTGCATCGACCTCAACACCGAGAATCAGGTGGTCAAGGACTATCTGATCGGCGCCATCAACCGCTATCTCGATATGGGCGTCGATGCCCTGCGCATCGACACCGTCAAACACATCGAGCGCGGCAACCTGCTCGAATACGTCAACGCCTGGAAGGCCCACAAGCCGGGGCTGTTCGTGTTCGGTGAAAACCTGGTCAAGGGCACCGGCTGGGGTGACCTGTTCGGCGACGACAATGGCCCCTCGACCATCCGTCCCTGGTGGTACACGCGCCTGGGGGACGACCCGCGCAATCCCAATTCGGGTGGAGACTCGGGCTTCTCGGTACTCGACTTCGGGCTCTTCTCCACCTTCCGCGACAATCTGAGTTGCGGGCACTACGGGAGCATCGGCGGCATCCTCGGTTGCGACTGGGTCTATGGTGATGCCACCCGGCTCGTGACCTTCCTCCAGAACCACGACGTGGGCCCCGACAACGACTTCCGCTTCCAGGGCGATGACTGGATGGCAGCGGCCGCCTACAATCTGCTCTAGACCATCCGCGGCATCCCCTGCCTCTATCAGGGCGAGGAGATCGCCTTCATGCGCGCCGCACCCCAGGATATCATCAGTAACAACGACACCCTGGAGACCACCGGCCGCGCCTACTTCGGCTACCACCTGACCGACGAGCGCCTGCCCGCGACCCAGGGCCATCCCCTGTACCGGCACATCCGGCGCCTGAACCAGATCCGCCGGGCCATCCCGGCCCTGCAGAAGGCCCCCATGAACCATGTGGGAGAATGGGGCAGCGGTATGAGCTTCGTGCGCGACCACAACAACGGCGAGAGCTATTGCGTGGTGGGGCTCGCCGTCGGCTCGGATCAGAACATCAGCGTCGGCAACGTCCGCAACAGGACCTACCGGGATGCCGTTACCGGCAATGAGCTCCGGATCGGCGGCGGCACCATCTCCTTCCACGTGCGCGCCAACTCCGCCGGTATCTACGTCCTCAATGGCCCGGGCCGGATTGGCGAAGCAGGCCCCTACTTGCGATAGGGTTTTGAACCGCAAAGGCACTGTAGGATGCGGTGAGCGCGGTATGCCGTAGCAGAACTACACTAACCCCGACCGCGAACCGCATCTTTGGACTGCAAAGGCGCGAGGGGTAGCCCGTAGGATGTGGTGAACGCGGTGGTTCTGAGCTCGCTGGTCGGTACACGCTTTCCCCGCGCGAACCGCATCTTCTCAACCTTGTTCCCATGCCAGTGGTCGCTGGCGTATCTGCTCCCTGTCTCCGGTGGTGAATTTACCTCCCAGCTCTATGCCGCCGGCGATCAGCCGCGCCAAATAGTCAGCTGGCTCACGGGGGGAGGCAGGGAGAAAGCGCAGGTACAACACACCGGTAGGTACCGGTAGGCGCTGGCGATGGACCAACTCGCCGTAATCCCGGTCGCAGGTAACGATGATGCGCGCCTCGTCGCGGGCAAGCCGCATCACCTCATCATCCGGGATACCCGGCGACCGCTCGGCAACCGAAACCACATCATGGCCCGCTTCCCGCAAGAGCCCCACACTGGCCGGCGGGATATTTTCATTGACCAGTAGGCGCATCAGACCACGCCGCTTGTGAGCGGATACATCCTCTCTTCCCGCATCACCTCGGCGGTAAAGGCGAACACCGCCTGCAATATCTCATCGGACAGCTGGGGATAGTTCTCCCGGAGCTGCGATTCGGTCCAGCCCTCCACCAGCAGGCCCAGCAGAAAATCCACCGACAGGTGGGTGCCCTTGACGACGGGTTTACCCAGAAGAATGGCCGGATCGGTATGGATGTATCGATGCCAGTTTATGGGATTACTCCTTCTCGATACGGTAGAGCGCGAAAAACAAGGGCACGTATTCCACCCCCAGCGACAAAGGAATGCGGCTGCAACCTCACCGTTGGTAAGCCGCTAATGAAGAACGCTAAGGTCTATATTTTTTATCTTTACACAATCGACAAAACTCCCTTACCGGAACCCCTGCTTGTTTTGCCATTGCATGGACTAACTCTTTATCGAATGGAGCTGGGTGTTTTTCCACAGTGACTTTCTTAAGACGAAATGGGCCTTCTACTTTCCATTGTTCATGGGCTATAGATTTACTCGGTTCCTTTTTAAACCCTAACTTCTTTAAGCCTGTAACAATCTCTTTATAGGTTAGCTCTGGTGCTTTTTTAAAAAACATCTGCTTGTATTATGCATGTTTTATCGTACCATCTATATCCTGAAACGACAGAACCTCTACTATCTTTGACGCATTCAAGTGTAACTTATTTAATAGGTGCGCAACATAATAAAGGAAAAACCATCGCCTAGGTCCTTTCCGGTTTAATAGGTATTGTTTTTTCAATTCGTCTTTTTCTTCATTGAGGTCTTCAACATATTCGGTAATTTGGGATTCCAGCTTAGTTTTCACTTCCGCCAATGTATTTGCTTGCGCGGCTAGGCCAAACTCAAGGCTCATTGCTACATAAAGGTTTCCACTACGCTTAACTAAGTATCTGATTTTCATTGCTTCAATAACTTTAGTGCGCGAAGCGCATCATAGTTGAAACTATGGACTTTAAGTCCCTTCACTTTCAGTCCGTGGCTTGTCCACGGATGAGGACTTTAGTCCTCCAGACTATGGACTTTCAGTCCATAGTGGTTGATTATGAACACCTTGAAACGGGTTGATTTGGAGCTTTGCCATTCTTCAAGCTCGTATTCTCTGGCGTAATCGTCTGTTCTGGCGTTTCCGTGGCTCTGAGCGGCGAGAGGGAAGGCGACCGATAGCGATGGGGGCGGATCAGGGTATGGTTGTTACGGTATGGTACGTCAAACGCCCCATAACCCGAGAGGAGAATCCCCATGTCCCGTCAAGGTATCACCCGCGAGCAGGTTTTTGAAGCCGCCGAGTATCTGACCCAGGCAGGCCGTAACCCGACCTGGAGGGCGATCCGTGCCCATCTTGGAAGCGGAAGCGCGGACACCATCGGTCGCCACCTTGCCGATTGGTAAGGAGGAGCGCGAAGCGGCACAGGCTAAGGCCGTACCCATTCAACTGGACCGAATGCAATCTTGCGGGCAACGCCCCTAGTTCCTCTGCCCCGCAAGCGGTTGCGGACGACGCGTGGCGATCCTGTACTACGGCGGCGCTATTTTCGCCTGTCGCCACCGCCACCAGTTGGCTTACACAGGTCAACGGGAGACCGATTATGACCGGGTAGCACGACGGGCAAATCGAATCCGAGATAAGTTGGGTTGGGAGCCGGGCATGCTCAACATGGCGGTTTGTTGCAAGTTGAAGCCGTCTCAAGACGACCGACAGCGCGTAATCGAAGAAGAGAGGCGACACCGGAGAGCGAGTTGCCGCAGAGGCAAGCGTCGCCGCAAGGGGGGGCTCATTGGGGGTCTTGGCAGGATAAATGTTGAAAACATCCTTGTATATCAATTTGTTATAATTAAATTGGCGGAGAGGGAGGGATTCGAACCCTCGGTACGCTATTAACGTACACACACTTTCCAGGCGTGCTCCTTCAGCCACTCGGACACCTCTCCGGGAGATGGCAGGTCTTGGGGTCGGCATGATCGCCAATTATGCGGTGCCGGATAAAGCGGTGGCGAGCCAAAAAGGATATATGAAGCCGCCTATCCATGTAAACCAATGTCGGTACGAGGGGACTTGCCCGCGGTTGCTCTGAGTCATGACCCAGGCGTGGACGGCCGTTGGACGACATCTGTTATCCTCGGCATACGCATCCATTGAGATGGGAGAAAACCAGTGCGCAGTGTGGTCTATCCGGGGACTTTCGACCCGATCACCAACGGCCATATGGACCTGATCCAACGTGCCACCTCCCTGTTCGATCGGGTTGTGGTGGCGGTAGCGGTGGATACCGGCAAGGACCCGGCGTTCGACATCGAGCGCCGAGTCGAGCTCGCGGAGCAGGTATTACGGGACGTCCCCCACGTGGAGATCACTCGCTTTTCCGGTCTCCTGGTCGCGTTTGCCCGTAAGCAGGGGACCCCGGTGATCCTCCGTGGTCTGCGCGCCGTTTCCGATTTCGAGTACGAGTTCCAGCTTGCAAACATGAACCGCCGCGTGGCCCCGGACCTCGAGACCCTCTTCCTTACCCCCGCGGAGCAGTACGGCTACATCTCCTCGTCCCTGGTGCGCGAGATCGCCCGCCTGGGCGGGGACGTGTCGGCCTTCGTGGCCCCTGTCGTGCAGGCTGCATTACGGGAACGCTTCGGGTAGGCGATTTCTGCCCTATGACATACCATCTTCTGCCAATTGCCTGACATGTGCTGCGATCTTCTGTCGGAACCTACCGGAGGAGTAATGATATGGCACTTTACATCACCGACGAGTGCATCAACTGTGACGTATGCGAGCCGGAGTGCCCGAACGGCGCCATCTCTCAGGGGGACGAGATCTACGAGATCGATCCCAGTCTCTGTACCGAGTGCGTAGGCCACTACGAGACCTCCCAATGCGTCGAGGTCTGCCCCGTAGACTGTATCCTCAAAGACCCGGAGCATGAGGAAACCGAAGATCAGCTGCTGGAAAAATACCGGAAAATCATCGACGAGGCGGCCTGACCGATCCCATGCGCACCGCTTCACGAACTCGGCAGTGGGGCCTTTTTTTCGCCGTCTACGCCCTGTTTCTGCTCGCCACAGGGGTATCCTGGGCGGCGGACGGCCCGCCCCAGGCGGCGATTGCCAGTGCCCATCCCCTGGCCACCGAAGCGGGATTCGAGGTTCTGACCGCCGGGGGCAACGCCTTCGATGCGGCGGTGGCGGTCAGCGCCACATTGGCGGTGGTAGAGCCCTACAGCTCGGGACTGGGCGGCGGCGGCTTCTGGCTCCTGTATCAGGCCGAAGACGGACACGAACTCATGCTCGACGGTCGCGAGCGGGCGCCGCTGGCGGCCCAGCGCGACATGTATCTGGACGCGGCCGGCCGCTTTGTGCCGAAGCTATCCCTGAACGGCCCCCTGGCCGCCGGTATCCCAGGGGAACCGGCGGCCCTGGCCCATCTGGCGGAACACTATGGTCGTCTCCCCCTGGCGCGGTCACTCGCGCCGGCGATCCGTCTCGCCCGCGCCGGCTTTTCCGTGGATGGGCGCTACCGGCGCCTCGCGCAGCAGCGGTTGGCAGTGCTCCTGCAATCTCCCGCCGCTGCTGAGCAGTTCCTCCGAAACGGCGAGGTGCCGCCGGTAGGGACCCTGATCGCGCAGCCGGACCTGGCGGCTACCCTGGAGCGCCTCGCAAGCGCGGGGCGGGAGGGTTTCTACGCCGGCCGTACCGCCCGATTGTTGATCGCCGGCGTGCGCGCGGCCGGTGGCATCTGGACCCCCGAGGACCTGGCGTCCTACCGAGTCATGGAGCGCGCCCCTATCGTCGGCCATTACCGCGGCTGGCGGGTGGTCAGTGCCGCACCGCCGTCCTCCGGCGGCGTGCTCCTGGTACAGATGCTCAACATGCTCTCGCACTTCGACCTGGCGGCCCTTACGGACGCCGACCGGGCCCACCTGCTGGTAGAGGTCATGCGCCGCGCCTACCGCGACCGCGCCCTGTACCTGGGGGATCCGGATGTCTTCGCGGTCCCGGTCGAGCGCCTCACCCATCCCTTCTATGCCGCCGGGTTGGCGCGGGACATTGACCCGGATCGAGCCACGCCCAGCCGACCTGCAGCGGTGTGGACGCAAGGCACCGACACTACCCATTTCTCTATCCTGGACCGGGAGGGCAATCGGGTGGCCGCCACCCTCAGTATCAACTATCCCTTCGGGTCCGGGTTCGTGCCGCCGGGCACCGGCGTGCTGCTGAACGACGAGATGGACGACTTCTCCGCCCGGCCCGGTGTGCCCAATGCCTACGGGCTGGTCGGCGGCGAGGCCAATGCCATCGTCCCGGGAAAACGGATGCTCTCCAGCATGACGCCCACCTTCGCGGAATCGGAATGGGGCCTGGCCATCCTCGGCACCCCAGGGGGCAGCCGCATCATCACCATGGTCCTTCGGGCTCTCCTCTCACTGGATGCCGGGGACCCGCCCGCGGCCTGGGTTACCAAGCCGAGATTCCATCACCAATATCTACCGGACCGGATCCAGTACGAGCCGGGGGCCTTCAACGCCACTGAGCGCCGCCGCCTCGAAGCCAAGGGACATCGCCTCCATGAGATCCAGGACGGTTACGGCAACATGCAGGCGATCCACTGGGATCGACTGCAAAACCAGGTACGGGCGGCGAGCGATCCACGGGGGGGCGGTAAAGTGGAAATACGCTGAATCCCAGTATTTCGTTTCATCTTATAGGGAGACAAATCTCTCTTTACCCTCCCGCGGGGAGAGGAGCTTTGAGGCTTAACTTAATGGCATTGCGTTGTAGCGTTCCATGAGGTAACAAAGGCAATCCTGGCTAATGGCGGCCTCGTCGCGGGTGAACATGGCGGGCATTACCGGCAGCTTCAGGCGCAGCTCACCCTGAGCAATGGAGAAGTAACGGTCGGTGACATCCCTGCCTTGCTCGTCCCGGACCTCGAGCCCGATCCTCTGGTGCGCGTTTACGCGGCCAAGAGCGGTGCCGCGGGGCAGTTCCCGAAAGTTAAAGCGCTCCAATTCCGGGCTCAACAGGATATCGGCCTGCCGCGGTGGAAATCCGAAGCTCACTGCCTCCGGTATCCTGACCTGGGCGACGGTGTGGAAGAGGTCGATATCCCCGGAAGCCACCGGGTGTTGCGGCAACGCGGAAAGATGCAAGCAAGCATCCAGGTATTCGCGGGCGTGGTCCACGCCATGCCCTTCCCCCTCCTTTCCGCACTCTAAGGTTACCGCCGGGCCGAGCCGACTCATGGCGAGGGATTGCACGCCGCAGGGTCGGGTGAAATAGACCACGGTGCGGCTGAACAGGGTTGCCAGGTGCAGATAGCGGTCGTCCAGGATGTTGACGCAACCATAGTGGGGGTTGCAACCGGTATTGCTATGGATATCCACGCTGGCGAAGATGCCCCGTCGCCGCATGATAGCAACGACCCGTTGCATCATGGCGTGCGCTGGCGTGGGGGGGGATTCGCAGCCGGGCCAGATCCGGTTGTAGTCAGGCTGACCTGGAAGACGGCGGACGCCTGAGGCAGCAGCGGAGACGTTACCGATGAACAGGCTCAGGGTTCGCGGCAGACGTAAGGCACCGAAGCGTTTCCGGTAGTCGGCGAGCAGGGAGCGCAGGGCGTTCCATCCTACGGGCTCGTTGCCGTGCAGGAGCACGGACACGAACAGAGACGGCTCACGGTCTCCGGAAAGATGGATCAGGGTCGGGCCACCGAGCACGGCCTCGAGGTCGCGGGGGTCGATCTCCAGAAGACCGGCGGGGAGTGTGTGGAGCTCCTGCAACATCTTTGGACTTGGGGTCGGCAAACTTGTGGGGCAACGGCTGACGTTAAGGGCTGTTGACATTTAACAAGGAGTAAACCCTGACCTCCGTGCCTGTCTCCTAATGGTACAGGATTAACATGATTTTCAGGATTAACAGGATGTTATAATTGATTTCTTCAATAACTTTAGTGCGCGAAGCGCATCATAGTTGAAACTATGGACTTTAAGTCCCTTCACTTTCAGTCTGTGGCTTGTCCGCGGATGAGGACTTTAGTCCTCCAGACTATGGACTTTCAGTCCATAGTGGTTGATTATTCAAAAAAATGATCCTGTTAATCCTGTCCTATTAGCGGTTGGCACAACGATTATGTCAACAGCCCCCAGGGACAATTAAAGGGGCCATTGGTGGACAGGGAGACCGGACTCCTGGCGCTCCAGGTAGGCGGCGGTCAGGGCCCTCAGGTCGTGTCCATGTTGCGCGATCCAGGCCAGTTGCCAGGCGGATCCAGTTTGTCCGGTCCGCAGCCTACCGGCAATAATCCCCAGCCACTGTTCCGTCTCCGTGGCAGCGATGCCGAGCTCGGTCAGACCCTGGCTTGCCCGGGGGAGAAGGTCGTCCGCCAACACTTGACGCAGGGTCGATGGACGCCGGTCGAGCCATTCCACTTCGGCGTCGAGTCCCTCACGCGCGGCCTGATAGAAATTGCCTTTGGCGACACTGAAGGGCAGGCGTTGACGGGGGTGTGCAATCTCCCCGACGAAGGACTGAACGGCACCGAAATAGAAGGCTGCATTGGCGATGGCGTCCGTGATGGTAGGACCGGCGGGCATAACGCGGTGCTCGATCCGCAGATGGGGGGTGCCGGCGGCGTCGAAACCGATCAGCGGTCGGTTCCAGCGCCAGATGGTCCCATTGTGCAAACGCAGATGAGCGAGCCGCTCGGGAGGTTCGTCCATGACCTGGGGCAGCAATACCGGGAAGCGATCCAGGTTGGCGCGGAAGCACTCGAGCACCGAGTCTTCCACATAGCGCAGCCCAAAGGTGACCCGCTCGCGGAAAAAGGGACCGCCGACCGAGATCGCCTGCTCGAACAGGGGGATACGACTTTCCTGCCACAGGTTGCAGCCGAACAGAAAGGGAGAATTGGCGCTGATGGCTACCATGGGGGCGGCCAGAACCTTGGACCAGTTGTAGACCCGGGCCGCTTCCTCCGGGTTTACCTGCAGATGGATCTGGAAGGAGGTGGCAACCGATTCCATCATCACGTCCTGCCGCTCCAGGGACAGGTAGTCTTTGCCCTGAATCTCCAGGGTGAAGGGACGCCCTCGGCGTAACTGAAGGGTCTGCTCGTTGAGTGCCCGGTAGCGTTTGAGCGGACTCATGTGCGCCATATCGAGGTGTTCCGGCTGTGCCGTTGGCAAGATGCCGATCATAGCCAGCCGGGTCTGGAGCCCGGCCGCGGACTGTGCGCAGCGTTCCCAGGTGGCCTCCAGCTCTGCCGCCAGTCGGCTCAGGGCGTCCCCCCGCAGACGCTGGGGGGTGCCGTTTATCTCGGCGTTGAAGGTGGCCAGCTCCGGACCGACCAGCGGGTCGGCCAGGCGTTCCAGAAAAGACCCGGCGATCGGGGCGGGAGACAGGTCGGCCGCTACCAGATAGGCCTCGAGCTCGAAGCCCCCGACCTTGGGGGTCGAGGCAAAGACACCGTCTCGGAACCAGCCTTCCAGCAGCTCCGTCTCCTGGCGCAGGCGTGTCTGGAAAATCTCGAAGTCGGCTTGGGTAAAGCGGGAGGTATGGATTTCCTGGCCCATGGCATTGCTCGAAGACTAGTGGCACACAAGCGCGAGGTAGTGGCTAAACTTCAAGTGGTGAAGTCTGCTGGCCCCGACCTCGTCATTCCGGCAGGGATTGCCGGAATCCAGTGCCAGGGATGGCAACAACAGTGGGGGTTCGAATCATGTAGGTCGCATAACCATGCCACTTTAAATTTAACCACTACCCAAGCGCGATTATCCGCGCCTTAGCATTCGATCGAGCGCGTGTAAACGCTCCGGCGTACCGATGTCGAGCCAACGGCCCGGGTAGTGCTCGCCGCTCACCAGACCGCGTTCCATCGCGACGCGCAGCAGGGGGGCCAAGGGAAAGGCCCCGCCCGAACAGTCGCAGAACAGGTCCGGGTGATAGATGCCGATCCCGCTGTAGGTATGGCGCGGCCTACCTTGCGTCGATAACCGACCGTCAGCGAGCACGAAATCGCCTGCCGGATGATGAGGGGGATTGTCCACCAACACCAGATGCGCGAGCAGACCGTCCGCGAGCCGCAAGCGGGCAAATTCCAGGTCGGTCCAGATATCGCCGTTGACCACCAGGAAAGGCCCGCGACCGAGCAACGGCAGTGCCTTGAAGATAGCGCCGCCGGTCTCCAGCGCTTCGTCCTCCGGTGAGTAGCGGATCTCGGCCCCCCAACGAGAACCGTCGCCCAACGCGGCCTCGATGCGATGACCCAAATGGGCGTGGTTGATGACGATCCGGCGCAGACCGGCCGCGACCAGGCGTTCGACGTGGTGGACGATGAGCGGCTTGCCGCCCACCTCCAGCAGAGGCTTCGGCATGTGGTCCGTGAGCGGACGCATGCGCTCACCGCGCCCTGCGGCCAGGATCATGGCTTGCATTGTTACGGGAGTCCTTCCGGTTCGATTTTCGGCCATCATAACAATTGACTACGGATGCGAGCCTGAATTATTTGGCATTGTAACGAGACCATCCAGGTTGGGAAGGATCGTTTCAAGACCATCGGCAACGATGAGACCGCCAGCATCGGCCATGACCGCAATCAGACCGTGGTCAACGACGAGACTATCAGCGTCGGCAGCAGCCGTAGCGAGACCGTCGGTGCCAACGAAACTATCTCTAAAAGATTTGCGAGGAGACGCGGGCGTTCATTGACTTCTGCGCATCGGTGGTCGCAGAGTGAAGGACCGATCTCAACCACCGCACTGGCAGGAAGCACTGCAATACACCGAAGCAAGCCCGAGAATCCCGGAGGAACTGTCGAGAGGTGGACGACTTGAACGAGACGCAGCATAAAACTACCGGTATCGAGCTTTCGGTGGTCATCCCCGTCTCCGACGAGGAGGAAGTGTTGACCAAGCTGTTCGACCGTCTCTACCCGGTGCTCGATGGCCTCGGTACCGCTTATGAGGTCGTGTTTGTCGACGCCGGCAGCCGGGATCGCTCCGCGACCCTGCTGCGCCAGCAGTACAAGCTGCGCCCGGATGTTACCCAAGTGCTCCTGTTGCGCGGTAACGCGGGCCGGCATGCGGCCATCATGGCGGGCATCGAGGTCTCCGGCGGCAGCAGGCTGGTGATCCTGGATGTGGACCCGCTCCATCCCCCCGCAGCGATACCCCGGCTCTTGGCCGAGCTAGACCGGGGGCACGACTATGTGGGCACTTTTCGTCGCCGGCATCAGGACAGCCGATGGCGGGCCTCGGTGTCCAAGGCCATGAATCGCCTGCGGGAGCGGGTAACCCGGATCCGGATGACAGATCCGGGGTGTCTGCCGTGCGCCTGTGACCGCGCGATCGTGGATGCGATCCGGACCGCTGACGAGGTCTTCACGCCGGGGCTGGCCTATGTCTATGCCGTCAATCCCACCGAGATCGAGGTCGAAAATACTCAGCAGGCGACGGGCAGATCCAAATACCCCCTTTATGAGTCCATCCATCCCAACATGGAGCTGATGACCGGTTTCTCGCTGATTCCCTTGCAGCGCTTCTCCCTGGCAGGTATGGGGATCGCTCTGGTTTCCTGTGTCCTTGCCGTCTTACTGGCCCTGCGGCGTCTCGTTATCGGACCCGAGGCCGAGGGTGTATTCACCCTGTTCAGCGTCCTGTTCTTCCTGGCGGGCGTGATCCTGTTTGGCATCAGCTTGGTGGGTGCGTATGTGAAACATCTCTGCGAGCAGTCCCGCAGCCGGCCGCATTTCCCGGTGCGGGAGCATCTGCGCCCGCGGTCGAGGCCGGTGTCAAGGGGCCGGTGTCAGGGGGCAGTTGTCAAAAGGTAGTTGATCATGTTCGGTTTGATTGTGCTCGGGCTTATCTTTGGCTTCGCGTTGGTGGTGGTCGCAGAGTGGAGGATGCAGGGTCCGAGGGATCTCTCAACCCGGGAGGCGTTCCGGCTCGGTTGGGAGGAGACCCACTTGGCGGGATGCTACGATGCTGGTGTGGGAGCCGGCCTTTGCCGGTGGGCTAGGGTGTGCCTGGATGGGAGCGCAGTGAACCGCATCGAGGGCGGCCGCAGTATGCGGGTGGGTTGTCCCCACCATTGGTTCAGCGATCTCATCTGGTGGGCACAGCCCACCCTACAAAAGTCGGGATCATTTGCGGCCGGAACCCGAGGCCCACATCAGTACCCGATCGAGCCCTCGGGAGGACAGTATCCGACGCAAGCCGCCGAATAGGTAGGTGGGAACGGTGACATAGTAGCGGGGCTTGGGCCGTGGGCTCTCCAGGGCGTGGATCAGCTTCTTGAGTACCGCTTGGGGGGGCAGGGTAAAGGGCTGGACCGGTCCTTCCTGGAGCAAGCGTTTCTCCACGGCATGGTACTGTCCCCGGTGGGGGCTGTGCTCCCGATCGATGTGGGCGCGGAATTTCTCGTAGCTGTTGGCCCGGATCCGGCTCTCGATGGGACCGGGCTCGATCAGGGAGACCTGGATGCCGCTGCCGGCGAGCTCCAGACGCAGGGTGTCCGTCAGCCCCTCCAGGGCGAACTTGCTGGCCACGTAGGCGCCCCGGTAGGCCAAGGTCGCCAACCCGAGGACGGAGCTGTTCTGGACGATGCGGCCGTAGCCCTGGTTGCGCATGACGGGTATGAGGCGGCAGGTCAGCTCATGCCAGCCGAGCAGGTTGGTCTCCAGCTGGGCGCGCAGCACCGCGCGCGACAGGTCTTCCACGGCCCCTACTTGCGTGTAGGCACCGTTGTTGAACAGGGCATAGAGCTGGCCTTGGGTGCGAGACAGGACCCGATCGACCGCATCCCGGATGGTGGCTGGATCGTCCAGGTCCAGGTGCAACGCCTCCAGGCCTTCGCCGGACAGTCGTTCCACGTCCTCCGGCTTCCGGGCCGCTGCGAAGACGCGGTAGCCACGTTCTCGCAGGCCATGGGCACAGGCGTAACCGATGCCGCTGGAGCAGCCGGTGATCAGGATGGTGCGGGTTTCCTCGGGTTGCATTTAGTCTCTCCCGGGCCGACGGAGGGATCGTTCTTCAAACAGGGAATTCTACCTGTGATCGGTTGAAATCACCCGCTGCAAGCCCCATTGGTCTCACGTTTTCTCAACTGGCGATCGGCGAGATAGCGAGATGCCTTTCTACGAATATCGATGCGAGCAGTGCGACCACGAGCTGGAGGTCTTGCAGAAGATCAGCGATCCGCCCTTGGTGGATTGCCCCGCGTGTGCGCAGCCGGCGCTGAAGAAGCTGGTATCTGCCGCGGGGTTCCGGCTCAAGGGCAGCGGCTGGTATGAGACGGACTTCAAGGGCGGAAAGAAGAAGAACCTGCACGAGGGTAGTGAAAAGAAGGAAGACGGCGAGAAGAGGAAGGATACGGACTCGTCTCAGGATACCAAGCAGGACAAAGGACAGGACAAAGGCGGCGAGAACAAAAAACCCGCTGCCGAATCGAAGGCCACCACTACGGAATGAGGACTAGGGGCAGCTCAGGGCGAGGGCGTATAAGACCTCCCGAAACCACGGCCTCGACGAACCTGTCTGCCTGCCGAAACTTTTTCGATCCGCAGATTACGCAGATTTCCACAGATTATTTCGTTTTTCGGTAACGGATAAATTCTAAGTGGTGAAGTCTGCCAGCCCCTCCCTCGTCATTCCGGCAGGGATTGCCGGAACCCCAAGTGGTATGGATAGGCGCCAGGGATGGCAAAAACAATAGAGTTGTACCCTTATTTAATACTTCAAAATCAGTATGTTAGGGTATTCGTTTGGCGTCTAACCCTGTGTTTCCTGGTTATTGAATATTGTTCAGAAAAATAATCCTGTTAATCCTGAGCATCCTGTTAATCTTGTCCTATTAGCGGTTGGCACGACGATGATGTCAACAGCCCCTAGGAAAACCCATGCTCAGCAAGGAATTCTGCCGTGATGCCCTGGGCATCGGGGTCCGCGGCTTGGTCACCGAGTACCAGGCGTTCGAGATAGCGGGCAAGGAGATCCACTTCGAGATTGACCCGGGTCCCCGGACCGTATTCGCTCATGATGGTCTCCTGTAGGGTGTGGGGGATGATATTGAGCTCGAACACCCGACCCTTTACACCGTTGACGGTCAGGCTGACACCATCTACGCTGATAGACCCCTTGTGCGCGATGTAGCGCGCGAGCTCCGGCGGCGCCTCGATTCCGAACCGGATCGAGCGTGCGTCCTCGTGACGATCCAGCACCTTGCCTACGCCGTCCACGTGGCCACTCATCAGATGGCCGCCGAGGGGCGTCGCCAGGGTCAGGGCCGGCTCCAGATTCACCCGACTTTCGGTCCGCAGGTCCCCGAGCGTGGTCAAGGCCAGGGTCTCGCGGGACACGTCCGCCGCGAAGCCGGGACCTTGGACGCGCACCGCCGTCAGGCAGACCCCATTGACTGCGATGCTGTCGCCGGGGGCAAAGCCCGTCATGTCGAGCTTGCCCGTACTCGAGGTCAAGCGAACATCGCCTCCGCGCGGCTCCAGGGTATGGATCTCGCCGATGGCTCGAATAATTCCCGTGAACATGGTCTTGCTCCGAATTGAGAGCACTTTGAAAAATACGGTTTTTGTCTACTGAATATATTAATGATCGATGACTTATAGTAGCTTGATTGGTGAAAATACCTATTTTTCAAGGTGCCCTTGAGTGTCTGGCCCGCATAGCGATGGTGGTTGTCAGTGGCTCATTTTATCACGAATAAGCTATGCCTGGGCCACCTTGGGTGATGCGGGCGCGGGTCCGGTTCTCGACCGCAAAGCCGATGGCGTGGAGCAGGTCTTTCGGGTCAGCGCCGGCACGGCGCAGGCGGTCCAGGATGCGGTTGACCTGGGCCAACTGGTAGGGGTCGATCTCGATAGCAAAGTCCCTCATTCGTCGCGAGCCTCGAATAGGATAGGATTTACAGGATTATACGGGATGCTTACCAGTACGAGATAAAATCCTTATAAATCAATAAGTTGTAGTTAAACTTTATTGTCATGTTTAGCCTTTAATCATCTTAAACCATTGATTTTTAAAAATTTTATACACGCTCACCCTGAGATGCTTACGTTAAATAAAAAAATCCTGTAAATCCTAGATAATCCTGTAAATCCTGTCCAATTAGATCCTCCCGGAAACGCCGCATTCAGAAGTATTTCCACCGATCAATCTCCCGCGGCGGGGAGCGCGCGGGCAAGCCGGGGTTGTTTTTTCCTGTTGAAACAGGGATCCTTAGATCCGTTCTCTATCCCTCTACCTCCCTCAACTTGAACATTCTTGCCGTCGATACCTCCGGTGAGATCTGCTCTGTCGCACTCCTGATCGGCACCGAGCTCAGGCAACGCCTGGTGCGGGAACCGCGCCGGCACGGGGAGCTGGTGTTGACCATGATGGATGGACTCCTCGCCGAGGCCGGTATCGGCCTGACCCGACTCGATGCCCTGGCGTTCGGCCGGGGTCCAGGTTCCTTCACGGGCGTGCGGATTGCCACATCGGTGGTACAGGGTGCAGCCTATGGTGCGGATCTGCCGGTGGTGCAGGTATCGACCTTGGCCGCCCTGGCGCAGGGGTATTTTCGGTCCGGTGGCGCGTCTCGGGTCTTGGCGGCGTTCGACGCCCGCATGGGGGAGCTCTACTGGGGGCCTTATCGGCTTGGCGATGGGGACCTCATGCAGGCAGCGGGGGCGGAGGAGGTCGCTTCTCCGGAGGTGGTTGCACTCCCGGCAGATGGCGGTTGGAGCGGGGTCGGTAGCGGTTGGGCCACTTACGGTAGTGTGCTGCGCGGGCGTCTGGGATCACGGCTCCTGGCAGTGACACCGGATACCCTATGCGAGGCGCGGGATGTTGCAGTGCTGGCCACCGCCGAGTTCGCGCAGGGCCATTGGGTGACCGCGGAGCGGGCCCGGCCCGTCTATCTGCGTGAGCAGGTGACCGGCGGCTAGTACCCCATTTCGCCTTATTTTACGTTCTCAGCGCGGCGAGAAGCGGCCAGATGCGAGGCGCGCGAGCGCAGGAATAGCAACCCCCCTCTTTCAAGCTCGCGCAACAACGCAGGTGGCCGCTTCTCGTCGTGCCCGAAGGGAGGCCCCCAAACGCGCCAAGGCCAGGCACGGCGCGCCGGGAATAGCCCCTCTCTTGCCAAGCGCCGTGCCTGGCCTTGGCGCGTTTGGGGGGGGCTCTGAGAATGCAAAATAAGGCGAAATGGGGTGCTAGGGGCCGTTGACATAATCGTGGTGCCTACCACTAATCGGACAAGATTAACAGGATGACCAGGATTATTTTTGTGAATAATCAATTATAACATCCTGTTAATTTTTGAAATCCTGTTAATCCTGTACCATTAGGAGACACGCCCAAGAGGTTAGGGCTCACCCCATTGTTAAATATCAACATCCCCTTGCCTTCGGTGGGGCATGTCCTGCCGGTGTTCCGACGTGTTGCCGTGGTGGCAGTGGCGTTTCATGCAGCTGATGACATAGTGCAGGAGGGTGGCCCCGACGGCGAGGAAGACGCCGACGCTCCCGGCGATGAGCTCCGTCCTCCCGACCCCGGAGTAGATGAGCGTCAACCAGGTGAGATAGGCGCTCACACCGGCGACGAAGAACACCACGAAGAAGGGCAGGACAGACGAGTTGCATTTCCGGCAAAGTTTCATTGAGTGCAACCTGTTCGTTCTTTTATCTTTGCCATTTTATACCCCTTTGCATCTCGTCGCGGAGTTTCCAATGGAAGTCGATTCTGTCCCCCGCCGCCTGCTCGCCGGTGTCTTCGATCAAGCCCTGGAGGCAGTGCGGGGGCGGCCGGTGGTACGGCGGGCCTTGAGGGCACGAGGAATCGAGGGGTCGGTGACCCTGATCGCCGTAGGCAAGGCGGCCCAGTCCATGACCGAGGGTGCCTGGGACGCTCTGGGCGAGCAGATCTGCGGTGGGCTGGTGATTTCCAAGCCGGGCCACCTGGTCCCTGAGCAGTTGGCGCGCTTCGGTCTTGAGGGCATCGTCGGTGGGCATCCCGTCCCGGCCGACGGCAGCCTGGATGCGGGACGGCGTCTGCAAGGGGTGTTGGACGGGCGGGACGAAGAGACCCTGCTGTTTCTGATTTCCGGCGGCGCCTCCAGTCTCGTGGAAGTGCCAACCGCCGGGCTCAGTCTCGCGGAGTTGGCACGCATCAACACGTGGCTCCTGGGTAGCGGGTTGCCGATCGAGGCCATGAACCTCATTCGCAAGTCGGTCTCCCGCATCAAGGGTGGTGGACTCCTGACCAGGCTTGGCGGGCACAATCCGCGGGTGCTGGCTATCTCGGACGTACCGGGGGACGATCCGGGCGTCATCGGCTCCGGGCTTCTGGTTCCCGAACCCGGGCTCACATCGCGGCTGGCGGCGCTGGAGCTGCCGGACTGGCTACGGACCTGGACCGAACAAGCGGCGGCCGAACGTGCCGGTATCCCGGAGCAGGGTCCCGAGATCGAACTGGTGGCGACCCTGGACATCGCCAAGGATGCCGCTGCAGCTGCTGCTCGGGATGCAGGGTTCGAGGTCCATCTGCATCGGGAATTACTGGAAGGGGATGCCGCTGAGCGGGGAAGGGCGCTCGCCCGGCGGCTGCTCGACGGACCGACCGGGTTGCATGTTTGGGGTGGCGAGACCACCGTGCGCCTGCCTGAGCGTCCGGGGCGCGGCGGACGCAATCAACAGCTGGCCCTATCCGCGGCGATGGAATTGGCCGGCCGGGATGACTGTTTCCTGCTCAGCGGTGGCACCGACGGCACCGACGGCCCTACCGACGACGCCGGCGGCCTGGTAGACGGGAGTACCCTGTACCGGGCCAGGCAAGCTGGATTCGATGCCGATGCTGCGCTGGCCACAGCGGGTGCGGGTACTTTGCTGGCCGCCGTCGGCGACCTGATCCACACTGGTCCCACCGGCACTAACGTGATGGATCTGGTGTTGGGTCTTAGGGCTGTTTAAAAACCAATGGTAACTGTGATCACCAATCCGAACCTTTCTCATATCCCAGTTTGATCAATAAATCAGTGTAGTTCTCTCTGAAATAGCGACGGTGTTCCTGATTGAAATAGTTGATCCAGTCTCCGGCTACACCTTTACGATAGTGGCTTCTGGGGTCTTCTTCTCCTTGTTTGCGACCGCTGGCCTGCTTAGAGAATCGGTTCTGGAAAATGTATTCCAGCAAGCTGTCAATGGGTATCTTGGCCCCTGTTCCGTATTGCTTCGATAACTTTAGTGCGCGAAGCGCATCATAGTTGAAACTATGGACTTTAAGTCCCTTCACTTTCAGTCCGTGGCTTGTCCACGGATGAGGACTTTAGTCCTCTAGACTATGGACTTTTAGTCCATAGTGGTTGATTATTTGGTCTTGCGCCTTTGCGGTTCAAACACGGGTATTGGTTGAAATTCAATTGGTTACAGCCGCTCGGATGCGAAGTCCGCCAACCGCGAGCGTTCACCGCGGATCAGGGTGATGTGTCCACCGTGTGCCCAGTCCTTGAAACGGTCGACCACGTAGGTGAGTCCGGAGGTGGTCTCCGTGAGGTAGGGGGTGTCGATCTGGGAAATATTGCCCAGGCAGACGGCCTTGGTGCCGGGTCCGGCCCGGGTAATCAGCGTCTTCATCTGCTTGGCCGTGAGGTTTTGGGCCTCGTCCAGGATGATGTATTTGCGTAGGAAGGTGCGCCCTCGCATGAAGTTGAGGGAGGAGATGCGAATGCGATTGCGTAACAGATCATTAGTTGCCGCCCGGCCCCACTCACCGCCCTCCGTCTGGGTGAGTACCTCCAGGTTGTCCATCAAGGCCCCCATCCAGGGGGTCATTTTCTCCTCCTCGGTTCCGGGCAGGAAGCCGATGTCTTCCCCGACGGGCACCGTTACCCGGGTCATGATGATCTCACGGTAAAGGTTGCGGTCCAGCACCTGGGATAGGCCGGCGGCCAGGGCCAACAGGGTCTTACCGGTGCCGGCGGCCCCGAGCAGAGTGACGAAGTCCAGCCCCGGGTCCATGAGCAGGTTGAGCGCGAAATTCTGCTCTCGGTTGCGCGCGGTGACGCCCCATACATTGTGCCGAGGCGAGCGGAAATCCTCGGCCAGCTCGATGATGGCCTCGGTGGGGGAAGGTCTCTCCCGAACGATGGCCTCGAAGTGCTCGTCTTTCTCGAAATAAAGACACTGGCTCGGATACCAGTCGGCGATGTCTGGTCCATTGATCTTATAAAAGGTGCGGCCGGCCTCTTGCCATGACTCCACGGCTTTGTCGTGGCCGGTCCAGAAGCCCTCCGGCAGCTCCTCCTGCCCCGTGTAGAGCAGCGAGACGTCGTTCAGTACCTGATCGTTGGAGTAGTCTTCCGCCGGGATCCCCAAAACCGCCGCCTTGATCCTCAGGTTGATGTCCTTGGAGACGATGATGACGGTGTGGTCCCGGTGGACCTTCTGGAGGGCTTGGGCGGTGCCTAGGATGTGATTGTCGAGGTTGTTGCCCAGCAGTGACTCCGGGAGGTCGAGGTCCAATGGCGCCGTCTGGAAGAAGATGCGCCCGTTGGCTGCGGTCGTATGGGACCCGCTGTTCTCGATATAGGGCGTGAGGGACAGTCCGGCGGCGATTTTCTCCTTGTCGGCACCGCGCATGAGTCCATCGAGAAAGCGGCTGACCTGGCGTACGTTCCGTGCCGTCTCCGACATCCCTTTTTTGCCCTTGTCGATCTCTTCGAGCACGGCCATGGGCAGATAAATATCGTGCTCATGGAAGCGGAATAGGGACGTGGGATCGTGCATCAGCACATTGGTATCGAGGACGAAGAGGCGGGGTCTGTCATTATTGCGTTTGATCATTTCCGACCCTATCGTGCGTCGGCATCAATTGCGGTTCGGAGCCTAGTACATCATTTCGACTGATATTGCGGGCATAATCCCCTAAGCTGGATGTGGGCCTCCTCCGAGAAATTTGCAATATCAGTCGAAACCGGGTACTAGGACCTGTTGACACTTAATAAGGTGTAAACCCAAACTTCCGGGCTTGTCTCCTAATCGTACAGGATTAACAGGATTTCCACGATTAACAGGATATTATAATTAATTATTCAGGGAAATAATCCTGTTAATCTTGTCCTATTAGTGGCTGGCACGGCGATTATGTCAACAGCCACTAGCGTCGAATGGCTGACCGGTCATCGCCGGGGTATCCGACCTTAGTGGCCCAACTCCTCGGTGGCCGCGAGGACCTCTTGCACGTGGCCCTTGACTTTCACCTTCCGCCACTGCCGACGCAATACACCCGCTTTATCGATCAGGAAGGTGCTGCGTTCGATGCCTAGGTATTCCTTGCCGAACATCTTCTTGGGTTTGATGACGTCGAACGGTTTGCACAAGGTTTCGTCCTGGTCGGAGACCAGATCGAAAGGAAAGACGTGCTTGGCCTTGAAGTTCTCCTGGGCCTTGAGTCCGTCCCGGGATGCGCCCAGGATCTTGGTGGAGGTTGCCACGAAGGCATCGGCGGCGTCCCTGAAGTCCTGCCCCTCTGTCGTGCAACCGGGGGTGCTTGCTTTGGGATAGAAAAAGAGCACCAGGTTTTCGTCACGAAAATCCGATAGCTTCAGCCGCTTCTCGCCGGTGGTCGTCAACGCGATGTCGGGTACCTTGTCGCCGATGGTGAGGCTCATGCGTGTTTCTTCCCAAATATCGCCTTACCCCTTCAGCGGCTCGAGTACCGCGTCCAGATTCAGCCCGTCACAGTAATCCGTGAACTCCTCGCGTAGCGTCGCGATGTGCATGTCCGTAGGGATGCCGATAGTCATGTGCACAGCGAACATCGGCGTTCCGGTATGCGCGGCGGCATAGGTGCTGGTTGTCAGATCTTCGATGTTAATACCGCGTTCCGAGAAAAACCCGGCCAGGTTGTTGACGATACCTGGGTGGTCCATGGAGATGGCGTCCACTGCATAGGGCAACAGGTCGGCTGCGGCGGTTCGCTCCCCGGTACGCTTGGAGATGATGGTCATGCCCAATTGCCGCTCGAGCTCCGGCAATGCGTTCTCGATTTTGGCCAGGGTGTTCCACTTGCCCTGCACCAAAAGAATGGCCGCGAACTCTCCACCAAGGACGGTCATGCGGCTGTCCTCGATGTTGCAACCGTGCTCGAGGATAGTCTTGGACAGGGTGTTTACGATGCCGGGGTGATCCTCCCCCAGGGCGGAGAGTACGAGGTAAGTCTTGTGCGTGGGCATGGCCTTGAATCCCAGTGAGTCTTGTCAGCGGCTGGATTGGACTTGAGTTTAGCATGGGCTTGGGCGTGCCTCGAAGTCCGTAGCCGGGAAATGCAGCTTCCGGCTACCAGTCGCCTGATGCGGTTCGCACCTCTTTATGATGCCATCCTGAACGACCAACCGCGCTTACCGCATCCTACACCCAAAGCGAGGTCGGAGCAGACCGGCAGTGCGGGGGATCATGTGGGTGTAGGTTGCGTTAAGGCGATTGCCGGAAAATGATAGACCAGGATGCGTCGGCTATTCGTTCGTCTTCAAGGAGCGACAACAGACGCATCGTTGTGCGATGTAACTGTTGTCGCGACCCAGAAGACGGACGAAAAGACAAGCAGGCTGGTCTGTCATTTTCCGGCAATCGCCTAAGACGCCGGCACGACCCAAGCAGACGATCAGCGCGCCTTGGTGCGTCGAACGCAGCACGTCAAACTGCAATTAGGTTGTATTACTCGAATCACGGCAAGATAATATACCCTGATTTCCACATCCTGGATTCGCGTTATTATGTTTCGCGGTAGTATCGTTGCTCTGATCACGCCCATGTATGAAGATGGCCGAATCGACGAGGATTCTCTGCGTCGGCTGGTCGATTTCCACGTGGAGGGCGGTACCTCGGCAATCGTTGCCGCCGGGACTACGGGGGAATCTGCAACCCTGGATGAGCAGGAGCATTGCGCGCTTATTCACAGTACCGTGGAGTTCGCTGCGGGTCGCATCCCGGTGATCGCGGGTACCGGTGCGAACTCCACCACCGAGGCCATAGCGCTGACCAACTGCGCGAAGCGGGCCGAAGCGGCAGCGGCCTTATTGGTCACACCCTATTACAACAAGCCGACCCAGGAGGGGCTGTATCTACACTTCAAGGCCATCGCCGAAGCCGTGGAGATTCCACAAATCCTATACAATGTGCCAGGCCGGACGGCGTGCGATCTGCTACCCGAGACCGCGGCGCGCTTGTCCCGGATCCCGAATATCGTGGGTATCAAAGAAGCAACCGGAGACCTGGATCGACTCGTTCGCTTGCAATCGCTGTGCACGGAGGATTTCAATCTGTTGAGCGGTGATGATGCGAGTGCCTGTGAGTTCATCCTGCAAGGTGGTCACGGGGATATATCGGTGACCGCCAATGTTGCCCCCCGGCTCATGCAACGGATGTGTGCCACGGCCCTATCTGGTCGGCGCGACGAGACGCTGGCGATCAACGCCCGTCTTGATCCCCTGCACCGGGGTCTGTTCGTACAGTCCAGCCCGATACCCGTGAAATGGGCGGTAGCTGAAATGGGGCTGTCATCGCGGGGGATCAGATTGCCGCTGACCTGGTTGACGGAAGATGCGCAATCGACCGTGCGGGCCGCCATGCGGCAGGCGGGCGTCGTTTAGGCGATTGGCGATCAATAGCCTCGTAGGGACTGATCACTATGCAAAATGCTACGGCCCTTGCAGTTGCCATGATGGGTGTGCTGCTGCTATCGGCATGCGGTAGTGCATCGAATGTGGGCGACTACCTACCCGATCAGCGCCTGCGATACAAGAAGCAACGCGAGGCGGCAGAGAATTTGGAGATTCCGCCGGACCTGACTGCCGGCAGCTTTGACGATGCCATGGATGTTCCGCCGCTAGGGGGGACTGCCACCTACTCCGAGTATGTGGGCGGGCAGTCGGCGCGGGGCCGGACCGCGGGCAGCGCTCAAGTCCTGCCGGAGGTAAAAGACGTCAAGTTACGCCGCGAGGGGAATAATCGCTGGCTCGAGATCGAGGGGTCACCCCAACAGATATGGCCGAAGATAGTCGGTTTCTGGCGTTCTCAGGGCATCCTGCTGGTGGAGCAAGATCCGTCCACCGGCATCATGAAGACCGATTGGTTGGAGAATCGGGCTGAAATCCGTCGGGATTTCGTTACCAAGCTACTGCGCAAGGTGGTGGATGGGCTCTACTCCACCTCCGTACGCGATCAGTATCGCGTCCGTATCGAGCCGGGTCTACGTGCCGGGACGACCGATCTGTACCTGACCCACCGGGCTATGGAGGAACACCTCCGCAGCAGTGTGGCGGGCGGGGGCACCTCCTCCGTCTGGGAGCCGGCCCCTGCGGATCCAGGCAAGGAGGCAACGATGCTGCGTCGGCTCATGGTCTACCTTGGGGCGGCCAAACAACCGGAAAGCGAGCTGGCTACGGCCAAGCAGCAGGCAACCAAGAGCCCGAAATCACGACTCGCCAAGGGTCCTGGTGGGGAGAGCCTGTTGATCATTTCCGATGAGTACCGACGTGCCTGGCGCCTGACCGGAGTGGCCTTGGACCGAGTCGGTTTCGCGGTGGAGGACCGGGATCGTATGCGGGGGATCTACTATGTCCGATACGACGATCCTACACCGAGTGAAAAGAAGAAGAGTTGGGGTTCGAGGCTCGCGTTCTGGCGTCGCGATGACGAAAAAGGGGTCGCCCAGTACCAGGTCAAGCTTATGGGCGATGGCGCTCAGACGCGTGTCGTCGTGCGTGATCAGGTCGGTCAGCCTGCGTCTTCCGTTACTGCAGAGCGCATCTTACGGTTGTTGAACGAGCAGATCCACCACTAACTCTCCATAATCGAGAGGGGAAATTGCCGCTTTGAGGCTATATCCGGGTAGCTCATGTTTGACGCCTCGTTGTCATTCCCGTTTTAATAGACAACCTCCCTTTGCGGTTGCTCCGACAGTAGCATCGTCAAGGGCGGTCACCTTCAGCCCAGGTAGCTCAGTCGGTAGAGCAGGGGACTGAAAATCCCCGTGTCGGCAGTTCGATTCTGTCCCTGGGCACCAACGAAATCAACCACTATGGACTGAAAGTCCATAGTCTGGAGGACTAAAGTCCTCATCCGTCTACTATACTCACCGGGTGCTGCGAAGAAAGGACGATTACACATCGTTAAATGCACTGAGGAAACTACGCCGTCGTCTCGTCAATGGATACATAGACTGGCGTTATTCTTCCGGCGAGGAGCCTGCCTCGCATTGGGGGATTCCAGTATTATTGGCTTTGCTTCCCCAGCGTAGAAGGCTCGATAGCGAATACCGACATTTGCCCCGCCGGCCCGTCAATGGAGGAAAACTACTGGATGTCGGCTGTGTGGTGACGGCTCCTTTCTCCGCGTAGCCACGCGCTGCGGTTGGCATGCCACCGGTCTCGACCCGGATGTCAATGCCGTTGCATCTTTCCGCAGCAACGCCTTAGACGTTCTACATGGCGGGATTGAACGGATTCGGCGCCGTGGAAAGCAGATTTGATGTAATAACGCTCAACCATGTCATCGAACATGTTTCCGACCCGATCGAGTTGTTGCGTTCCTGTTATCGCCTCCTGAAGCTGGGGGGACAACTTTGGCTTCAGACTCCAAATATCGACAGCCTCGGCAGCCGACGTTACGGCCGCCATTGGCGTGGCCTTGAACCACCAAGACACCTTGTCCTATTCGATCCGGTGTCACTGAGATCAGCGCTGCATCAGGCAGGTTTTCAGCGTGGTTCGTTCCTAATCCGATAGCGTGGATGGTCAGGCGTAGCGAGGAAATCCAAAGGGGTATTCCGAATGATGATTCCATTAAGCTTTCAGGTGCCCAACGCCTGTTCCTCATAACGGCACGTATACGTCAGGCCGTATCCTTGTCTTTGAATGAGGCTTTAACTGTAGTCGCGTATAAGAATGACCTGTTTCCATGATATGAATGATACCTTGGCGGTGCGATTTAATCCGCGATCATCGGAATTTCGCGCTGACCCTTATCCCGTCTATCGGTATCTTCGGACTCACCGGCCAATATACTATCGGGCCGAACAACAGAATTGGATATTGACGCGCTACGCCGATATCGTAGAAGTTCTAAAAAGCCCCGATTTCGGTCGATCGGGGTCGGGGCGACCGGCACCCTCGGTAACCGGCACCAACGGCGGATCAATCAATCGTCTCTTATCGATACGGCATGAAAGCAACAACCTGATGGGTCTATGGTTGGTGCTGACAAACCCGCCTGACCACACCAGAATCCGTCGCCTGTTACTCAGGGCCTTCACCCAATCCCGAATTACTGCATTGCGGGCGTCTATTCAGGCACAGGTCGCCGGCTACGTCGATCAGGCCGTAGAGCAGGGAAGGCTGGAGGTTATCGGTGATCTCGCCTACCCGCTCATGCTCGATCTGAACTGTCGTGAAATTCTGGGAATTCCACAACCAGCTTGGCATCGCAATTTCAAACAGTGGACGGAAAGCATGTCCCTGGTAGCGGATATGGACATCACGCCAATCGCCTATGAGCGAGGTATGCTGGCGGTTGCGGGCCTGGCCGAATTCTTCCGCAACCGGATCGCCGAATGCCGCGCCGGTTCTGAGCCGGCGGACAACCTTATCGGTATGCTGATTGAAGAAACGGGGCAATTGAGCGAGGAAGAACTGCTGGCAGATTGCATCATGATGTTTACCGTAGGGCACTCCTCGACCGTAAATTTAATCGGTATCAGTATATTGACCCTGCTTAAGCATCCGAGGCAGTTGCAGCTTCTTATGGAGGACCCCTCATTGATCGAAACGGCTATTTCGGAAGTCCTGCGTTATGACAGTCCCATCCAGGGGGTAGCGCGCACGGCGCTGTGCGATGTCGAGTTGGCAAATACAGAAATTCATCAAGGCGAAAGAGTGGTTTGCCTCATTGGGGCGGCGAATAGAGATCCCGCCCGGTTTCCTGAGCCCGACGCATTCGATATCAGACGCCGGCCCAATCCCCACCTCTCCTTCGGTTACGGCATCCATACCTGTATCGGTAAGCACTTATCCTTGCTGGTGACGCAGATTGTTGTAGGTACACTAATACGCCGCCTACCTGGATTATCCCTGGCGACAGATTCTTTGGAATAGGAGGACAACTTTCTCGGGCACGGACTCAAAGCCCTACCAGTCGTTTTAATGAGGAGAAAACCCTAACCCCCGGGCCTGTCTCCTAATGGTACAGGATTTCCAGGATTCCCAGGATCTTTTAATTGTTATTTAATAAAAATAATCCTGTTAATCTTGTCCCATTAGCGGTTGGCACGACGATTATGTCAACAGCTTCTAATTCCACGTTCAAACCTCCCGATAGAGTTCTCCACCCGTTTCCAGGAACTCGGCGGATTTCGCTTTCATTCCCTCCGCTACGGCGGTCTCTATGTCCTCGATCCGGTGGGACGCGGCAAAGTCGCGTACGTCTTGGGTGATCTTCATGGCGCAGAAGTGAGGGCCGCACATGGAGCAGAAGTGGGCGACCTTGTGCGCCTGGTGGGGCATGGTCCGGTCGTGATACTCGCGGGCACGTTCCGGGTCGAGGGACAGGTTGAACTGGTCTTCCCAACGGAACTCGAAGCGTGCCTTCGAGAGGGCGTTGTCCCGCAGCTGGGCGCCGCGGAGACCCTTGGCCAGGTCGGCGCTGTGGGCGGCGATCTTGTAGGTGATGATGCCGTCACGCACATCCTCCCGGTCGGGCAGGCCCAGGTGTTCCTTGGGGGTGACGTAGCAGAGCATGGCGGTGCCGTACCAGCCGATGTTGGCCGCCCCGATGCCGGAGGTAATGTGGTCGTAGGCGGGGGCAATGTCGGTGACAAGGGGCCCGAGGGTATAGAAGGGGGCCTTGAAGCAGTCCTCGAGCTCCTTGTCTATGTTCTCTTTGATCATATGCAGAGGGACATGACCTGGACCTTCGATCATGACCTGTATCTCGTGCTTCCAGGCGATCTTGGTCAGCTCGCCGAGGGTTTCCAACTCCGCGAACTGGGCCCGGTCATTGGCGTCCGCGATGGAGCCGGGGCGCAGGCCGTCGCCCAGACTGAAGGCGACGTCGTAGGTTTGCATGAGCTCGCAGATGTCTTCGAAATGGGTATAGAGAAAGCTCTCCTGGTGGTGGGCAAGGCACCACTTGGCCATGATGGAGCCGCCGCGGGAGACGATACCGGTGACCCGCTCTGCGGTCAGGGGCACGTGGCGCAACAGCACGCCGGCATGAATGGTGAAGTAATCCACGCCCTGCTCCGCCTGCTCGATGAGGGTGTCGCGGAACAGTTCCCAGGTCAGCTCCTCGGGCTTGCCGTCGACCTTCTCCAGGGCCTGATAGAGCGGCACGGTGCCGATGGGTACCGGGGCGTTGCGCAGGATCCACTCCCGCGTCTCGTGGATGTTCCGGCCGGTGGACAGATCCATGAGGGTATCGCCGCCCCAGCGGGCGGACCAGACCATCTTTTCCACCTCTTCGGCGATGGACGAGGTTATGGCCGAATTGCCGATGTTGGTGTTGATCTTTACCCGGAAGTTGCGCCCGATGATCATGGGCTCCAATTCCAGGTGGTTGATGTTCGCGGGGATGATGGCGCGGCCGGCGGCCACTTCCGAACGGACGAATTCGGGAGTGATCCGCTCGGGCAGATCGGCACCCCAGGGTTGGCCGGGGTGTTGGCGCAGGAGCTTCTCGTAGCGCGGATCGGACTGCAGCCGGTCGAGCTGCATGTTTTCGCGGATGGCGACGTACTCCATCTCCGGGGTGATCAGGCCCCGTCGCGCATAGTGCAGCTGGGAGACGTTGGCGCCCGCCTTGGCCCGCCGCGGGGCGCGGATAGGCGCGAAGCACAGGTGGGCAAGGTTGGGATCTTCCCGGCGCCGGCGGCCGAACTCCGAACTGGAGCCTGCCAGGGGTTCGGTATCTCCCCGTTCCTCGATCCAGGTGGTGCGTACTTCGGGCAGACCGGCAAGCAGATCGATGCGGGCGTTGGGGTCTGTGTAGGGGCCGGAGGTATCGTAGAGGTAAATCGGCGGGTTTTCTTCGAGCCCCTGATTGGTACGGGTAGAGGTCAGGGTCACCTCGCGCATGGGCACGCGGATGTCGGGGCGCGAGCCTTCCACGTAGATCTTGTGCGAGGCGGGAAAAGGTTTGGCAGCTTGGTCCGAGAGCTGGGCGGTCTTGGTGATGAATTCTTCGGGGATGGCATTCATTGCTTCAATAACTTTAGTGCGCGAAGCGCATCATAGTTGAAACTATGGACTTTAAGTCCCTTCACTTTCAGTCCGTGGCTTGTCCACGGATGAGGACTTTAGTCCTCCAGACTATGGACTTTCAGTCCATAGTGGTTGATGTTGTTGGCTTCTCCTGGACCGGAGAAGAATGTTATTACGAAGTGAAACAAACCACATCGCCGAAGCCGATAGTCGGCCGCGGGACAACCCAGGTCGGATTGAGTATGAGAAAAGTGATCCGGTCGCTTCCATGCAGCCGCGGAGTCACTCGTTTTGGCAGGGAAAGGACCATCTGTCGGTCATCTTCCTCCCCGTAGACGCCGGGAACGCTTGGTAACGGCATCCTTTCAAACCGGTTGCGGTAGGCAGACCGATCCGCCAAGGCCATGTTTTCGGTAAGCTTTATATGTACTCGCTCCCCATGATTGTTATCGGAACGGATAACGCGATTACCGACCCTGGGCGAGTGCTTTCGCCTGGCTTACCCAGTTATCGCGCTTAATGCGTCCTGAAAAGCGGATGATGTCCCTTTCCAGGCGTTCGATGTCATCATCCGAAAGGGCTGCAAGCTGCGCATAGCTGGAGATACCCGCCGTGTTCAGCTTCTTGGCCAAGGCCGGTCCGATACCACCGATCGCTGTCAGATCGTCTTGCTTCTGTGGCGCCTTGGGCGGCGACTTCGGCGTTACCTTTGTCCCCTCCGGTAGCTTGGCGGCTGCGGGTTTGGTTTCCGTTTTTTCCGTGGCGGCCAATGCAGGTTCGGGGGCGGATGGCGTCTCGGCAGGAGCGGCCGACAGGCGTTTTTGAATCCTTCCTACCGGGGATAGTGCGTAGAAGACCTTGATCGATTCCAGGATTCCACCCAGATAAGTCATTGCTCCCTCGGATAGGCTGAGCGTATTTCGTTCCACCGTCTTCACGAAATCTTCCCACTCGGAATGGCCCCATACTCCCTTATGTTGTTTCACAAAGGTTACACTTTCGCTGACGATGGTTTTCACGGCCTTTTCCACACTTTCGGTTGCCGCCGCCGCCGTGTAGAACCGCTTCATCGCTTCCAGCAGATTGCCCAAATTCGTCTGCATATCCCCGGAGAGGTCGAACCCCTTTGCCCGCAGATTGGACATGAAATCCATCCAGGCCGCATGGTCCCATAGGCCCTTTTTCGTTGTAACAAAATCAATTGCCAGTTTTGTCAGTTCTTCGATGCTGGTCGTTTTCCCGGTTGTCATTGAACCCTCCTGAAGGTGGTAGCCAGGATTCAGAACCTGTCCGGCTTACCCGTTCGTAGCGAAAGATCGGGAGGTAAAGGGTAGCTTTTCCACTCGATTGAAGTGCATCCTGGATCGATCTGACGAGATCGAACGGAAAATCTGACCGGTCCCCTCGGTTTCACAATAGAACAGTCGTAAGTCAAACAGGCGCTCAGCTAGACCGTGATCGTCGATAGCTGCATGGGGGTACGTTTGCCGTCGATAACGATGATGCCGCTTTCGGTCACATGGTAGCGTTTTTTGTCTTCTTCAAGATCGTAGCCGATCATCGTGCCTTCGGGAATGCGCACATTTTTTTGCAGAATACAGCGGCGCAGCTTGGCGTTGCGGCCGATGTCGCAATTATCGAATATGACACAGGCGTCGATCTCGGCTCTGGCATGAATGTAGACGTTGCGCCCCAGCACGGAATCCCTTACCTGGCCCCCCGAGACGATGCAGCCCCCGGAAATGACCGAATCGATGGCCTGTCCCCGACGATCCTCCTCGTCGAATGCGAACTTGGCCGGTGGATCGGGATAGCTGGCGGTGCGCAGCGGCCACTGCCGATTGAACAGATTGAGTTCCGGGGAAATGGCGCGGATATCCATGTTGGCCTCGTAAAAGGCGTCGAGGGTACCCACGTCGCGCCAGTAGGGGGCCTTGTCGGGGTCCTCTCCCGGTATCGGATTGGTGTTGAAATTATAAGCGAACAGCTCGGCCCGACCGATGGCCTTGGGCAGGATATCCTTGCCGAAATCATGTGAGCTCTCGAGATCGCGCTGGTCCTCCTCGATCATCTTTACCAGCATCTCGGTGCTGAAGACGTAATTTCCCATGGAGGCGTAAACCCGATCCGAATCCCCGGGCATGGTTGGGGCATTGGCCTGCTTCTCATGAAAACCAATGATGCGCCCGCTGTTGGTCGCCTCGATCACACCGAAATCCTTAGCAAACTTTTTATCCGTAGGCAGCGCGGCAACCGTGACATGGGCGCGTTTCTGCTCGTGATACTCGATCATCGCGCGGATGTTCATCCGATAGATGTGATCCGCGCCGAATACGACGACGATATCGGGTCTCGATTGCTCGATGAGGTTGATGTTCTGGTGGATGGCATCGGCGGTCCCTCGATACCACTCCTTGCCCTCGGTGCGCATCTGGGCCGGCACCGGAACCAGGAACTCGCTCTTCAGGATGCCTCCGAACTGCCAGCCGTCGCTCAGATGTTGCAGCAGGGACTGACTACGGAACTGGATCAGCACATAAATGGAGTGGATCCCGGAGTTGATCAGGTTACTGAGCACAAAATCGACGATTCGATACTTGCCGCCGAACGGGACCGCCGGTTTGGCGCGTTCCCGGGTCAATGGGTAAAGTCGTGTACCCTCGCCCCCGGCGAGAACGAAGGCTAGAACCTTGAGCTGCATAGTGATCCCCTGTGCTGGAATGTTGTTTGGAGCTGGAGCGAAAAAACCATGCGGGTGCTTGCATTTTTCGGCAAGGTTAGCCCTGTTGCGGGTGGCGGGCAAGGCCAAGAAGGCTCAGCGCGGATATTTGCGCCAGATCCGGGTAGGAAATGCGGAGGCAAAAAGCTGTTGTTCATCGACCTTGCAGTATCTTATCCATGGCGGCCCGAACCCGATTGGCCGGAGTTGCGAAGCCGATGCCCACGTTACCGCCGCCGGGACCGATCAGGGCCGTGCTGATGCCCACGACTCGCCCTCCCAAATCCACCAGTGGTCCGCCCGAGTTGCCGGGGTTGATGGAGGCATCGGTCTGTATGAGACCGCTGCTGCCGTTGCTGCCTACCCCCTGGCGCCCCAACGCGCTCACGATGCCGGACGTGACCGTCTGACCGATGCCGAAGGGATTGCCGATGGCCAGCACGAAATCGCCCACCTCCAGGTCGTTCGAGTCGCCGAGCCGCAGGGCCTGGAGTCCGGAGGGTACCGGCGAGATACGCAGTACTGCGATGTCGGCCCGGGAGTCGCTACCCACCAGTTGGGACCGATGGTTGTGCCTGCTCTTGAGGGTAACGGTGATGGAGCGCGCATTTTCGACGACATGGCGGTTGGTGAGCACATAACCGCGACTCGAGTCGACGACAAACCCGGAGCCCACGCTCCGGTGACGACTGGTGTTCGGGTGCTTGGAAAACGGCACGCCGAACTGCTTCAGAAAGCGGCGGAATCTTGGATCGCGGAAGAAAGGGTGTTCCTCGTAGGGGACCTGTGACTCCACCGAGATGTTGACTACTGCCGGCATGACCCGGCATACCAGGGGGGCAAATGTAGGATAGTCACTGCCGGAATACGAAATATCCTCCATGCCCGATGCCTCGCGAGGTCGGGAAACCGGAGCGCAGGCACCGAGGAGCAGGGCCAGGAAAATGGACAGGTAGGCAGTAAGACGCGAACGGCACATCACAATAGGGCAGATAGTCAAGAACATCAATCTCCCATTATGGGCCAAACGGAAAGTGCAAACCACCGCAGGGGGCTGTCTCCCACGGTTCCGTCAGGGTCCCCATCCAGACCCGGATGTTAGAAGCTGTCTGGCTAAAAGTGTATCGGCTGCAACTGTCCCAAACTGATCCCTGTTTCCGCGCTTTCTCGTTAAATAGGCCGGCTATTCGCCTCGAAAGCGCGAAAAAATGCCCTCCGTTTGGATCATTTTCGCTACGATCCATTTTAACCAGACAGCTTCTCAGAACAAGGCGTTACATGCCGGTGCAGGACCACGGATTCACGCCGATTGTCAAGCCAGTGTCATTGGTTTATTGGATCTGGCTGAGAAAGGGGGCGATTTTTTTGAAAAAAAGTATCCCTTCCGATTCGGGACTATGATCCGATGAAGGGATGGATATTGACCAGCCTTTGATGCAGATGTGCTGCCATTTCTACGGGATGCATGCGATCTTTATTTTCGTTGTAGAAAATAAACTAATCCTCCATGAGCTTAGGTGTCAGATCACATCCTTCATCGGAATTTTACCCTCCTTACCTATCAGCAGACCGTTGCCGAATTTATCGCGGTTAGCGAATTCCACATGATTAGGGAAACGATTCTTGATTTTGTCGATAAGCCGGCTGACCGCAGGAGCGGGGGTATTCTTCCAATGCAATGCTACTCCGACCGTTGATTCGGGTCGGCGGTAGACAGAATGCTCCTTGGCTGTATAAGCTTCGTTCAACAGAAAGATCTCTACACCTTCGGGTATCTTGCCCACTGCCTCTAGTCGATCGAGTAGTGAGGCAATTCGGTCAAATCGGTCGTGAGCATGCTGTTCGTACACAGTATAGTATTCCGGCTGCCAATTGTTGTTGACCTCGATGAACTCGATAGTCTTATCTTTTCGATGGATGTGGGAAAAAGTATTCTTACGCGGATTTTTGTAGGAGCCGAATCCGAGTACCGAGGAGATGCGTTTTGCGGTCGGGAGGTGTTGCACCGTCGAGGCTTCATCCATGGCCTTAACGAGGGGAAAGATCCAAGTGTGGTAATCATCGATATCGATTGTCTTGTCGATCAGGCGTATAGCTTTGAGCTTCTTTTTTACCCGCCGGGGCGGCAAGTGGTGGCCGGTAAAATGCTTACTGTGGTGCGCCCATTCCCAACGGTAGCGATCAAGGATAGAGGAGCGCTCGATAATCCCGTAGAACTCATCCAATTGGTCGTCGTTCCGTACGTTATCGAAGCTGTGTTGGAGGCAAACGATATCGAAGTCGATGCTGAGCAGGTCCTGCAGGTCCTGCGCGAAAATCGCCCCGGCATTGATCGCGTCCATGTGATAGATGATGTCCGTGGCTACTGCGATGCCCCGTTCCTTGAGGCCGGCGGCGAGCGCACGCACCTTTTCCACCGGGGCATGCAATCGGTTTTGCCGCTTCAACACCGCTTCGTCGAAGGATTGAATGCCGACAATCGCGCAGTCGAAGTTGAACTCTGCCAACACGTCCAACTGCGCTTCATCCCCAATAGCAGCGTGTATCTCGAATGTTTTCGAGGGTGCGCACCCCATGCCGGGAAACAACCGGAATACCTCTCTCATCGTGTCCGCACGCATGAGTGAGGGGGTACCGCCACCAAAAAAGTAGGTGGCGACACCACGCGCTTCGATGACCGGCAGAAAGGGCTCGATCACCCGGGGTAGGTAGTCGCCATGTAGCGCTCGTACAGCTCGGAGTCGCGGCGGCGGTCAAATGCAACTCCCTTGTAACAGCAAAAGTTGCAAACACTCGCGCAGAAAGGGCTGTGAACATAGATGCCAAGATCGCCGTCGTCTTGTTCGAACTTACTGAGTACCCTTTCCAGAGTCGTTTGCCGATAGATTTCTCGGAACTTTGCGATAACGGTTTCGTAACCCATTAGAGTTGTACCACTTGCAATATGATTTAAAATCAATATGTTACGTAAATCATCCGGCGTCTAAGCCTTTGTTTCCTGGTTAATGACTACTGTATCGGCCTCGCGTCCTAAGATAAATGATTGATTTTTAAGGATTCACATCAGGTAAAACTCTATTGTTATACTCACTCTACAGTCATAAGCTTTATGGAGATTCTGCGGTGGTGTCGCCGCTGCTGGCAGCATTATCCCAACCGCCGCTTCAGATGGATCAACAGTAGGGAGACCGCCGCCGGAGTGACGCCGGGGATACGGGCCGCCTGACCGATGGTCGCGGGTCGGACCCTGACCAGCTTCTCGCGTACCTCCGCGGACAGGCCCCGGATGTGCTCGAAGTCGAAATCGGCAGGTAGTCGTAAGGCTTCTTGGGCCTGTCGGCGGTCGATCTCTTCACGCTGGCGGCCGATGTAACCGGCGTATTTGCACTGGATCTCCAGTTGTTCCGCTGCCCTGGAGTCTACCACGCCCGGACCGAGTCCGGGCAGACGCATGAGCGCGTGGTAAGTCACCCCAGGTCTCGCGAGCAGATCTAGTGCCCGTCTCTCGCGACGGAGATCGTCGCCAAGGACCTCACGGAGCAGATCCGGGTTAAGGTCGTGCGGACGCACCCAGGTATCCCGCAACCGCGCCTGTTCACGCTCAATAGTCTCACGCTTCTGTTCGAAGGCCCGCCATTGTTCGTCCCCCACCAGGCCCAAGCGGCGGCCGGCCTCGGTCAGGCGCAGGTCGGCATTGTCCTCACGCAGGAGCAGTCGGTATTCGGCCCGGCTGGTGAACATGCGGTAGGGTTCTTGGGTGCCTTGGGTAATCAGGTCATCCACCAGCACGCCCAGATAGGCCTGATCCCGACGGAGGCACCAGGGCCCGTCGCCCCGGACCTGTAAGGCCGCGTTGAGTCCGGCCAGCAGGCCCTGGGCCGCCGCCTCTTCATAACCGGTGGTGCCGTTGATCTGACCAGCAAAAAAGAGCCCTGGGACGAAACGGGTCTGGAGCGAGTACTCGAGGTCTCTGGGGTCGAAGAAGTCGTATTCGATCGCATAGCCAGGGCGGGTGATACGGGCCTGCTCGAAGCCGCGCATGGAGCGGACCAGGTCTTGCTGCACGTCGAAGGGCAGGCTGGTGGATATGCCGTTGGGGTAGACCTCACGGATCTGCAATCCCTCGGGCTCGATGAAGATCTGGTGCGAATCCTTGGCGGCGAAACGCACCACCTTGTCTTCGATCGAAGGACAGTAGCGTGGCCCGATCCCTTCGATTACCCCGGTAAACATAGGCGAACGCGACAGGCCCGCGCGGATGATTTCATGGGTACGGGCGTTGGTGCGGGCGATGTGGCAGCTCACCTGGCGCGGATGGTCCTGCGCCTGGCCGAGAAAGGAGAAGACGGGTACGGGATCGTCGCCGGGCTGCTCCCGGAGCACTGAGTAGTCGATGCTGCGTCCATCGATCCGGGGGGGAGTCCCGGTCTTGAGTCGCTCGACCCGGAAAGGAAACTCTCGCAACCGACGGGCAAGGGCATTGGCGGGTGGATCTCCGGCGCGTCCACCCTCATAGCTCGTAAGGCCGACGTGTATGCGACCCCCGAGAAAGGTCCCGACCGTCAACACCACGGCGGATGCTCGAAAAGTCAGGCCCATCTGGGTGAGAACACCCGCGATCCGCCCATCCTCCAGCAACAGGTCGTCCACCGCCTGCTGGAACAGGTCCAGGCCCTCCTGACCCTCGAGCGCTCGCCGTACCGCCGTCTTGTAAAGCGTACGATCGGCCTGGGCACGGGTCGCACGCACGGCAGGACCCTTGCGGGCATTGAGGATACGGAACTGAATGCCTGCCAGGTCGGTCGCACGGGCCATCAGTCCACCGAGGGCATCGATCTCCTTGACCAAATGGCCCTTGCCGATACCCCCGATGGCCGGGTTGCAGCTCATCTGGCCGATCGTCTCGATATTGTGGGTAAGCAGCAGGGTACGCGCCCCGAGACTCGCCGCAGTGAGACTTGCTTCCGTCCCTGCATGCCCGCCGCCGACCACGATGACATCATAAACATTCGCTGCTAACATATTTTGTAGCACATTATTTACCAAGCAGGTCCAAACCCAGTGACCGTTGTTCCCATAGCGGATCGGCATGCCATCAAGACCGTATCCTTTGGTCTGGAGTGGCGAGACCCCTTGCAGGAAGACATGCTGACACTCCTGATGGCACTGCACTCCAAAGTACGCGATAAACTGCCCTGAGCAGCCAGGCAAGAGAAGATCCCACTTGAGATCGTCGTCGGTCGGTAGAACCTAAGCGACAAGCTCCAGCTAAACCGCGACTTGCGGGCATCATGTTCGATGCCCTACAACCGAACGGTCAACAGGCATGGGCACTCGTTGCCCAGAAAAACTTCCTCGCGGTCAGTTGCTATACCTACACCCGCTGGAACGACATCTGGCGCAAGGCACGGGAGTTGTTGACGCCTTTTGCTCCCATTCTTGCCAAGGAGCGGGGAATCTCAGCAACCTGGCTTCAATATGTCGATCAGTTTCGGGTGACAGGTGCGCGCGACCAATTTCAGGCACACCATCTGCTACGAGAGGGATCTCGATTCGTCCCCGCACACGTGTTTGAATTAGACGGCTTGTGGCACTCCCATCACGGTTTCTTCCAACAGCTTGCCGAGCCAACTGCACATCGCAGGCTCAATAATGTCAATGTCGATGTGGTGAATGCCAATGAAGAGCTTCTCATCCAGATAACCACTGCACACCGCGCGTTACTCGATAGCCCGGCTACTGACGAGTCTTCATTGCTTCAATAACTTTAGTGCGCGAAGCGCATCATAGTTGAAACTATGGACTTTAAGTCCCTTCACTTTCAGTCCGTGGCTTGTCCACGGATGAGGACTTTAGTCCCTCAGACTATGGACTTTCAGTCCATAGTGGTTGATTACTCGATCATGCCGATAGTGGCGGGCTACACCACCACATGGTCGAACTTCACGAGGCCAATAAACAGTTGCTGCACGAGCTTTTGAACGACACTATGTGCAAACGGATCGGCCTCGGAGAACAACAATGAGCGCAACCACACCGGTCCCTTTATCGTCTTCCAGGCTGAACTATGATTATCAGTTTGGTGGAACTGTCTCCAAAGGGGTATTGTTGTCACAGCCTGTCGAGTATCAAGGTCTTCCTCTCGACTACTGGAGCTATTACGGGGGAGAAGCTGCCAGTCCTACGGTGGTAACGGATTCAACATACCGCCTAAGACCATGCCTTTCGACGCGAAGCAGCTCGATCAGTAGAGACCTGTTTTCCATTCCTGCAGAACAACTCTTTGGTCTACGGCGAGATACTTGGTGGGTAACCGGGGGCTTTGCTGCGGAAACCGACCCCAAGGGAGCATTGCTGTCACAGCTAGCCGAATATCAAAACCTCTCTGATGACTGGGACGGCTATGGAGGAAAAGCCGCAAGCATCGAGACAGTAATGGATTCGGTACACTTCCTGAGGCAGCTTCCTTCGACGTTTCCTCTGCCGAAGTCGATGATCAGTGGTTCCGGTGTAATCGGCCTGTATTGGGAGGGAAACGGCTGCTATGCGAGCATCGATTTCGACGGCAGTGGTTACTATTGTTACATCGCCGATTGTGGGGACGAGGAGGCTGGAGAGGACAAGGTTCCAGTCGCGCAGGCGTTGCCCCAGCGCCTCCTGGAGGTCATAGCGATGACCGCTATTTCTGACCTTCACGGGCTGTCGAGAGGTATTCCAAGAGGCAGGGGTGCCTAACGATCGTTATCGCCGAATGTCGGAAAGTGGGCCCGAGTGCTCATGCGAATCCGAAAGCGTCAGTACCCACTCTCCCGATCCTGCCAGCGACTCAGAAACTGTCTAAAAAGGGGCCGTAAGCCAGAGTAGGGAGTAAGGCTGGGTCGAGGAACAAAACCCAGCGTTTACGGGCCACCCCAGGATATCCTGGTGGAACGCATTGGCACCCACATCGGCTTGCTTGCATCACGTCCATCACGCCGCACTTGGCTCTCTCGTGAGGGCCAGAGTTGCGACATGGTGAGCGATGAAGGCTGAAGCTGACATCGACGGAACCAGGCCCGCCCCAGCTTAATCCTGCCGATCCGAATTCCGATGTGCTGGAGTATCAGGAGAGTGTAGGTTAATCGATGGAAGAAGTTCGATGCGGTGGAATCCAGGAACTGGTAGCTGGTCTACTCCCGGCTCATACGGCCCACCTCCAGCACGCCACTCTAGGAGAAAACCGCCTGATTATCAGTGTCCCCGATGTGACGGAAAAGGGACGCGCTTCCTTGGCATGAGAATGTGCCGCTATTGCGAGGGAACAGGTTGGGTGTGCCCTGACTGCCACGGCTCGGGCCGGCGGTTCTTTTTTTCATGCCGCCGCTGTTTGGGCAGTGGACAATATCAGAATAGGGAATAGGTTGGGTTACCGGTTTCAGCATGATTCTTTGCTCTCCAAACGCCCTGATCTGAATGGGCATTCGACTTGATAGCCGCCGGCAACTTTCCCCTAGCCTTCAGGCCGGTTCCGTGGCCTCCAGCAGCGGAACTTAGCATAGATCAAGCGGTGGGCACAGCCCACCCTACATCGGCCACTTATTTACCGATACAAAAACCGGAAAAAATCCGGTCCAGCAGATCATCCGGCGTAAACTCCCCCGTAATCTCTCCGAGGGCCCGCTGGGCCTGACGTAGATCTTCCGCCACCAGTTCCACGGCAGGGGCCTGTCTCAGCAGCTCCAATGCGGAATCCAGGCAAACCAAGGTCCGATCCAAGGCGTCCAGATGACGCCTGCGGGCCATAAACACGCCCTCGGTGGATGCCGGAAAACCACAGATCGCCTTGAGATGCTCACGTAGGGCATCCACCCCGGCGCCCGTAAGGGCGGAGATTGCGACCTCCGGTCCTGAAGAGCCATGTGTAAGACCTGCGGGGGTTCCGGTCAAGTCGATCTTATTGCGCACATAGGTCAGGGGAACCTGGGGCGGCAGCATACCCACATCGAAGTCCGTACGGTCCGGATCGGACTGCCCATCAAAGACCCAGAGGATACGATCGGCCTGCTCGATCTGCTCGCGGGCACGGCGGATGCCTTCTTGTTCTATGGTATCCCGCGCGGGGCGCAAGCCGGCAGTGTCGATAATGTGCAGGGGTATACCCTCGATCTGGATCTGCCGGTGCAGCAGATCCCGAGTAGTACCGGGGATATCGGTAACAATCGCGGCATCGACCCCGGCAAGGGCATTGAGTAGGCTCGATTTACCGGCATTGGGGGGACCTGCGATGACCAGGTCGAGTCCTTCACGGATCAGGTGGCCCTTATGGGCACTGGCTAGTAAATCTTTCGTATCACGGATCAGGTCCTGCAGATCGGCCTCGACTTGTGAACCGGCGATAAAGTCGATCTCCTCATCAGGAAAGTCGATGGCCGCTTCCACGTAAGTGCGCAGCCGGACGATTCCCTCGAGTAGACCCCCGACCCGACGTGAAAGCTCCCCCTGCAGGGAGCGGCCAGCCAATCTTGCGGCCAGCTCGGTGGTGCTCTTGATCAGGTCCGCGACGGCCTCCGCCTGGACCAAATCGAGCTTGCCGTTCAGAAACGCCCGCTCGCTGAATTCACCAGGTCGGGCCGGACGGGCACCCAGCTCCAGGACACGTTGCAGGAGCAGATCCAGGACCACCGGACCCCCGTGTCCCTGCAACTCCAAGACATCCTCACCGGTGAAGGACCGAGGGGCGGGAAAGAACAGGGTGATACCCCGGTCGATGACCTCACCGTTCCGGGTCCGAAAGTCGGCCAAAGTCGCAAGGCGCGGCTCGGGTATCCGGCCGATCAGGCCCTCGGCTACAACCGGGACCAGGGGCCCGGAGATACGGACAATACCGACACCGCCAATGCCTGGTGGGGTGGCGACGGCTGCTATGGTCTCCGATGCCGCCATGGTGACTATTGCTTTGCATCACCTGGCAGCAAAGAGCATCGCGACAAACGATGGGATTCTTCAAATTAATATGGAATTTTAGTGACTAACACCTAGCATCAGCCGACTCTGCGGAGCATTGCGGAACTGAGGTCGACTGGATGCTCATGCTAGGCGTCTGAACGTAACGCAAAGAAAAACCGTATGATCGAGCAACTTTGTTAGCTGCAAGACGAATTTTAGCCAAATATTCTCCAATTGTGTCGCTTTCCGCTGATAATTTTTTTTGAACACGGTATTTTTCCAGTAACAAGTCAGACTCGATCATCGTCTTGTTTCTCCCTAAATAACTCCAGCGGAGTGATAATTTCGGGTGTTGGCAAGCCAAGCCGGCCATTAATGACGCGGACATGTTTTTTCTTGTTGGCATTGGCTTTGCGTCAATGCTCCTCGAACACGGCATCTATCGCAGAGACATCCAGAGTGCGATCGGTCCAGCGATCGAGTTGTTCTAGGGTGGCCGTGTCGAGGCACTTGCGGGTTGCTTCATCGAGGGGACCGAAGCGCTTGACAAGCAAGCGTTCCAGTCCTTCGACCTTTCCTTTCAGCTTTCCTTCCAGCCTGCCTTGCTCCAGGCCTTGTTGCATCCTTCTCTGAATGGCCAATCGTTCGACACTCGTGACATAGGGCATCTTGGTTTCTCCCTCAATGGTTTCAATCGCTTGCCAGAGCTGTTGTTCGAGCGCATCCGGCAGCCGCATCATCCAGTCGAGGACGGCAAAGAGGTCCAAGATACGTTGCTTGTCCCAACCTCGCTGATGCAGCGAACGCACAAGATCGAGCTTAGCCCGATAGCGAGCTTGAGGGTCGTTCCTGGTCTGACGGGTGCGCAGATGCGCGGCGGTAACGAGGGCGAAGGGATTGGGGTTCGCCTGGAGTGATTCGGTGCGGTCCGCATAGTCGATGAGTTTGACGATGGGAAATTCCAATGTGTGGCGACAGTCCAAGACCTCAAAGCCGTAGTAATCGGGTCGCCATGCCTGATCCTCATCGGCCAGTACGGCGAGGCTGGCGATGGGGCGGGCGTAGCGGTCGAAGAGCCGGTAGTTGTAGGTGAACATGCGTCGGGCAAAGTCGTTATCGCGCTGGCCCTGGACTTCAATATGGATGTAGATCCAACGTTGTTCGCCATCATTGATAGTAACTTGCACCAACGCCTCGGCAAAACGCCTGCCGAGTTCAGCGTCACGCACCACCTGGCGCAGTTCGGTATTCTTGAATTCATGACCCCGTGCCCAATCGATCCGGGCATGTGCCGCGGGAAAATAGAAGGCCATGAATTCCGGAAAGGCGTGTTCGAGTACCTCTTTCCAGGGGCTGTCGTAGGCATCACTGTTGCTGTGTAGGTCAGTCATAGGATGTCAGGCGGCGTAACTCGCATAACTTTTCGTACGCCCTCTTATGCAACTCCAGCTCGATGTACTGCATCTTTGCCTAACTGTCAGGTCCTAGCCTTGACCGCCGCTTTCTCGATATTGTGCGTGATATACCACTGCTGGGCAATGGACAGAATGTTATTGACTACCCAATAAAGTACCAGCCCGGCAGGAAAAAAGGCAAAGAAGATCGTGAAAACGAAAGGGAGACTCATCATTACCTTGGCCTGGATCGGATCCAGGGGTGTCGGGTTGAGTTTCTGCTGAATGAACATGGAGACCCCCATGATCAGGGGCAGCACAAAGTAGGGGTCAGGACCGGATAGGTTATTGATCCAGAGTGCAAAGGGCGCATGTCTGAGCTCGACGCTCTCCAGCAAAACCCAATAGAGGGCTATGAATACTGGGATCTGCACCAGGATCGGCAGGCAACCACCGAGGGGATTGATCTTCTCCTTCTTATAAAGCTCCATCATGGCCTGATTGAGGCGCTGCTTATCGTCTCCATAGCGATCTTTGAGGGCCTGCATCCGTGGCGTCATCTTGCGCATGTTGGCCATGGATTTATAGCTGGTCTCGGACAGCTTGTAGAAGGCCGCCTTGATCAGGACAGTGAGGATAATGATGGCCCAACCCCAGTTACCGACCACCGTATGAATCTTGCTGAGCAACCAGTAGATGGGTTGGGCCAGGACGGTCAGCCAACCATAGTCGACCGCAAGCTCCAGCCCAGGTGCGATGGACGCCAGGGTATCCTGCAACTTGGGTCCCACAAAGAGCCGGTTCTCGAAGCTGTGCGTAACGCCGGGAGGCAACATCACGGGCTCGGAGTATTTACCGATGATGTGGCGGGACCCATCGAGGACATTGGTATAAAAGGTCTCTACCGTGCCGCCGGGTGCAATCCAGGCCGACATGAAGTAGTGCTGGATCATCGCAACCCAGCCATCGGAGACGACACGCTTTAGCTTTTTGTCCCGCATGTCGCCGAAGGACTCCTTGGTATATTTATCCTCCGGGCTGTAGTACACACCTCCCGTGTAGGTATAGAGGAACTGAGAGGCATTGGGGTCAATCAGCTCGGTCCTTTGGAGTTGCTCATAGGAGCGGATCGCCAGTGATGACCCGGTGTTATTGGTCACGACCTGCGTAAGCCGGACCACATAGCTGCCCCGCTGGAATCCGTAACGCTTCTTTACCTCGATCCCGGAGGGGTGAGTCCAGAGAAATTCAACAATCAGCTCATTCTCGTTCGGTCCAAGGACAAAGTGGTCGCGGGCGTTGGAGAAAGTTGCCTGGTGGGTCGGTAACTGTCCCTGCTCGCCCCCGAGGAGCCCGGATTGGGCGATGAACATGTTCGGCAGACTCGGCTTGAGCAGTCGGAACTCGGTTTCCGGGTCTTCCGCCACCACGGCGTAATCCTTCAACCAAGCGCTGGCAATGGTAGCACCTTGTCGGGATATCTCCAGCTCCAACACGTCGGTCTCTACGCGAACGAGGGCTTCCTTCCCCGCTGTCTGTACGGACGGGACGGGCGTATCAGCCACCGTCGGCACAGGCGCATCCGGTACCTCCGAGACGTCCGGGGTACCATCCGACTCGGAGGTCTCCTTAATCGGCACAGGAGATTGCTGCACGGTCTCGGGCCGGACAACAGGGCGCCCATAGTCTCTCATCCAGGCCTGATAGATCAGTAGCAGGACGACGGCAAGGGCAAAGAACAACAGGAAACGCAGATTAACCATGGGAGGTATCGTCGGATGTCCCCGGGACCGGATCGTATCCACCCGGATGCCAGGGATGACACCGCAGGAGGCGCTGCAAGGCAAACCTGGTACCCCGCACTGTCCCGTGGGTCTCAATCGCCTCGATGGTATAATGGGAGCAGCTCGGATAGAAGCGACAATGGTTTCCGAGCAGCGGACTAATCAAGTATTGGTAACCACGGAGGAAACCAACTAACAGGTTACGCATAATCGTTCCCGAACCCGTTTCCAGTGTGCAGCCAGGGAGGAGAAAAGCCGGCCGTTCGGCAAGGTTGTGGCATGGCGACGACAGAGCACTACCAGGTCGATACCCTGCAGGCGATGGCGCTGCTGACGAAAACTTTCGCGCACGATGCGTTTCAGGCGGCTCCGGTCAACGGCCCGCCGTGCGTATCGCTTTGAAATCGCAAGCCCCAGGCGTGCCGGTTTACGACCGCTGCGTCGAGCGAAAACCGCAAAGCAGGAATCGGTCGAGGTTGCCGGCTGGGCAAGCAGACTCCGGAAATCCCCTGATCGCTTCAGATGCGCCTGCTGCGGAAAGCGCGCATCGGCAGGACCCGCTCGAGTAGCCCGGCGATCAGGTCGAGAGACGGGCACGCCCCTTCGCACGACGCGCCGCCAGCACCTTACGCCCACCACGGGTGGACATACGCGCGCGAAAACCATGGGTCCGGGCACGTTTCAGCCGGCTCGGCTGGAAGGTTCTTTTCATCTGTCAATTCCAAGGAGCGTAGCACCCGCTCGCCGCTAACAATCTGATTGAAAAAAGGGTTAAATTATATTTTCTCGGCAGCCGTGAGGTCAACGACAAGTCTTGTTCAACATGAAAGTTGAATCTGAACCGGATGCAATTGTTCGGGCTATCAGCGACAATGAGCGGGTCCAACCGATCGACGCGGCCAAACCTCAGCCCTTCAAAAGCCAGCTTCGAGTCAGCATTTCGCAACCGGACGTGGATCCTTAAACCCCTCAGGTACGGCCTCTCATGCAAGAGCTTATCCCCAGCTTATTCTTTCTGTTTATTTATGCCCCCATGCTTACAGCCGACTGGGACCGGCCCTTCATCGACGAGGCGGGATCGCCGACGCCCCGCAGCGTCGAGGACAAGGATAGAAGTTGGAAGGAAGGGGCCACGCGCCTGCCGCCGTGGCCGAACGACAAGGACCTGGTCGAGTTCAGCGTGGATGATCCCGAATCTCGGTTTCGTTACTATATCGACGGCAAACACCTCTCGATAGGCGCCGACGGGGCGATACGTTACACCTTGGTCGTGGAGTCCCGAAGCGGCGTTCGCAACCTGTCCTTCGAGGGCCTGCGCTGTACGCCGGGCGGCGTTTTCAAGCTCTATGCGTACGGCAACAATGGTCGTTTCGAGGCGATCGAGGGTGATTGGACCGCCATCCAGAGACGTCGCCACGACAAGCTCCACCGCGATCTGCACAAACATATCCTCTGCATCCCGCGGGGATTCGAGCCGCGTTCCAAACGGGATATGATTCACGCCATGCGGACCCGCGCCCCGGATAAAGCAAGCACTGGTTTCCTGCCTGATTAGGGCGCAGCGAGTAATTCTTGACTTCCCAGGATCCAGCAAAGGCCGCGCGACTCCCCCCGCCGCTACTCCCCTGCGTCTTAAGCGGTTAATCAATCCTGCACGTGTCCATCCATAAATCGAAGACCCCGCCGTCCATGGATAACCCATTACTCGAATTGAAAGGGCTCCCGCCGTTCTCCCGCATCCGTCCCGAGCAGGTCGAACCTGCCGTCGATGACATACTCGCCGCGTGCCGGGCACGGATCGAGGAACTGATGGGTCGCGTGGACCCGCCTACCTGGGAGGACTTCGTCGAGCCCCTGGAAGAGGTCAACGACAGGCTCGACCGGGCCTGGTCGCCGGTCAGTCATCTCAATTCGGTCATGAACAACGAGGCGTTGCGTAGCGCATATAACGCCTGCCTGCCCAAGCTCAGCGAGTACGGCACCGAGGTCGGCCAGAACCGGGCCCTGTTCGAAGGCTTCCGGGCCGTCGCCGACCAGGGGCACCTGAACGCCTCCCAGCGCAAGTTGTTGGAGAACGCCCTACGCGACTTCCGTCTCTCCGGCGTGGATCTGGCGGCGGATAAGCAGGCGCGCTACAAGGCGATCAACCGGGAGCTCGCCGAGCTCACCAGTCGATACGAGGAAAACCTGCTCGACGCCACCAATGCCTGGAGCAAACAGATCACGGACCCGTCCGATCTGGCCGGGTTGCCCGCTTCGGCCCTGGCCCTGGCGAAGCAGACGGCCGCTGATCGGGGCGAGGAGGGCTGGGTCCTGACCCTGGACCTACCCGCTTATCTCCCGGTCATGACCTACGCGGACGATCGTGGGCTCCGCTGTGAAGCCTATGAGGCCTATTGCACCCGGGCCTCGGACCAGGGACCACATGCCGGCAAGTGGGACAATACCGAGATCATGGACCGCATCCTCGCGCTGCGTCACGAATCGGCGGCGTTGTTGGACTTTGGAAACTACGCCCAGCGCTCACTGGCCACCAAGATGGCCCGTTCCACCGAAGCGGTCATGCGGTTTCTGGACGACCTGGCGGAACGGTCCGTGGCCCAGGCCCGCCGCGAGCTGGAAGCATTGGCGCAGTTCGCGGAAGAAGGGTATGGATGCAAAGGGCTCGAACCCTGGGACCTCGCCTATTACTCGGAGAAGCTGCGCCAGCACCGGCACCGGATCACCGCGGAAGAGCTACGCCCCTATTTTCCCCTCCCGCGCGTGCTCGCAGGCATGTTTGCGATGGTAGGGCGGCTGTTCGATATCCGCATACGGGAGGTGGAAGGCGTCGAGACCTGGCATCCGGATGTGCGATTCTTCGAGATTCGGGACGGCGACAGTGAGCTGCGGGGGCAGTTCTATCTCGACCCCTTCGCCCGCCCCAAAAAGCGCGGGGGCGCTTGGATGGACGTGTGCATAAACCGCTTCCACACCAACCGCAGCAACCGGATTCCCGTTGCCTACCTGGTATGCAGTTTCACGCCTCCGGTGGGAGATCGGCCATCCCTGCTCACCCATGAGGAGGTCGAGGTCCTGTTCCACGAGTTCGGCCACGGCCTGCACCATCTATTGACAACGGTCGATTATCCGGCAGTGGCAGGCATCAATGGGGTGCCCTGGGATGCGGTGGAGCTACCGAGTCAGCTGCTGGAAAACTGGTGTTGGGAACCCGAATCCCTGGCTTTGATATCGGGTCACGTGGATACCGGGGAACCCATCCCCGAGGCCCTGTACCAACGCCTGCGGGCGGCAAAAAACTTCCAGTCCGCCATGCAGCTGGTACGCCAGCTCGAGTTTGCTATCTTCGACTTCCGCCTCCACCTGGAGTACGACCCGCAGCGGGGCGGGCGCATTTACGAGATCCTCGATCAGGTGCGCGATCAGGTCGCCGTGATGAAGCCGCCGGGTTTCAACCGCTTTGCCCACGGCTTCTCTCATGTCTTCTCCGGGGGTTATGGAGCGGGGTACTACAGCTACAAGTGGGCGGAGGTCTTGTCCGCGGACGCCTTCTCCCTGTTCGAGGAACGCGGCCTTTTCGACCCGGATACGGGGCTCGCCTTCCGCAAGGCCATTCTGGAGCAAGGCGGGTCCTGCGATGCCATGGATCTCTACGTGGGCTTCCGGGGCCGCGAGCCGACCATCGACGCCTTGCTGCGGCACTCGGGTATCGCGGCGTAGCGGCGTAGGATGCGGTGAGCGCGATGGTTTCGAGCCGGCAGCAGGTGCACGCCTTCCCCGCGCGAACCGCATCAATGATGTAGTGAGCGCAGCCGATAGGCTAGATAAGGATCGCTTTTAACCAGACAGATTCCAGGTCGAGATCCGGGCCTCCGGCGTGGATCTTTACCGATCGCCAACACGCACATAGCACACATCAGGAGACCACCATCATGATCCATGAACTGCCTGCACTCCCATATGACAAGAAGGCCCTGGAGCCCGTTATCTCCCAGGAAACCATCGAGTATCACTACGGCAAGCACCACCAGACCTATGTCACCAACCTCAACAAGCTGGTGTCCGGTACTGAATTTGAGGGCAAGGGCCTGGAAGAGATCATCATGAAATCCTCTGGCGGTATATTCAACAACGCCGCGCAGGTGTGGAACCATACCTTCTACTGGAACTGCCTGAGCCCCAACGGCTGTGGTGAGCCCTCCGATGCCCTGGCTAGTGCCATCAACTCCAAATTCGGTTCTTTCGACGGATTCAAGCGGCAATTCACCCAGTCCGCCACGACCAACTTCGGCTCCGGTTGGACCTGGCTGGTGAAGGGCAAGGACGGCTCTCTGGAGATCATCAATACCTCCAACGCCGCCACCCCCATGACTGAGGGCAAAACCGCCCTGTTGACGGTCGATGTCTGGGAGCATGCCTACTATATCGACTACCGCAATGCCCGCCCCAAGTATCTGGAGGAGATCTGGAAGATCATCAACTGGGATTTCGTGGCAGCCAAGTATACCGGCTGACGCGGCTGACCGATTGCAGGGCACCTTAGAAAATTCAAGGTGCCCTGAATCCATGAAGGCCTAACCTCCGGCCTGCAGCTTTGGGGCACGTACGAACTCGGCAAAGTCCGGATTCGTCCATCCGGGCTGGGCCAGCTTTTCGGGGGGTGGTGATAAGCGAGAGCTGTAGTCCATGATCGCGGATATATCCTCGGCGCTGAATTCTTTGATCTGCTCGACCATCTCCACGTCGGCGTTGCGCCGTTTGCCCTGCGCTATCCACTCGAACTGACGGACCAAATAGGGGTAGTGTTGGCCCTGGATGAGAGGTGCGTGCTCGTCGGCTATGCCTTCCCCCTGCGCGCCGTGGCACTCCAGGCAGTACTCCCGGTACAGACGTTCCCCTTTTTCCAAGTCCGTACCCGGTCCTACGCTGTTGTTCGGATTCATCGGCAACCGGCTGACGTAGGCGGCCACGTCGGCAAGTTGCTGTAGGCCCAGGACGTTCAGCATGGTAAAGGGGAACATGGTGGGGGTATCCCGGTTGCCTGCTCGGATGTCCGCCATCTGCTTGATAATCACGGGGTAGAGCTGACCGGCGATCTGGGGGTAGAGACCGTCGGCGGTCCCCCAACCCTCCGGTTGATGACAGACCGCGCACATCAGATAGATTTCGCGTCCCCGCTCCGGGTTAGGCGTAAGCCGCAAGGCCATCTCCGCGCCCTGGGCTGCGGTATCCGCATCCGGCCGGGGTTTGGGTGCGGCCAGGACTCGAGTCACCGCCACGACCGCGGTGCACATAAACAGGATGCCGAATACCAAGGTCATGAGTTTTGACGGGCCCATGGATCCGTACCCCGCAGCAGAGAAGATTCGAGCTTGTAACTCTATACCACGTCGATCCGGTCTATGAATAATATAGATCAATTCAGGCTGGTGTTGGGGGCTGTTGACATAATCGTCGTGCCAACCGCTAATAGGACAAGATTAACAGGATGAGCAGGATTAACAGGATTATTTTTCTGGACAATCAATCATAATACCCTGTTAATCCTGGAAATCTTGTGAATCCTGTACTATTAGGAGACAAGCCCGGAGGTCAGGATTTACCTCTTTTCCCTTCCCCAGCGGGGGACAGGCTTTGCTTTACCTATCCTGTGGGCTAAATGTCAACACGCCCTAGTACCTCATTTCTCTCGATATTGCAGGTAGAGTCGCTTGAGTTTGATGCGAACATCCCCTATGCATTCGCAATATCGACCGAAACTATGTACTAGTGCTTCGAACCCCTGCTGTTTGTGCCACGTGGCACTTGGATTCCGGCACTCCCTGCTGGAATGACGAGATGGGAACCGAATGGTCCTCAGGAACCTTCAGTGCGCTTCCTCCCAGTTTTTTCCTATCCCTAGGTCGACCGCCAACGGCACCCGCAGTTCCGCCGCTGCTTCCATCTCTTTGCGGATGCGCTCTCCTGCGGCTTCTGCCGCTTCTTCCGCTACCTCGAACACCAGCTCGTCGTGGACCTGCATGATCATCCGCACCGCGGGCAGCTCGTCCTGGATCCAGCGGTCCACCGCAAGCATGGCCTGCTTGATGATGTCTGCGGCCGTCCCCTGCATGGGGGCGTTGATGGCGGTACGTTCGGCACCCGCCCGGCGGCCCTGGTTGCTGTGGTCGATGTCGGTTAGATAGATCCGGCGGCCGAACAGGGTGTCGACGTATTTGTCCCTGCGCCCTTGCTCGCGGATGTTCTCCATGAATTCCTTGACCTTCGGATAGCGCCGGAAGTAGAGGACCACATACTCCTGGGCTGCCTGGCGCTCGACGCTGAGTTGGCGGGCCAGGCCGAATGCGGACATCCCGTAGATGAGCCCGAAATTGATGGCCTTGGCGGAACGACGTTGGTCGCCGGAGACCTCCTGGGGTGGTACGCCCCAAACCTCCGCGGCGGTGGCCCGATGGATGTCCAGGCCCGCGTCGAAGGCGGCCAACAGACGCTCGTCGCCGGAGAGATGGGCCATGATGCGCAACTCGATCTGGGAGTAGTCCGCCGCCAGAATGCAATGACCGGGGGCAGGGATAAAGGCACGGCGGATGCGCCGCCCGTCCTCGCTGCGGATCGGGATGTTCTGCAGGTTGGGGTCGGAAGAGGAGAGGCGGCCAGTGGCGGCTACCGCCTGATGATAGCTAGTATGCACCCGGCCGGTGCGCGGGTTGACCATCTGCGGCAGCTTATCGGTGTAGGTGGACTTGAGCTTGGCCAACCCCCGATAGTCCAGGATGAGTCGCGGCAGCTCGTGTCCCTGCTCGGCGAGCTGTTGGAGCACAGATTCGGAGGTCGATGGGACCCCCTTGGGGGTCTTGGTGATGACCGGAAGCCCCTGTTCCTGAAAGAAGATTTCTCCGATCTGCTTGGGAGAGCCCAGGTTGAATCTGCGTCCCGCTGCATCAAAGGCCGCTTGCTCCAGATCCTGCATACGTGCCGCCAGGTCGGCGCTCTGAGCGGCGAGCAAATCCGTATCGATGCCCACGCCGTTGCGTTCCATGCGCGAGAGCACCGGTATGAGGGGCAGCTCGATCTCCCGGTATAGATTCAACAAGGAGGGTTCCGCCTGTAGCCGAGGAAACAGTTCCCGGTGCAGGCGGAGGGTGACGTCCGCATCTTCGGCGGCATAGGGACCGGCCTGCTCCAGGGGGACCTGATCGAAGCTGAGCTGCTTGGCACCCTTGCCTGCGATGTCCTCGAAACGGACGGTTTCCTGCTCCAGGTACTTCTTCGCCAGGGAGTCCATGTCATGACGGGTGGCAGTACTGGCCAGCACATAGGATTCCAGCATGGTGTCTTGGGCGATTCCTGCCAAGCGAATGCCGTGATTGGCCAGCACGCTCATGTCGTACTTGAGGTTCTGGCCCAGCTTGGGCCGATCCGGCTCCTCCAACAGGGGCCTCAGGCGCTCCAGTACCCAGTCCCGGTCAAGCTGTTCAGGCACCCCCGGATAGTCGTGGGCCACCGGAACATAGGCCGCCCGGTGCGGCTCGACGGCGAAGGACAGACCTACGAGCGCGGCCTGCATATAATCCAGGCTGGTCGTCTCGGTATCGATAGCGAAGAGGTCCGCGGATTCCAGGCGTTCGAGCCAGGCTTCGAGGGCCGGTTTTGAGCATAGGATCTCATACGCATTGTCCGCTGTCGGCTCTGCGACCGGCCGCTTATCCGCCTGATCCGGGTCGGATTCATCCCCCAGGGTTGCCAACAGACGCCTGGACTCGAAGCGCTCGTACCAACCGTGCAGGCGGTCCGGGTCGGGAGGGGCAGGCTCCAGATCCCAGGGTCCCAGGTCCAAGGGGACGTCCAGCTTGAGGGTAACCAGTGTCCGCGCGCGGGGTAGCCAATCGATGCTTTCACGCAGGCCCTCCCCGGTCTTGCCCGTGATCTTGTCCGCATTCTCGATCACTCCATCCAGGCTACCGAACGCGTCGATCCACTTGGCCGCCGTCTTGGGTCCGCACTTGGGCACACCGGGGATATTGTCGACACTGTCCCCCGTCAGGCTCAGGTAGTCCACGATACGCTCCGGCGGGACGCCAAATTTGGTAATGACACCCGCCCGGTCGAGCAGGGTGTCGGTCATGGTGTTGATCAAGGTGATGCGGTCGTTGACCAGCTGGGCCATATCCTTGTCGCCGGTAGCGATCAGGGTATCCAGATGCTCGGCCGCGGCCTGCATGGCGAGGGTGCCGATGACATCGTCCGCCTCTACCTCGGGGACCACCAGCAGCGGTAGACCCAGGGCGCGGATGATCTCGTAGAGAGGCATGATCTGCTCGCGCAGATCTTCCGGCATGGGCGGCCGGTTGGCCTTGTACTCGGGAAAGATCGAGTTCCGAAAGGTCTTACCGGCGGCATCGAATACCACCGCCATGTATCGGGGCCGGTAGTCCGCGCTGAGCTTGCGCAGCATGTTGAGCACACCGATCGCTGCGCCGGTAGCCTCCCCCTTCGAGTTGACGAGCTTGGGGAGGGCATGATAGGCGCGGAACAGATAGGACGATCCGTCGACCAGGATGAAAGGATAGTACTTTACCATAAGTCATACCGGTCCGTATCCAGTGTCCGAACGGTACCACGAAAAGTCCCTCCTGGCGGTCGCTTACGAGAAATTTTAGGTATTAAGATTGCCCATGGCATCCGGCGGATGTCGCGGCCGACTTCCAATATCAAGAAAACCATCTAGCGAGGCTTCGCCTCAGACCGACGAGTGCCCAACTCAAGCGTCGTCGCAAAACGCCAATAGGACAGGATTTACAAGATTTTTGTATTTCCTGAATTTCCGACGCCCGATCACACCCTGACCAAACCGGCAAGCATGCTTCACAACAAAAAATCCTGTTAATCTTGAACATCCTGTTAATCCTGTACGATTGGCCGGCGAGCCGAGCCGTCGCCTTAAGCCCATTAAGCATGAATTTTTTGTGCCGTGCACAAACTTGACTCATTTGTAAAGATACAGGTCATTCAAGGGATCCTAGCCAAGTTCAATCCTGGAGTTTACCTCACGGATTCAGGTTGTCGATTGAGAACACCCCCTAGCAGCAACTCACGCCCTAAGAGACTGTCTAAGAACTAACTAACCCGTAGGGTGGGCTGTGCCCACCAAATACTATGCCTGACCGGTGGGCACAGCCCACCCTACGGGTACGGTTCTATGAAAATCAATGGCTTAGTTTTTAGACAGCCTCTAAGCCCGTCCGTTGTCCTGCTCCACGGCATGCAACAGGCGCTCGTAGATCTCCGGAAAGGAATAGGCGACCCGGTTCCAGGAGGGGATCAACTTGGCCTCTTGAGGCCCCTTGCTCTGCTCCCAGGCATCCCAGAGAAAGCCGCGGAAATAGCTGACGGCGGATTCTTCCCCGTACAAATCGAAGGACAGCGTGTTGACATCCGCGTCGTAGCTATACCTGCGGACGTACTTCAGCGCGGTTTGGTAGTAGCTGTGCAGGATCATATCCACGAAGGCATCGTCCAGCGGCACACCGTGGGAACGCATATAGGTGAGATAGAACTTGGCAATGTCCACTACCATGCGATGCAGACCACGCTCGATATCCTCAGGGGATAGCTCCTGGTGCTTGTGCTCATAGTTGGGCGCCAGATCGATCTGGGCGATCTGGCGCGTGGTCAGCTGATCGTAGACCTGGGACAGGGTCGCCACTTCCAACCCCCAGTCGTAGGCCACATTCAGCCTCCGCGCCAAGTCCGCGGTAAAACTGAACTCCCCGGCCAAGGTATATTTGAAGGCACTGTGGTACTGGAAGAAGCGCTCGAGCTCACCGTGTCCGCGCTGACCCATGATCTTGGACAAGGTCTCGACGAACGGGGCGACGAACAGCCGGGTCACACGCCCTTTCAGCGCGCGCTCGGTGGGTGAGATGCGGGCATAATAACCCTTGCAGAATTGGAAGTGGTTATTCGGACTGGCCACCGGCTCGATGAGCCTTCCTAAGAGGATGCGGTCATAGGTAACGATGTCGCAATCATGGAGCGCAATGACGTCGACATCATCGCGGGCGAACAGATACCCCAAGGCTACCCACACCGACTGCCCCTTGCCCTGCACCCCGAAGGCGGTCCCCCCCCGCTCCACCAACTCGCCCAGCAACCTCTGGAGGCGCGGACCCTCGATCCAGACGACTTGAACATACCGCTGTTCGGTCTCGAGGCGCCCGAAATATTCTTTCGCCTGGCGGAACTGGCGCTCCTCCGAGGCGCCGCCGAGGGCGACCACGACGTTACTCAGATAACGCACCGCCTCGATCTGCTCCAGGATGCGGTCGAGCACCCCCGCGTTCCCCATCTCAGTATAGAGCGAGGGCAGCAGCAGGCCGATGTTCTGGTGCCGGGCGTGTTGCTCCAACCGGCGTTCGAGTTCGTCCAGATAGGAGGCCTTGTCGAAGGCCTCGTAGAGACCATGCAGCGTAGTGATCAAGGGTTCCTGATGAAAATCGGCCATGATGCTCCTCCGCGAGTGGCAAACCATTATAACCGACTCGGTCGGAAGTGAACGCTCGGAGTCTTGTCCAACATCGGAGACGGCGCGGATGGCGTTGCTGCGCCGACTGATCCAACGTTCGTAATGCTTGGCGTGGGAGGGGCGCTCGATGATACCGATTGGGAGCCGGTTTCACTTACAACCGGGGGAACGACAGCTACTCTCCGTATAGCGAGCCGGGCATGGGTTCATCGCTGCAGAACTTTGGCGACAGCTATGATGTACGCGGTAATCTTGGCATCCGCGTGAGTTGGTAAAGGGTGCCGGACGGGTGTCAGCCCGCCCAAGATCCGGAGTTAATACATCGTATTGTTATTCTCGGATTTCTCGGGTATCTCTGTCATTATATCCCAGTGTTCAACGACCTTACCGTTTTCGTCGAGTCTGAAGAAATCCATGCCTACGCGCTCATTACCACTTAAGATGGTATGAGCGTGGAGAGCAACTAAATCTCCCTCCGCTATGGCACGGACAAACTCAATACTTCATATCAGGATGCTCTTTTGCCACTTTTTCAAAATAGGCAATAAAGGGTTCGACTCCATCGCCGAGCGTAGGATTGTGCTGAATGTAACGGCCGCCGACATATTGTTCTGCCGCTTTTCGTGGCTCTCCGTCAAATGCTGTTTTATAAAAAGCAATAGCATTCTGCTTGTTTCGTTCCAACCTATCTGTCATTTTGGTTCTCCTTTTAGACAGCCTCTCAGGCCAACCGGTAGCGCTGTTTCATGTTCTGGTAAACGAGGTCGGAGACAGCCCGAATGGCGTCACTACGCCGAGTGATCCAACGCTCGTAATGCTTGGCGCGGGAGGGGCGCTCGATGATACCGATAAAGATATAGGGGTAATAGCTTCCCCAGCGTCCCGGTGCCTCGACGATGCCCATGTTCCCGCACAGGCGGGCCGTGGAGCCGGTCTTGTCATAGATCTTCACGCCCTCAGGAATGGATCTGACGCCGTGACAGATGCGGTCATGATTAGGCAGGGACATGATTTCGCGCAGCTCGTCCGTGAAGGGCATCCGGTCGTGCCACAGGGCATATAAGAAGCGGCTATAATCGTGGGCCGACGCCAGATTGCGGTAGGTGCGCCCATTGGGGGGAATCGATTCCACGATCCGGGTCTCACGGAAGATGCCGGGTGCCTTCTTCTTCAATACCCGTTCTACGTCCTTCGGCCCGCGATTCCGCTCATGCCGGCTGACGATGGCCATAATGCGGTTGGTCGCCCGGTTGCTGCTGTGACGGATCATATCTTCCATGGTCTTGCGCACCGCTCTAGTATAGCACAGCCTGCCGCGGGCATCCTCGAGCGTGTAGAAGTAGGCCTGGGCGACAAAGGGCTTGATCATGCTGGCCGCCTGGCGCGGGACATCCTCGTTGATGGCGACCAGTTTTTTGCGGGCGGTCAAGTCGTAGACGGACCAGGAGGTCTTTTCTTCCGGGCGTATCAGGCCCCGGAGGCGCATGCCTTTGACCAGCTCCGAGACCTGGCGTTGCAGGAGCGGCTGGTAGCCGCCGGCCTGGACCAGGGATGGCAATGCCAGCGCCAGGGCACCGGAGCAGGATGCCAGGGCAGTGAGGAATTCCCGCCGGGTGGGGAGAGAAAGGGTGTTTTCCGAGCGCCCAGGGTCCCAGAAGTCGTCATGCGTGCTCATGGTCGCTGCCCACTCCTAATCTGAATTCTCCAGAGTCTTGATGACCAAGTCGCGGGATACGGCCGACACCCGACGTACCTCCATGCGTCGAACCCGACATCGACTATCTATTCAGCATAGACGCTCGCAATCGAAAGGACAACCGGCGAATACAAAAAATTGTGATATTTGTCAGATAGATTCGGAGTGGTTTTTAATTGGGGGAATAATGATTCGGGCACAAGATGTCGGGCGTTGACGACCCGTGAAGCACGAAATCTTGTGTTTCCCGCCGGTGAGTCCGGTTCCCCAAACCGCGCCGAATCATTCAAGATTGACTGTCGGCCGCGTACTCGAAGGCGTCGGAGAACATATGATCCATCGCCAGCCCGCGGGCCCCGAAGGCCGCCCGGCCCGCATCCACCATAATCGGTGGTCCGCTCATGTAGACATCGAAGCCACTCAGGTCCGGATGGTCGGCGACGACCGCCTCGTGGACGAAGCCGGTGCGCCCTGTCCAATCCGCGTCCGGCTCGGACAGGACCGGCGTATAAATCAGATTGGAGTGCTCCCGTGCCCATTGCTCGGGCAGGTCCGGCAGGTAGAGGTCACGGCGTGCGCGTACTCCCCAGTACAGGTGCATGGGACGCTCGATGCCGATATGGAAGGCGTGTTCGATGAGGCCCTTGATGGGCGCGAAGCCGGTTCCCCCGCCCATCAAGATCAGCGGGCGCTGCGAGTCCTCCCGCAGGGTAAAGGTCCCCAACGGTGCCTGGATGCACAGGATGGCCTTCTCCTGCATGCTCTCGAAGACATAATCGGTGAACTCACCGCCGGGTACGTGCCGTATATGGAGCTCGATGCGCTCGTCGTCATGGGGCGCATTGGCTATGGAGAAGGCGCGCTTGCGTCCGTCGCGCAAGATGAAGTCCAGATATTGTCCGGCCAAGAACTGGAGACGCTGATTGTCCGGCAGCTTGAGGTAGAGCCGGATCACATCATGGTTCAATTGTTGCTTGGCGACAACCCGACACGGGAGGGTGCGCACCTCCAGCCCGGCCGCGGTCGTGACCTCCTGGACCCGGATGATCAGATTACTCCGGGGGACGGCCTGACAGGTCAGGCAGGTATCCGGGCTCCGGCCCTCGAGCCCCTCCGGCACGCCCTCGGGATAAACGACTTCGCCCTGCAGCAGCTGGGCGGCACAGGAGCCGCATTGACCATTGCGGCAGCCATACGGCAGGCCGATTCCCTGATGCAGCGCGGCTGCCAGCAGACCCTCGCCGGTCGCGACCTCGAAGGTGTGACCGCCGGGCTCGGTACGGACCTTGAAACTCATGACACTCTCTATAATTTATACGGATAAAGGTGGTTAGGATAGGGCTTGTGCATGTCGATAACCTTCTTCAATATGGTGTCGTCGGCCGTTTCGACAACCCGTCAGTAACCGAACAACGGATGCATCCGTGTGGTTTGAGACCTTTATCCACCAACTCTGGCAGGTCATGCTCGACCTGTCGCCTTCCCTGCTGCTCGGGCTGTTCATCGCCGGACTCGTACACCTGTATCTACCCGAGGGCTTGGTGCACCGGGGACTCAATCGTCCTGACCTGCGCAGCGCCGCCAGGGCCGCCTTGATCGGTGTGCCGCTGCCCCTGTGCTCATGCGGGGTCATCCCCACCGCGCTGGGTCTGCGTAACCAAGGTGCCTCCAAGGGTGCGACCACCGCTTTCATGATCAGTACACCCCAGACCGGTGTGGACTCCCTTCTGGTCTGCGCTTCCTTTCTGGGCTGGCCGTTCGCTTTATTCAAGCTGGTAGCGGCCTTTGTGACGGGCATGATCGGCGGCACCCTGGTCAACCGTTTTACCGCGCCTGACGATCGGCCTCGGCCTGAGTCCCTTGTGACCGCCGCCGAGCCGAACGCGGGCGGACTGAAGGGGGCTTTGCGCTACGCTGTGTTCGACCTGTTGGCGGCGATCGACTTGTGGGTCTTGGCAGGGGTCCTGGCAGCGGCGCTGATCGCCACCTTTATCCCCACCGATTATCTGGCCGGCCTGACCTGGACCCAGGGCATCGGTGGCATGTTGCTCGTGTTGGCTATCTCGGTCCCCCTCTATGTCTGCACCACCGGCTCAGTACCGATCGCCGCCTCCCTCATCGCGGCAGGTATGCCGACGGGTACGGCGCTCGTCTTCCTGATGGCCGGACCGGCCACTAACGTCGCGACACTCGGTGCCATCTATAGGGTGCTGGGGACCCGCATTCTGGCGCTCTACCTCGGGACCGTGATTTCGATGAGCATCCTGCTCGGGCTCGGCTTCGACTTCTTGCTGCAAGATGCCCATGTCGGGTGGGCTGTGCCCACCGGCGGGCACAGTGAACACGGTGGGCACAGCCCACCCGACATCGCGATCGGTTCCGCTCTGCTGCTGAGCGGACTGCTCGCCTATCTGTTGGGGCTTCGTCTCAAGGCGACGCTCCGGACGTGGCGCGACCCGGAATCGGGAACGGACCTGATGCTCAAAGTGGAGGGTATGTCCTGCGGGCACTGCGTGGCCAGCGTGAAAAAATCCCTGGAAGGCGTCGCGGCTGTCAGCGCGGCGACACCGGACCTCGCTTCCGGTCTGGTACGGGTACGCGGTGACCGTTTGGATGTCACCGACTTGATCCGGGCTGTGGAAAAGGCCGGGTTCCGTGCCTCGGAGTGTGGTTCGGCAGAAATCCGGTTGACGGGAAAGCTCGGATAAACTAGGGTTGCTCCAGGTTCCAGCGCTACGGTATTCAGGGTTCCGAATCACTCACGGAGAGCAGCCTCATTCCGCTCCGGATCCGCCGGGGTTTGCCTGCGGACCTGTTCGCTCAGTCCGTCCGCGCTTGTCCGATACTCGTCGACGGCACTCCCCCCTGATCCAAAATTGGTTGATCCGAAAACCGGGTGTCTGCATCCGGCGGATGGACCTTCCGGTCAAGAGCACGCTTTCCGATTTATATTTGGGATTTGGGATGTGAGGTGTTGGAGGACCTTGAAGTCGAAGGCGGTCAACAGGATACGGCGGTACACAGCCGTTCACTATTGTCTGACTTGTGCATTGGTCAGGCGACGGTGCCAGATCGATCAATGCACAATTGCACGAGAGAGAACGATGCGGATTTACGTAGGAAACCTGAACTACGAGGTCACCGATGACGAGCTGAGAGAAATCTTCGCCGAATTCGGTGAGCCGGCAAGCGCGGATGTGATCAAGGATAAATTCTCCGGTCAGTCCAAGGGATTTGGTTTTGTGGACATGCCCGATAACGACCAGGCTCAGGAGGCCATCAAGGCGCTGAACGGTAAGCTTGTAAAGGGGCGGAATCTGACGGTCAACGAGGCCCGACCCAAGGTCCCGAGGTCCGGCGGTTTCCGCTAAGCGCGCATATCGGCGTGTGGTCCTTGTTCTGCAGGGACCGCACGCCCTTGCCCGGCAAGGTCCGGGCAGCCGATTCGGACCTGAACGGTCGCTGTCGGTGAGGGTTCGGATTCGGATCAGTCGATCCCGAATCGACTCCAGCGTTCGTCCACGCGGCGCTTGATTTGCTCATCCATGCGGATGGGCCGACCCCATTCTCGTTGGGTCTCCCCGCGCCACTTGTTGGTGGCGTCGAAGCCGATCTTGGAGCCTAGCCCCGATACCGGAGAGGCGAAGTCCAGGTAGTCGATCGGCGTGCGCTCCACGATAACCGTGTCCCGCGCCGGGTCCATGCGTGTCGTCATAGCCCAGATAACATCCTTCCAGTCCCTGGGATCCACGTCCTCGTCCACCACAATCACGAACTTGGTATACATAAACTGGCGCAGGAATGACCAGACGCCCAACATCACCCGTTTGGCGTGTCCTGGGTATTCTTTCCTCATGCTGACCACCGCCAGGCGGTAAGAGCAGCCTTCCGGCGGTAGGTAGAAATCGAGTATCTCCGGAAACTGCTTCTGCAGGATGGGGACGAAGACCTCGTTGAGCGCCACGCCCAGGATAGCCGGCTCGTCCGGTGGCCGGCCCGTGTAGGTACTGTGATAGATGGGGTCGCGGCGCTGACTGATGCGGTCGATGGTAAAGACGGGGAAGCTTTCGACCTCGTTGTAATAGCCGGTGTGATCGCCGAAGGGACCCTCGGCGGCCGTGTCCTCGGGGTGGATGTGACCTTCGAGCACCAGTTCGGCGCTCGCGGGTACCTGCAGATCGTTGCCGATACCGTCGGTAACCTCCGTTCGGCTACCCCGCAACAGGCCGGCGAAGGCGTACTCGGACAATCCATCGGGTACCGGGGTAACGGCGGCGAGCATGGTTGCCGGGTCCGCCCCTAAGGCGACGGATACGGGAAAGGGTTCGTCCGGATGCTCCAGACGCCACCCCCGGAAATCCAGGGCGCCGCCGCGATGGGCCAGCCAGCGCATGATGACCCGATTAGTATCCAATACCTGCATGCGGTAGATGCCGAGGTTCTGGCGCGGCTTGTCCGGTCCCCGGGTCACCACCAGCCCCCAGGTAATGAGAGGCCCTGCGTCTCCCGGCCAACAGGTCTGGATAGGTAGCTGGCCCAGATCCACCTCCGCTCCTTCACGCACCATCTCCCGGCAGGGAGGATCACCGAGCCGTTTGGGCGCCATGTCGAGCACTTTCTTGAACAGGGGTAGCTTCTGCCAGGCGTCCTTCATTCCCTGAGGCGGGTCCGGCTCCTTGAGGAAGGCCAATATCTTTCCGATCTCCCGCAGGGTAGTGACGGACTCCTCCCCCATCCCCAAGGCCACCCGCCTGGCGGTACCGAAGAGATTGCCCAGGAGCGGGATCCGCGATCCCTTCGGCCGTTCGAACAGCAGGGCAGGTCCTCCCACGCGCAAGGTACGGTCACAGATCTCGGTGATCTCGAGGTAGGGATCGACTTCGATAGACACCCGCTTGAGCTCACCCCGTTGCTCGAGCCGGGCGATGAAATCCCTCAGGTCCTTGTATTGCATTGGAATTGTTGTGAAAACCGTAATCAGCCGAAGTTATGCAGGAATCTTGTAAATCCTGTCTTAGAGACTGTCTATGAACTAACTTATTGATTTTGCTCGTTCCCACGCTCCAGCGTGGGAACATCACCTTGGCCGCTCCAGCGGCTAGGCTTGGTGACGCTGGAGCGTCAAGACTTGCTCCCACGCCGGAGCGTGGGAGCCAGAGGAAATCTGTAGTTTTTATAACTAAAAATCAATAGGTTAGTTTTTAATCAGCCCCTATTAGGGTTGCGCGACATATAACCCAGGACCGCGCCTTAGTAATGGCATTGGGCTGGAGTATGGGGGCCGGCACTCCTACGACAACAGCTAACGACTGGCAACCGGTAACCTACTTGCCATTCTTCGCGCCTTTCGCCGTATTTTTCAGTGCTTGTAATCCTGTGGTCACCCCTGTCAAAGACACCGGGATGCGGTATTTCTTGCCGTTAGTAAGGTGGTAGCCGATGTTCGCCTGTTTCCCTAATTCAAGGTTTTTTCGCAGTTTCTTCGACACGGGAAAGATGTCCAGACAACCCTCGGGGCGGCAATGGTGGAAGGGATGGGTGGTAGCCTTTACCTCGTCCACGCCGAACTCGACCCCCGGCGTGAGCAGGACTTCCAGGGGAGTTCGTATTGCGAGCAACAAGCGCGATGGCTTATCTGAAAACTGCAAAACCGCACTTATCAGTGGTTTTTCTTTATCGTCCTTGAGAAAAACCCGTTGTATGAGGAAACAAGGGGCATTTTCCGGACATTACAACGCCCAGTCCCCATGGGCCTCTACCTTGGTCGGTTGTGGTTGGGCCTCCGTGTCGGCCGATTGTGATTGGGCCTGTGCGTTGGCCGATTGTGGTTGAGTTCTCTCTTCGCCGGCACCGGTCAGGGGCCAGGTCAGGGATAGTAAAAGGGCCGCACTTACAAATTTTCGGGTCATCATCTCGTAGCCCCCAACTCTTGGGAAACTCGCCGGCCGCGCCCTAGGCGATCTCCGCGCGTGTCGTTTGTTCATCCATCCAGGACAGAAGACGGCCCTCGACCAGCCCTCGATCCCCGGGTGTTTGGATCGCAAAAGCACAAAGGGTAAGGCTTCAGTCATCGCCGCTTCGGCTTCCGGCAGTGTAAAATAATCTCCGCCCAGTGGCAGACAGGCCGCCGGGCAGATCAGTCTTCCCTACATTGAGCAAGATAATTAATTATAATGCTTCAATGAGGCCGTGGAATAGGGAGAACCACGAATGAACACGCATCAACACGAAAAGCCTTGATGCAAGAATGGCTTTTGGTTGCGGAATAGACCACGAAAGACACGAAAGGTTGTAATCCTTTCGGCCTCACCACGTCATTCCGGCACGGATTGCCGGAATCCGGTGCCAGGGATGACAACAAGAGTAGCGCTCTGAACCATCACCCAAGGTTTTATTTCAACAGCGATTATTATTCGATAGCTGTCAGGTAGCCTTGATAGGGATAGACCGGTGGAAGAACAGCGGGCCGATTTGTGGTAAAAAGGAGCGACATCCTCAACCCCAATCAGGTACCCCATGTCAAATACGAACAACCCACTCCTCGACGCCCATTGCGAGGTCTGCCGGATCGGCGCGCCTGCGGTAACCGATGAAGAGATCGAGCAACAGTTACCGCTCATCCCCGAGTGGCGGCTGATCAAGGAGCAGGGCCTCAAAAAGCTGATGCGCCACTATGATACGAGCGATTATCAGCGCAGCCTCGCCCTGGTCAATGCGGTCGCGGCGCTCGCCGAGTCGGAGGGACACCACCCGGTCATGCTGGTCGAATATTCTCGGGTGACCATTTGGTGGTGGACCCACAAGATCGACGACCTGCATCTGAATGATTTCGTCATGGCCGCCAAATGCGACCAGAGCTTCGCGCAGTTGGCCTGATGAGTACCTTGAGGATCGAGGCCCTGACAAGATCCCGATCCCTTATTTCCGCCTCATTGAGAACAAAAGAATTATGACGGCAGCGTACCCAACAAGGGTGTTGGGCACTACTCGGCTCGCCTCCATGCCGAGATCGGTAGTGGTAAATTCTCAAGTGGTTAGCGTAGAGCAGTTCATTAACCCCGCCCCATTCCTTTGATCCCTTCTCCCAGCCCTCTCCCGGAGGGAGGGTGTCACAAAAGCCCCTCTCCCACCAGGAAGGTGTTGTAAAAGGCTTTCCTCCCGATCAGATAAGATGGTTCAAAACCATGGGGGGCAGCCAAGGAGCGGAGTTGCCTGAGCGTAGTATCGGATCAAGACCGGTCAGATGAGCCTGCAACCAGCGGAAACTCCCTTGAAGCCAGTGCCATGTCACCCGTTGGCTTGGGTCTGGCCACCTCCGCTCAGAGAGACGCTCCACCCGCAAACCGGTCGAGTTGATTGCTGGTGTTGACCGCAATCACTGGGCGATGAATCGGCATCGTCGCTGGCTACTCCGGTGTGAACTTGGCGGGCCTGAGTTTACCCCTCTGCGCGACCCTTTTGCGACACCCTCGGAGGGAGAGGGAGTGAAATGCGCAGATTATGCCGTGCGGCAGTGTAACAGCATTCGGCGATACCTGGGTCACTCCAAGTCGGCTACACGAGGTCCCGCAGATTCCTTTTGAACTCCTGGATATGGTTGAATATGCTGTTCCGTAGACAGACACAGCGCAGGGGATTTAGACGCTATCATCGACTACATCGCCGAGGACAACCTGCTGCAGAACGCACTCACGATCCTCGATCGGCTTGAAACAAAGGCGTCCACCTTGGCGACCAATCCCCGGCGGGGACGCACGGTCCCGGAACTCCGGTCTCTGGACCTGTACTAATACTAGGAGCTGATCGAGCGTCCCTGGCGCCTCATCTACCGCATCGAACAGAAACGCGTCTTGTTTTGCCATCCCTGGCACTGGATTCCGGCACTCCCTGCCGGAATGACGAGGGAGGGGTAGGCAGACTTCACCACTTAAAATCTATCCACTACCGACAAACAGGGCATCCCTGCCCCGCACGGGCTACCTTGAATTTCTCAAAGCCCTCGGCCATCAGCGATTGATGGAAAATGCCAGGCGCACATTATTGGCGACCAGACCATCGTCCTTTTGCTCGCTCTCGCTGAGATAGAACTCGAAGATGGTCTCGCGACTCATCAGCATCTCTTCCGTCACCTCATCGGCGACTTCGTTGGCGTGACAGAAGACGCTGATATAGGGGGAGTCCGGCTCGCGCGGGTCCGTGACCCACAGCTTGGGTGAGATGCGGTCGATGATCCGCATAAAGCCGTAACCCTTGTCGAAGAACCACTTGGTGCATATGCCGCGCACACAGGAACCGGGCTGGCCCCATTCGTTGCGGGGCTCATAGGTGACAGGTAGCAGGTCAGGGATCAGAAAACCGGGATAAAAGGTGTCGACGGTTTGTTGCAGCTGGCGCGAGACGTTCTTGAAGCCGATCAGCTCCACCCGGCAACCGGCGTTCTGCAGGGCATTGACCACCTGCAGGAAATCCCCGTCTCCCGTGACCAGCAACACTTGGTCCAGATTCCTTGCCTGCAACATGGCGTCCACGGCCATGTCCAGATCCGCGTTGGCCTTGGTGGTGACATTGCCGTTTTCGTCCGTGTAACGGCGCACCTGCTTGACCGTAATCTTCCATCCGAAATCCCGTACCATCTGTTGGTAGATCCTGGACTTCTTGGCGTAATCCGGGTCTTCCCTGGCGCGCTCCGAATCGAAGGCCAAATAGGTGTTGAGCCGCTGCAGATGGCCCCCTTCACGGGCCGCGAAGCGGCGCAGCACATCGTAGCGCATCTGATAGCCACCGTTGTACCTGACGTTTTCAGCGTCGACGAACACGCCGACTCGTAGATTGGAACTCAAGAGATAAACCTCATTTAAACAATTGATGATTAGGGGTTCTCGGTCCGTCATCCAAAACAAAAGATAATGCCTATTCGGTCGCATCACCGGTCGCATAGGCAGTCCGGTCGAAGTCGAACCCTTGACTTCGCGGGTTGAAAAATCCCATGACAAGCACCCTTCATGGGTCCATATCGCTTTCCTCCAAATGCGGGGGGTGAGAAATGTTATCAAGGGCCCCGATGCCCCATCACAAAGACCCAACCCACCCCGATATCGAATTCGGCGAATCGCGCTACCTAACGGCTGGCCCGGTTGTCGATCAGATCACTGACCACCGCGGGATCGGCAAGGGTAGAGGTATCACCCAGAGTGTCGATCTCGTCGGCCGCGATTTTACGCAGGATCCTGCGCATGATCTTGCCCGACCGGGTCTTCGGAAGGCCGGGGGCCCATTGGATAACATCCAGGGTGGCGATGGGACCGATCTCGCGTCGGACCAATGCCGTCAGCTCCGCTTTCAGAGCATCGCTTGGCTCCACATCGGCCATAGGGGTGACATAGGCGTAGATGCCCTGGCCCTTGATGTCATGCGGGTAACCGACGACGGCGGCCTCCGCTATCCGAGGGTGCAGTACCAGGGCGGACTCGATCTCGGCGGTGCCCAGACGGTGCCCGGAAACGTTCAGCACATCGTCGATGCGGCCGGTGATCCAATAATAGCCGTCCGCGTCGCGGCGTGCCCCGTCACCGGTGAAGTAGTAGCCGGGGTACTGCGTGAAGTAGGTTGCCGCGAAGCGCGCGTGATCGCCGTAGACGGTACGCATGATGGCCGGCCAGGGACGGGTGATGACCAAGGCACCCTCCCCCGCACCCTCGATCAGGGTGCCGTTGGCGACATCCACCAGGGCCGGTACGACACCAAAGAAGGGCCGGGAGGCGGAGCCTGGCTTGAGCGCGGTCGCACCGGGCAAAGGCGTGATCAGGTGGCCGCCGGTCTCGGTCTGCCACCAGGTGTCGACGATGGGGCAGCGCTCATCACCGACGACCCGGTAGTACCACTCCCAGGCCTCGGGGTTGATGGGCTCGCCCACGGTGCCGAGGATGCGCAACGACTTGCGGGAGGTCTTCCTGACGAGCCCCTCACCGGCACGCATCAGGGCGCGGATGGCGGTGGGGGCGGTATAGAAGATGGCGACATTGTGCTTGTCCACGACCTGCCAGAAGCGAGAGGCATCCGGGTAATTGGGGAGGCCCTCGAACATGAGCGAGATGGCCCCGTTGGCCAAGGGTCCGTAAAGGATATAGGTGTGGCCGGTGACCCAACCGACGTCTGCGGTGCACCAGTAGACCTCTCCCTCCCGGTAGTCGAAGGTGTACTTGTGGGTGATGGAGGCGAAGACCAGGTAGCCGCCCGTGGTGTGCAGCACGCCCTTGGGCTTGCCGGTGGAGCCGGAGGTGTAGAGGATGAACAAGGGGTCTTCAGCGTCCATCGCTTCCGGCGGGCAGTCCTCCGAGGCGGTCGCCATGGCCTCCTGGTACCAGATGTCACGACCGTCGGTCCAGTCGATCGTACCGCCGGTGCGCTTTACCACGACCACGGTGCTCACATTCGGACACTCGGCCAGGGCGGTATCCGCATTCTTCTTCAAGGGCACCGGGCGCCCACCGCGGATCCCCTCGTCGGCGGTGATCAGGGTCCGGCAATCGGAGTCCAGGATGCGATCGCGCAGGGAATCGGGGGAGAAACCGCCGAAGACCACGGAGTGGACGGCGCCGATCCGCGCACAGGCCAGCATGGCGACCGCGGCCTCCGGAATCATGGGCATATAGATGCAGACCCGGTCGCCCTTCTTGACGCCGCGGGCTTTGAGCACGTTCCCCAGTCTGCACACCTGGCCGTACAGTTCGCGGTAGGTCAGCCTACGATCCTCCGCCGGGTCGTCGCCTTCCCAGACGATGGCGACCTGATCGCCGCGGGTGTCCAGGTGGCGATCAAGGCAGTTGTAAGCCACATTCAGCTTGCCGCCCTCGAACCATTTGATGTAAAGGTTATCGGCGTCGAAGCTGTAATCGCTGACCCGATCCCACTTTTTGCTCCAGGTTACGAACGTCTCGGCCTGCTCCGCCCAGAAACCTTCCAGATCAGCGACGGAACGCCGATACATGGCTTCGTACTTCTTGGCATCGATGTGGGCGTTGGCTGCAATCTCGGCGGGGATATCATGGACCTTGATCTCTGTCATGAGAGCCATCTCCACTTTCGGTTTGGTAGGAGGCCTACGGTTACGAAACAGACACTTTTATGCTAAACGCTTGTTGCCGGCTTTGCCAGTCGTCACCTTACCGGATCGGGGCTACTGAATAGAATTGTACCCGACGCGAATCCTTGTATCCTTTGCGCCTTTGTGGTTCAACAATCGCAACTGCCTGCTTTGAGCTTTCCTTAAGTGAGCCTATGGCCGCAATCGATTTCAAGGTCGTTATCCCGGCCCGTTACGGCGCCAATCGCCTTCCCGGCAAGTCGCTGCTCGGGATCGCCGGGGCACCGCTGATTCGGCACGTCTACGAACGGGCCCGGGAATGCGCCGCCAACCAGATTGTGATCGCCACGGACGATATGCGCATCGCCGACGTCTGTACCGCCTTCGGCGCCGATGTGGCCCTGACCAGGACCGATCACCACAGCGGTACGGACCGCATTGCTGAGGTCGCTGCAGCCCGTGGTTGGCCGCGGGACAGCATCCTGGTCAACCTCCAGGGCGACGAGCCCTGTATGCCACCGACCCTCATCGACCAGGTGGCGCGTAACCTGGCGGGCCACGGCGCGACCGGCATGGCAACTCTTGCCTATCCGATCCGTGATGCGCGAACGCTCTTCGATCCGCACACGGTCAAGGTGGTCACGGATACGGACGGTTACGCGCTCTACTTCTCGCGCGCCCCTATCCCTTGGCATCGGGACGAATCCCTCGAGGCGCATGAACCCCTGCCCCAGGGCGTTCGGTTCCTGCGCCACATCGGCCTGTATGCCTACCGACTCGCCTTTCTCATGCGCTTCGTCAGCTGGCAGCCCGCCCCCTTGGAGCTGGCCGAGTCCCTGGAACAGCTGCGGGTGCTCTGGCACGGTGAAACAATCCACGTGACCCAGGCCCGAGAGGAGCCAGGTCCGGGCGTCGATACCCTGGAAGATGTGGAACGGGTGGTCCGATTTCTAAAGCGATCCTGAATGGTTCGGTGTTGCCCAGAAGCTCTAAATTAGACAGGATTTACAGGATGTTTACATTTTATAAGCCGGACCCTCTCACAAGTGCTTCTCAGGTGCTGACCGAGAGAGACTATATCGACCTCAACCTCCGCACACACATGAAAGACGAGGGCGAAGCGACGCTTTACAATCAGGTTGTTGATTGAGAACGCCCCCTAGATCTCACCACTTTCCTCCGACTGCATTGTGATTGCCAGCCGACATCCATCATCAGGAAAACCATCATGAGCAACCAGAGTAATGCTTGTCCAGACTTAAACAAGAAAACCCATGGGGATTGATGGGTTAGCGGTCGGGGCGATAACGGCATAGGAAACCATCTGAGTACCTCCAAGGTAGTGGGTATGATAGCGATTCCACCCAAGGACAGTTGCAGTTTTATAATGCGAAATAGAGCAATAAATGGAATTAGGATCAAGATATCGTCGTACGGCGCATGGTAAGTCCACAGTTTCGCTATAATGGCTGTAACACCCATAAGGAGCCACAAGTCCTCATGTCGATAAACATATAACCACCAGCTCAATAGAACAACTAGCACCAAGAAAACCGGGAGGACCCAGTTCCCGGCACCGACGGCGTTCATCCATTGATGAACATTGGCATATTCACCGGAATCATTCAAGGTGATCTTTGATTTGATGAGCCACTGCTTTATCAGTAAAATGGAGCTAGGCTCTTGAAACGCACATGCTGACAAGGTGATGAAAATATACATCCCAATACTTAGAATCACCGGCTTCAGACCATTTTTATCGACTGCCAAAAGCAGCATAAAAGGCACCGTAATACTTGGTTTTACCAAACAAAATAGCATCAATAATGCTACCAGGATGTCCTTGAACCACGAGGGTCGAGCCTTTCGAGCAATCAACAGGCTGGATAACAGTGTGGGTAGCACATGAATGCCAAGTTGTCCGTTGCCCATTGTCCCGCCCGTGGAATACATGGAGAGAACCAACAGCAATAGAAAGAAGCGTTCCGGATAAGTATTAGCGAAGCTTTCACGGTCAATGAGGATAATGAGCCAAACAAGGGCACCCAACGCGGTGAACGCCCACAGCCATCTGACCGGCGTGGAATTGAGCCACCCCAGAAAGGGCCACAGGATGGCATAGGTAGCCGGCGGGTAGACAGCCGTCTCTATTTTTTCATAGGCCGGATAACCAGCGAACCAATGGCCTACTTCATTGCTTCAATAACTTTAGTGCGCGAAGCGCATCATAGTTGAAACTATGGACTTTCAGTCCATAGTGGTTGATTGAATCGTTGGAGCAGGTCAATTGCACCCCATTTACCGGTATCGAACAACAGTCGGTGTAGCTCGAATTTCCACTGCATAATGGCGACGATGGCCATTAATGCGCTCGATAAACCCAGAATTTTAGCGCCGTGGCGTTGCCACCAAGTGCATGCGTTGGATGGGGCCTTAATGGGGTGAGTAACCATTGCTTTCAGATCTTTTTTAGGCTTTTCGATCAAGAGCGACAATATTCTTCGGACCTCGGTTTCGTGAGTTCTAATGGCATGATAGATTCAGGCAGTCTCGTCATAGCTCTTTTGTCCTTTGCTGCATTGATTCCTAACGGGTAAGTTCATGGGCAGACCGACCTATACCGATTTATTATAGACGCCTTCTCAGCCAACACCAAATAACACCGAACAACGCTAGTACACCATTTCGCCTTATTTTGCATTTTCGGGGCCCTCCCAAACGCGCCAAGGCTAGGCACAGCGGCCAGGAATAGCTCACGCTCTTGCCAAGCGCTGTAACACCGCCTTGGCGCGTTGGAGGGCTCCCTTCGGGCGCGACGAGAAACGGCCACCTGCGGTGTTGCGCGAGCTTGAAAGAGGGGTTGCTATTCCTGCGCTCGCGCGCCTCGCATCTAGCCGCTTCTCGCCTCGCTGAGAACATAAAATAAGGCGAAATAGAGTACTAGGATCGAACGAGACCAATCCTGAATTATTAGTGCGGGTTGGGGGGATCGGACGTGTTGTGTTTCGACGCAACCTACACCCGGATTACCTCCCGTGCTGCTTGCCTGCGCGGACCTCGCCCTAAGTGTGGTATGTACCCATCGATGGGCATGTTTTGGTATTCTTCCCCCCCGTTATGCGGACGAATTTTCCGTGGGGATCCTACCGGCTCAGATGTTCAAAAATTAACTCATTGATTATAGCATGATTGTCATCTGGCTCCCACGCTCCAGCGTCACCAAGCCTGGCCGCTGGCGCGGCCAAGGTGGCGTTCCCACGCTGGAAATCAAAAAGTTAGTTCTTAGACAGTCTCTCAATATTAGGCGGTAGATGTCGGGGTTCGTTCCTCACCCCAACCTACGCCAACAGACCATGCTACAGACGATTCGAGAACGTGCCCAGGGCTGGATCGCCTGGGTGATCGTGATCTTCATCAGTATTCCCTTTGCCCTCTGGGGTATCCAGTCTTACCTGGGGGTCGGTACGGAGCCGGTGGTCGCGACGGTCAACGGGACCGAGATCACCGAACGCGCGCTCGACGATCACTACCGGGGGTTCAAGGCCCGGTTGCGGGATCGGTTGGGGGCCGCCTACCGTCCGGAGCTGTTCGACGACAACCTGATGCGGAATCAGGTACTCGACCAGATGATCCGGGACCGTCTCCTGATGCAAACCGCCGAGGAGCTGGGATTGCGGGCTTCGGATCGGGCGCTGCGTGGTTCCATCCTGAGCGACCCCGCGTTTCAGAAGGATGGGCACTTCGACAAGGCAACCTACGAACACATGCTCGAGTTGCAAGGCATGGTTTCCCAGCAGTTCGAGGACGAGCTGCGCCGGCAAATCGTGAGTACCCAGCTATTGCGGGCCATCGTCGCCACGGAGATCCTGCCGGACAGAGAGCTTGAAGCAGCCGTCCGGCTCGATCGTCAGCAACGGCGCTTGAGTTTTATCCGGGTACCCAAGTCCGCCTTCCTGACCGAAGCGCCGATTTCCGACGCGGAGGTTGCCGCCTACTACGACGCAAATCGGTCGCGGTTTCAGATCCCGGAGCGGATACGGGTCCGATACCTGGTATTGGATGCCGGATCGATGGCCCCACCCGAGATACCCGGTGAGCAGGAGTTGCGCGAGCACTACGAAGCGGAAAAGGAGCGCTTTACCCAGCCTGAAAGGCGCCATATACGTCACATCCTGATCGCCCTGGAGCCGGGGGCCGACGCGGCGGAAGAAGACATGGCCAAGGCGGACATCGCAGAAATCCGGGAGCGGATTGCGGGTGGAGAGGACTTCGCCGCCTTGGCAAAGGAGCTCTCCCAGGACCCGGGATCGGCGGCGCAAGGCGGGGATCTCGGATTCATCGAGCCGAGTTTGCTGGACCCGGCCTTCGATCAGGCCGCATTTGCCCTCGTTGCGGGCCGACTCAGCGAGGTCATCCGCAGCCGCTTCGGCTATCACCTGATCGAGGTCACTGAAATCGATCCGGGGGAGACCCAGCCCTTCGAGGCGGTGAAGGGTGAGCTCATCACCGACCTGGAGCAGCGCGGTAACGAGGGATTGTTTTTCGATCTGGCCGAGCGTCTGGCCAACCTGAGCTATGAGTCTCCGGACAGTCTGGAGCCTGCGGCCGAGGCCCTTGGCCTCAAGCTCCGGACCAGCGATTGGATCGACCGTTCCGGTGGGGAAGGTATCCTGGCTCACCCCAAGGTGCTCGCCGCCGCCTTCAGCGACGAGGTGCTTCTCGAAGGCAACAACAGCGACCTCATCGAGTCCGATCATGACCAGCTGCAGGCGGTCGTACTGCGCGTGCTGGAGCACGAGGAGGCAGCCGCCAAACCCCTGGATGCGGTCCGCGACGAGATCGTGACCATCCTGCGCGACCAGCGCGCCGCGGATGCCGCCGCTGCCAAGGCCACTGAATTGACGGAGGCACTGACCACCGGCGGGGCCCTGTCGGAGATCGCCGGGGACTACCAGGTGGAGGACTTCGGGCTGGTTGCACGGGATGCGGAGCAGGTACCGGCGCAGATCCTCGATTTCGCCTTTACGCTGAGTCGCCCGAGTCGAGGCAACGAAAATTACGGCGACCTGTCCCTGAACGACGGGGACAGTGCCGTGGTGATTCTGGTCGAAGTCGTGGACGGTTCCCTCGAGGACCTAGACGAGGCGACCCGTGACCGGATGCGCGAGGGCCTGACGCGGAACATTGGCTACGCCTACTACGAAGACCTGTTGGCGGATCTGGAGAGCCGGGCCACTATCACCCGCAGCGCGTCAGGGAAAATGACGGAAGAAGAGTAGAGATAAGGCGGACAGGGTTTTCGGGAAGTAGTGATTCCTCTCTCCGAACTGCGATTGAAAAGAAGAGCACAATTAATCCAATACTCTTGGCCTATCCCGTTCATTATCCACAATACAGAAGAAACCAAAGGGACGGTCAGTGTTATTCCTTATCTGGTGGGGCTAATGTGGGGCTATGTAAGCAATATCATTGACTTTCAAATCAAGGGTCCTGTTCCCTATAATAAGGGTACCCAAACCCCGGACTCCTATAATCACATGTTCATGTCTATGGGTCTCATAACTGGTGTAACCTTTAGGCTGAACTTCAAAGTAACGGACATCAAAGGCTGTTTTCTCACCAAACCTGCCGGTTAACTCTATGCGCTTAACATTATGGAAACTGTTCCCATCGGTATTCTTATAATCCAAAATATCTCTCCCCTCCCAGGAGAAATTGGAAGAAAATTTTAAATGAGCCTGTAACTGAGGGACAATTTCTTTACTCGATCTAAGGGAGTGATAGTCACAGATGGAAAATGCCGGATCGGCATGGGTAATTTTTCGATCCTCGGGAAATAGTCTGTCAAATTGAACGACAATTTTCCGCGTGTTATCTGCCAGTTTGGAAACCGATTCCAGCAAATCTCCTCCCATCAATGGCAATATATCACGGCTGTATTCCAGGGCAGTCTAGAGCGATAGTGCTGATTTTTAACCCCCCGGCCGGAGCGGGAAAGGATTTTTTCACTATTATAGGCAATTCCAACCTTGAAACTGTCAGCGGTAATTTCTTGAGCTTCGATAACCTGACCTATTATGGGTTTTTGAAAGAACTCCTCCTTGACCAAAGATGGCGGGGTTTCCACGGTTTGTTCCAGAGCTATCTCTTCAGCAATGGCAAGCGCCCTTTCGAGATCGGTACACTCGATCTTATAGTCAATTAATAGCTGTTCAGGCATGGCAGGCATTTTCTCCTGTGCCAACCGCTAATAGGACAAGATTAACAGGATGCTCAGGATTAACAGGATTATTTTTCATAAATAACAATTATAATATCCTGATTAATCCTTGAAATCCTGTGAATCCTGTACCATTAGGAGACAAGCCCGGAGATTAGGGTTCACCCCGAGCGGGGAGGATCCTCACGGAAGAATTAGCCGCAAATGGACGCAAACAAATGCAATGAGGCCAAGAACCGTCGAGGATGGTGAGCCGATTGCGACCGATTTGCGTTCATTGCTTCAATAACTTTAGCGCGCGAAGCGCATCATAGTTGAAACTATGGACTTTAAGTCCCTTCACTTTCAGTCCGTGGCTTGTCCACGGATGAGGACTTTAGTCCTCCAGACTATGGGCTTTCAGTCCATAGTGGTTGATTGCGGCAAAAAAATTCCCCATGAAAGAACCGAATAGATGTTATCGGTACTTCGGCACTATTGTACGAGCTCTGTGGCTGGTGGCCATGGTGGCCGCGTCCGGCGTCGCGGCGGGGCCGGGCGTCCATCTCGCCACCGCTGAGCCTGCGTTGCGGGAGGTGACCCTCACCGGGTTCACCCGGGCGCGCGCCGAGTTGCCGCTCGCGACCGAGACCGCAGGCCGGGTGGTTGCGGTCGCCTACGACATCGGTGAGACCATCGGCAAGGATGGGATCTTCGCACGTCTGGACGATACCTTCATCGAGCTGGAGCTGGCGGAGGTCGAGGTCCAACAGGAACGCCTCCGGACCCGGATCGCCTATGATCGGCGGGAGATCAAACGCCACACCGAGCTGGCCCGCCGGAAACACACCTCCGCCTCCGAGCTCAACGCCCTGGAGCAGACCCTGCGGGACAACCGCTACGAGCTGCAGGCCCTGGAGATCAGGCAGAAGGTGCTCCGGGAGCGTCTGCTGCGCACCCGCATCCGTGCCCCCGCTGGCTGGCGGATCACCCGCCGCAACCTGGAACCGGGCCAGTGGGTGAAGGAGGGGGAAAACGTCGGCGCGGCCGCGGATTTCGCTACGCTGATCGTACCCTTCGCCCTCACCCCGGACCAGTATAGGACCCTGACCGACTCCGACAACGAGGGGATACGCCTGCATTTGCCGGACCTGAACCGGGATGTGGCCGCCTCCATCTACCGCACCTATCCCGGATTCGACCCGGTTACCCGCAAGCTTGCCGTGGATCTGGCGCTCCGTGACCGGGTCGAGCCCCACCGCGGCGGCCTGCAGGCGCGGCTCGGTCTACGGCTCCCGGAACGCACCGGGGCCGTGACCTTGCCCAGTGCGGCGGTGGAGCATAGCCACGAGGAGCTCTGGGTTACTCGGGAGGACGGCCAGCGCCTCCGAGTCATACTGCTCGGAAGCGAGCAGGGGCCTGACGGCGAGCGCCTGCGCGTGGCCGCGCCGGATCTCGCGCCAGGCCAACGTTTCCGGCTCCTGCGCACTTTTGCCGCAATCAACCACTATGGACTGAAAGTCCATAGTCTGGAGGACTAAAGTCCTCATCCGTGGACAAGCCACGGACTGAAAGTGAAGGGACTTAAAGTCCATAGTTTCAACTATGATGCGCT
>Ga0209458_1000039_pt1 | contig 81895 bp, 84 predicted proteins | sample WorMetLIZAISLAND_FD_187411 | JGI IMG/M metagenome (GOLD analysis project Ga0209458, IMG submission 187411) | Marine gutless worms symbiont microbial communities from Max Planck institute for Marine Microbiology, Germany - Inanidrilus manae... ...
GCTCTCCACCGCGGCAACAACACGCTCACGCAAATCCAGCGAATAAGGTCGAGGCATGCATGCTGGCCTCCTCCTCCAGCCAGCATCTTGAATCACATCAAACGCCTCAGGGGAATCCCCCTGTTGATTCAAACAAGCACGGACATGCTCTAGCGTCGCTAAAGAGGCCTGAAAGCCATGTTCAGAGTGCTGCTGTTGACGATCGTGCTGCTGGCCTACCTGCCAGTCCTGGCGCAGGCCGGCACCCGCCTGCGGCCCGCCGCGACCGTCGACGGCGACGTCATCACCGTCGGCGACCTGTTCGAAGGCGCCGGTGCCGCGGCCGGGCAGGAGGTCGCCCCAGCGCCGGCCCCTGGCCGCACGGCGACCTATCGGGCCAAACACCTGGCAGCGATCGCCCGGGCCTATGGCCTGGACTGGCGGCCCGTCCATGTCGACGACGCCATCGTGGTCAGCCGATCTGCCCTCTTCCTCAGCGAAGACGAACTGATGGCCGCGATCACCCGTCATCTCGGCAGCCACACGGCAGACGGCCTGCGAATCGAATTGACCCAACGAAGCAGCCGGATCCCGGCGCCGGCCGACCCGGCACAGTCGGTCGACGTGCTGCACCTCGATCTGGACCGGGACTCGGGACGCTTCAGCGCGGAACTGGCAGTGCCAGGAGCTGGCGCCAGCCAAACGGTCTACGGCCGCGCGATCTCCGTGCTCGAACTGCCGGTTCCCGTCCGCACCATCCCGCGCGGTGCCCTGGTCAGCGCGGCCGATATCGAGTGGCGTGAAGTCCGCGCCGCCGGTCTTCCGGCGGACCTGCTGGAAAGCGAGGACGGCTTGGTCGGCATGGCTGCGCGGCGCTCACTGCGCGCAGGCAAGCCGATCCGCGAGGTCGACGTCACGCCACCGATCATCGTCAGCAAAGGCAGTCTGGTGACGATGTCGCTGCAGTCGCCCGGCCTGACCCTGAGCGGGACCGGCCGCGCCCTGGAGGATGGCGCCAAAGGAGACGTGATCCGGATCATGAACACGCGAAGCAAGCGCACGATCGAAGGCACCGTTGTAGGTCCGGACCTTGTGCGCATCACGCCGCGCCGGCAGATCGCCGCGACCACGGACCGGTAGAAAGGACAATCGATGTCGATGCCAAATCGCAACGCCGGTCCACTCCGTGTCGTCACCACGTTGGTCGCGGTGGTTCTGCTGGGCGGCTGCAATGCGTTAGCCCGGATCAACGACATCGGCTCTGCGCCGCAGATGACGAAGATCGAGAATCCGGTGGTGCAGCAGGGCTATCAGCCCGTGACGCTGCCGATGCCGCGCGCACGTCCGCTGCAGCACAAGCCCAACTCGCTCTGGCGTCCCGGCGCGCGCGCGTTCTTCAAGGATCAGCGCGCAGCGCAGATCGGCGACATCCTGACGGTGAATATCACGATCTCTGACGAGGCCTCAATCGAGAACGAGACCTCGCGCAGCAGAAGCACGGCTGAAGACAGCGACTTGACCAACTTCCTCGGCTACGAGAACCGGCTCGGCAAGATCTTGCCCAACGGCGTCAGCGGCAGCAGTCTGGTCAGCCTCGGCACGGAGTCCAAGTCCGACGGCAAAGGCAGCGTCGACCGCTCGGAAACCGTGAACCTGACCATCGCTGCCATCGTCACCCAACTACTGCCGAACGGCAACCTGGTGATCATGGGCAGCCAGGAAGTGCGGGTGAACTATGAAAAACGGGTGTTGAACGTCTCCGGCGTGGTCCGGCCGCAAGACATCGATTCCAGCAACACGATCACACACAGCCAGATCGCCGAGGCGCGCATCGCCTACGGCGGCGTCGGCCAGCTCAGCGACATGCAGCAGCCGCGCTACGGTCAGCAACTGTTCGATGTGACCTTCCCGTTCTAGTTGGCATAGCCAGTAGTGCCTGTATAGCAACAATCATCCCGTGTGTTTCCAACACGCGGGATGATTGTGGTTTATTTGGTGTTGTTTCAGGTTATTGCACATTGTCTACCCTGCATATTTGCCCAATACTCTGTGATGGCAAGCGGTTGCACGCCTGTCAGGCCCTGACCATACGGGCCATGAGCAGCGAGAGGATGCAGCCATGGGGGACCCCCTGCGCGACATGGTGGGGGAGATCGATGCGGAGAAACTCCCGCATCCGCAGATGCGCGCAATGTACCTGTATTGGTTATCGGCCTGCGAAGGCGACGCGGCGCCGCCCGTCGCCGCGCTCGACCCGCTCAAACTGCCACGCCGGGCCCTGCCGCATATGGGCGTTCTGGAGGTCGAGGGCGATCCGCCACGTTTCCGCGCCCGCCTCGTCGGCACCGAACTGGTCTCAGCGACGGGCGAAGACATCACCGGGCAGATCGTCGACGACCTGCCCGGCATCGCGCCTCAGCTGGTGCGTTTCCGCTGGGCCGTCGAACACAAGCGACCGTACTTCGTCTCCAGCCCGCTGACCTGGTCGGACCGGGACTTTATCCGCTATGACGCCCTGGGCCTGCCGTTCCTCGACGACGAAGGGCGTGTCGTCAGGCTGGTGTTCGTGTTCGGCTTCAGTTGATGCGAGCGGCACACAACGGTGTCCCCGCCGGTATCGTTATCGGGTGGCAGGCAGGCTCGCTGACCGGTGGCTAGTCGTCGCGGTAAATCCGTTCCCTGCGTTCGTGACGCTCCTGCGCCTCGATCGACAGGGTCGCGATCGGCCGTGCCTCCAAACGCTTCAGGCTGATGGGATCCCCGGTTTCCTCGCAGTAGCCATAGCTGCCGTCTTCGATGCGGCGCAGCGCTGCGTCGATCTTGGCAATCAGCTTGCGCTGGCGATCACGCGTCCGGAGCTCGATCGAGCGCTCGGACTCGGTCGACGCGCGATCGGCGATGTCCGGCTCATGCCGGTTGTCTTCCTGAAGGTTCGACAGGGTTTCCTGCGCATCCCTCAAGATCTCGTCCTTCCACGCCACCAGCTTGCGCCGGAAATACTCGCGCTGGCGCGCATTCATGAACTTCTCTTTCGCAGTGGGCTTGTAGCCCGGCGGCAACGCTATGTCGTCCATAACCCCTACCTGACCAACCAAACCTGGGAACTCGCGCCGGGAATATAGCCATGCCCAGTGACGGCATCAAGAAAGCTGCAAGAGCGTACCGGCGCGAGCAAATTCCGGCAGATTTCAGCGCTGCCGTCGTTCAGCTCGACGTCGCGTCCGATTTTTCGAGCTTTGCCAGTTCCACCGCGGCCCTGACCTCGATCTCCAGCATGATGGCCTGCAGATTAGGGTCCTGGAACTGGTGCGGACGTTGCCGGCTCAAGCGCTGCAGTTGCGCGAGGCGTGCCCGCGGCACGCGGCCCAGCAGCAGGCCAAGACGGATCTGCTCCAGTTCCTCCAGCAGATCGCGTCCGCGCGCCAGGCCGCGGCTGCGCTCGTCTGTCGCATCCGGCACTTCCTGCAGGCTGAGCAGGGCACCGACGGCCGGAATCGATCCAGCACCCTGTGCCGAAGACGTGGCGACTTCCGGCTGCGCGGCGTCCAGGCGAAAACTGCCATCGCCGCGTGCTTTGCCGCTGGCGCGGCGGGTTGCATTGCCGCGCACGGTGCCAACACCGGACACCTTCATGGCGATCGCTTCCTGGGCAAGAGTGTCGATGTCATGATGCCGCACCGAGCATCGCGGCATTCAGTTAACGGAGGATGAAGCGCCACCGCGACCGGCAGTTCCTGCCGCTCGGCCTGCGGCAGAACCTGCCCGGGCCTCACTACGTCCTTAATATCGCCTTATAAGTAGTTGATTTATCTAAGACTTATGGAAAATTCCACTGGCACGAAACTGGCAACGGAACAACGTAGCTTAATGTGGAGTTCGCCCATGACCATTGTCCTCCGGCGAGGCATCTGGACGTTCGCGACAGCGGTTCGCGGGCGCAGCGGGCGGACCTCGTGGCTGCTGGCCGCCATGCTGGCGGTCGCCCTGGCCGTCCCCGGCGGCGGTGCCAATGCCACGTCCCGGATCAAGGACATCGCCGATTTCCAGGGAATTCGCGAAAACATGCTCGTCGGCTATGGCCTTGTCGTCGGCCTGAACGGCACCGGCGACACGCTGCGCAACAGCCCCTTCACCAGGCAGAGCCTGGTGGCGATGCTGGAACGCCTGGGCGTCAACACCCGCTCGAGCAACCTGGCCACGCGGAATGTCGCTGCCGTGATGGTGACCTCGAACCTGCCGGCGTTCGCCAAACAGGGCAATCGCATCGACGTCACCATCAGCGCGCTGGGCGATGCCCAGAATTTGCGCGGCGGCATCTTGCTTGTGACCCCCCTGATGGGCGCGGATGGCGAAGTCTACGCGGTGTCTCAGGGCCCCGTCGCGGTGGCGGGATTTACCGCCCAGGGTCAGGCCGGCTCGGTGACCAAGGGCATTCCAACCACCGGCCGCATCGCCAACGGTGCCATCGTCGAGCGCGAGCTCGGCTTCGATCTCGCAACGATGGAGACGGTGCAGATCTCGCTGCGCAATCCGGACCTGACCACGGCCCGCCGCGTTGCCGGCGTCATCAACGATCGGTTCAACGCACCGGTGGCGCGAGCCACGGATCCGGCAACGGTGCTGCTGGTGCCCGGACCCGACCAGCAGGGCGACATCGTCAACCTGCTGACGGAGATCGAACAGCTTCAGGTCGAACCCGACCAGACCGCGCGGGTCGTGATCGACGAGCTCTCCGGCGTGATCGTCATGGGCCGTGACGTCCGCGTCGACGACGTTGCGATCGCCCAGGGCAACCTGACGGTGCGGGTGACCGAGAGGCCGCAGGTCTCGCAGCCCAATGCCTTCGCCACCCAGGGCCAGACTGTCACCGTGCCGCGCACCGATATCGAGATCGACGAGGGCGAAGATAACCGGATGATGATGCTGAAGTCCGGCGTCAGCCTGCAGGACCTGGTCGATGGCCTGAATGCACTGGGTGTCGGCCCGCGCGACTTGATCTCGATCCTGCAGACCATCAAGGCCGCCGGCGCGCTGCAGGCGGAGATCGTGCTGCAATGAGCCCGCTGAACGCATTGGGCCTGCCGCCCGAACTGGCGACCGCCCAAGGTGGCGGGCCGGCGCTGCCGGGTTCGGCCGGCAGCGCGACAGATCCGGCACGGCGGGTCGCGGAGGAGTTCGAGACGTTTTTCCTCGCCCGCTTCATCGAAACGATGCAGGCCGGCATCGCCACGGACGGTCCGTTTGGCGGCGGCCAGGGCGAGGCCATGTTTCGTGGCCTGCTCAGCGACGAGATGGCGAAGTCCGTCACCCGAGCCGGCGGCGTCGGCATCGCCGACGCCGTCTATCGCGAGATCATCAAGCTCCAGGAGGCACAGCAAGCATGAGCGCGAGCAACCGCATCAGCAGTCTGGTGCGCACCACCGAGCGCCTCGGCAGCATCGTGGCTGGCGAGAACGCCGCCCTGAACAGCCGAAAGCCCCAGGCCCTGGTCAACACCCAGGAAGAGAAAGATCGCCTGACCGCCGACTACGAGCGCGACATGTCGGCACTGCAACGCAATCCGGCGGCCTTGAAGCGGGCCAGTCCGGACGAGGTCAACCGGCTGCGCGCGGCGGTGAAGAAGTTCCAGGAGGTGTTGGAAGAGCATCGTCGTCTGGTGCAGACCGCGAAATCCATCACCGACCGCATGATCAAAAGCATTACCGAAGAAGTCGCCAACCGTGACCGGCCGTTCAGCGGCTATGACGCGCAGGCGACCATGCGCAGTCATTTCGACCGCAAGCACGAACCGGTCTCGCTAGCGCTCGACCAGGTGGTCTGAGCCCGCCGACGACGGCCGCGCGCCGCGCCAAAAAAAAAGAGGCGGCGGCCTGGTGGCGCTTGAGAGCGGTGCCACCAACCCGCCGCCGCAGGCTCTCCGGCTAACTAAGTCCGGTCGCTTTCGCCGCGGACCGGCCTAGAACTTTCGATCGAATGCGATCCCCGCCATCTCACGGATGGTGGCGATCCGTTCCACGACCTCCTCGGGCGGATACTCGCGCACGACTTCCCCCGTCTCGCGATCGATCCCCCGGTAGATGAAGCGGCCGACATCCTTGTTGAAGCTGATCGACAGGCGCAGGTTGTGGTCGGAGAACGCCTCGTCGGCGAGGCGCTGTAGCTCCTGCGCCCGCGTCGCCGTCGCCCGCTGGTTCGCCGCCGGCGAAGCGGCCGGCTCGGCCGCCGCATTGGCCTGATCGAGCGCCAGGGCGAATCCCTCCTGCTGAACCTTGCCGCGCTGCACCGACTTCGACTGCGCCGAAGGCGGTGGTGGGTGTGACATGGCAACCTTGTCCATATCCGTGCTCCCACGTATCTCCTTATGCTGACTCTGTCGCGTATGGCGCAGGATTCTCCGAATCCGCGCCCTGCGTCTGAGCCAGGCCGTCCATGATGATGCGATTCACTTCGATCAGTGCATCGATCCCCGCTTGACGGCGCAGCGCATCCCGAGACTGCTTGTCGACCCAAATGGCGAGGGAGATGATGCCGGCCCGCACGGCGTCCGGCAGTTTGTTGTCGTCCGAAGCGCAGTCGTCCTGCAGGGTCAGCCACAACCGGCGGTTCCAGTTCACCGCCCTGGCCAGCACCTTGTAGTCACTGCCATCGACGTCCAACAGCGCCTTGGTCACCTGTGCAAACAGCCGATACTCCGTCTGACGCGGCGTCTCGGTGACGCTCTGCGCCTGCAGATAGGCCATTTGCTGTTGCTGCGGCGACATCTCACTCTCCGCCGAAAATCAGTTTCCCCATCGTGGGTCCGGACCATTCCCGTAGAACGATCCTTCGGGACCCGCCCCTTGCCGAGCGGCGTGGTGCCGGGGCGGCGCCGATCGCGCCGCCCCGAACCACCGTAGCCGCTTACCCGAACAGGCCAAGGATGGCCGACGGGCCGGAATTGGCGATCGACAGTGACTGCACGCCCAGCTGCTGCTTGATCTGCAGGGCCTGCAACTTCGCACTCTCTTCCGCCAGGTCGGCATCGACCAGGTTGCCCACGCCAGCCTTCAGGATGTCCTGAAGCTTGGTCGTGAACGCCGCCTGGACCTCGACGCGCTTGGCCACCGAACCCAACGAGGCCAGCTTGTCCGACACGCTGGTGATCGCGGAATCGATCGCCGTCAGTGCCGTGGCCGCGTTGGCGCTGGTGGACAGGCTCGAGGTGTTGATGCCCAGCGTCGTGGTGTCCATCTTCTGCGCGCTGACGGCGATGGTGCTGCCGTCGACCGTCGACAGGACGGACGTCGCGGAGGCGCTGATGCCGATCAGGTTGGTCCCGTTGAACTCCGCGGTGGCGACGATGGTCGCCACCTGGTCGCGCAACGCAACGAAGTCGTTGTGCAGCGACGACCGCGAGGCGGAGTCCAGACCAGCCTGGTTGGCCTGCACCACCTTGGCCTTCATCTCCGTCAACATGTCGGCGATGGACTGACCAGCTTCGATCGCCACGTTGAGGGTGGCTTCACCGTTGGCCAGGGCGGTCTTCACGGCGCCCAGGCCGGCAATGTCGCCACGCATGTTCTGCGCGATGGCGAAGGTCGACGCATCGTCCTTCGGACCATTGACGCGAAGACCGGTGGTGATGGAGAGCTGGGTCTTCTCGAGGGACTTGTTGGTCTTGTTGAGGTTCTGCAGCGCCACCATGGCGCCGATGTTGGTATTGACGGACAGGGTCATTTCCGCTGTCTCCCTTCTGGCTTGCTGATCCACGTACTGTGGGCAGGCGCGTTATGCGCCTGACCAGGAAGCAGCAATGGCTGTGCCAACGGCCCGGCGAAGGGGGAAGAAAATGCCCGGTGGTGCGGGCAGAACGGCTTAGGTGGTTAAGCCCTGTTCACGATTAAGCGGAATTCACTGCAAATCCTGCCCAGCGGGCACATATTGCCGCCTCCAGGCGGCAAAAAATTGCCGCCCTGGGTCGGCAGCATTTGCCCATTCAGGGCCACCGGGTGGCCGCGTCACCGCGCCGGCCGCCTCACCGTTGCCGAGAAGTTTACGCCTGGAAATAGAATAAAAATCAGTATGTTACTGGATAATATTATTAATTCGCTTTAATCCAGCTTCGCAGATCCTTTTCTTGGCCGGACGGCAAAGGTGCGGCGCGATCGCGCACCCAGGCATCGACATCGCGCCACACGGTCTCCGCCTGCCGGTCGGACAGCAGCATGTGCCAGCCTTGCGGATAGAGCGCCAGTCTGTAGGCAGCCCTCAACTGACCAAGCATGCCCTGCACCGGCCGCGCCGGCACGATTTCATCGCGCTCGCCGTACAGCACCAGGACCGGAACGCCGTCGACCCGGCGGGCAGCGTCGAACGCCGTCCCCATCAACCGGGTGACCCCGTAGACCGCATCGATCCGGGTATGCTTGATCACCAGCGGATCCTCGCTCAGCGCACGCAGCAGCTCCGTATTGTCGGTGGCGCGGCGGCGCAGGCCGTTCCCGGTGGCGCGGTTCCAGGGCATGGTATGGGCGGCGAACCACAGGCTGTTGCGGAATGCCGGGTTCATCGCCTGACCGCCCCAGACCGCCGGCGCCACCAGGATGGCGCCTGCGACCAACGGCTGCGCGTCGTCGGCCAGCGTCAACAACGCCACCGCCGCGCCCATGCTCTCCCCCATGAGGAACACCGGCATCCCCGGATGGCAGGCGACGACCAGCCGGACCATGTCGCGGGCATCGGCGATGAACGCCTCTTCTCCGCCCCAGATGCCGGGTCTTGGCGCGGCACCGAAGCCACGCTGGTCGTAGGCATAGACCGTGATGCCGCGTTCGGCCCACCAGGGCGCCGCATCCTCGAAAATGCGGTGATACATGTTGAAGCCGTGCAGGGCGACGACCACGGCCCGCTCCTCGGCCGCGGCGGGCCAGACCCGCAACGGCAATAGGGCGCCGTCGCGGGCACGGAACTGGTCCACCTTCAGCTGCGGCTCAACGCGCGCCGGCCCCAGACCCTGGACCTGTGGTGAGCAGCCGGAGATCAGCGCCGCGGCGACGGCGGCCACGCCCCAAGCCACGCGCATCATGACCGCGCCCAGCCGGCGGCGTTCGGGGCCCGCCCTAACGGGCGCCGAGTTGCGCCAGCACCCCGCGCAGTTCCGAACTGCCCTGATTGCTGACCTCGCGGGTCACCAGGATCTCCAAAGGCCGCACGCTGCGGCCGTAGTAGGCATCGTTCCAGTCATTTCGCAGCGCAATGACGGCGCCTTCCAGGCTGATTCCGCCATAGACGCCTTTGCTCCGCGAGAAAGCGATGACGTCTGCGACCTGGGCTTTCGCACCGGCCCCGGTCGGGCCGGCGGCGACACTGACGTCGGCGCCGAGCTTGAAGCTGTTGCTCAGCAGCGCATCCATGCCTTTTTGCGTCATCACGATGAGGATCAGTTCGGAGACCTCGCCGCCGATCTGCAGACCAAATGTCACCGATCCAACCGTATAGAACGCGGGCTGGCTCCAGCCGGCAGGGCCGTCACCGCTGGCGACCAGGACGCCACTGCCACCCGAGCCGCCAAGGATGAAGCCGCCTTTGATCATCTGCGGCACCACCAGCAGGCCCTTCGCCTTGGCGGCGTTGTCCTGGAACCAGGTCATGTCCGGGTCACGGACGAAGTTGCGCACCGTGGCCGTCGCGCCGTCGACCAGTCCCTGCGCCTCGGCCCTGTCGTCGGCGGCGACAGGCGCGGTCAGCGCCAGCAACATGCCTGCCACCAGTGCACACTGCGCCAGGACCCCCTTGGTAACGCCTGACATGTCTTTTCTCCTACCGGCTAATCCATTGCGTGCATCCGCATGCACAACCCCGGACCTAAGGCCCTTTCGCCGCTCCTGCAAGGCCGGATCGTGCCGCAACGGCGCCGCGCGCCCGGCCTTGCGATCGCCATCGCGGGCACACGAAAAAGCCCCGGCCGGTCGGCCGGGGCCCATCGTCCGCTGCTGCGCCGGCGTCAGCGCTTGTACAGCCCCATCAGCGCCACCTTCTCAAGGGTGGCGAAATGCAGGTTGAAGCCGACCACCGCCGGCATGGTATCGGCCTCGACCGGCAGCTGCTCTGCGCCGACGGCGAACAGGGTGAAAAGATACCGATGGGGGTGATCGCCCTCGGGCGGACAAGGCCCACCATAGCCCGGCGCACCGAAGTCGGTGCGCGTTTGCAGCCCGCCTGCCGGCAACAGGCCACTCGCAGCATTACCCGCGTCCAGCGCCAGTTCATGCACATCGGCCGGAGTGTTGACCACGAGCCAATGCCAGAAGCCGCTGCCGGTCGGCGCGTCCGGGTCGTAGCAGGTCAGCGCGAAGCTCTTGGTGCCGGCCGGTTCGCCGCTCCAGCTGAGCTGCGGCGACTTGTTGCCACCGGCGCAGCCGAAGCCGTAGTTCTCCGAGAGCACGTGGTCCTGGGCGAGATAGTCGCCGTCGTTGAAGCTGTTGCTCGACAATGTCAGCGCCATGGCCGCCTCCCCATCTTTTCATTGGCCGCGGCAGAGTCGGCCGCCCCACGGAAAAACGCAAGCCCCTGGCAGCGGCCCGAGCGGTTCCGCGGTGCGAGGCCCAAACAAAAAGCCCCGGCCGAAAGGCCGGGGCTCTTGTCACTGGTTGGCCCGTCGTCAGGCCGCTTTTGCCAGACGGTCGTTGATCAGCAGACCGCCGTCGCCGGCCGAGACCTGCGCGGTATCGCCATCGCGGACCGCCCCTTCCAGGATCATCCCGGCGAGCGGGTTCTGCAGCTGTCGCTGCAGCACGCGCTTCAGTGGCCGGGCGCCATAGACGGGGTCGTAGCCCGCCTGGGCCAGCCACTCCCGCGCCGCGGCATCGAGCGTCAGGGTGATCTTGCGATCGGCCAGCAGCGCTTCCAGCTGTTGCAGCTGGATCGCAACGATGCCGGTCATGTGCTCGCGGCCGAGCCGGTGGAACAGGATGATCTCGTCCAGGCGGTTGAGGAACTCGGGCCGGAAGTGCCCCTGCACCACCGCCATCACCTGTTCACGCGCCGCTTCGGAGTCTTCGTCCTCACCCAGGCTGGCCAGGAACTCGGCGCCCAGGTTGGAGGTCATCACGATAATGGTGTTCTTGAAGTCGACCGTGCGCCCCTGCCCGTCCGTCATCCGGCCGTCGTCAAGCACCTGCAACAGCACGTTGAAGACGTCGTGATGGGCCTTCTCCACTTCGTCGAACAGCACGACCTGGTAAGGCCGCCGGCGCACCGCTTCGGTCAGCGCGCCGCCTTCCTCGTAGCCGACGTATCCGGGCGGCGCCCCCAGCAACCGGGCCACCGCATGCTTTTCCATGTACTCGGACATGTCGATGCGGGTCATCGCGCTTTCGTCGTCGAACAGGAACGCCGCAAGCGCCTTGCACAGCTCGGTCTTGCCGACACCGGTCGGCCCCAGGAAAAGGAACGAACCGATCGGCCGGGACGGGTCCTGCAGGCCGGCACGGGCCCGCCGCACCGCGTTCGATACCGCTGCCACGGCTTCTTCCTGGCCGACGACGCGTCGGGCCAGGGCCTGTTCCATGTGCAGCAGTTTCTCGCGTTCGCCTTCCAGCATCTTTTCCACCGGAATGCCGGTCCAACGCGCGACGACGGCGGCGATGTCCTCTTCCGTCACCGCCTCGCGCACCAGCTGCGAAGCCGGTGCGCCGGCGCCCTCGGCGCCGGCCAACTGCTTCTCCAACTCCGGGATGACGCCGTAGGTCAGCTCGCTGGCACGGGTCAAATCGCCGGTACGCTGCGCCATCTCGACCTCGGATCGGGCGTGGTCGAGCTTCTCCTTGAGAACCTGCGCTTCGCTGAGCTTCTCCTTCTCACCCTGCCAGGCGGCGGACAACGCGTCCGACTTCTCTTCCAGTTCCGCCAGTTCTTTCTGCAGCTTGCCCAGGCGCTCGCGCGAGGCCGCGTCGTCTTCCTTGTTCAGGGCCTCCCGCTCGATTTTGAGCTGGATGATGCGGCGGTCGAGCTCGTCCAGTTCCTCTGGCTTGGAATCGACTTCCATGCGAATGCGACTCGCGGCTTCGTCGACCAGATCGATCGCCTTGTCCGGCAGAAAACGGTCGGTGATGTACCGGTTGGAAAGTGTCGCCGCCGAGACCAGTGCGGCATCGGCGATGCGGACGCCGTGGTGGACCTCGTACTTCTCCTTCAGCCCGCGCAGGATCGAAATCGTGTCCTCGATGGTCGGCTCAGAAACCATGACCGGCTGAAAGCGGCGGGCCAGGGCCGCATCTTTCTCGATGTGCTTGCGGTACTCGTCCAGCGTCGTGGCGCCGATGCAGTGCAGCTCACCTCGTGCCAGCGCCGGTTTGAGCATGTTGGATGCATCCATCGATCCTTCTGCCGCGCCCGCACCGACCAGCGTGTGCAACTCGTCGATGAACAGGATGATGTCGGCCGAGGCCTCGATCTCCTTGAGCACCGCCTTCAGACGCTCCTCGAACTCGCCGCGGAACTTCGATCCCGCCACCAGGGCGCCCAGGTCGAGCACCATCAGCCGCTTGCCTTGCAGGCTTTCTGGCACGTCGCCGATGACGATGCGATGGGCCAGGCCCTCGGCGATGGCCGTCTTGCCAACGCCGGGCTCGCCGATCAGCACCGGGTTGTTCTTGGTCCGGCGTGATAGCACCTGGACCGTGCGGCGGATTTCCTCGTCCCGGCCGATGACCGGATCGAGCTTGCCTTCGCGCGCTGCTTCGGTGAGATCGCGGGCATACTTCTTCAACGCGTCGTAGGCGTCCTCCGCCGTGGCGCTGTCGGCCGTGCGCCCCTTGCGCAGGTCGTTGATTGCCTGATTCAGCGCCTGCGGCGTGGCTCCGGCTTCCTTGATCGCCTCGGCCGACGGCGTGCCCGTCGCCATCGCCAGCGCCAGCAGCAGACGCTCTGCGGTGACGAAGCTGTCGCCGGCCTTCTTGCCGAGCTCTTCCGCGGCCTCGAACAGCCTTGCCGTCTGAGGCGCCAGGTACAGCTGCCCGGCGCCCGTGCCCTCGACCTGGGGCAGCTGCGCGAGGGCGTGCTCGGCTGCGGCATGGGCAACGCGCGCGTCGCCGCCAGCCGCCTGGATCAACCCGGCGGCAAGGCCTTCCTCGTCGTCGAGCAGTACCTTGAAAAGATGTTCGGGGGTGAACTGCTGATGCCCGGAACGAAGCGCTAGCGTCTGCGCCGCCTGAACGAAGCCCTTGCTGCGTTCAGTGTATTTCTCGAAGTCCATCGATACTCCTCTCTCGAGGTCGATTCCGGCAGCCATCAGGCCTGCCGCCAGCGCCTCGACTAAGCTCTTCTACAAGCAGCTCAACGCGACCCTTCTTCGGAAGCGATCCCGCACCAGTGCATATGGGTGGCGCAACAAAGCGGCACAAGTCTCTCTGTGCATTGCATTAACCGCCCTGGCGGGGGTATATCCCGGAGCCCGCCACCGGCGTCACAATCGGACCTTCAGATGGCCAAGATCGCACAAATCTTTCGTTACCCCGTTAAAGGCATGAGTGCGGAAGCGATGTCGGCCGTGGAGGTGAGCCCGGGGCGTTCGCTGCCGGGCGACCGTGGCTATGCCATCGCCCACGGCACCACCCAGTACGACGCCGCAGCGCCGCAGTACCTGCCGCCCGGCAAGTTCCTGATGCTCAAGCGCAACGAGAAACTGGCCAGCCTGAAGACACGGCTCAATGCCGACACACAGGAGCTGGTGATCGAGCGTGGCGGCAAGCCGGTCGCGCGCGGACGCCTGGACCAGCCGGTGGGGCGAAAGATGATCGAGCAGTTCATCGCGGCCTATCTGGCCGGCGAGGTCCGCGGCAGCCCGAAGATCCTGCGGGCGCGCGACCACAGTTTCTCCGATGTACCTGCGCAATGCCTGTCGCTGATCAACATCTCCGGCATCAGGGAACTTGAGAGGGTCATGGGCCGGTCGATCGATCCCCTGCGGTTTCGCGGCAACCTGTATTTCGACACCGGTTCGCCCTGGGACGAGTTCAATTGGTGTGATCGCCGGATCGTGGTCGCCGGTCGGGATGGCGACGTGGTGCTGCGGGGCCTGCAACGGATCGAGCGCTGCGCCGCGACGGACGTCGACCCGGAGAGCGGGACGCGGGACCTGAACATTCCCAAGGCGCTGCAGCGCGCCTTTGGGCACATCGACATGGGGCTGTATGCCGAGGTCGAGAGCGGCGGACGGATCGCCGTGGGCGACCGCTTCTGCGTCGATTGAGCGACGCGGCCGGCCAGGCCGGCTGTGTCATCCAGGGCGCGGCTGCGCCGACACTCAGACTTCCGTGGGCGCCTCGGGCTGCTCGCCAGACTCGTCGGCCTTGGGTGCGCGGCGGCGGCGCGGGGCGCGCCGCGGCACATCTTCGCCGTTGCCGTCTTCCGGGGCGGCCGTACGGGACATGCCGTTGCCACCCCTGCCTTCTTCGTTGGCAGCCACTTCGGCCGCCAGCGCGGCGGGGCTCATTGGCGCCCGCAGGGGCTCAGGCGTCGGCGCCTCGTCTTCCACCGGCGCCGCTTCGGCCGCGGCAGCCGGTGCCGGGGCTTCGGCCGGCGGAATGACCTGGGCGTCGTTGCGCGGCTCGCGGTTCTCACCCCCGCGCGGCGGCGCAGCCTCCGGCTCGCCGGCACCCTCGGCCTGGTCCGGCCGGCTGTCGCGTTGCCCCGGATTCGGGCCCTGCTGCGGTTGCTGGACCTGGGTCGCCGCTTTCGCCGCCTGCATCAGACGATAGTAGTGCTCGGCGTGCTGGAGGTAGTTCTCGGCCGCGATCCTGTCACCACTGGCTGACGCGTCGCGGGCCAGCACCTGGTATTTCTCGTAGATGGTCATGGCCGTGCCGCGGACCTTCACGTCCGGGCCGCTGCTGTCATATGACCGGTTTAGCGGATTGCCGTGACCTCTACGACCGCCGGGGCGGCCCCGGCCCCGCTTCTGGGGCGCACCTTGTCTCATGGTACCGTCTGATTTGTTGTCACAAAACGAAAGAAATCTGCGGTTCCAGCCGGGCGGGGATCGTCCCCCCATGCCACCGGCCGTTTCCGGACACACATCCGATTTCTGGAATGCGTCGCTTCTGAAACCGCCGTCCGACGCCGCCGTCCAGTCCCATCGACCATGGCGATCATCGTCCTTCGGACAAGAAGCAACCTAACGTCTGAAGCCATATTTTCCAACAGTTTTTTGCACTTCTCGCAATCCTCACGGGGCCTCGGACCTGGCCACGACACAGCGCGGCATTCCGGCCAGATCGGTACGGGTCTCGATTACCCGGAAGCCGGCCCGGACGAATTGCAGCGCCACCGCCGATGCCTGTCCGCTCCCCACCTCCAACGCCGCCAGTCCGCCCGGCGCAAGCACGCGCCGCAGGTCAGGGACGATCGCCCGATAGGCATCCAGGCCGTCGGCACCGCCGTCGAGTGCCGCGACGGGATCATAAGCACGCACATCCCGGCTCAGCGCGGCAATGGCGTCGGTGCGGATGTACGGCGGGTTGGCAACGACGACGTCGACCGTGCCGTCCAGCGCTGTCAGCCAATCACCGACCAGCACGGCGGTCCGCTGTCCGAGCCCCAGCCTGCCGGCGTTCGCCCGCGCCACCGCGGCAGCCGCGGCTGACTTGTCGAGCGCCAGCCCCCAGGCGTTCGGCAGCGACGACAGCAGAGCGAGCAACAGACAGCCACTGCCGGTCCCAAGGTCGAGCAGGCGCAATGCCCGGTCGCGCGGTCCGACATGGTCGAGAACAGCGGCCACGACAGTTTCGCTGTCCGGGCGCGGATCCAGCACTGCCGGCCCGATCGCCAGGTCGAGGCTCCAGAACTCGCGGCGCCGACGAATCCGTGAAACGGGCTCCCCACGCAGGCGCCTTTGCAGCAGCGCCTTGTAGTCGCGTTCGCCGGCCGGGTCGAACGGTTCGCGGTCCTGCCGCAGCAGGGCCAGGCGGTCGCAGCCACGGACCTCGGCCAGCAGGGCGCTGGCATCCTGGCGCGCCGATGTCACGCCGGCGCGGGCAAGGCAGGCCGTGGCCGCGCGCAGGGCCTCGCCGATGGTCGGACGCGGTGCCGGCTCAACCATTGCCGTCCATGGCAGCCAGCTGGCGCGACTGGTCGTCGGCGATCAGCGCATCGACGATCTCGTTCACCGCCTCGCCCGCAAGCATCTTTTCCAGCTTGTACAGCGTCAGGTTGACCCGGTGGTCGGTCACCCGGCCCTGGGGGAAGTTGTAGGTCCGCACCCGCTCCGAGCGGTCGCCGGAACCGACCTGTTCGCGTCGCGACTCTGCGCGTTCATCGATCGCCCGCTGGCGCTCGTGGTCGTAAAGTCGGGCCCGGAGCACCTTCATCGCCTTGGCCCGGTTCTTGTGCTGGGACTTCTCATCCTGTTGCTGGACGACGATCCCGGTGGGCAGATGCGTGATGCGCACGGCCGAATCGGTCGTGTTCACGTGCTGGCCGCCAGCGCCCTGCGCCCGGTAGGTGTCGATCCGCAGATCCTTGTCGTCGACGACGACGTCGATCTCTTCCGGCTCCGGCAGCACGGCCACGGTGGCAGCGCTGGTGTGAATGCGGCCGCCGGACTCCGTCTCGGGCACGCGTTGCACCCGGTGCACCCCGGATTCGTACTTCATCCTGGCAAAGACGCCCCGACCGGTGATCGATGCCCCCGCCTCCTTGACACCGCCCAGGTCGGTTTCCTGAAGGTTCATCAACTCGAAACGCCAGCCCATCAGTTCGGCATAGCGCTGGTACATGCGCAGCAGGTCGGCGGCGAACAGCGCCGCCTCCTCCCCGCCAGTCCCGGCCCGGACCTCCAGGATGGCGCTCTTCTGATCGGCAGCGTCTTTCGGCAACAGCGCCAGTTGCAGTTCGTGTTCCAGGTCCGGCAGGCGCTGGCGCAGATCTTCGAGCTCCGCTGTGGCCAACTCGCGCATCTCGGCTTCGCTGCCGGGGTCGGCCAGCAGGGCCTCGAGATCCTCGGCCTCGGCTCGGGCCCGCTGCAGCTGCTCTGCCGTCGCGGCGACAGGCGACAGCTCCGCGTACTCGCGCGAGAGCTGCGCGAAATCGGCTCGATCGCCGCCCTCGGCCATCTGCGCTTCCAGTTCGGCCCGGCGCTTGATAATCCGCTCTATCTGTTCGGCCCTGATCACGGCGGCGCGGCATCCCCCGCCAGCAGTTGTCGCAACTGGTTCTCGACCTCTTCGAGATCGACCTCGTGCTGCTCGCCGGTGTCGAGATCGCGCAGGGTGGCCACGCCCTTCGCCAGCTCGTCCTCGCCCAAGATCAGCGCAGCCCTGGCGCCCTGGCGGTCGGCCCGCTTCATCCGACGGCCGACGTTGCCACGATAGCCCTGGTCGACATGGAAGCCGGCACGGCGCAACCGCATCGCGAGCACCAAGGCCTGCCGCTGCGCCGCCTCGCCGACAGGCACGACCGCGATCAGCCGAGGCCCGCCCGGTGCCGCCGCCAGCAGCATCGCCAGGCGTTCGATCCCGCCGGCCCAGCCAATCCCCGGTGTCGGCGGACCGCCCAGCATTTCGATCAGTCCATCGTAGCGGCCGCCGGCAATCACCGCACCCTGCGCGCCCAGCGCATCGGTGATGAACTCGAACGCGGTATGGGTGTAGTAGTCGAGGCCCCGAACCAACCGCTGATTGACCTCGTAGGAGACGCCCGATGCGGCCAGGCCATCGCAGACGGTGGCAAAGAAGTCGCGCGAATGGACGTTCAGGAACTCCTGCATCAACGGCGCATTGGCGACCAGTTCCCGGTCGCCCTCGTCCTTGGAATCGAGAATCCGCAGCGGGTTGCGCTGCAGCCGGTCCAGACTGTCTTCGGACAGGCGGTCGCGATGGCCCGAGAAGTAGTCGACCAGGGCGGCCCGATAGGCGCTGCGGCTCTCGGCATCACCAAGGGTGTTGATCTCGAGCTTGCATGCTTCGGCGACACCTAGCGCCCGCAACACTTCGGCCCCCAGCGTCACCACCTCGATATCGGCCTGAGGCCCCTCGACGCCGATGATCTCGACATCGATCTGGTTGAACTGGCGCAACCGGCCCTTCTGCGGCCGCTCGTAGCGGAACGCGGGACCGCTGGCGAAGAACTTCAGCGGCAGGTCCTGGCGCATGCCACCCGACAGCAACGCCCGACAGATGCCGGCGGTGAACTCTGGCCGCAGAGTGACTTCGTCGCCGCCACGGTCGACGAAGGTATACATCTCCTTGCGCACCACGTCCGACCCCTCGCCCATGGTGCGGGCGAACACCGGCGTGAACTCAAAGATCGGCGGATCGATGTCCTGATGGCCGAAACGCAGCGCAACCGTTCGCGCCGTCTCGATCACGTGACGATGGCGGGAGGCGCTGTCACCGACGATGTCGTGGGTGCCGCGGACCGGCTGCAGTTTGGACACGCTGTCTCCCGTCGTCTCACGCGGCCGGTGGCTGCGCTTGCCGCGCGGCACCACCCTCGGCCTGCGCCTCGATCTCTGCCACCCTCTGCTCGACCAGCGCGACAACGTGGTCGACGAACCCGTCATCGTCCAGCCGGTGGTCGGCGACGCCGTTGAGATAGACCATATGATGACCGTTGCCGCCGCCGGTCACGCCGATATCGGTCTCTCGCGCCTCGCCGGGACCATTGACGACACAGCCGATGATGGACAGCGTCAGCGGGGTCGAGATATGGGCCAGCCGCTCTTCCAGCAGCGCCACCGTGCGGATCACCGGAAACGCCTGCCGGGCGCACGAAGGACAGGAAATGATGGTCACGCCGCGCCGCCGCAGGCCCAGGGCCTTGAGGATCTCGAAGCCGGCATGCACCTCTTCCACCGGATCGGCCGACAGCGAGACGCGAATGGTGTCGCCGATGCCGGCCCACAGCAACGAGCCGATGCCGATCGCCGACTTCACCGTCCCGCCACGCAGTCCGCCGGCCTCGGTCACCCCCAGGTGCAACGGGTAATCGCAGGCCTCGGCCAGGCCCTGATACGCAGCCACGGCCAGGAACACGTCAGATGCCTTCACCGAGATCTTGAACTCGAAGAAATCGTTGTCCTCGAGCAGGCGGGCGTGATTCAACGCACTCTCGACCATCGCCTCCGGGCAGGGTTCGCCATAGCGTTCGAGCAACTCGCGCTCGAGGCTGCCGGCGTTGACCCCGATCCGCATCGAACAGCCGTGGTCGCGGGCCGCTTTGACGACCTCGCGCACGCGCTCGGCGGAACCGATGTTGCCGGGATTGATCCGCAGGCAGGCGGCGCCGCTTTCGGCCGCCTCGATCGCCCGCCGGTAATGGAAGTGGATGTCGGCGACGATCGGGACGTCCACCTCGCGCACGATCTCACGCAGGGCACGCGACGACGCTTCGTCCGGACAGGACACCCGGACAATGTCGGCGCCGGCGGCTTCCAGCTCGCGGATCTGCGCGACCGTCGCGCCGACGTCATGGGTCAGGGTGTTGGTCATCGATTGCACCGAGATCGGCGCATCTCCACCGACCGGTACCGCGCCGACCATGACCTGCCGGCAGCGCCGACGGCTGATGTCTCGATACGGACGTACGCTCATCCCAGACTCGCAGAGTTGTTTGGGTCCCGGCCCCATCGCACGCCGGGCGGGCGTAAAGTGTTGCCGTTGGGCGCAAAGATCAAGCCCGACGCATGGTGGCGCCAAGCGGGGCACACGGCCGGCTTTACGGCCCGCCGCGTCGCAGTACGTCGCGCAGCCCTTCGGCGTCAAGGGCGATGCCGCGGCGGATTTCGCCCTCCGGCCCCAGTGGCCCCAACGACTGACCGTCGACGATCACCTCGATGGCGCCGGCGTTGCCCGTCATCAGCACCAGATCAGCCCGGTCGGGTGCATGGTAAACGTCGCCGGCACGGAGAATTCGGGTCAGCAGCAGTTCATTGTTCGGACCCTGAACCTGGACCCAGGAATCGTGCCGTGCCCGGATCACCACCCGGGTATCCTCGTTGACCGCCCCGAATGCCTGGGGACGATAGCCCTGGACCTGCCCACCGGCACGGCCGGACGTTGACGGTGCCGGCGTCGGTGGCTGTGGTGGGCCGGCATCGCGCCGCGCGGTCTGCAGCGCCGACCGAACCACCGGCGCCGCCGCGGGCGGTGCGGCCGGCGCGGCCTCGGCCTCGGCCGGCGTGGGCTCGCTCTCTGCCAGTGCAGTGGTGGCAGGAACGGCAGGCGCGGCCTCAGCGGCTTCGCTGGCATCGTCGCGCACCGCCGTCGCTGACGGCGCCGCGGTCGGCTTATCGTCAGCTGCCGCGGTCGGTGCCGTCGTTTCCGGCTCGGCTGCGGGTGCCGCCACCACGGCCGGCGACAGCTGGCCCTGCGACCGCGGCGCCGGTGTGCTCGTGGCCCCCCCGGCCAGCGCCGACGCGTCCGCTTCGGCAACCTGTTCGCCTTCGCGTGAACCGGCAGGCGACGGCCCGCTCGGCGCCGGCACGCTGGCGGTCTCGCGGCTCGGCACCTCGACCCGCGTCGGCTCGACGTGGGTCACCTGGGGCACCACCGCCCTGCCGGCGCTGCGCGGACTGGTCGGCTCGGTGGCCTCGGACGCAGCTTCGGTCGTGCGGCTGTCCGCCTCATCCGGGCGTGGCGTCACCGTTGTCACCGGCTCCGGCGCACCGCCGTCGTCGCGGCCGGCATCCGCCAGCGGTGCCAGGACCGCCGTGTCCTCGCTGCCTGCCGGTGGCGTCGTCAGCATGGCTGTCATCCGCTCGGGCGGCTCGCTCACCGTCTCAAAGCTCGGCAGGCCCTGCCGTTGCAGATACACCCAGCCGCCATAGGCCACGGCCAGCGCGGCCAGCGAGACCAACGCCAGACGCCAGCCCGGCCGGCGCGCCGCACCAAGCGGTTCGGGAAACACAAGCCGGGTCGGATCGGCCCGGATGGCCTCTTCTTCCTTGAACCGCGCCACCGCAGCTTCGGCATCGAAGCCGACGAAATCGGCATAGCTGCGCAAGAACCCAATGGCATATGTCGCACCCGGCAGGGCACTGATCCGACCGGTCTCGAGCGCTTCGATGTGGCTCGCCTGAATCCGCAGCGCCTGCGCGACCTGCGGGACGCTGAGGCCGCGCTGCCGGCGCGCCGCCTGCAGGTCGGTGCCAATTCCCTGATAGGGTTCCGAGGGGTCGAGGCGCGGCGGCATCTGACGGAAATGCACGCGTCCGCCACTGCCATCACGGCTGTCGATCAACGGCTGCTTCTGGTCGCCCTCAACATCCATCACTTGAGACCGTGAACGCGCAGGTCAATTGCCGGCGGCGGCGTGTCGCGGTGTTGCGCATTTCGTGTCGGCACAGGCCGCAAAATGGCCCTTTCCGGCGTTGTGGATAAGTTCAACAAACTTCGTTAACAAAAGACAAATCTTCATGCAATGGCAGCGGTTTATATGGCGACGCCGTGGTCGCGTGCGAACTGCGCCAACTGCGGCCGCAGACTGTGCTCTGCCGACGCGAACAATGGCGCCATGTAGGCCTCAAGCGCCGAGACATCGAGGCTGCGCACCATCATCTTCACCGCCCCGATGGAGCCGGCGGCCATCGAGATGTTGCGCAGGCCCAGACCGATCAGCGCCATTGCCTCGAGAGGCCGACCCGCTGCCTCGCCGCACAGTGACACCGGCACGCCGGCCGCGTTGCACCGCACGACGACGTCGCGCAACAACGTCAGCGCCGCCGGGCTGAGGATGTCATAGCGGCTGGCGAGCCGCGGGTTGCCCCGGTCACTGGCGAACAGGAACTGCATCAGATCGTTGCTGCCGATCGACAGGAAATCGATCTCCGGCAGCAGCGCATCAAACTGCCAGACCAGGCTTGGTACCTCGAACATGGTGCCGACCCGTACCGATGACGGTCCGGCGTCTCCCAGGCGCTCAAGGCGCCTGATCTCACGCTGCAGCAGTTCGCGCGCGGCGCGGAATTCGGCCAGTTCGGCGATCATCGGGAACATCACGTTCAGCGGCTGCCCGGCGGCTGCCTGCAACAGGGCGCGCAGCTGCATGCGCAGCAACACGGGGCGGTCGAGCGACAGGCGAATGGCCCGCCAGCCCATTGCCGGGTTCTGCTCGTCATCGTAGCGGGCCAGATACGGCAGCATCTTGTCGCCGCCGACATCCAGGGTGCGGAAGACCACCGGCTTGTCGCCGGCTTGTTCAAACACGCGGCCGTAGAACTCGCGCTGCGTGCGCACGGTCGGCAGCGTCGCCCGGACCATGAAGTGCAGCTCGGTGCGGTACAGGCCGATGCCGTCGGCGCCGGCCTGCTGCAGGTGTGGCAGGTCCGCCAGCAGACCGGCATTCATGTTGAGCATCACCGCCGTGTTGTCGCGCGACACCGCCGGCAATTCGCGTACTGCAGCAAACTGCGCCTCGCGGGCCGCGCGCATTTCCAGGTTGGCGGCGAAAGCCTCGCGCACGTCGTCGCCGGGGCGCAGGAAGACCTGTCCGTTGTCGCCGTCGACGAGCACCACTTCGCCCGCGTCGATCACGTCCAGCAACCGGGCCATGCGGCCGATGACCGGGATCTGCAGCGCCTTGGCGACAATGGCGACATGCGCCGTCGGCGAGCCCTCTTCCAGCAACAGCGCCTGCACCCGCGACAGATCGTAGTCAAGCAGCTCTGCCGGTCCCATGTTGCGGGCCACCAGCACCGTGTTCTCCGGCAGGGCACGCTCCTCCGACGCCAGATGGCGCCCCGTGAGATGGCGCATCAGCCGATTGGACAGATCTTCGAGGTCGTGCAGCCGCTCGCGCAGATAAGGATCGCTGATTTCCGCCATCCGGGTGCGGTTGTCGACCTGCACCCGTTCAACCGCCGCTTCTGCCGTGAGCCCACCGCGCACGGCCTCGTGCATGCGGGCAATCCAGCCGCGATCATGGGCGAACATGCGATAGGTCTCGAGGATCTCGCGCGATTCCCCGCCCGGCATGCCGATAGACGTCTGCAGCATGCCATCGACCTGCTCGCGCAGGTCGGTCAGAGCCCGGTCAAGCCGCTCGATCTCGGCGGCGATGTCGTCGGCGACGTGATGCTCGACGACGATGCGCGGTTCGTGCAGCACCGACACACCGCGCGCCAGCCCGTCGTTGAGCACCATGCCTTCCAGGCGTCGAGGCAGCCCGTCCTGTCCGAGCTGACCGGCGCCGGGAGTCTCGGCCGCCAGGGTGCCGCCGACCATCTCGGCAAGGACCATGGCGATGGTCTGCATCGCCTCTATCTCGTCCTCGGTGTAGCGCCGTGCGGTCTGGTTCTGCACCACCAGAACGCCGACCACGCGACCCCCGCGCAGCACCGGCACCCCCATCAGCGAGTGGTAGATCTCTTCGCCGGTTTCCGGACGATAAGCGAAGCTCGGGTGCGACTGCGCCTCGGACAGAGCCAGGGACCGTCCGGAGGCGGCGATCATGCCGACCAGGCCTTCGCCGACCTTCAACGTGGTCTTGTGCACGGCCTTGGGATTGAGACCCTCGGTGGCGAACAGCTCCAGCACGCCCGCCCGGATCAGGTACACCGAGCAGACTTCGGCCACCATGTTGGCGGCGATGACGCGGACAAGCTGGTCCATGCGCTGCTGCGCACTGCCGCCACCGGCCATGACTTCGCGCAGACGCCGCAGCAGCATGCGCGGGCCTGACGCGACCACGGTGTTCACACCGTCCTCCCTTTCATCCATGGCGCGCAGGAGCGGGCCTGCGGTCCCCGCTCCACCGCGACCGCGCCCGCTACCTTCGCTGTGCGCGGCACAAGTCTAAGCGGCGTCAAGCCCGTAGGCGGCATGCAACGTGCGTACCGCCAATTCGGTGTATTCCGCCGCGATCAGAACACTGATCTTGATCTCCGAGGTGGAGATCGCCTGAATGTTGATCCCACGATCCGACAACGCCTGGAACATCTGTTGGGCGACGCCGGCGTGGCTGCGCATGCCGACGCCGATGACAGACACTTTCACCACGTCGCCATCGGCCATCAGTTGCTGATAGCCCACTTCTTGCTTCCGGTCGTCGAGAATCTGCGCCGTCCGCTCCAGATCGCCCCTGGCCACAGTGAACGTGATGTCCGTGTGCACACCGTCTGGCGACGCGCTCTGCACGATCATATCGACGTTGACGTTGGCATCGGCCAACGGCCCAAACACCGCGGCAGCGACGCCCGGCCGGTCGGCGACGTTGCGCAGCGTCACCTTGGCCTCGTCGCTGGTATAGGTGATGCCGCTGACGACCGCCTGCTCCAAGATCTCATCCTCGTCTACAACCAGGGTGCCCGGGGCATCGGAAAAACTGGACCGGACCTGCACCCGGACGCGATGGTTCATCGCCAGCTCCACCGATCGAGTCTGCAGAACCTTGGCCCCCTGCGATGCCAGTTCCAGCATCTCTTCATAGGTAATTTTATCAATCTTGTTGGCGCTGGTCACGACACGCGGGTCGGCCGTGTAGACGCCGTCAACGTCGGTATAGATGTCGCAGCGGTCGGCTTTGACTGCCGCAGCGATCGCCACAGCCGTGGTGTCGGATCCACCGCGCCCCAGCGTGGTGATGCGATTGTCAGGGCCCAGGCCCTGAAAGCCGGCAATCACGGCGACCTGGCCGTCGGCAAAGCGCTGGACCAGTTCGCTGCCGTCGATCTGTTCGATGCGGGCGGCCCCGTGCACCCCATCAGTGCTGAGCGGCAGTTGCCAGGCGAGCCAGGAACGCGCCGATACCCCGCGTTGTTGCAGCGCCATGGCCAGCAGTCCGGCCGTCACCTGCTCGCCGGACGAGACCACGGCGTCGTACTCCCTCGCGTCGTGCACGACACTCATTTCCTGCGTCCAGCCGACCAGGCGATTGGTCGCGCCGGCCATAGCCGAGACCACGACGGCGACCTCGTTGCCACGTTCTGCCTCGGCCGCGACGCGATCAGCGACAAAGCGAATGCGATCAAGGTCGGCCACCGACGTGCCGCCGAATTTCATAACAATACGTGCCATGACGCCTCACGGGCCCAGCGGACCCGCGCCCGTCCGTCTCCACATTCGCCCTGCCTGGAACCCTTGCCGCAGCAAGGGCGCGTATACATACTCAATGGTCCCGACAGTTACAAGGGACCAGCCCCATGCCTGCCGCCCCCTCCGTCGACCCGGGCGAGGTCGACGGATTCGAAGCGCTGGCCGCCTCCTGGTGGGACCCGGACGGACCGATGCGCCCATTGCATCGCCTCAATCCGGCCAGGTTGAGCTACATCCGCGATCGGCTGTGCGAGCACTTCGGCCATGATCCTGCACGGCTCCGGCCGCTGTCCGGGCTACGGCTGCTGGATGCGGGCTGTGGTGCCGGGTTGCTGACCGAGCCGCTGGCACGCATGGGAGCGGACCTCACCGGCATCGACGCCGGCGCGGAGATCGTCGCCGTGGCGCGCCAGCATGCGGCGGAAGCCGGGCTGGCCATCGACTATCGCTGCGTCGCGGCCGAAACACTGGCCAGCGAGGGCGCGCAGTTCGATGCGATCGTGTGCATGGAGGTAGTCGAGCACGTCGCCGATCTGCCAGCTTTCATGGCGGCCCTGACGCGCTTGACGCGGCCCGGCGGGGCGTTGCTGCTGTCTACGCTCAACCGAACGGCACGCGCCTATGCCAGCGCGATCATCGGGGCCGAATATCTGCTGCGCTGGCTGCCGGCCGGGACCCATGACTGGTCGCGGTTCGTCCGGCCGGCCGAACTTAACCGTCTGCTGCGTCCGCACGGCGCCACCCTGAAGGACGTCACCGGCCTCAGCTATCAGCCGACGGCCAGGGACTGGCACCTGTCGCGCGATCCGTCAGTCAACTATCTGGCGTTTGCCGTCAGGGACGACCATGCGGGCGGCGGCTGAAGCCTAGTTGTCCATCCGCGGAACCCAGGGAATCTCGCCGAACTCCACGCCTTCCTCGCGCAGGGAGTCGGCTTCGTCCTTGGTTGCTTCCCCATAGATGTCGCGCTTGTCGGTCTCGCCGTGGTGGATCTTGCGCGCCTCTTCGGCGAATTCACTGCCGACGTACTCGCAGTTGTCTTCGACGTAGCTGCGTGCCGCGGACAGCGCCCGCATGGTCTCGGCCGCCATCTTGGTCGCCATCTTGGCGCTGTTCTCGCGCTGCTCGGAGGTGGCGATGTTGGGCGCCATCAACGCCTTCTCCACCTTGGTATCCCCGCACATCGGGCACTCGACGGCTTTCTTGCGCCGCTGGCGTTCGAATGCGCCGGAATCCTTGAACCACGCCTCGAACACGTGCTCGTTCGAACAGATGAGATCAAATACTATCATCGATCGTCCTATCGGCGCTCTCGCTCCAGCACCGGGCAGCAGCCGGGCGGCGGGCCCAGCCCGCAGCCGTCAGCACAATAAATGGCATCGCCACTTCGATCGGGCAAGAGCCGACGGCCAGACCAGCGAGGGGCCATGACAGCAGCAACCAGGCAAACCGACGGGCCGTCACCCTGGATCGAGCGGTTCGGACAGCTGGTGCCGAAGGGTGGAGCGGTGCTCGACGTCGCCGCCGGCGCCGGCCGGCACGCGCGCTGGTTCCTCCACCGCGGCCATCCGGTAACCGCCGTCGACTGTGATACGGCGGCGCTGACGACCCTGTCCGGCGCGGCCGGCCTGCGCATCGTCACCGCCGACCTGGAAGCCGGAGAGCCGTGGCCGTTTGCCCCGGGCAGCTTCGCCGCCGTGGTCGTGGTGAACTACCTGCACCGGCCGCTATTGCCGGACCTCGTCGCCGCCATCGCCGATTCTGGCGTGCTGCTGTACGACACTTTCGCCGTTGGCAACGAGGCGTTCGGCCGCCCGACCAACCCGGATTTCCTGCTGCGGCCGGGCGAGCTGTTGCAGGCGGTCGAGGGTGTCCTTCAGGTGGTGGCGTACGAGCATGGTATCGTCCCCGGCGCCGCGCCGCGCGTGCGCCAGCGGATCTGTGCACGGCGTGCAGAGGAAGCCGCCGCCATCGGCTGACCAGGCGTTGCGCGTACCGCGGCGGCTGTCGACGGAGCTCAGGCTGTCGGCGAGCTCCAGCGCTCGGCAATGGACGCGAGCGCCACGGCAATGAAGTGCCCGGCTTCGACAAAGCCGGCGCGGCGTGCCCGTCGAGCCAGCAGATCCAGCTCTTGCTCAAGCTCGTCCACCGGGTCCAGCGCGTGCTCCTGCGCTGCGGCCACCGTCGTCTCGGTCTGCTCCATCGTTACGCCACCCCCTATCGCCACAACAGCGGCCAGAGCCGATGCGGCCGCAGCCGCATACGCGCTGCCCCTGCAGCTATCATAGCCGAAAGGTTAGATATCAAAACAATACGATTTTAGCGTGCAACCGCGGGAAGAATCGAACCGCGACGGGAAGTGGCCCCCTGCAACACCTGCTTTGCGGCTACTCTGCCGCCGTACCGTAAGCGCGCGCCGCCTGCGGTGCGCGATAGCCGCGGTCGTGCTGCAGCGAGGGAATGCGGCTGCGCGCTTCGGCGACCGCGGCGGTGTCGATGTCCGCCATGAAGATCCCTGGTTCTTCACCGCCCTCGACGACCACCGCGCCCCAGGGATCGACAATCAGCGAGTGGCCATAGGTCTTACGGCCACCGACGTGTTCGCCGCACTGTGCCGCAGCGATCACGAAGCAGCCGGTTTCGATCGCACGTGCCCGCAGCAGTACGTGCCAGTGCGCCCGTCCGGTCGGGCGGGTGAAGGCCGATGGCACGGTCAGAAACTCTGCGCCGGCGCGCGCCAGGTCGCGAAAGAGATGCGGGAAGCGCATGTCGTAGCAGACCGTCATGCCAAGCACGCCCCACGGGAGCTGCGCCAGCACGGCGTCCTCGCCAGGCCGGTAGACGCGGCTCTCGCGATAGCTTTCGCCATCCGGCAGATCGATGTCGAACATGTGGATCTTGTCGTAGCGGGCGACAATGCGGCCGCCAGGATCGAACAGGATCGAGCGGTTCGCCAGGCGTTCCTCTTCCGCGACCCGGACGGCAAAAGAGCCGGCCAGCAGCCACGCACCCGTTTCCCGCGCCAGGTCCGCAAACGCGGCGACGCCGGCATGCTCCTGCTCGACGGCGGCCTTGGCCACGATATTCCTGCGCCCGCGCTCGATCATCACCACCGCCTCGGGCGTGGTGATGAAGTCGGCGCCGGCATCGCGTGCATGCCGAACCAGATCGGACGCGGCGGTAATGTTCTCAGCCATGTCGTTGCCGGCATTGGCCTGCACGCAGGCGGCCTTGAACTGCGCCATCTCTTCCTCCCTCGGGCTCCCCCGGCCGGCGCCGTCAGGCGGCGTTCAGCAGCGGATCGAGTTCGCCATTGTACTCCAGTGCGTACAACTCGTCGCAGCCGCCGACATGGCGCTCGCCGATGAAGATCTGCGGCACCGTGTTGCGACCACCGGCCAGAGCCGACATCTGCTGGCGCGCGCCGGGCGTGGTGTCCACGTCGATCTCCTTGTAGGCGGCGCCCTTGCCGTCCAAGAGCTGTTTCGCCCGCCAGCAGAACGGGCAGAACATGGTCGTATAGATGGTCACGTCGGACATGGTTAACAGGCTCTTTCCGGTTGCTTGATGGGCTGCATCCCCGCTCGACTATATGGATGGCGACGCCGCACGGACAACCCGGCTCAGCGTCAGCACGTCGACCTCGCCCGCACCGGCCCGGCGCAGGACCCGGGCGCAGGCGTCGACGGTGGCGCCGCTGGTGAGCACATCGTCCACCAGCAATACGCGGCGGCCCTGCAGACGCTGCCGGTGGCGCGGCCGCACGGCAAATGCACCGCGGACGTTGCGCACCCGCGCAGCCCGTCCGCGGCTGCCCTGGCTGGGCGTCGCCCGCACCCGCTGCAACAGGTCCGGCACCACGTCGCGACCGGCGACGTAACCTGCCGCCGACGCCAGCAGCGCGGCCTGGTTATAGCGCCGCTTCGCCAGCCGCCAGCGATGCAGCGGCACCGGTACCACCAGTTCTGCATCAGCCAGCAGTGCCTGCCCGGCCTGGCCCAGCCACTGCCCGAACAGGGCGGCGCCGGCCAGCCGGTCGCCGTGCTTGAAGGCCAGCAGCAGATCGCGGCTGCCGTCGTCATAGATCAGCACCGCCCGCGCGCGACGATAGACCGGTGGTGCCGCAATGCAGGCAGCACACAGGGCCTGCGGTCCCTGGGGATACGGGAACGGCGTGCCGCAGCAGGCGCACAGGGGCGGCACGACGAAACTGAGCCGGGCCCAGCAGTCGGGACACAGGCCGCGCCGGCTGGCGATCAGTGCATCGCAGCGCAGGCAGCGCGGCGGCAGCAAGGCGTCGACGACGGCCCACGCCAACGGGCCCGAGCGTGCCATGGCGGTGGCAATTGCCCCTGCGGGGCGGCGGCGGGTAGTCTCGTCGGTCGAGGCCATGGTGGGACGGAAGTATGGCACGACTGGCTGACAAGGTGGCGCTGATCACCGGTGCCGGCGCCGGAATCGGCCGCGCTACGGCGCTGCTGTTCGCGCGCGAAGGTGCCCAAATCACCATCGCCGAACGGCAGGCGGATGCCGGCCGCCGCACGGCGGCGGAAATCGTGGACGGCGGCGGCGAAGCGGTGTTCGTCGAGACCGACGTCGCCGAGCCCGAGCAGATGGCGGCTGCGGTCGCCGAGACCGTCGGCACGTTCGGCCGCCTCGATGTCCTCTACAACAATGCCGGCGGCGCGACGGCGCGCGACGGCAAGGTGACCGAGATCCCACTCGACGAGTTCTGGCGCACGATCAGCGTCGACCTGTTCGGGACCTTTCTCGGCTGCCGCCTCGCCATCCCGCATCTGATCGACGCCGGCGGCGGCGCCATCATCAACACCACCTTGATCCGGGCGATGAAGGCGACCCAGGGGGCCGATGCCTACACCGCCGCCAAGGGCGGGGTGCTGACCCTGACCAAGGCGCTGGCCCAGGAACTGGGCCCGCACAACATCCGCGTCAACGCGCTCGCCCCCGGCGTCGTCGCCACCGAACGGGTTCGCGGTCTGTTCGGTGACGCCATCGCCAGCAACCCGATCGCCGCCACGGCGCCGCTCGGCTACGGCGCGCCGGAGGAAGTCGCCCGGGCAGCGCTGTACCTGGCATCCGACGAAGCGCGCTGGGTCACCGGCGCCATCTTGCCGGTCGACGGTGGTGCCGCGGCGGTCTGAGGTAAACGGCGGCGGACGCGACGCCGCTGGAGAGGGCCGATGAACCAGGGTGCCATGGTGTTCGACCGGGATTCGGTGGCCCGTCACAGGCACCGCGCGGTGCCGTTGCTGGCGCGCCACGACTTCCTCTTCCGCGAGGTCGCCGAACGCCTCGTCGACCGCCTGCACGACATCAATCGCCGTTTCCCACTGGCACTCGACCTCGGTTGCCACAGCGGCCAGTTGGCGGCGGCGCTGCGTGGCCGGGACAAGGTCGACCGGCTGGTGCAGAGCGACCTCGCCGAAGCGATGGTCGCCGGCACTTCCGGGCTGCGTGTCGTTGCCGACGAGGAACGGCTGCCATTCGCCGAGGGGCGGTTCGACCTCGTGGCGTCGGGGCTGTCTCTGCACTGGGTGAACGACCTGCCGGGGGCGCTCGTACAGGTGCGCCGCAGCTTGCGGCCCGACGGGCTGTTCCTGGCCGCCCTGCTCGGCGGCGACAGCCTGTGGGAGCTGCGCGATGCGCTGCTGAGCGCGGAACTGGAGCTCAGCGGCGGCGCCAGCCCGCGCGTTGCCCCCATGGCCGGATTGCAGGACGCCGCCGGCCTGCTGCAGCGGGCCGGCTTCGCCCTGCCGGTCGCCGACAGCGACCGGCTGCTGTTCCGTTTCGCGACCCCGTTCGCGCTAATGCGCGAGCTGCGCGGTCTGGGCGAAACCAACGCCCTGATCGCGCGGCCGAAGCGCTTTTCGGGACGGCGCCTTTTCGAGACCGCGGCGCACCTCTATTACCAGCGCCATGCTGACGCGGATGGCCGTATCCCCGCCACCTTCGAAGTGCTGTTCCTGACCGGCTGGGGGCCGCACGCGAGCCAGCAGCAACCGCTGCGGCCGGACAGTGCCACGACCCGGCTCGCCGACGTCTTGGGTACGACCGAGACCAGCGCCGGCGAGAAGGCCGGACCGGGCTGACGTACAGGCGTCGCGGTGCCGATGAGGTCAGGCGATTTATTTGCCCATGTTTGACCTCGGCCGCGCTAGTCTGAAGCCGGTTCACGATTGCTTTGCCAACTGCGGGAGGCGTGCGTGCGAGGACTGGTCGCCACCATCTTGACACTCTGCGTGGCCTGCGTTGCCGGCGCCCAGCCCAAAGGCAGCGCACCCGACGCCGACAGCGGTCGGGCCCTGGCCGAGCGCTGGTGCCAGGCCTGTCACGTGATCGCCGACGGCCAGCGCACCGCCGCCGACGCCGCCCCGACCTTTACCGAGCTGGCCGCCGAGGGCAGCAAGAGCGATGCCCAGCTGCGCGCCTTTCTCATGGCGCCCCGGCACCCGATGCCACCGGTCGAGCTGTCCAGCGACGAGATCGAGGACCTGCTGGCCTACATCCAGGCGCTCAGGGCCAACCGTTAACGCACCGGCAGCCAGGCGCTAGAGCAGATCCCGCAGCATCGCCACCAGTGGTCTGTCCGCCGGCGGCATCGGATAGTCGGCCATGCGCAGCGGTCGTACCCAGGCGATCTCCTGGCCTTCCAACGGGCGGACCCGGCCGTCCCAGCGCCGGCACACGAACAGTGGCATCAGCAGATGAAAGTCGTCATAGGCGTGTGAGGCGAAGGTAAACGGCGCCAGACAGGATGCGCTGACGTCGAGGTCGAGTTCTTCCTTCAACTCGCGCAGCAGCGACGCCTCGGGCGTCTCGCCGGCCTCGACCTTGCCGCCGGGGAACTCCCACAGCCCGGCCATGGCCTTGCCGGGCGGCCGCTGCTGCAGCAGCACGCGGCCATCGGCATCGACCAGAGCGACCGCCGCAACCAGGACCAGGCGCTTTGGCGTCATCAGGAACGGTAGTCGGCGTTGATGTCGATGTAGCCGTGCGTCAGGTCGCAGGTCCACACCGTCGCCCGGCCGCGGCCGACGCCGACATCGACGGCGATGTCGATCTCCTGGCCGCGCATGTGCGGCTCGACCTCGGCCTCGCGGTAGCCGGGATGCAGGTCGCCGTCCTCGGCGACCAGGATCCCGCCGATCCGAAGCGCCAGGCGGTCACGATCGGCTTTCTCCCCGGACTTGCCGACCGCCATGATGATGCGGCCCCAGTTCGCGTCCTCTCCGGCGATCGCCGTCTTCACCAGCGGCGAGTTGCCGATGCTGAGGCCGATGCGCCGGGCGGCGGCGGCCGACGCCGCCCCGGTAACCGTTATCGAGACGAACTTGCTGGCGCCCTCGCCGTCACGCACGATCTGCTGCGCCAAGTCGCGCATCACTTGGTCCAGCGCCGCGGCAAACGGGCGCAAGCGCGGATCATTGGCGTTGGCGATACGGGGATGGCGCGGCCCCTGCCCGGTCGCCGCCAGCAGCACGGTGTCACTGGTCGAGGTGTCGCCATCGACGGTGATGCAGTTGAAGCTGCGGGCATTGGCGCGCCGCAGCAATGCTTCCAGCACGCCGGCCGGCAGGCGCGCGTCGGTGAACACGAAGGCCAGCATGGTCGCCATGTCCGGTGCGATCATGCCGCTGCCCTTGGCGATGCCGACGATGCGGATTGGGCGGCCGCCGATCTCGGTCGTTGCCGCGGCGCCCTTGGGAAACGTGTCGGTCGTGCAGATCGCCCGCGCCGCCGGCAACCAGGCCGCCGGTTTCAGCCGCCGCCGCAGCCGCGGTACCGCCCTCAGCAGACGGTCGACGGCCAGGGCTTCGCCGATGACCCCGGTCGAGGCGACGAAGACCTCGCCAACCTTGCAGCCGACTGCCTCGGCCACCGCTGCCGCCGTGGCCTCGACATCGGCGATGCCGCGACGGCCCGTGAAGACGTTGGCGTTGCCGGCGTTGACGATCACCGCACGCGCCCGCCCGCGGCCGATATGGCGGCGGCACCACAACACCGGCGCACCCGGCATCGACGATCTGGTGAACACGCCGGCAATGGTGCTGCCGGGCGCCAGCTCGAACAGCGTCAGGTCCGCACGCGCACGATAGCGGATGCCGGCCGCCAGGGCGCCCAGGTGCAACCCGTCAACGGCCGGCAGGCGGGGAAACCGTGCCAGCGCCAGCGGCGATCGCTTGCTCTCGGACATGGCTCGGCAACGGCCTCGACAGCTTGGCTGGAAACGGCCGCGGATGGTATCGGCGCCGGCGTCCCCGGGCAAGCGGCGCCGAGGGCGCTATTGACCGACAGACGGCGGTGTGCGCTCGCTCCCGTCGGGATTGTAGGTCTTGATCTCGACGTTCTCCGCCAGCCCGGCCAGCGTCTTGCCGACCACTTCGGTCACCGCCGCCTCGCGCAGTTCCTGCAGCGACTCTTCGAAGCTGGGCCGCGGCGCCTCGCGACGCTCCTCCACCTTGATCACATGCCAGCCGAACTGACTCTGCACCGGTCCGGAGACTTCGCCGGCGCCGAGCGCAAAGGCCGCATCGGCGAACTCCGGCACCATCTCGCCACGCTTGAAGAAGCCGAGGTCGCCGCCCTTGCTCTTCGACGGACCGGTCGAGCGTTCCTGCGCGAGGGTGGCGAAATCGGCACCCTTGTTCAGGTCTGCGATTACCGCCTCGGCATCGTCCCGGCTCTCGGTCAGGATGTGGCGGGCCCGCACTTCCTCTTCACCGCCCGCGGCCTGGCTGTCGTAGCGTGCCCGCAGCGCCTCTTCGGTCACCGCCTCGGTGATCTGCTGACGCAGGTAGGTCTCCTGCAGCACCCGTTCCCTGGCCGAGGCCAGGCGGGCAATCACTTCGGGCTCCTCGGCCAGGCCTTGACGCTCGGCCGCTTGCGCCAGCAAACGGCGTTCCACCAGCTGTCGCAGCAGCGGCTCGTAGAGCGCCTGCAATGGCATCTGGCGGTATTGCGCCGGCAGGCCTTCGATCGCCAGGACCAGTTCGGCCATGGTGATCTCGCTGCCATCGACGGTCGCGATCACCGTGTCCATCTGGGGCTGGACGGCCGTTGCCTGGCTCTGACCAGGAGGTGCTGCGGGCTGCTGTTGCGCCTGCGCGGGAACGACGCCGGCAGCGGCGACCAACGCCAGCGCGAGGCTGGCGTTCTGGAGCATCTTCGGCATCGGGATTTCCTTCTATGGAGCCGGCCTGACGGACTGGCATCTGGCTACAGATAGCGATCTTGGCGGCAGCCGTCCATGGCCGCAACCGGCCGGCGATGGCTTCAATCGAACGTGATAGGAACATCCGCGGAACCAGGGGGGCGAGCCGCGTTGACATGCCTGTGACCCCCGCTTATGTCTGAGCGGCGCTCCCGGAGCTCGAAACGGGACGCGCCGCATGCGGCTGCGGCAACGATCGCCCGGCCGGCGACTGCACATCTTAGAGGACGCTGAATGGCTCTCCTTGGCGGTATCGCGAAGCGCGTGTTCGGCTCGGCCAACGACCGCTTTCTCAAGACGCTGGACAGGCAGGTCGCCGCCACCAACGCGCTGGAGGCCGAGCTCGAGGCGCTGTCCGACGACGCCCTGCGGGCCCGGACGGACACCCTGCGGCAGCGCCTGCAGGATGGCGAGAGCCTGGACGACATCCTGATCGACGCCTTCGCCACCGTTCGCGAAGCGGCCAAGCGCACCCTCGGGCAGCGGCACTATGACGTCCAGCTCAAGGGCGGCATGGTCCTGCACCAGGGCAAGATCGCCGAGATGAAGACCGGCGAGGGCAAGACCCTCGTGGCCACCCTGCCCGCCTATCTCAACGCCCTGTCAGGCGAGGGCGTGCACATCGTCACGGTAAACGACTACCTGGCCCAGCGCGACGCCGCCTGGATGGGTGCGATCTACGAGTTCCTGGGCCTGACCACAGGCTGCATCGTACACGGCCTGGACGACGATCAGCGTCGGGCGGCCTATGCCTGCGACATCACCTATGGCACCAACAACGAGCTCGGCTTCGACTATCTGCGCGACAACATGAAGTTCGATCGCGCCAGCATGGTCCAACGCCCGTTCAACTTCGCCATCGTCGACGAAGTCGACTCGATCCTGATCGACGAGGCGCGCACGCCGTTGATCATCTCCGGGCCGGCCGAGGAATCGTCCGAACTGTACCGCGCCGTCGACAAGCTGATTCCTGAACTGTCCGAAGACGACTACGAAAAGGACGAGAAGGCGCGGGCCGTCAGCTTCACCGACGACGGCGCCGAGCGGATCGAGGAGCTGTTGCGTGAGGCCGGCCTGCTGAAGGGGGAAAACCTCTACGACATCGAGAACGTCAGCGAAGTGCATCACGTCAACCAGGCGTTGCGGGCGCACACGCTGTTCCAGCGCGACGTCGACTACATGGTGCGCGGCGGCAAGGTGGTGATCATCGACGAGTTCACCGGCCGGGCGATGGAGGGCCGGCGCTACTCCGACGGCCTGCACCAGGCGCTGGAGGCCAAGGAAGGGGTCGAAGTCCAGGCGGAGAACCAGACCCTCGCCTCGATCACCTTCCAGAACTACTTCCGGCTCTACCCCAAGCTGTCCGGCATGACGGGCACGGCGATGACCGAGGCGTCGGAGTTCGCCGAGATCTACAAACTGGAAGTGGTCGAGGTGCCGACCCACCTGATCATGATCCGCGACGATCAGGACGACGAGGTCTATCGCACCGCCGACGAAAAGTACCAGGCCATCCTCGAACTGATCGCCGAGTGCCAGGAACGGGGCCAGCCGGTGCTCGTCGGCACGGTCTCGATCGAGAAATCCGAGCTGCTGGCAGCGCTGCTGAAGAAGAAGGGCATCAAGCACAACGTCCTGAACGCGCGCCACCACGAGCAGGAGGCCTACATCATCGCCCAGGCGGGCCGCATCGGCGGCGTGACCATCGCCACCAACATGGCCGGTCGTGGCACCGATATCCAGCTGGGCGGCAACCCTGACATGCGCATCCAGACCGAGATCGCCGAGGCCGATGGCACGGTCGACGAAGACAAGGCGCAGAAGATCCGCGGCGAGGTCGAGGACGAGAAGAAGCGGGTGCTGGAGGCCGGCGGCCTCTTCATCATTGGCACCGAGCGGCACGAAAGCCGGCGCATCGACAACCAGCTGCGCGGCCGCTCGGGCCGGCAGGGCGACCCGGGCGCGTCGAAGTTCTTCCTCAGCCTCGAAGACGACCTGATGCGCATCTTCGGCTCGGACCGCATGGAAGGCATGCTGCGCAAGCTCGGGCTCGAAGACGGCGAAGCGATCATCCATCCCTGGGTCAACAAGGCCCTGGAAAAGGCGCAGGAGAAGGTAGAAGCCCGCAACTTCGACATGCGCAAGAACCTGCTCAAGTTCGACGACGTCATGAACGACCAGCGCAAGGTGATCTACGAGCAGCGCCTGGAGTTGATGGACGCCGAAGAGGTCGCCGACACCGTGGCGGACATGCGCCACGAGGTGATCGAAGACTTGGTCGCCCGGCACATCCCGGAAAAGGCCTACGCCGAACAGTGGGACGCCGAAGGCCTGCAGACCGCGGTTGAGGACGTGTTCGAGCTACAGCTGCCGGTCACGGACTGGGTCAAGGAAGAAGGCATCGCCGACGAAGAGATCGGCAAGCGGATCGGCGATGCCGCGGACCGCAAAATGGCTGAAAAAGCGGCCAACTACGGCCCCGATCTCATGCGCAAGGTGGAAAAGAGCCTGCTCCTACAGATCCTCGATCAGAGCTGGAAGGAACACCTTCTGCATCTCGATCATCTGCGCGGCGGCATCGGCCTGCGCGCCTATGGCCAGCGCGACCCGTTGAACGAATACAAGAGCGAAGCCTTCAACCTGTTCGAAGCGATGCTCGGCAGCCTGCGCGATACCGTGACCAGGGTGCTGGCGCAGATCGAGCTGCGGATGGAGCAGCCCGCCATGTTTGCGCCGCAAGAGCAGGAGATGCAGGCCGAGCACGCCAATCCGCTGACCGGCGAGAACGAGATGGCGGAGCCGGAACTGGTCGCTGCCGGCGGTGGCGGCGGCCGGCCGCAGCGCCGGCGCACGCCGCGCGCGCAGGCGGACCCGCGAGATCCGTCGACCTGGGGTCGGGTGCCGCGCAACGCCCCCTGCCCCTGCGGATCGGGCAAGAAGTACAAGCACTGCCACGGCCGGTGATACCGGCCGCCTGAGCTGCGGCGCATCGGGCGGCCGCCAGCGCCCTGCCGGCGGAGGGCTTTCCAAACGCGCCGGATTTCGTCGATGCTAACGGCTGGCCAATCGCGACAATCCGGGGAGGATCGGCATGGGCAGTCCGCGACCGTTCAGCGTGTACGTCGAGGACGCGGTGCTCGACGACCTGCAACAGCGGCTGTCGCGCACGCGCTGGCCTGGTGAGCCTGCCGATGCCGGCTGGCGCTATGGTGCCAATCTCGGCTACATGCGGCGCCTCATCGACTATTGGCGCAACGGCTACGACTGGCGCGCGGCCGAACAGCGGCTGAACCGGTTTCCGCAGTTCGTCGCCCCGGTACCGACAGCCGACGGCGGCACCCTGGATCTACATTTCATCCACGAGCCCGGCAGCGGCGAACGACCACTGCCGCTGCTGCTGCTGCACGGCTGGCCGGGTTCGGTAGCGGAGTTCCTCGACGTCATCGAGCCACTGGCCCATCCCGAGCGCTTCGGCGGCGATGCAGCGGACGGTTTCGACGTCATCGCCCCGTCCCTGCCCGGCTATGGCTTTTCCGCCGCGCCGGCGGGTCCGATCGGCCCGCGGGCCATGGCCACGATCATGAGCCGGCTGATGACGGACGTCCTGGGGTTCGAGAGCTATGTCGCCCAGGGCGGCGACTGGGGCAGCATCATCGCCGCGCGCATCGCCCTGGACCATCCACAGGGACTGAGAGCCCTGCACCTGAACATGGTGCCGCTGCGGCCGCATCTGGGCAATGGCGCGCCGGCGCCGAACGACGCGGAGCAGGCCTGGATCAAGGCCGCGCAAGCGACGCGCCAGCGCGAAACCGCCTACCAGGAGATCCAGGCGACCAAATCGCAATCGCTGGCCTATGGCCTCACGGATTCGCCGGTCGGCCTGGCCAGCTGGATCACCGAGAAGTTCCACGTCTGGTCCGATCCCAAGGCCGCCGAACCGCCTTTCAGCATGGACCAGCTGCTGACCAACATCATGATCTACTGGGTCACCGGCTGCATGAACAGCGCCACCTGGCTCTACCGTGGCCTGCGCGAGGAGAACGCCCACAGCTTGGCGCCGGGCCAGACGGTCACGCAGCCAATGGGCTTCTGCCTGCCGCCCAACGACCTGATCCCGCCACCGCCGGCGAGCTGGCTGAAGCGTGTGGGCAACGTCCAACGCGACGTCCGCCTCGACAGCGGCGGTCACTTTACGGCACTGGAAAAGGGACCCGAACTGGTCATGGAGATTAGACGCTTCTTCCGGGACCACGCGCGCTAGGTCGTCGCGCGGCGCCGGCCGCCCCTGGACCCCGGATCTACGCTTCGCTGCATCCGGGGTGACGACAAAGGGAATCCGCCGACCAGTCACCTTTCGTCGTCCCCGTGCTTGACACGGGGACCCGGAGCGACGCGCACCAACGGTTGCCGTGCTTCGCCGGCAGGGTCGACGGGTTGCGCTTCCATTCAAAGCAAAAGCGTTTCCCGCCGAACCTCGCGACAAGCCGAATTCAAGCGTGACTGGCGGCGCTAGCTTCCGCTTTGCGCGCCGCCTTGGCATGGTCAACCTGCGAAACGAAGCGCCGTGCCCGCGGCACGGGGTCGAGAAGGTACTGGTCCGGCCCACGCATTTTCCTGGCGTTGAGTTCCTTGGTGTTCAGCAAATCGAACGCCACCCTGCACACCTCAGCGCGCCACCCCGGATACCGTTGTGACCAGCCTCGCCTGTGATGGTCGATCAGCCTGTTTCTTGCCGAGTAGCCATGAAAATCGAAGGCGATCATCCCGTTCGTCACGTAGATATGGTTGCCTGAGAACCCCTGCGCGGGAACGACCCATTCGGCGTGAAAGCCGCTCAACGGCGCCATCTCCAGGAATACCCCGGCGAGGATATGGCACGCACCATGGCCGAAGAAGACACGGTCAGGCAGGTTCCAGCGTCGCCGCAGGTCGCGCTTCGTTCCCGGCTTCATCCAGTACATCGGCGAAGTCTCATCCGGCCGGCACGCGACGACAACCGGGTCAACAGGCTCTGCGATCAGGCGACGCCGGTCCGGCCCATGTCGAGGAATTTCTCGCGCCGTCGCTCGCGCAGTTCGCCCGGCGCCTCATCGTCCATCTGCTCCAGCGCCTTGGCCAGGGCATCGCCGAGCGCCGCCACCGTCGTCGCGGTGTCGCGATGCGCCCCGCCGACGGGCTCCGCCACCACGGTGTCGATTACCTTTAGCTGCAGCAGGTCCTGCGCCGTCACTTTCAGCGCCTGGGCGGCATCCTGGGCCCGCTCGGCAGAGCGCCACAGGATCGAGGCACAGCCCTCGGGCGAGATCACCGAATAGATCGCGTGCTCCAGCATCAGGACCCGGTTTCCAGTGGCCAGGGCGACCGCGCCGCCCGACCCGCCTTCGCCGACCACGCAGGCGATCAGTGGCACCCGGATCTCGAGACAGGCTTCGGTGCAACGGGCAATCGCCTCTGCCTGGCCGCGCTCTTCGGCGCCGACACCCGGGTAGGCGCCCTGGGTGTCGACCAGGGTGACCACCGGCAGACCGAAGCGGTCCGCCAGGCGCATAAGCCGCGCTGCCTTGCGATACCCTTCGGGCCGCGCCATGCCGAAATTGTGGCGCACCCGACTTTCGGTATCGGTGCCCTTTTCATGCCCGATCACCATGACCGAGCGGCCGCGGAAGCGGCCGATGCCGCCCTTGATGGCCTGATCGTCGCCATAGCTGCGGTCCCCGGCGAGCGGCAGGAAATCATCGATCAGGGCATCGACATAGTCGTGGAACTGGGGCCGGTTGGGATGGCGCGCAACCTGGACTTTCTGCCACGGTGACAGGTCCGCATAGGTCTCCCGCAACAGGGAATCCGCCTTGGCCTGCAGCCGCGCGACTTCCTCGTCGATGTCGATGCCGCCGTCCTCGCTCTCGGAGCCGAGTTGCTTGAGCTCGTGGATCTTGCCTTCGAGCTCTGCGATCGGCTTCTCGAAATCCAGGAAGGAGATCATGACGGCACCCCTCGCCTACGAATGGCAAACGTGCCGGTCGGCGTGGTGCGCCGGATGGGCTTTTTGTCTTTGTCGGTCATTCTGCCAGCGGGTGATGTTCCTTCACGTAGTCTTGCAGGCGCTGCTCGAGCACGTGGGTATAGATCTGCGTGGTGGAAATGTCAGCATGCCCGAGCATCTGCTGCACCTCGCGCAGGTCCGCGCCGTTGGCCAGCAAGTGGCTGGCGAAGGCATGCCGCAACGTGTGCGGCGATACCTTGCCCGGGTCAATGCCGGCAACCTCCGCCAATTCCTTGACCAGCTGCGAGAACCGTTGTCGCGTCAGGTGACCGCCACGCGAGCGTGACGGAAACAGCCACTTGCCGTCGATCTCGCGGCGGATGAAGCGATCGCGCACCACGGCGTAGTCGGCCAGGGCATCCAAGGCGGCACCGGTCAGGGGCACCATGCGTTCACGGCCGCCCTTGCCTTTGACGATGATGGTGCTCGTCGACGCCCGGACCGCCGGGAACGGCAGCGTCAGCAACTCCGAGACACGCAGCCCGGTGGCATAGAGCAGCTCCATCAACGCCACCAGGCGGATTCCTTCGGGACCGTCATAGGCCCGCGCGGCCTGCAGCAGCCGATCGACTTCCTCGACGCTGAGGACCTTGGGCAGGGGCCGGCGCCGTTTCGGCCCGTCTATGGGCTGTGCCGGGTTGTCCGGCCGCATCTCCTCGCTCACCAGGAAGCGGAAGTATTGGCGCAAAGCCGACAGCCTGCGGGCCGCGGTTGACGCGGCCATTCCCTGGCTCTCCAGCGATGCCAGGTAGTCACGCACATCCTGCGTGGTCGCGGCGTCGATGGCGCCACTGTGAAAGCCGGAAAAATGTGCCAGGTCTCGGCGATAGGACTCGAGAGTGTTGCGTGCCGCGCCGCGCTCGGCGGCGAGCATCTCCAAGAACGCGTCTACATGATTCACTGGTGATACAAACCCTTTGTTGTTGTTGTACTGGCCTCAGAAGCCGCGGCCGATCATCGCCTCGAGTGCCAGCATCCGGGCATCGGCCTCCAGCCCGACTTGTCGCAGGGTTGTGGTGACCTCTGCCAGCACCGGCGACGCCGCCGCCGCGGGGCCGCCGCGCCCGAGTGCGATCAAGGACAACAAGACGGCTTCCCCTCGCCGGCCCTGCGTGCCGGCGTCGCGCAGGCTGTGCAGCACCCCGGGCGAGGGAACATAGCCTGCCGCCGGCGGACCGGCGACCAGGGCCTCCCACGATACTCTCGGCACTTCCTGCTCGAACGCACCCAGCAGGCCAAAGAATAAAGCCGCCCGGTCGAAACGATCGGCGCGGTCACCGGCGACTTCCGAACGCCACCAGGCCTCGACCGCATCCTCGACCACAGGCACCGACTGCTTGGGATCACCGACGGCCAGCAACGGCATGAGTTCAAGCACAGCGCCGGCGGCCGCCTCGTCACCCTGCTGCGCCGGTTCGAGCACCGCGCGCAGCCACTCGGCGGCCTGCTCCCACTCGCCCGCCACCAGCAGTGCGCGTGCGGCGTCGGCAGCGAACCAGCCCAGGTCAGGGCTTGGTTCGATCTTCTCCAGCGCCTCGAAATTGACCTCGACCGCCGTGGTCAGGCGACCGGTAGCACGGCCACTGTTGAACGTGAACGCCAGCTGCAGCACCCTGGCCTTGCCGGCAGGCAGTTCCTCGATCTGCGCCACCTGATACAACAGCGCCGCCGCCATCGACGCCGGCAGCTCCTTGGCCTGGGCCAGCACGTCGGCCCGCTGCTGCGCCGTGAAGGGTACGCTGGCGTATATCCGCCCCAGTGCCGTGGTCTCCAGCAGACCCAGTGCATGCGCACGTTCCGCGGCTGCCAGCCGCAGGTTCAGGGTTGCGTTCGGCGACGTCGCAATGGCCCGCAGCACCGCCGGGTTGGCCGAGCCGGCGGCATCGTCCGGTATGGCTCTGCGGGCAGTTCGCAGCATGGCGAGATGCAGTGGCCGCGGCTCCGGCAACGACGTCACCGGGCCCAGATCACGCCCGGTCAGCGCACCGAGCAGTCCGAAGAAGGCGGAATCCTCGATACCGTTTTCGTAGAGCAACTGCTCATAGAGCTCGACCTGCGCCACCTGCTGGTCGATGGCCAGGCAGAATGCCGTCGCCTTCTGCCATTCAGCGCTCTCGGCGACCTCGAGGTAGTTCCGGACCAGCCGGCAGGCGTCGCGCACGTTGCCGACCAGCAGCAGCGAGTCCAGGCGCGCACTGGCCAGTGTGGGACCGACGCTACCCTGCGGTGCCTGCTTCAGGAGGGCTTCCGCATCGCGGTACCAGCCGGCAGCGACCAGTCGTTCGACCCGCAACCCCAGCAGGTTGACGCTGTCCGCCGGGCCCGATGCGGTCCGTCCGACCGGTGCTTCGGCGACCGACAGCAACAGCCGCCGCGCCAGGCTCCGCACGGCCCGGGACGTTGCCGGCAGCGGCAGCCGCGGCAGCGTGGCGACGACAACGTCGCGCGACGTATCGCGCCACATGTACAGCCCGAAGCCGCCCTGCTGTTCCTCGAGCAACCCGATCGATCCCGGATCGACCTGCCGCAGCGTCTGCACCCTGATGGCCTCACCATCATCGGTCTGCGGCGGCGCGGCAGCGGCGCCCGGTGTTGGCGCGGCGGCATCGCGTGCCCTGATTTCTTCCGCGGTGAGCGGCTTTCCGGTTTCCGGGTCGATCCTGAGCTGCAATGTGCGGGGGGTATCGCCTTGCGCACTGCCTTTGCCGCCCGCCGCCGCATCGTCGGCCGACCTTGGTCCGAGCGACAATGGCGGCGCCGGGGCACTGGGCGGCGCCACCTCCACCTTGGGCAGGGCCTGGGACGGATCCTGGCCGGTCCGGTACTGACCGGCCGCGGGGATCGCCAGCAGGCAGCAGGCCGCCAGCGACAGGCCGAAAGTGCGCGCTCTAGCGCGGGAATCGGTCATCGGGTAGGACCTTGTTGACCTCGGTAACGGGCGCCGGGATATCCCAGGTCGCGAGGAACGCGCCACCCCCGACTAACACCGCAATTGCCAACAAAACGATAATCCGCGACAGTTTCGCCATGACTGTCCGCCGCCAGCTGAGTTCCTGTCGCCAAAGAAATGATCGACGCTGAATTGTCTGCTAATCTGAAAATATGGCAGAACTTGGTCAACCTATCGGTTTGACCAGTGATGTGCAATGGCTTGCCCAATCAAGATGGCGGTCCAGTCTGTTCAGCCCGCAGCGCGCGCCATGGCCCCATGGCAAGGGCCGTATCGCCGGCCGCCAAGATGAACGCATCCCCGCTGGAGGGGCTCGATCGCAGCATCGTTCTGGTCGGCCTGATGGGCGCGGGCAAGAGCTCGATTGGCAAGCGGCTGGCACAACGCCTCGCCCTGCCATTCATCGATGCCGACCAGGAGATCGAGAGCGCCGCCGGCTGCAGCATCCCGGACTTCTTCGAGCGCTATGGCGAGGCTGCCTTCCGCGATGGCGAACGCCGGGTCATCGCGCGACTGTTGCAGGGGCCGGTTCAGGTCCTGGCCACCGGCGGCGGTGCCTTCATGGATCCGCAGACGCGCCATGAAGTCGCGACGCACGGCATATCGGTCTGGCTGCGGGCAGATCTGGCAGTGCTGGAGAAACGCGTTGCCCGACGCAACGACCGGCCATTGCTGTTGGCGGGCGAGCCCCGGCGCATCTTGCAGGAGCTGATGGACCGGCGCTATCCGGTCTATGCCACGGCCGATATCACCGTCGACAGCGGCGAAAACCCGCATGAGGCCGTCGTCGACCGGATCATCGACGAACTCGCCGCCTTCCTCGCGGCACCGCCGGCGAACGGCGGCGACGGGGCGGCACCATGACCGAAAGCGCACCATCGCCGTCGCGCCTTGGCGTCGAACTCGGACCGCGCAGCTACGACATTGTTGTCGGTAGCGGCCTGCTGGCCGATGCCGGCCGCCATATCGCGCCGCTCCTGGCCCGCCCGCGCACCGTCATCGTGACCGACGAGCGGGTCGCGGCGCTCCATCTGCCGGCGTTGCGAAAGGCTCTCGAGCAGGCTGGCGTCGACGTCGACACGGTCGAAGTGCCGCCTGGCGAAGGCAGTAAGACGATGACCGTCCTCGACGATCTGCTGGACCGATTGCTGGCGCTGCGGGTCGAACGACGCGACTGCATCGTCGCCCTGGGCGGCGGCGTCGTCGGCGACCTGGCGGGCTTTGCCGCCGCCGTCCTGCGGCGCGGCATCGACTTCATCCAGGTGCCGACGACCCTGCTGGCCCAGGTCGACAGCTCGGTCGGCGGCAAGACCGCGATCAACAGCCGTCATGGCAAGAACCTGATCGGGGCGTTTCACCAGCCGAAGCTTGTGCTCGCCGATGTCGCCGTTTTGCACACGTTGCCGCCGCGCGAGCTGCGTGCCGGCTATGCCGAAGTGGTCAAATACGGGCTGTTGGGCGATGCCGCTTTCTTCGACTGGTTGGAACGCCATGGTGCGGCGCTGATGGCCGGCGACGAGGCGCTGCTGCAACAGACCGTCGTGACCGCCTGCCGCGCCAAGGCGGAGATCGTGCGCCAGGACGAACGCGAAGGCGGCGTGCGGGCCCTGCTTAACCTCGGCCATACCTTCGCCCATGCCTACGAAGCGGCGGCGCGGGGCGGCACCGCACCGGCCGCGGCAGGCCTGCTGCATGGTGAAGCCGTCGGCGTCGGTCTGGTCCAGGCATTCAGCCTGTCGCAACGGCTGGGGCTGTGCAGCGGCCAGGATCTCGTCCGGGTACGCCGACACCTGCAGGCGCTTGGCCTGGCGGTGTCGCGCCGTCAGCTGGGGCTGGCCGATGTGCCGGCCGCCGACCTGCTCGCGCATATGCGTCAGGACAAGAAGGTCGAGGCAGGGCGTATTGTGCTCATCCTCAGCCGTGGCATCGGCGACGCCTTCGTCAGCCACGACGTGGCGGAAGCCGATCTGCTGGCCGTGCTCGAGTGTGATCGATAGGGACGGACATGGAGACCGCGCTGCTGCTGATCTGCCTTGCCATCGCCCTGCTGCTGGTGGTCTCGGCGCTGTTCTCGGGCTCGGAAACCGCCCTCACCGCGGCGTCGCGGGCGCGGATGCTGCAACTTCAACGCAAGGGCAGCCGCCGCGCGGCCGTCGTCAACCGGCTGATGGCGGACAAAGAGCGGCTGATTGGCGGCATCCTGCTCGGCAACAACCTGGTCAACATCCTGGCGTCGTCACTGGCGACCAGCGCCATGATCGGCCTGTTCGGTCCGTCCGGCGTCGCCTATGCCACCGCCATCATGACCGCCCTGGTGCTGATCTTCGCCGAGGTGATGCCGAAGACCTATGCCATCCACAGGCCCGACCGCATGGCCCTCGCCGTCGCACCGGTCATCAATCCGGCGGTCCAGGTGCTTGCCCCGGTGGTGCGGGTGGTCCAGGCCATCGTCGCCGCGACGCTTCGCCTGTTCGGAGTCAGGCTCGAGCATGGTGGCACGATCATCTCCGCCAAGGAGGAACTGCGCGGCACCCTGGAACTGCACACCCGCGAAGGCGGCATGGTGAAATCCGACCGGGACATGCTCGACAGTGTTCTCGACCTGCCCTCGGTCGACGTCTCGGAGATCATGGTCCATCGCCGCGACATGGTGATGATCGACGCCGATCAGACCGAGGAGCAGATCGTCCAGGAGATGCTGCGCAGTAGTTTCACGCGGGTGCCGCTGTATCGTGGCGACGTCGAGAACATCATTGGCGTCCTGCACGCCCGTGACCTGCTGCGCGCGTTGGCCGAAGGCAGCGACGCCGACACGATCGACATGGATATCTTGATGCGGGAACCGTGGTTCGTCCCCGAGACCACGACCCTGCTCGAACAGCTCAACGCGTTTCGTGCCAGACGGGAGCATTTTGCCCTGGTCGTCGACGAGTACGGCGCGCTCATGGGGCTGGTAACGCTCGAAGACATCCTGGAGGAAATCGTCGGTGAGATCTCCGACGAGCATGATGTCGTCCGCACCGGGCGGGTACGGCGCAATGCGAGCGGCAGCTACCAAGTCGACGGCGGCGTCACGGTTCGCGACCTGAACCGCCAGCTGGACTGGAACCTGCCGGAAGACGACGCGGCGACCGTAGCCGGCCTGCTGATCCACGATGCCAAGAGGATCCCCAAGGTGGGCGAGAGCTTCCACTTCCATGGCTTCAGGTTCGAAGTCATGCGCCGCCAGCGCCACCGCATCAACTCGCTACGCATCACCCCGCCGGGAACGTCGGAAGAACCGGCCTGACGGGCACACCGGTACGCGCCGGGCGGCTCAAGCTCACGACGGCCGCGCGGCGCCGTCCTGGCTTGCCAGAGAGCGGAAATACTCGACAATGAAGACGCGGAGCCTGGATGTGAAGTTGCCGCGGCCGATATTCGCGCGATACACCTCTGTGCAGATCTCGTTCACGTCCTTGCCGGTGTTTGCGCAGATTTCGCCGAGCGCCTCCCACATTTCCGGCTCCAGCCTGATCGACGTGCGTCGTTCGCCGATGCGGACGTTGCGCAAAGGGCCGATCGAAGACAGCACCGTACCGCCGGGTCGTTCCTGGTGCTGGGGGAGCTGATATCCGCCGTCACGCGCCATCGTCGCCTCCGCTTTTATTCACGGAGCGTTATTATAACCATAGATTGAGGATGGCAACATATTTCCCGATATTCGCGAATTACATTTTCATTATGCATGCTTAAGACACAGCATGTCTCGAAGCAACAACCATTGCTGGTTCAACCGCCGGCCCCGCCGTTTTCTGACGGTGCTTTCAGCGCCAGTGACAGGGCATGCAGACCAGCTTCGAATTCCCCGGCCAGGCAGTCATTCACCAACCGCTGCCGCTGCAGACGTCCAAGCCCCTCGAATGCCGCGGCGACCATCTGCACACGATAATGCGTCTCGCCCTCCGGCCGCGCCCCGGCATGGCCGGCATGTTGCGCCGACTCGTCGACGATCTCGATCGTCGACGGACGAAACGCTTCTTTCAGGGCAGCTTCGATACGTTGCGCGCGGGTCATCTTGAGGTCCATCTGTCGTCGCTTGCAGCCTCTTCTGCAGGCCGGCCGGCGCCGCCCGGATGGGCGCAGAACTGCGCCGGATCGCAGTTGAAAGGCCTGTAGCGAATTACCATACTCGAACGGTGGCGAAGCGTCGAAAGGACATACCGGTTTCTCGCACGCGGGTCGATGCCGGCCCGTCACGGCCGCTGCATGTCTGCGACCATGCCGGCTGTGAGCGGGCCGCCGAGTACCGCGCCCCGCGCACCCCGGATGATCCCGGCAAGTACTTCTGGTTCTGCCTCGAACATGTCCAGGCCTACAACCGGAGCTGGGATTTCTTCCGCAACATGAGCCCGGAGGAGATCGAGCGCTACCGGGTCGAGGCGGTGACGGGGCATCGTCCGACCTGGCGCCTGGGCGAGCGCGGGCTGCGTTTCAATCCCGCCGACCCGTTCAGCGACCCCCTTGGCGTGTTCGACAACGACGGCGCGCATGAGCGCGGCGGACGGGGCAACGGCCGCCGTGTCGACCCCCATCGGCGCAAGGCGCTGGCGGAACTGGAGCTTGAAACCACAGCGACCTTGCAAGAGATCAAATTGCGTTATAAGCAACTGGTCAAACGCTACCACCCGGACGCCAACGGCGGCGATAAACGGGCGGAGGAACGCTTCAAGATCATCAACGAAGCGTACAACTATCTGCTGACTTCCAGCCCCAGCTGAGCGGGCCACGGGGGCCGGCGGCACGGTGCTTTTTGGGAGTAGGACCTAACGTCATGACGCTGATCGCGACGGCTGACCACGAGACCAGCTTGCCGAGCAACACCCCGGATGCCCGCGTCAAAGTGCGCGAGATCTTCGGCCTCGACAGCGACATGGAAGTTCCCGCCTTCGGCCAGCCGACGGACCTGGTACCTGACCGCGACGACGCCTACCAGTTTGATCACCAGACCACGATGGCAATCCTGGCTGGGTTTGCCTACAACCGGCGGGTGATGATCCAGGGTTATCACGGCACCGGCAAGTCGACCCATATCGAACAGGTGGCGGCGCGCCTCAACTGGCCGTGCGTCCGGGTCAACCTCGACAGTCACGTCAGCCGCATCGACCTGATCGGCAAGGACGCCATCGTGATCCGCGATGGCAAACAGGTGACCGAGTTCCGCGAGGGCATGCTGCCCTGGGCCCTGCAGCACCCCTGCGCCCTGGTGTTCGACGAGTATGACGCCGGCCGCCCGGACGTCATGTTCGTGATCCAGCGGGTTCTGGAAGTCGAGGGCCGGATGACCCTGCTGGACCAGAACCGGGTGATCCGGCCGCACCCGGCGTTCCGCCTGTTCGCGACCACCAACACCATCGGCCTGGGCGACACCACCGGCCTCTATCACGGCACCCAGCAGATCAACCAGGGGCAGATGGATCGCTGGAGCATCGTCACCACGCTCAACTATCTGCCGCACGACGACGAGGTGCGCATCGTGCTGTCCAAGGTGCCCGACTGGGACAACGACGAGGGTCGCCGCTTCATCGCCTCGATGGTGTCGGTTGCCGACCTGACCCGCACCGGCTTCATCAATGGCGACATCTCTACCGTGATGTCGCCGCGGACGGTGATCACCTGGGCTGAGAACGCGCGCATCTTCAACGACGTCGCCTTCGCCTTCCGAGTCTCGTTCCTGAACCGTTGCGACGAGATCGAGCGACCGCTGGTGGCCGAGTACTACCAGCGCTGCTTCGGCGAGGAGCTGCCGGAGTCGGCGGCCACCGTCCAGCTGGCCTAGCAGCCCCGGTCGATGCGCAAGCCGGAGAACCCGGTCGAACCGTTCAAGCGTGCCGTCACCGCGGCGATGCGGGCCATCGCGCGCGACAGCGAACTGGACGTCACGTTCGGCAGCGAGGGCGCCGCCGGCAGCGGCCGGACCCGGCTGCCGACGCCGTCGCGCGAGCTCGAACAGGGCGAAGTGGGCAACGTGCGCGGCTGCGGTGATGCCGTGGCCTTGTGGCGGCGCTTCCACGACAACCGCACGCATGCCATGTTCCGCCCCGCCGGCGCGACCGCCAAGGCGGTGTTCGAGGCCGCCGAGCAGGCCCGCGTCGAGTCACTGGGCGCCAATCGCATGCTCGGCGTCTCCAACAACCTGGACGCGATGTTGGAGGACCGCTGCCGGGCCCGCGGCTACGCCAACGTCACCGACCCCGGTGAGGCACTGCTGCCGGAAGTGGTCAGCATGCTGGTGCGGGAAAAGCTGACGGGCAAGGCACCGCCGGAGACGGCGCAGCCGATGGTCGATTTCCTGCGCGAATGGATCGAGGACAAGGCCGGCGATGACCTGCGCGATCTGACCGGCGCGATCAACGACCAGAACGCCTTCGCGCGGATGACCCGCAAATTGATCGCCGATCTCGACCTGGGCGAGGAAGACGCGACCGACAGCGACGAGATGGAGGACGCGCCGGACTCGGACGAAGATCAGCAGCCCGACGGCACCGGTGAGGGCGAAGGCGAAGGCGGTGAGAGCGCGGCCGACGAGACCGGCCAGCCCGAAGGGACCGATTCCCAGGACAGCAGTGCCGACGGCGACGCCGATGCGGCGACGGCAATGGAGGCCGACGACGCCGATGCCATGTCCGGCAGCGAGGAACCGGGCCGCGGCCGGCGCCAGTGGCGACCAGGCGACATGATGCCGGACACGCCGGGCCAGCCGCCCTACCACGGCTACACCGAAGAGTTCGACGAAATTATCGATGCGGCCGAACTGTGCGATCCGGAAGAGCTGTCGCGCCTGCGGACCTACCTCGACCAGCAGCTCTCGAACATGCAGGGCGTCGTCGCCCGCCTCGCCAACCGATTGCAGCGCCGTCTGCTGGCCAAGCAGAACCGGTCGTGGGAGTTCGATCTGGAAGAGGGCATGCTCGACGCCGCCAAGCTGTCGCGCATCGTCATCGACCCGATGCATCCGCTGTCCTTCAAGGTCGAGCGCGACACCGATTTCCGCGACACCGTGGTCTCGCTGCTGATCGACAACTCGGGCTCCATGCGCGGCCGGCCGATCACGGTTGCGGCCATGTGCGCGGATATTCTCGCCCGCACCCTGGAACGCTGCGCCGTCAAGGTCGAGATCCTCGGCTTCACCACGCGGGCGTGGAAGGGCGGCCAGTCGCGCGAGAAGTGGCTGCGCGACGGCAAGCCGCCGACGCCAGGGCGCCTCAACGACCTGCGCCACATCATCTACAAGTCGGCCGATGCGCCGTGGCGGCGGGCGCGGCACAGCCTGGGCCTGATGATGCGCGAAGGCCTGTTGAAGGAGAACATCGACGGCGAGGCGCTGATCTGGGCGCATTCGCGGCTGGTCTACCGGCCCGAGCAGCGCCGCATCCTGATGGTGATTTCGGACGGTGCGCCGGTCGACGACTCGACCTTGTCTGTCAATCCGGGCAACTACCTCGAGAAGCACCTGCGACAGGTGATCAACTGGATCGAGACGCAGTCACCGGTCGAGCTGGTCGCCATCGGTATCGGCCATGACGTCACCCGCTACTACCGGCGTGCCGTCACCATCGTCGACGCCGAACAGTTGGGTGGGGCGATGATGGAGAACCTGGCCGAGCTGTTCGACGAGGAACCCGATCACGGCGCCAGCGCAGGGCGCCGGCGCGCCGTCGCCTGATCCGAGCGGCACCGGCGGCCGTCCGCGCCGCCGCCCATCCTATCAACCCGCCAGATTGGCCTCGAAGAAGGCAAGCGTGCGCTGCCAGGCCAGCTTGGCGTCGGCCTCGTCGTAACGGGCGCTCGTGGGATTGGCGAAGGCGTGCTGGGCCTCGTACCAGTGCGACGTATAGGGACGGTCGGCCGCCTGCATCGCCGCTTCGAACGCACCGACCATGTCGCGGTTGATCCACTGGTCCTGCGTCGCATAGTGCCCCAGCACCGGCCCCTTGAGGGCGGCAAGCCGGGCCGCGTCATTGATCACCCGGCCGTAGTAGACCACGGTGGCGTCGACCGGCTGGACCAGGGAGGCGGTCAGCGACCAGCCGCCGCCAAAGCACCAGCCGACCGTCCCCAGCTTGCCGGTCGCGCCGGTGTGCTGTTTCAGCCAGCCGCCCCAGGCGGTCACCGTGTCGATGCCCTGCGCGGGCTGGACCTGCCCCATGTAGGCGCGCGCCTTGTCGGGCGTGGTGGCCACGTTGCCGTTGTAGAGATCGATCGCCAGCGCCACGTAGCCCTGTTGCGCCAGTTCGGCGCCGACCGCCTTGATCTGGTCGTTCAGGCCCCACCACTCGTGCACCAGCATGATCGCCGGCGCCGGCGTCTGCGCTGGCATGGCCAGGGCGGCACTCACCGTCTGCCCGCCGGGCGACTTCAGCTCGACGGTCTCCAGTCCCTGGGCCGCCGCGTGCGCGAACTCGGGGTTGGCCAGAACGGCTGCCAGCGGCAGCCCCGCAATCCCTTTGACGACCTCTCGCCGAGCCAGCATGGTGTCTCTCCTCAGGCTTCCGCCGACAGCGCAAAGGTGCCGCCTGGCGCTCTCCGAATTGTCACCCCGGCAAGGTATCTACAGGCCATGCTGCAAGCCAGACACGCTGCCGTGATCTTCGCCGCCGCCACATGGTGCGCAGCGCCCGCCAGTGCCGAGCCGCTCGACGTCGACACCGGCGCGGTCTACCTCAACGCCGACGACGTCGCGCTGGTCCAGGTCGGCCAGCTGCGCTTCCACAAAGGGCTGGCGCTGCGCAGCCGCGACCCGCGGTTCGGCGGCCTGTCGGGTCTGGTCATCTCGCCCGACGGCAGCCGCGCCACCATGGTCGGCGACGTCGGCCACTGGTTCACGGCCCGGTTGAAGCACGACAGCGACGGCGTCCTCACCGGCCTGCACAGGGTCACCGCCACGCCGCTCACCGGTGCTGACGGGCAGCCGTTGACCGGGACCGGCCGCAAGGCGATGCGCGATGCCGAGGCGGTCGAGCTGTTGGCAGACGGCAGCCTGCTGGTCAGCTTCGAGCGCCGCCACCGTCTGCTGCGCTACGCGCCGGGCGATGATGCCCTGGCCCGGACACCGACGCCGCATGCGGTCCCGTCGCGCCTGGGCGAGGCGCCGGACAACGCCGGCCTCGAAGCGCTCGCGCCGCTGCCGGACGGCCGCTTGCTGGCATTGACGGAGGGCATGCGGGATCAGAACGGTGATCTGGTCGGCTGGCTCATCGACGGCGACGGCAGCCACACGCTGCGCTACGCCCCCACCGGTCTGTTCAAGCCGACCAACGCCGCTGCCCTGCCCAACGGCGACGTCCTGGTCCTGGAGCGGCGTTACACGCCGATCGGCGGTGCCGCCGGTCGCATTGCCCTGATCCGCGCCGACAGCATTCGTCCCGGCGCACGACTGCAGACGGAACAGCTGGCGCTGCTCGAGCCGCCGATGACGGTGGACAACTTCGAGGGTCTCGCCCTGCGTCCGGCCCGTGCCGGCGGCTGGTGGCTCTACGTGCTGTCGGACGACAACTTCAATCCGCTGCAACGCACCCTGCTGCTGCAGTTCCACTGGGCGGGAGGCTAGCGGCGGCCACAAACAAAAAGGGCCGGCGCATGGCCGGCCCGGCTGATCGTCGTTTAATTCGCAGGTTAAGCCTCGGCACCCGCCGCCGTGGCCTTGGCGACGGCCCGCTTGACCCGGCGCGCCCGCAGCGACAGCTGGCTGTCCTTGGCCTTGAGCAGGTAGGCGTCAAGCCCGCCCCGCTGTTCCACCGTACGCAGGGCCTTGGTGCAGATTTTCAGCCGCACCGCCCGCCCCAGCGCCTCCGAGTGCAGTGACATGTCCTGCACGTTCGGCAGGAACCGGCGTCGGGTCTTGATGTTGGAATGGCTGACGTTGTTGCCCGTCAGGACCCCTTTTCCGGTCAGTTCGCAGCGGCGTGCCATGTTTTGCTCTTCAGCTTCGCAGTACGGTAAGGATAAGCCCAGCGTCCGCGTCGTGCCGCGGCGCGCCGGCGCGTTGTTCTAGTGAAACCAGGGGCCGCCGTCAACCGCCCGCTGCCCAGCCCAGGATGGAAACCATGTCGAGCGCATTTGTCGAGCTGTTACAGGACTTTACCGCCGCCGTCGCGACCGGCGACGGGACCCGTTTCGCGGCCCTGTTCACCACCGACGGGGTCTACGACGACGTCTTCTATGGCGAATTCCATGGCCGGGAGGCGATTGCCGGCATGCTGGAGGGGTTGTTCCACCGGGACGGCGAGAACTTCCGCTGGGAGATGATCGACCCGGTCAGCGACGGCAGCCATGGCTATGCTCGCTGGCGCTTCAGCTATGACTGCAAGCTGCCCCACCTCGCCGGCAAGCGGATCTTCATGGACGGCGTCGGCCTGTTCCAGTTGCGCGACGGCCGCATCGCCCGCTACGAGGACTGCGCCCGCACGGCCGAACTGCTGCAGCAGATGGAGATGCCGGCCGGCAAGCGGGAGCGGGTGGTGGAGAAGCTGCTCGACCGCCAGCTTGCCGACCCGGGCTGGGCCGGCCACGGCGGCCAGGCCGGCTAACCTTGCCGGCGGCGCCGGCGCGGCCGGAGAAAGGCGTCGACCAGGCGCTGTGCCGCGGCGGTCGGCAGGATCTTCCCGGCCGTCACCTCGGCCTCCAGCTCCGGCAGCATCGCCGCGACCTTGCTGTCCGCCCGAAGCGCCTGCAGCAGGCCGTCTTCCAGCTCCGACCACATCCAGCGGCGTGCCTGTTCGGCCCGCCGGCTGCCGAGACCGGTGCCGCCGGAGAATGCCTCGCGGAAGCGGCCCACGGCATCCCAGACCTGATCCAGGCCCTCACGCTTGAGGGCCGAGACCAGCGCCACCTCCGGCGTCCATTGCGGGCTGCGCGGCCGCATCAGGGTCAATGCGCTCTTGTAGTCGGCGGCGGCATGGCGGGCCTGCGCCAGCAGATCGCCGTCGGCCTTGTTCACCAGCACAAGGTCGGCCAGCTCCATGATCCCACGCTTGATTCCCTGCAGTTCGTCGCCACCGCCCGGGGACAGCAGCAGGACGAACATGTCGACCATGTCGGCGACGGCGAACTCGGACTGGCCTACGCCGATGGTCTCGACGATCACCACGTCGAAGCCGGCGGCCTCAGCGAGCAGCGTCACCTCGCGCGTGCGCCGGGCGACGCCGCCGAGGCTGCCACCCGACGGTGAGGGCCGGATGAATGCCTGCTGGTCGCGGGCCAGTTCGGCCATACGGGTCTTGTCACCCAGGATCGAGCCGCCCGAGCGTGCCGAAGAGGGATCGACGGCGAGCACCGCCACCTTGTGCCCGCGGCCCGTCAGGTAGGTGCCAAAAGCCTCGATGAAGGTGGACTTGCCGACCCCCGGCGCCCCGGTGATGCCAATCCGGATGCCCGCGCTCCGGTCCGGCAACAGGGCCGCCAGCAGGGCCTCCGCATCGGCGCGGTGATCGGCCCTTGTCGACTCGACCAGGGTAATCGCCTGTGCCAGGGCAGGCCGTTCGCCTGCCCGCACGGCCGCCGCGAGGGCGTCGATGTCTGCTGTCTTCGTGCCCATGTGCGCCGCAACATAGCGCAGCCGGACAGCGATACGAGCCTGGAATTTGCCCGCATGCAAGTTGCCCGAAACCGCGACGCGTCGCCCGAGCTCACCCCTCTTTCAGTGCCTGCGCCGCGCGGGCATAGCCGCCGTCGGCGCCGTCGAGGAAATGCATGTGGTCCTGCTCGAGCACAGACGGCACGATGCAGGTCATCAGCGCCGCGTCCTGCCGGCAGATGCCGTAGCGCACCACGCCGCGGGCCTGCGCCGCCGCCAGCATGGCCTCGATCCGTGCCACGACGTCGGGGTCGCAGTCGACCGTCAGGCGCAGCACGTCGTCATACTTGCGGTAGTCGGTGTTCAGCGCCGTCTCCCGGCGGTAGCCGGACGGATCGAAGCCGCCGACGTTCCAGCCGGTCCTGAACAGGACCCAGGCGAGCACGCTTTGCAGCAGGATCTTGCTCTTCTGCGCCATCAGCGACTTGGCGCCCCGGCTCGCCCGCGCCTCGTAGTCCACACCCGGCGGCGGCCAGCGCGCTTCCGGGCCGTCTTCCGGCACCGGATGACCATCGCGCTCATAGCCGCCGAGCATGGCCATGACGTCGCGGGCGATGGCGCCATATTCCGGGTCGTGCGCCGAGCGCACCGGCGCCAGCAGCAGCGACAGGATGCAGCCGCGGCGGTTCTCGATCGGCGTCCAACGGCACGACAGCCCCGTCAGGTCGGGACGCGTCCCCGCCGGCGACGGCGTGACGGCGTAGCGGTCGGCCTTCATCTGCTCCTCGGCCCAGGCAATGCCCTGGCCCGAGAACATGGCGTAGCTGACACCCGGTGAGGCGGCAAAGCGGGCGACCTCGACCTCTCTCCCGTTGGCCTGGATATCCTGTACTGGCACCATGGCGACGCGGAGCGACAGGTCCAGCTCTTCCGCGACCCAGGTCGCGGTATGTGCCAGCGCCGCTTCGGCGGCGGCCCGGTCATCGGAAGAGACGGCAAAGCTGCTGCCGTCGCCGCCGAAGACGAAGGGGAAGTCGCGGTGCCCCAGGGCGTTCATCACCGCCGAGATCGCCGCCGCGCCGGCCATGTTCACCCGCTTGTACTGGCCGCTCTCGATGGCCCCCGTGGAATCGACGACATCGGTGAGACCGATCCACCAGCTCTCCGGCAACGGCCGGTAGACCGCCTGGCCGAACACTTCGGCGAAATCGCTGAAGGTCGGAATCTGCGTGTAGACGCCACTGTCCGCGCCACTCATTGTCCGCTCCCGCAAGTTGCCCCGGCACCAGCTTATACGCCAGCCGGGACGTTCCGGCTCACCGCTGTTGCCGGTCGCGGGTTCAGCCGGTCAGGACGCCATGGCCAGCAGCTGTGAGCGGTTCTCGCCAAGCCAGGCGGCGAGCGCGGCGATCTCGTCCGCCGACAGCCGCAGCCCCAGCTTGGTGCGGCGCCAGACGATGTCCTCGGCCGTCATCGCCCATTCACGGCGGACCAGGTACGCGACCTCGCGCTGATACAAGCCAGCGCCGAAATGCCGGCCGAGATCGCTTAGGGTACCGGCGCCTTGCAGGATCTCCCGCGCACGGGTGCCATAGGTCCGTGCCCAGCGTCCGGCCAGCTCAGGGGCGACGCCGTCGCATTGCGCCTGCAGCGCGTCGGCCAGTGCCGCCTGGCCGTCGACCGGCAGATCGCCGCCTGGCAACGGTGCCTTGTGGGTCCATTTCGGGCCCAGCGCCGGCAGCCGGTCGCCGAGCTTGGCGATCGCCGCTTCGGCCAGGTGCCGATAGGTGGTGATCTTGCCGCCGAACACGTTCAACAGCGCTGGCTCGTCCGCCTTGCCGTCAAGCTCCAGCACATAGTCCCGGCTGAGCTCCTGGGCCGAGGCTTCGCCGTCGTCGTACAGCGGCCGCACCCCGGAATAGGTCCAGACCACGTCCGTCGCGCTCACCGGCTGGCGGAAATAGCCGCTCGCCGCGGCGCACAAATAAACAATCTCGTCGTCGGAGATCGTCGCTGCGCCGGGGTCGCCTTCGTACTCCACGTCCGTGGTACCGATCAGCGTAAACCGCTGCTCATAGGGGATCGCGAAGACCACGCGTCGATCAGCGTTTTGGAAGATGTAGGCGCGCTCGTGCTCGAACAGGCGTGGCACCACGATGTGGCTGCCCTTGACCAGGCGCACCGAGGTTCTGCCGTTGAGCCCGAGCTGCCGGGCCAGCACCTCTGCCACCCAAGGTCCGGCGGCATTCACCAGCACCCGCGCGCTGGCGGTATGGCGCGCACCGGACAACGCATCGGTCAGGTCCAGTTGCCAATGGTCGCCGCGCCGCATGGCCCGCGTGACTTCGGTGCGGACCCGGACGTCGGCGCCGCGCTCGGCAGCGTCGACGGCGTTGAGCACCACCAGCCTGGCGTCGTCCACCCAACAGTCAGAGTACTCGAAGCCGCGCGTGAACTCGGACTTAAGCGGCGCCCCGGCGGGATCGCGGGTCAGATCCACCGACCGCGACGCCGCCAGCAGCTTGCGTCCGCCCAGATGGTCATACAGGAACAGCCCGAGGCGGATCAGCAGCGCCGGCCGCAGTGCCCGGTGGTGCGGCAGCACGAAGCGCATGGGCCAGACGATGTGCGGCGCCAGACGCAGCAGCACCTCTCGCTCCTTCAGCGATTCCCGCACCAGGGCGAACTCGTACTGCTCCAGATAGCGCAAGCCGCCGTGGATCAGCTTCGTCGAAGCCGACGACGTGCCGCTGGCCAGATCGCCCTTCTCGGCCAGCAGCACCGACAGGCCCCGGCCAACGAGATCGCGCGCCAGGCCGCACCCGTTGATGCCGCCCCCGATGATCGCCACGTCATGCATGCAATCGTCCACGCGCCCCGTTGCCGTCGTCGGCCATGCCGCCGCCGCGCCACAGCATGCGCCGGGCCGCCGTCAGGTGGGTATGACCAGCATCAAACGAAGATTATCGAAAACAATCGAAATATCAAGGCTGGCCAGGCAGCTCGACCGCGACGCCATGTTCCCGACACACCTCGGCCAGTCGCTCGGGCGGCGCCTGGTCGGTGACGAAATGGTCCATGCGGGAGATATGGCCGATCCGGACCGGCGCCGTGCGGGCATACTTCATGCTGTCGGCGACCAGGATCGAATGGCGCGCGCTTTCCATGATTGCCTTGGCGACCTTGACCTCGCGGTAGTCGAAGTCCAGCAGGGTGCCGTCCTCGTCGATCGCCGAGGTGCCGACGACGGCATAGTCGACCTTGAACTGGCGGATGAAGTCGACTGCCGCCTCGCCCACGACACCGCCATCGGCATGACGAACGACGCCCCCCGCAACGATCACCTCGACTTCTTCGTAGCCCAGCAAAATATTGACGACATTCACATTGTTGGTGATCACCAGGAGCCCGCGCTTGCCCCTCAGCGCCATCGCCACCTGCTCTGTCGTGGTCCCGATATTGATCAGCAGTGAGGAATTGTCAGGGATCAGTGCGGCCGCCCGCAGCCCGATCAAGCGCTTTTCCTCGGTCGCCAGCTGACGGCGCGCCTCGTAGCCGAAGTTGGCCACCCCCGATGCGGCCATGGCGCCGCCGTGATAGCGCTGTAGCAGCCCCTGCCCGCATAGATCGTTCAGGTCCTTGCGGATGGTCTGCGGTGTGACGCCGAATTGTGCCGCCAGTTCGTCGACGCCAACCTGGCCCTGCGTCCGGGCCAGCCTGACGATGTCGGTTTGCCGCGGCGTGGCGGGATCCATCGTCGATCTTCTCCTAGTTTTCGACATAGCGACAAACGCGCGTCCTGGCAAGCCATTAGCGCGAATCATTGTTTTGTCGTGGCGACATAGGCAACGTTGTTTCGTCATTGGCTCGAAGGCGCGCAGTCGATTATCATTTGTTTTCGTTGACATTCGTTTTCGCTCGATTGTAGCGTTCAAACGCTCGATACAAGCAAGGGAGGTTGTCGATGAGGAGCCGACTGACCGCCGCGGTCGCCGCCGTCACCCTGGCGTCGTTCGCAGGCTCAGCGCACGCCGGCATGGACGAGGCGAAACGCTGGGTAGACGAAGAGTTTCAGCCTTCGGTGCTCTCCAAGCAGGAGCAGATGAAAGAGCTGGAATGGTTCATCAAGGCCGCAGAGCCGTTCAGGGGCATGGAGATCAACGTGCTGTCGGAGACGATTCCGACGCACGAGTATGAGTCCAAGGTCCTGACCAAGGCCTTCGAAGAGATCACCGGCATCAAGGTCAACCACCAGCTGCTCGGCGAAGGCGAAGTGGTGCAGGCGGTGCAGACCCAGATGCAGACCAGGCGCAACCTGTACGACGCCTACATCAACGATTCCGACCTGATCGGCACTCACTCCCGGCTGCAGCTGGCGGTCAACCTGACCGACTGGATGGCGGGCGACGGTAAGGACGTCACCCTGCCGACGCTCGACGTCGACGACTTCATCGGCAAGTCGTTCACCACCGGCCCCGACGGCAAGCTCTATCAGTTGCCGGACCAGCAGTTCGCCAACCTCTATTGGTTCCGCTACGACTGGTTCCAGCGCCCGGAGCTGCGCAAGAAGTTCACCGAGCTCTATGGCTACGAACTCGGCGTGCCGGTCAACTGGTCGGCCTATGAGGACATCGCCGAGTTCTTCTCGGTGCACGTCAAGGAGATCGACGGCGTCCGCGTCTACGGCCACATGGACTATGGCAAGCGCGCGCCCGACCTCGGCTGGCGCATGACCGACGCCTGGCTGTCGATGGCCGGCGCCGGCTCCAAGGGCATTCCAAACGGCCGCCCGATCGACGAATGGGGCATCCGTATGGAAGACAACTCGTGCAACCCGGCCGGCGCTTCGGTGTCGCGCGGGGGCGGTGCGAATGGCCCCGCCGCGGTCTACGCGATCCGCAAGTGGGACGAGTGGCTGCGCAAGTTCGCCCCGCCGGGTGCCGCCGACTATGACTTCTACCAGTCGCTGCCTGCCCTGTCGCAAGGCAACGTGACCCAGCAGATCTTCTGGTACACCGCCTTCACCGCCTCGATGGTGGCGCCCAAGAGTGAAGGCAACAACACCGTCGACGACGACGGCAAACCGTTGTGGCGGATGGCGCCTTCGCCGCATGGTCCGTATTGGGAAGAAGGCCAGAAGCTCGGCTACCAGGACGCCGGTTCGTGGACCCTGTTCAAGTCGACTCCGGTCGACCGTCGCAAGGCAGCCTGGCTCTATGCCCAGTTCACCGTCGCCAAGACCGTCTCACTCAGAAAGAGCCACGTCGGCCTGACCATCATCCGTGACAGCGACATCCGTCACCAGTCGTTCACCGACCGTGCGGACAAGCTGGGCGGCCTGGTCGAGTTCTACCGTTCGCCCGACCGCGTCAACTGGACCCCGACCGGCGTCAACGTGCCGGACTATCCCAAGCTGGCGCAGCTGTGGTGGCAGAACATCGGTGACGTCAACTCCGGCGCCTTCACCCCGCAGGAGGCGATGGACCGGTTGGCCGAGCAGATGGACCAGGTCATGGCCCGCATGCAGGTCGCCGACGAACGGGCGAAGACCTACGGCGGCTGTGGTCCGCGGTTGAACCCGGAGAAGGATCCGTCGGCCTGGCTCGGCGTGCCGGGTGGGCCCAAGGCCAAGCTGGCCAACGAGAAGCCCCGGGGCGAGACCATCGACTACGACGTCCTGGTCAAGCGCTGGCAGCAGGGCTGAACAGGCCCGGCGGCCCGGAACGGCCCGTCCCCGCGACGGGTCGGCCGGGCCGCCGCCTGCAGCCGACGATCCGGCCGCGCTGGCGGCGATGAGACCGCCGTCGCCATCGCGGCTATGATCCAGACGACCATGCCCGCCAAAAGCTGCCGGCGCCCGCATGGCGCCGATGGCCAGAAGCGTGGCCCATCGGGAACGGAGCCTTGGGTCTGCAACTGAAGAACGTGGAACTGCGGGTCGGCGCCGAGACCCATATCCACGACGTCAGCATCGATCTGCAGGAGGAGGGCTTCAACATCCTCCTGGGCACCACCCTGGCCGGCAAGACCACTCTGATGCGCCTGATGGCCGGGCTGGAAAAGCCGACGGCAGGCGAGATCTGGTCGGACGGCGTGAACGTCACCGACGTAGCAGTGCAGAAGCGCAACGTGGCGATGGTGCACCAGCAGTTCATCAACTACCCGAACATGTCGGTCTACGAGAACATCGCCTCGCCGCTGCGCGTCGCCGGTCTGCCCGGCGCCGAGATCCGCGACCGGGTCGAGGCGGCGGCGGACCTGCTCAAGCTGAGTCCGATGCTGCAACGCAACCCGGCCGAACTGTCTGGCGGCCAGCAGCAGCGCACCGCTCTGGCCCGCGCGCTGGTCAAGCATGCCGAGCTGATCCTGCTCGATGAACCACTGGCCAACCTGGACTACAAGCTGCGCGAGGAACTGCGCGACGAACTGCCCAAGCTGTTCGCCGACCGCCGCTGCACTGTGGTCTACGCCACCAGCGAGCCGACCGAGGCGCTGTTGTTGGGCGGCCACACCGCCACCCTGCATGAAGGCCGCGTCACCCAGTTTGGCCCAACGTCCGAGATCTACCGCGCGCCGGCGGACGTGATCACGGCGCAAGTGTTCTCCGACCCGCCGATCAACGTCGCGCCGGTCGCCAAGCAGGCGGACCAGATCGTGCTCTCGGACGACGTCCGCTGGCGCACGCCGGCAGCGCTCGACGGCCTCCCCGACGGCAGCTACACCGTCGGCATCCGACCGCACCTGATCGCCCCGCAAGTCAACGGCACGCAAACCACGGCTATCGAGGGCACGGTGCTGATCACCGAGCTCAGCGGCTCGGAAAGCGTGATCCACTTCGCCCACGACGGCCATAGCTGGGTCTCCCAGTCGCACGGCATTCACGCGCTGGAAGTCGGCCAGACCACGCGCTTCCAGATGAACGTCGCCAACTGCCTCTATTTCGATGCCGACGGCCGGTTGCTGGCACGATGACCGACATCACCCTGCGCAAGCTCAGGCACAGCTACCTCGCTGCCCCGGCGCGGGAAGAAGACTGGGCGTTGAAGGAGCTGAACCTGACATGGTCGGACGGCGGTGCCTACGCGCTGCTCGGCCCGTCAGGCTGCGGCAAGACGACCTTGCTGAACATCATCTCCGGGCTCCTGCAGCCGACCGAAGGACACGTGCTGTTCGGCGACCGCGACGTCACCACCGCGCCGCCGGACCAGCGCAACATCGCCCAGGTGTTCCAGTTCCCGGTCGTCTACGACACCATGACCGTGCACGACAACCTCGCCTTCCCGCTGCGCAATCGAGGTATCGCCGAAGCCGAAGTCGAGGCCCGGGTGCGCGAGATCGCCGCCATGCTCGACCTTGAGGGAATGCTGCCGCGGCGCGCCGCCGGCCTGACGGCTGACGGCAAGCAGAAGATCTCCCTGGGCCGCGGCCTGGTCCGCTCGGACGTCAACGTGATCATGTTCGACGAGCCGCTGACGGTGATCGACCCGCACCTTAAATGGCAGCTGCGTTCCAAGCTCAAGGAGCTGCATCAGCGCATCCGCGTCACCATGATCTACGTCACCCACGACCAGACCGAGGCCCTCACCTTCGCGGACAAGGTGGTGGTGATGCACGAAGGCACGGTGGTCCAGGTCGGCACCCCGGTCGAGCTGTTCGAACGGCCGCAGCACACCTTCGTCGGCCATTTCATCGGCTCGCCGGGCATGAACCTGCTGCCCTGCGAACTGGCCGACGGCCGGCCCAGCTTCGACGGCCTGCCGATCGCGCTCGAAGCCGGCACCGACGCCGGCACCGTGCCAGCCGGCAAGGAGCTGCAGATCGGCGTGCGGCCGGAGTTCGTGCGCCTGGCCGAGACCGGGATCCCCGTCCAGGTGGTCAAGGTCAGCGACGCCGGCCGCTACCGCATCGTCGAGACCCGGCACCGGGAGACCCAGATCAACCTGCTGCTCGGCGAGGACACGGCACCGCCGGCCGAACATGCCCACCTGCAGTTCGACCCGGCCTACACCCACCTTTATGCCGACGGCTGGCTGGTCGCCTGAGGTCCGCCATGGCTGCCAAGATCCCAAATCAGAAAGCCTGGCTGTTCGTCCTCCCGGTGGTCGCGCTGGTGGCGCTGAACGCCGTGATCCCGCTGATGACGGTGGTCAACTACTCGGTGCAGGAGACCTTCGGCGACAACGTCTTCTTCTTCGAGGGCGTGAAATGGTTCGAGGAAGTGCTGCGTTCCGAACGCTTCCACGCCTCGCTCGGCCGCCAGCTGTTGTTCACCGGCCTGATCCTGCTGATCGAAGTGCCGCTGGGCGTCGCCATCGCCCTGGCCATGCCACGCCGCGGCCCCTGGGTGCCGGTCTGCCTGGTGCTGATGGCGCTGCCGTTGTTGATTCCATGGAACGTCGTCGGGGCGATGTGGAACATCTTCGCCCTGCCCGACATCGGCCTGCTGGGCCGGACCCTGAACGCCCTGGGCTTCGACTACAACTACACCCGGCAACCGCTTTCCGCCTGGGCGACGCTGATCGCCATGGACGTCTGGCACTGGACCTCGCTGGTGGTGCTGCTCGCCTACGCCGGCCTCAGCGCCATTCCGGATGCCTACTACCAGGCGGCAAAGATCGACGGTGCCTCGCCCTGGGCGGTGTTCCGCTACATCCAGCTGCCGAAGATGAACCGGGTGCTGACGATCGCCGTGCTGCTGCGGTTCATGGACAGCTTCATGATCTACACCGAGCCGGTCTCGCTGACCGGCGGCGGTCCGGGCAACTCGACGACGCTGCTGTCGATCGATCTGGTCAAGGTCGCGCTGGGCCAATTCGATCTCGGCCCCGCTGCGGCGATGTCGATCATCTACTTCCTGATCGTGCTGCTGCTGTCCTGGGTCTTCTACACCGTCATGACCCGCAACGAGGAGCAGTGATGGCGGACCTGCAAATCAGGCCATGGGGAGGGCGATAGATGCGGGTCACGCTGCGCTGGCTGGTGCCGACCGTCTATATCCTGTTCCTGCTGTTGCCGATCTACTGGCTGCTGAACATGTCGTTCAAGAGCACCAACGAGATCCTCGGCAGCTTCACCCTGTGGCCGCAGGACTTCACCCTGGACAACTACAAGAAGATCTTCACCGACCCGACCTGGTACGGCGGCTACATCAACTCGCTGATCTACGTGGTCATGAACACGGTGATCTCGGTCACCGCGGCGCTGCCGGCAGCCTATGCGTTTTCGCGCTTCCGCTTCCTCGGCGACAAGCACCTGTTCTTCTGGCTCCTGACCAATCGCATGGCGCCGCCGGCGGTGTTCGCCCTGCCGTTCTTCCAGCTCTATTCCGCGCTCAACCTGTTCGATACCCACATCGCCGTCGCCCTCGCCCACTGCCTGTTCAACATCCCCCTGGCGGTGTGGATCCTCGAGGGCTTCATGTCCGGCGTCCCGCGCGAGCTGGACGAGACCGCCTACGTTGACGGCTACGGCTTCTGGCGCTTCTTCCTGCGCATCTTCGTGCCGACGATCGCCGCCGGGATCGGCGTCGCCGCCTTCTTCTGCTTCATGTTCTCCTGGGTCGAGCTGCTGCTCGCCAAGACCCTGACCTCGGTGGCGGCCAAGCCGATCGCGGCGACCATGACGCGAACGGCCAGCACCTCGGGCTACGAACTCGGCCTGCTGGCCGCCGCGGGGGCGCTGACCATCGTACCCGGCGCCTTCGTCATCTATTTCGTGCGCAACTACATCGCCAAGGGGTTCGCTCTTGGCCGCGTCTGAGACAACGCACCCGCGGCACGCTCGCGGCGGGCTCGGGGAGGACTGAGCCATGGGACTGTCCTGGATGGCCTGGACCTGGCAGACGGCGGCGTTCTTTGTCTTCATCGCCGCCCTGCTGGTGGGCATGATGATCTGGGAGTGGCGCGCGCCCGGCGGCGATCCGCGCCGCGGCATCCTGGCGATCGAGACCACACGCGGCGACCGACTGTTCATCTCGCTGCTCGGCAGCGCCTTCATCCAGCTGGCCTGGCTCGGCCTGCTCGGGCCGCCGCTGTGGGGCGCCGTCGTCGTCTGCCTGCTGTTCGCCTTGGCCGTCTTTCGCTGGGTGTGAAACGACCGAAATCAGGACACTGTGTGTGCGTAGGCCTCGGGCGGCACCAGTTCGAACTGCGCGGCCCCCGGCGTCTGCCAATGCAGTTCCAGCGTCGCCGTGTAACGCTTCTGGAAGTACAGCATGTAGAACGGGTACCAGCCCGGTTCATCGATCACCAAGCTGACCACGTTGGAGAACCTCGATGTGTGGACGTGGGGATCGTTGATGACCACAACACCGGAGATGCTGGCGCGGACGCCGTCGTTGGAGCGCGCCTTCAGCCTGTAGGTACCGGGCTCGGCAAACCGGATGTAGCCGGTGATGCGGGCGCCGAGCAGTTCCGGAATGGTGCTGGTCAGCGCGGGTCCGTCGGCGGAGTCGTAGTTCAGCATGGGCAATGGTTTGCCGCGCCGGCCGCGGCCAGCGATCTCCACGTCATCGACAGAATTGGCGATGACGTGGAGGTATTCCACGGCGAGGCCGGACCGCAGCGTGGCGGCCTCGGGCTGCGGTGTTGCCGGCCGGAGGGCACTCACCGTATCCGGCACCGTGACCGCGTTGCAGGCGGCAGCAAAGAGCGACAGCGCCGCTGCGGCAATGATCCGGCAGGCTTTGTAAGACATCTCTTACTCGCGTGGGTCCGTGTTTGGTCCGTAAAGCTGCCCCCGGCATCATTCTCACGCAACCGATGATTTGTCCGTGGGAGGGTGGGAAATGCGATCTTTCGGCGGCAATTGAGGACTGCGTCTCAGCAAACGGCAACAGCTGGCCCACACCAAAGCGTGAAACGCATGTGATCCCTGCCCCCACACCGGCCGTTGCACAGTTGCGATGACCTGATGACAGGTCGACGCGACAGCAGCAGCCGGAGGGTGACATGGGCAAGAGTGCGACGACGGGGATGGCGGCACTGGCCGCGACGGTGCTGATGGCGACGGCGGCGTTCGCCGACCCGGTCAAGGTCGAGGCGGTGCTGAGCCCCAAGCAGCAAATGAAGCTCGACTTCGAGGACGGCAGCAAACACTTCGTGCTGCTGGTCCGGCGCGAAGGCACGGCGTCCGGTACGGGCCCGCTGGCGGGTGCGGCGGTGACCGAATACAGCATGCACGACATCATCCGCGGCGTCGGCGGCGACCCGCGTGGCTATCTGGTGTTCGCCGACGGCGACGGCGGCAAGGCCTACATCAAGTGGCAGGTACGGGCGGTGTTTGTGCCGGGCTCGGACGGCAAGCCGCGGCTGCTGGACAACGGCTTCTGGGAGGTCGCTGGCGGCACCGGCAAGTTCGCCGGCATGCAGGGCGCGGGCACGCTGAATATCAAGCCGGCGAGCAAGACCGACCGTCGCTTCATCCTCACCGGCGACCTAGTTGCCAAATAGGCCGGCCTCAACGGTACTGGCGCGTCTCCGCCCGACGATAGGCCCACCAGGCAAGGCCGGCGAAGACGACGCTCCAGGCCACCAGGCCGACGGTAGCGAAGGCCGGCGGCGGCGCGCCGCCCACCGCCGACCAGGCAAGTTCGCCCAGCTGTCGCGTCGGCGTGTAGGGGGAGATCCGGGCAACGGCCTCAGGCAGCGCCCGCGGCGGCAGCCACAGGCCGCCGGCGAAGGCCAGCGGCAGGTACACCAGGTTGGCGACCGCGACCGCGCCACGGCCGTCGACCAGATAGCCCAGGGCGGCGCCGAGCAACGCGAACGGCACCACGCCAGCCAGCAGCGCGACAAGCAGCCAAAGCAGCACCGCCGGCGCGAACGTCACCCCGGCCAGTGCGGCGGCGACCAGCAACACCAGCACCGCGGCGGCCATCGCGAACACGAGGGCGGCCAGCACCCGTGCGGCAATGCGCGGTCCCGCACCCGCGGGCAGTGTGCGCACGTAGGCGTCCCACGGCGACTCGCGGTCCTGGGCGATGCCGATGCCGAACTGGTAGAAGGCGACACCGATGACGCCGTAGGCGGCGAACGAGGCCGCGACGTAAGGCGCCGCCAGGCCGCCGACATCGGCGCCGAAGAAGCTGTAGAGCATGGCCGGAAACAGCAGCGTCGGCACCCAGTAGCCCGGCGAGCGCAACAGCTCGGTCAGCGTCGCCCGTGCGTGCGCCGCGGCCAAGGCGATCATCCGCCGGCCTCCCCTGCCTTGCGCCGGTCGAGCAGAGCCAGCACGGCGTCCTCCAGCGACAGCGGGCCGACTTCCAGATCGCGGAACGGCACGCCTTGCCCGACCAGCGTCCGCACCAGGGCGTCGGCATCATTCGTCAGCAGATGATGCCGGCCACCGTCGCTCTGCCGGGCGACCACACCGGCCAGTGCCGGCAGCTCGGCCGCATCGAGGGAGACCCGTTGCAGTGCCACCAGGGCGCGGATCTCGTCGACGGTGCCCGACAGCAGCACCTGGCCGTGATCGATCAACACCACCCGATCGGCCAGCGCCTGCGCCTCTTCCAGATAGTGCGTGGTCAGAAACAGGGCGCCACCGCCGGCGACATAGTCGCGCATGACCCGCCACAGGCCGCGTCGCACGTCGGCGTCCAGGCCGGTCGTGGGCTCGTCCAGGAATACCGCCCGCCCCTGACCGACGAAGGCGAGCGCCAGTGCCAGCCGCCGACGTTGACCGCCGCTCAGCCCGCCGGTCTGGCGATCGGCGAACGCGTCCAGGCCGAAACGCTCGACCACATGCGCCGTGGGCAACGCCTGCGGGTAGTGGCGCCGCACCAGTTCGATCACTTCACGACATTTGAGGCGCAACGGAAACGCCGTCTCCTGCGGCGTCGCACCAATCCCGGCCCGCACCGACGGGGTGCGCGGATCACCGCCCAGCAGGCGCACGGTGCCGCGGTCGGGTCGACGCAAACCAAGCAGGAGGTTGATCGCGGTGCTCTTGCCGGCGCCGTTCAGCCCAAGCAGCGCGACGGTCTCGCCGGGCGCCAGCGCCAGGCTGACGCCGCGCAGCGCCTCGACCTCGCCATAGGCCTTGTGGACGTCGACCAGTTCGGCGACCGGTCCGGCTGCCGTCATCCGCGGCCTCCGATCCTGGCCGCGCGACCCGCGTCAGGCGGCCTGGTCGTGCCGCCCGCGCAGCAGCTGCAGGATCTCCGCCGCGGCGGCGGGAATGTTGGTGCCCGGACCATAGACCGCGGCGACACCCTGCTGCCGCAGATAGTCGTAGTCCTGCTGCGGGATCACGCCGCCGCAGACCACCAGGACGTCGCCACCGCCCTGGTCCTTCAGCGCCGCCAGCAGCGCCGGCACCAGAGTCTTGTGCCCGGCCGCCTGGGTCGAAACACCGATCACGTGCACGTCGGACTCGATCGCATCCCGGGCGACTTCCTCAGGCGTCTGGAACAAAGGGCCGACGTCGACGTCGAAGCCGATGTCGGCAAACGCCGTCGCGATCACCTTGGCGCCGCGGTCATGGCCGTCCTGGCCCATCTTCACCACCAGCATGCGCGGCCGCCGACCCTCGACGGTGGCGAACTCGTCGACCTCGGCGACGATCTTCTCGAACGCATCGTCGCCCTCGTAGGCCTGCGCATAGACCCCGGAGATCGAGCGAACCTGCGCCTGATAGCGCCCGAATACGTCCTCCAGCGCCTGCGAGATCTCGCCCACCGTGGCCCGGGCCCGCGCGGCCTCGACACTGAGCGCCAGCAGGTTGCCATCGCCTCGGGCCCCGTCGGTGAGGGCCTGCAGGGCCGCCTGCACCCGCCCGGCATCGCGCCCGGCGCGTACGCTCTCGAGCCGGCGGATCTGCGCCTCGCGCACCGCGCTGTTGTCGATTTCGCGTACCTCGACGGGGTCGTCAGCATCGGCCTGGTATTTGTTCACGCCGACGATCACCTCCTCACCACGATCGATCCGCGCCTGCCGGCGCGCCGCCGCCTCTTCGATGCGCAGCTTCGGCATCCCGGCCTCGACTGCCTTGGTCATCCCGCCCAGGCTCTCGACCTCTTCGATCAGCTGCCAGGCATGGTGGGCCAGCGCCTGGGTCAGGCTCTCGACGTAGTAGCTGCCGCCGAGCGGATCGACGACCCGCGTCACCCCGGTTTCCTCCGCCAGCATCAACTGGGTGTTGCGGGCGATCTTGGCGGCGAAGTCGCTGGGCAAGGCAATCGCCTCGTCGAACGAGTTGGTGTGCAGGCTCTGGGTGCCGCCGAGCACAGCCGCCATTGCCTCGTAGGCGGTGCGCACGATGTTGTTGTACGGGTCCTGCTCGGTCAGCGACACGCCGCTGGTCTGGCAATGGGTGCGCAGCATCGACGAGCGCGGGTCCTTGGGCTCGAAGCGCTCGATGATGCGCGACCACAGCAGCCGCGCCGCCCGCAGTTTGGCGATCTCCATGAAGAAGTTCATGCCGATGCAAAAGAAGAACGACAGCCGGCCGGCGAACTTGTCGATATCGAGGCCGCGGTCGACCGCCGAACGCACGTACTCCAGGCCGTCGGCAAGGGTGAACGCCAGTTCCTGCACCGCCGTCGCCCCAGCTTCCTGCATGTGATAGCCGGAGATCGAGATCGAGTTGAACCGCGGCATGTGGTGCGCGGTGTAGTCGATGATGTCGGCGACGATCCGCATCGACGGTTCGGGCGGGTAGATGTAGGTGTTGCGGACCATGAACTCCTTGAGGATGTCGTTCTGGATCGTGCCGGAGAGCTGTGCCGTATCGACGCCCTGCTCCTCGCCGGCGACGATGAAGTTGGCGAGCGTCGGCAGCACCGCGCCGTTCATCGTCATCGACACGCTCATCCGCTCGAGCGGGATGCCGTCGAACAGGATCTTCATGTCCTCGACCGAGTCGATGGCCACGCCGGCCTTGCCGACGTCACCCAGCACCCGGGGGTGATCGGAGTCGTAGCCACGGTGGGTGGCCAGGTCGAAGGCCACCGACAAGCCGGCCTGGCCGGCCGCCAGCGCCTTGCGGTAGAACGCGTTCGACTCCTCGGCGGTGGAAAAGCCGGCGTACTGGCGAATGGTCCAGGGCCGGTTGGTGTACATCGTCGACCGTACCCCGCGCAGGAACGGGGCAAAGCCCGGCAGGCCGTCGGCGGCCTCCAGGCCTTCGAGGTCGGCCGCGGTATAGAGCGGCTTGACGTCGATCCCCTCCGGCGTGCGCCAGACCAGCTCGTCGGGCGAGCGGCCCTTGAGCTCGCCTTCCGCCTGGGCCCGCCAGGCCTCGATATCGTCGTCCCGGGACTCTGCCATTGCACTCACCATTCCTTGCGCCGCAACAGTATACCGCATAGCGGCGACGCATTCGGCAACTCCTGTGCCGGCCTTGCGGCTCGCCGTGATCACGGCCTAAAACCTTAACAGACGGCAACCATGCGAAATCGGCCATGGGCCAAGGGAGGCAGGTCATGGATCTGGGGATCAGCGGCCGTACGGCCATCGTCTGCGCCTCGAGCCGCGGGCTCGGACGCGCCTGCGCCACGTCGCTCGCCGCCAACGGCGTCAACGTCGTCATCAACGGTCGCGACGAGGCCGCACTCGACGCCACCGCCGAGGCGATCCACGCCGATACCGGCGCCGAGGTCACGGCCGTGCTGGCGGATGTTTCCACCGCCGAGGGGCAGCAACAGCTGCTGGCCGCCTGCCCGCAGCCCGACATCCTGGTGAACAACAACGGCGGACCTCCCTATCGCGAGTTCCGCGACCTGGAACGCCAGGCCATGCTCGACGGCGTGGTGATGAACATGATCACCCCGATCGAGCTGGTCAACGCGGTGATCGACGGCATGATCGAGCGGCGCTTCGGCCGCATCGTCAACATCACCTCGGTCTCGGTGAAGCGCCCGGTGTTCGGCCTTGACCTGTCGAGCGGCGCCCGCGCCGGGCTGACCGCCTTCCTCTCCGGCGTCGCCCGCTCGGTGGCCCGGCACAACGTCACCATCAACAACATCCTGCCCGGCTATTTCGATACCGACCGGCTGCGCGGCGGCTTCCAGGCGGCCAGCGAGATGACCGGCGCGTCGGTCAACGAGATCGCCGATGCCCGGGCCAACGAGGTGCCGGCCCTCCGCTTCGGCCAGCCGGGGGAGTTCGGCGAAGCCTGCGCCTTCCTGTGCAGCGCCCAGGCGGGCTACATCACCGGCCAGAACCTGGTGCTCGACGGCGGCCTGTTCGAAAGCAACTTCTAGGGGCCGCGGCGATGTCGTTCTGGCAACTGGCCGTCAGCGACGGCACCCCGATGCAGGCGCTGAAGATCGCCATCGTGGTCGGCACCATCCTGGTGGCGATCAACCAGGGCGACCTGATCCTCTCCGGCGGGGTACCGCCGTTGTGGAAGCTGGCCCTGACCTATTGCGTGCCCTACTGCGTCGCCACCTGGGGCGCCGTCACCGCCAAGCGCAGCCATCTTCAGGCAGCCGCAGCGGCCGACAAAGAGCAGGCGGGTTAAAGCATTTCAGGTTTTGCCGGGGAAGCGGCTCGGTCCTGGGCCTTCATCCTTCGAGACGGGCCTGCGGCCCTCCTCAGGATGAGGCTTCGAGACGCGTCCTTACGGACGCTCCTCAGGATGAGGAGCAAACCGAAGAACCTCACCCTGAGGAGGCCGCGCTAGCGGCCGTCTCGAAGGGTGTCATACCAGCAACTTCGGCTCCAGCTAACTGGTCCCGATTGAAGCGAACATGCGCTAGTCCGCCGCAGTCGCGAAATCGCCGATCAGCGCGCTCACCCGGTCGGGGATCTGGTGCACGATCCAATGGTCGTTGTCCGGGCAACGAACGAGCTTCAAATCGCTCACGTAATCACTCAACAAATCGATATTCTCCATTGAAAAATATGGATCTTTCTCGCCCCAGATCACCAAGGTCGGGGGGCTGACCCGGCTCTCTGCCGGGTCTCGTGGCCGGCGCGGCGACTGCCCCTCGAGCGCCGGGCCGAGCCGGTTGGCGCGATAGTAGTTGAGGCCGCCGGTGAGCGCGCCGGGCTGCCGCCAGGCCGCCTGGTAGGCAGCCTCATCGGCCGCGTCCAGATGACCCGCCGCCAGCCCCGGGGCAAGAATGTTGGCGCGGAAGCCGGCGAAGTCGTCATGGCGCAGGAGGTCCTCGCCGCGCTCCGAACGGAAGGCCAGCGTGTACTGGCTGGCCTCGCGCTGGCGCGGGCTGTCGATGACTAGACGGGCGTATGCGTCCGGATGGGCGCAGTTCGCGATCACCAGCTTGCGCACCGCCTCGGGATGCCGGATCGCCAGCACCCAGGCGATGAAGCCGCCCCAGTCGTGCCCGACGACGACGGCGCTGTCGCGTCCCAGCGCGTCGATCAGCTGGCGCGCGTCCTCGACCAGGACGTCGATCGCGTAGTCCTCGACCCGTGCCGGCTTGTCCGAGAGGTTGATGCCGCGGGTGTCGCAGGCGACGCAGTAGAAGCGCTCCGACAGCGCCCGCAGCTGGTGCCGCCAGGCGTACCAGAACTCCGGAAATCCGTGCAGGAACACGATCAGCGGCGCGTCCTCGCGGCCGGCTTCGACGCAGTGCAGCTTCACCCCGTTGACCGCCAGAAAGCGCTCACGAAAGGCCGCCATCTCAGTCTCGCGACAGCCGGCTGAACTGCTCGGTCATGGCCACGATGAGGTGGCTCTCCAGGCCGTTCAGACGGTGGTAGTTGGCAGCGGCATAGTCGGCCGAGGTCATCATGTCGACGAACGCCGCCGGTGCGGGGTAGCGCACCAGCGCGACATAGTCCCAGTCGCCGGCCTGCTCCGGTCCCAGGGCGACGCCCTCCGCCCGGCCAGCCCACAGGATGCCGCCGCCGCGGGCCTTTATGAGCTTGATCACGGCAGCGGAATAGCGTCGGTAGGCATCCCAGCCGGTCCCGTCACCGTCGAGCGATTCCGCCCGGAACTTCATCAAATTGAGCATCACCACCGGTTCTTCGGCAGGCAGCGCGCGGATCCGTTCAAGCTGCTGGTCGGTGGTCTCCAGCCGGTGCATCGCCACCTCCTTCGCTTTCCTCATCGCCACCATGGGGCGTGCCGCGAGCGTAGCAAAATCGCTGTTGCAATTGTCAGCCCGAGTGCCAACCTAGCAGCGACATGACCGCGCGTACCGGCGTTCCTTCCGACGGCCGCATCACTGCGGTGCTCGGCCCGACCAATACGGGCAAGACCCATCTCGCCGTCGAGCGCATGCTCGGCCACAAGAGCGGCATCATCGGCTTGCCGCTGCGCCTGCTGGCACGCGAGATCTACGACCGCATCGTCGCCAGCCGCGGACCGCGCTCAGTGGCCCTGATCACCGGCGAGGAACGGGTGGTCCCGGCCCATCCGAGTTATTTCGTCTGCACCGTCGAGGCGATGCCGCTGGACCGCAACGTCGAGTTCCTTGCCGTCGACGAAATCCAGCTCTGCGCCGATCCGGCCCGCGGTCACGTCTTCACCCAGCGCCTGCTGCACGCCCGGGGCGAGCGGGAGACCATGTTCCTGGGCGCCGACAGCATGCGCGGCATCATCCGCCGCCTGCTCCCCGGCGTCGAGTTCATCTCCCGCCCCCGGTTTTCCGAGCTCAGCTACGCCGGCAGCCGCAAGCTGTCGCGGCTGCCGCGGCGCAGCGCGATCGTCACCTTCTCCGGCACCGAGCTTTATGCCATCGCCGAGTTGGTCCGCCGACAGCGCGGCGGTGCTGCGGTGGTGCTGGGCGCGCTCAGCCCGCGCACGCGCAACGCCCAGGTGGCGCTCTACCAGTCGGGCGAGGTCGACTACCTCGTCGCCACCGATGCCATCGGCATGGGGCTGAACATGGACGTCGACCATGTCGCCTTTGCCTCGCTCGACAAGTTCGACGGCTTTGTCCGCCGGCATCTGAGCCCGGCCGAGGTCGCGCAGGTCGCCGGGCGGGCCGGGCGCCACATGAACGACGGCACGTTCGGCACCACCGCCGGCGCCGGCAACCTGGATGAGGCCATCGTCGAAATGGTCACCACGCACCGGTTCGACCCGGTCAAGCGGCTGCAGTGGCGCAACGACCGGTTGGACTTCACCTCGCTGCCGGCGCTGCAGCACAGCCTCAGGGCGACCCCGGTCGAGGCCGCCCTTGTACGGGTGCGCGACGCCGATGACGTGATCGCACTGCAGGCGCTCGCCCGGCTGTCGGAGGTGGCCGACCGTGTGCGCGGGCCCGCAGCCCTGCGGCAACTGTGGGAGATCTGCCAGATCCCCGACTTCGCCAAGACCTCGCCCGGATCGCACCATCGCCTGCTGGCCCGCATCCACGATCATCTGACCGCCGATGCCGGGGTCCTGCCCGAGGACTGGGTCGCCGCTCATATCGAGCGCCTGGACCGCACGGACGGCGACATCGACACCCTGGCCGGTCGTATCGCCCATGTCCGCACCTGGACCTATGTCTCGCATCGCGCCGCCTGGCTGGCCCAGGCACGGCACCGGCAGGAAAGCGCCCGCGCCGTCGAGGACCGGCTCTCGGATGCCCTGCACGCCGCACTGACACAACGCTTCGTCGACCGGCGCACGGCGGTCCTCTATCGCGGCCTGAAGGAGCGGCGCGAGCTGTTCGGTGCTGTCACCGCTGACGGTGACGTGCTGGTCGAAGGCCAGTATGTCGGCCGCCTGCAGGGGCTGCGCTTTCGCCCGGACGCCGCCGCCGCCGGCGCGGAGGGCCGCGCCCTGCGCACCGCCGCCAACCGGGTTCTGGCGCGCGAGATCGGCAAGCAGGCGGTGCGTCTGGCCGACGCCGAGGATGCGGAGATCAGCTGGAAAGACGATCAGCGGCTGTGGTGGCGCGGTGCCCCGGTGGCACGCCTTGCCGCCGGCCCCGACGTGCTCAAGCCCCGCGTCGACCTGCTGCCGGTCGACCAACTGGCCGGCGCCTTGCGCGAACGCGTGCGCCAGCGCCTGGAACACTGGCTGGCCGCCCAGGTTGCGCACGAACTGGCGCCACTGCTGAAGCTGGGGGACGGCGCGCTCAGCGGCGCCGGCCGCGGTCTGGCTTATCAGTTGACCGAAGCCACCGGGGTTCTATCGCGTGCCAAGGTCGACGGCCTGATCGCCGACCTCACGGCGGAGGATCGGCGCGCGCTGCGCCGCCTCGGCGTGCGCCTGGGCTACCTGCACGTCTTCATGCCGGCCTTGCTGCGGCCGGCCCGGACCCTGTTGCGCTGCCGGCTGTGGTCCGTTCACCGCGGCGACGAGAGCTGGCCGGAACCGCCGGCGGCCGGCCTGGTCTCGCTCGACAGTGCCGACACCGACGGCGACGACGCGTTCCTCGAGGTCTGCGGCTTCGCCCGCTTTGGCCGGCGCGCCCTGCGGGTCGATATGCTGGACCGGCTCGCCCGGCTGGCGCATCGGGCCGCTGCCAGCGGACCGTTCGAACCCGGCCACGAGATGCTGTCCCTGGCCGGCTGCGGCCAGGAGGATCTGGACCCGGTGTTGCGCGCGCTTGGCTACGTCCCGCAGCGCGAAGGCGACAGGCGGCTCTACCGCTACCGCAGGCAGCCGGTCAGGCGTCAACGCAAAAAACGGGACGGCCAGACGCCCTCTGCCCACTCGCCGTTTGCCGGGCTGCGTCACCTGCGGCGCCGGGATGGCCCCGGGTGAGCGACGCGCAACGGCTGGACCGCTGGCTCTGGTTTGCCCGCTTCTTCAAGTCGCGCAGCCTGGCCGGCAAGCTGTGCGCGGCGCAGAAGGTCCGGGTCAACCGTCGCGTCGTCGCCAAGGCCAGCACCAGCATCCGTCTCGGCGACGTGCTGACCTTTCCGCAAGGCAATCGGATCCGGGTGGTCAAGATCGTCGCCCTGGGCGCGCGCCGCGGTCCGGCTGCCGAAGCGCAGTTGCTCTACGAGGATCTGACCCCGGTCAGCAAGCCCGCGCCGGCGTCGACGCCGGCCGCGCCGACGCGGCCGCAAGGTTCGGGCCGGCCGACCAAGCGTGACCGGCGTGCCATCGACCGGCTGCAGGACGACACTGCGCCGGCCAAGACGCGACTGACGCCGCACCGCTGAGTGCGGCCAGGACTCGGCCGCGCCCTGCCCGCTGCGGCGTCAGGGCACCGGCCGGCCGTAGACCGAGCGGCCGATTTCCTCGACGATGGCCGGGGCCAGGGCGGCAATGATGTCATAGCCATCCATCCCCTCGGCCGTCACCGATGCGCGCCCTTCCCAGACCAGCCGGTTACCGGCATCGCTGACCGTCACCAGCAGCAGACGCCGGCGCGGCGGTGTGGGCTGATTCCTGCGCACCATGTTGAAGCGCATCTTGAACTCGAAGGTGTCGAAATCGGCCTCACCACCGCCGCCGTCGAACTGCAGGTTGGGTCGTCTGCCCACCTGCGGGACGCCGCCGGTGAGCTGGAACGACAGCGTGTAGGGCGCGGTGCCGCCGATGCGATAGCCGGCCTGCAACAGCGCGTCGGTCAGCAGGTCGGCCATGCCCATGGCCATCGGCGAGGCCGACGCGGGGCGGACATGGAAGTCGGCGTCGGCCGGCAACCGCTCGTAGGACGTGGCGTCGAGCGAACCCCGCACGCTCGGCCGCTCCTGCGCCAATGCCAGCGCGGCCGGCAGCAGCACCACCGCCAGCGCAACCCAGAACAACCGCACGCGTGCCGTCATGCTGCCCTCGAAGCTGCCCGCCGCCGGCGCCGGCCACAGCGACCGTTGCACCGGCATTGCACGCCGCCCGCACGTCCGGCCGGCAGGCGTTGCGGGCGTCTGTTTGCCATGTTAGGCAGCAACCATGTTGAACCGGATTCGCCAGTTGTTCCAGCAGAACGAGGCCGCGGGCGCGGCCAACCCCGGCGAGCACCCACACGCCGAAGTGCGCCTGGCGGCCGCAGCCCTGCTCGTCGAGGCAGCCTCGCTCGACGGTGCCTTCGATGCCGACGAGCGCGCCGCCGTGGCGCGCGTGCTGCAGTCACATTTCGAGCTGAACGAGGACGAGTTGTCGACCTTGATGGCGGCGGCGGAAACGCGTCAGGCCGAGTCGAACCAGCTGCTTGCCTTCACCCGTGCCATCAAAGCGCACTACAGCCCCGAGGAACGCATCGAAATCATTGAAATGCTCTGGGAAGTGGCTTATGCCGATGGCGTTCTGCACGACTACGAGGCGAACTTGCTACGGCGGGTCGGTGGACTGATTTATGTGCCGGATCGTGAACGCGGGGCGGCCAGGCAACGGGTTCTGGCGCGGCTCGGGATCGCTGGCGACTGACGGAGGGAGCCGGCTGCCCGGGGCAGCCAAGGGTATGGGAGAACGTTCATGACGTACATCGTCACCGAAGCCTGCATCAAGTGTAAGTACATGGATTGCGTGGAGGTCTGCCCCGTCGACTGCTTCTACGAGGGCGAGAACATGCTGGTGATCCACCCGGACGAGTGCATCGACTGCGGCGTCTGCGAGCCGGAATGCCCCGCCGAGGCGATCCTGCCCGATACCGAGGACGGCACCGAGCGCTGGGTCGAGATGAACCGCGAGTATGCGGTGCAGTGGCCAAACATTACCCGCAAGGGCGAGTCGCCGGCCGATGCCGATGACTTCAAGGACGAAGAAGGCAAGTTCGAGAAGTACTTCAGCGCCAATCCCGGTCAGGGCACCTGAGCAGGGCCGGGCCAACGGCCCGGGCGCTGACGTCAACCGGCAGTTGCAGGCAGACGTTCTTCCTGGATTATCGTTCTAAAACATACAGCTAAGTCAATTTATTGAAGTAATATCTCGATACTGGTCGTGCCGCGGCACCGCCCGGCTGTGGTTGAAGGCAGACGATCGGACGCAGAGTTGCAGGCCGTTCTTCCGTTTTCGGCCAAACTGTGTTATGTTTGCATCATTGAAACCATGCCCCTAGCCGTCGGCGAAGGGGTTTTGTTTGTGACGGCTCCCCAGTGCTGATCCGGCACCCAGACGACCGCCAGAGCCGCGGTCCTCGCACATCGCGATATGTCCGGTCTCAGCGCGCGTCACATTCCAGAAGCGGACCCGCAGCGTCCAGCACGGTCCCCGGCGGATGCCCAGGCACATGCCGGGTTCGCAGCATATGAAGCGAGGATTCATGGCCACCAAGACCAGAAAGAAGTCGACCAGAAGTAGGAGGAAGAACGGCTTCGGCGTAAACGATTACGTGGTCTATCCGACCCACGGCGTCGGCATGATCACGACCATCGAAGAGCAGGAAGTCGCCGGCCTGAAGCTGGAACTGTTCGTCGTCGAGTTCGAGAAAGAGAAGATGACCCTGCGGGTGCCGGTGAACAAGGCCGATAACGCCGGCATGCGGCCGCTGAGTTCGCCAGACAAGATGCGTTCGGCCCTGACCACGCTGAAGGGTCGCGCCCGGGTCAAGCGGACGATGTGGAGCCGCCGGGCCCAGGAATACGAAGCCAAGATCAACTCGGGCGATCCGATCTCGATCGCCGAGGTGGTGCGCGACCTGCATCGCAGCTCCGGACAGCCCGAGCAGTCGTACAGCGAGCGGCAGATCTACGAGGCCGCGCTCGACCGTCTGGCCCGCGAGCTGGCGGCGGTCGAAGGCCTGGACGAAGAGCAAGCGACCGAGCGCCTTGAGAAGGTCCTCAAGGCCGCCTGATCCGCGCGCTTCATCGCCAGAAACGCCCGAAGGCCCGGCCCAGCGCCGGGCCTTCGCCGTTGGCCCCGGCGGCGCTCTGGAAACCGGCACTTTCGTATCAATTACCCCCTGATTCCTTAGGGATAATTGTCATATTGGAATCAATTTAATGTGTGATCCAAGGAGGCGGTTCCGGGCGTACAGTTAGTACTGGGTGTCAAAGGTGCAATGGCACCGGAGGGGAATCGAATGACGCTGATCGACACGCCCCAGGCGCAGCGCGCCAATCGCCAGTACTTCCGGCGCATGATGAAGACGCCGATGCTGGAGCGTGACCGCGAGCTGGACCTGGCCCGCCGCTGGAAGGACGAGCAAGACGAAGACGCCCTGCACGAGCTGATCGGTGCCTACACGCGCCTGGCGATCTCGATCGCCAGCAAGTTCCGCTACTACGGCCTGCCGATCGGCGATCTGGTGCAGGAAGGCAATATCGGCCTGCTGCAGGCCGCCGCCCGCTTCGACCCTGACCGCAATGTGCGCTTTGCGACCTATGCCGGCTGGTGGGTCCGGGCCGCCATCCAGGATTACATCCTGCGCAACTGGTCGATCGTGCGCACCGGCACCACCGCGGCGCAGAAATCCCTGTTCTTCAACCTGCGCCGCCTGCGCGCCCAGATTGGCACCGTGCCGGACGGCCCGCTCGGCCCCGAGAGCCAGGCGCAGATCGCCCGCGCCCTGCGGGTCAACGTCACCGACGTCGCCAACATGGAGGCCCGGCTGTCGACCACCGACCGGTCGCTCAATGCCGAGATCGCCAGCGAGGGCGAGCGGCAATGGCAGGACCTGCTAGAAGACCCGGGACCGAACCCGGAAGACGTGGTCACCGCCCTGCGCGACGGCGAGACCCGGGCGATCTGGCTCAACCAGGCGCTGGAACGGCTCAACGACCGTGAGCGCATCATCATCAAGGAACGCCGCCTGACGGAAGATACAGTCACGCTGGAGAGCCTCGGCCAGCGTCTCGGCATTTCCAAGGAACGGGTGCGTCAGATCGAGAGCCAGGCCCTGAACAAGCTCCGCTCCGCCCTGACCGAGCAGGTCGACGACCCGGTGGCGAGCGGCCTGATCGGCTGAGCCTGCGCCGCTGTCTCCGGGCGCTCATCCGCGGGGTTCGACCACGCTCAACAGCTCGATCTGCTCCGGGTGGGTGGCTTCGATCAGCGGCCCGTTGTAGCGCCTGATCCAGCCGCGCACGCGGATCGGCTGGCCTTCCAGTTCGGCATAGGGAAAGCCCGCACGGTCGAACGCCTTCACTTCGCGTGGCGCGACGCTGACGGTGAAGTCGCTGCGCCAGTCCTCGCCGTAGTTGAGATAGAGGCGTCCGCGGACCACCGCGACACTGCGGACCCGGCCGGCGACAAGCTGGAAGCTGCCGACGTCGCGGCCCGTCTCCTCGGGCGCGCGGACGCGGTACCAGTCCAGCCGCCAGATGCCGCGGCGCCCGGCCCGCGCCTGCTGCTCCAGCGCCAGCATTTCGGCGACGGCAGCGCGGTTGTCGCGAAAGCTGTAGACTCGGGCCCAGCCGTCGCGCAGCAGCACGCCCTGAACCCAGCGCCCGTCGTCCAGATGCAGATGCGCCAGCGCCCGGTCGTAGCGGTCGCGCCGCTGGCCGCCGTAGGACAGGACGACGCTCTGCTCGAGCGTGAGCGCCGCCAACGCCGCCCTGGCCTCATCCGCCAGGGGCCAGGCCCGGAAGCCGTCGCGGCCCAGCGGCAGCTTGGGCGCCTGGATGCCGACGAGGCGCACCACCAATCCGTCGTCCAGAACCAGGGTATCGCCGTCGACCACCTCGACCACGCGACCGCGTTCGCCGGTGACGAGGTCGTCCTGAGCCCGTGCCGCGACAGGCGACAGCAGCAGAGCGAACAGAAAGAGCAAGACGAGACGACGCCACATCCCGCCAGCATAGCGCCTGCCGCCACCGGCGTGCAGGATCCCGCCGTGGCCGCGGTGCGCAATGCGGGCTAGACTGCGCGCGATGAATCGACGTGACGATGTCTGCCCGCCGCACCGCGACCGCGTATTCCGCCTGATCACGCTGGCCTTGCTCGCCGCTCTCGGCTTCGGCGCGCCGGCCGCCCGTGCCGACGATCCCAGCTTCGTGGCGTTCAGCGCCGGCGCCTTCGACATCGGCAAGGACGAGACCGCGTTCGAGGGCCGCGCCGAGTACCGCTCCGACTACAAGCTGTGGATCTTCAAGCCGCTCGTCGGCGGCATGTTCACCTCCGACGCCGCCGTCTACGGCTACGCCGGCGTGTTGATCGACATCTATTTCGGCCGCCGCGTCGTCGCCGGGCTCAGCTTCGCCCCCGGTCTCTTCGCCGAAGGCGACGGCAAGGACCTGGGCCACGCGCTCGAGTTCCGCTCGCAGATCGAGATCGCCTATCGCTTCGACAACCGCTCCCGCCTGGGCGTCGCCCTGTCGCACATGTCGAACGCCTCCATCGGCGACGACAATCCCGGCGCCGAGAGCCTGGTGCTGACCTACGCCATCCCGACCAGCAAGCTGTTCGGCCGCTAGCACAGATCCCCGCTGTTCGGGGCCTCCCTCGACACGTGGCAGGGTTGGCGGGACTTAACCATGCCCGGCAACCGCCCGTTAACACCTGACCCCTAGTCTTGCCCATGACAGCGGCGCTTCGCCGGCTGTCCTCGAAACGGCAAACCGCCGGAGACGGCGGGACGCAAAGCCACCGGCCTCCACCCATGACGGGAGAGGCAGCGGGGTTGCCGAAGGGACAGGATGATGTCACGGGTTACAGTCAACGTCACCCAGCGGCGCGCAAACCGCCGCATCCGCGACATTACGCTTCATTCTACCCTTCACACGCGCGCCAACGCCGCGCGGCGGCGCCTCGGGCGCCGCCCCCTTTGCACCGGGCTGGTTTTGCGAGGCCATCGGGACCATCAGGTTTCGGTCGTGCCCCTAATTGGCGCGGGGATGGGGTGTGACCGGACCGGCCGGGCGTAAGGACGCGTATCGAGTGTGCATTGCATCAGGGCGTTGTTGCCTGACGCGGCGTTGGTGCCTCGGATTGTCCGCCCGGCCGGTCGTTATCTGCCAAGCAGCTAGACGCCCGGCTTCGTAACTCCCATCCCGGGCGTCCGCTTGAAGCCCCTCCGCCCCCAGCGTATCAGGCGGGCGGAGGGGCCTTTTTTTCCGGCCGGCAGCCGGACCGGCGCCGCGGCCACGACAGCGCCAGATCGACGCCGCACGCCCGGATGTGCTATGGCTGCGCCGGCCGCAACCGCGGCCAGGCGCCCGTAGCTCAGCCGGATAGAGCACTTGATTCCTAATCAAGGGGTCGCAGGTTCGAGTCCTGCCGGGCGCGCCACATTTCCAGATGTGTCCGACCCGGACACATAGGTATCAGTTTGTACCTAAGACATAGGTGACAACCTCGGGCCGAACGGGTTGTCGAGGGGTTGCAGGGTCCTCTGTTCCAAGTCGACGTATCCCAGATCGTAGTGCATGAAGCTGACGAGCCATATGCCCTC
>Ga0209458_1000040_pt1 | contig 81508 bp, 82 predicted proteins | sample WorMetLIZAISLAND_FD_187411 | JGI IMG/M metagenome (GOLD analysis project Ga0209458, IMG submission 187411) | Marine gutless worms symbiont microbial communities from Max Planck institute for Marine Microbiology, Germany - Inanidrilus manae... ...
CCGTCGGTTTGCCCAGGCAGTGCGGCTCAATCTTCGCCCATTGGGCGTCTGTCAGCACAAAGCGTTCCATCCCGAGCTTGAATCACAAACAAACCCAAAAGGGAATCCTGAATCTCAACAGGCCCTAGGCAGCCAGGGTAAGACGCTCTGGCTTCATTTCGTGCCGCCGGACCAGGGCGGCGAAAGAGGCCAGTGGCGGCAAGCCGCCGCAGGCCTTGCGGTGCGGAGTGCAGTAAGAGGAAAAGCGGCGGAACGGATCGTCGCCAGTTTGGCGAATCAACGGCGCTTGACGGCACAGCGCGTCGCGGCGTAACCAACCTTCGGTTTTGACAAAGTCGATGTTGAGAGCGGTAACGAGGCATTGATGAGAAAGAACTTCCAAAGACGGGTGGGGGGAAGGCTGCTCGCCCTGGGCCTGGCCCTGGCATGCGGCGGCACGGTCGGCATGACGGCCGGGGAGAGCGTGGCCGCTTGGCAACCCACAAAGCCGGTCGAGTTCGTCGTTATGGCGGGCAAGGGCGGCGGCGCCGACAAGATGGCACGCAAGTTCAAGGAAATCATCGAGTGGGATGAGCTTTCGCCGCAGCCCTTCGAGCCGGTCAATAAGCCCGGCGGCTCCGGCGCCGAAGCGCTGGACTATCTGCGCGACAACGCCGGCAATCCGCACGTCATCATGGTCACGCTGAACAGCTTCTATACGACGCCCCTACGCGATCCCAGCCTGGACATCGATATCGAGAACTACACGCCGATCGCCCGCATGGCGGAGGACACCTTCGTCCTCTGGGTACACTCGGACTCGCCGATCCAGTCGCTTGAGGAGTTCATCTCGGCCGCCAAGGCCAAGGGCGGCGAGTGGGTGATGGCGGGCACCGGTAAATCGTCCGAGGATAACTTGCTGACCGATTTCCTCAATGCGGCCTACGACCTCAAGATGAAGTACGTCCCCTTCAAAGGCGGGGGCCGGGTCGCCAAGGAGTTGGTCGAAAAGAAGGCCGATTCGACGGTCAACAATCCATCCGAGCAGGACGACTACTTCCTCGACGGCATCACGCGGCCGCTCGCCACCTTTACGCCCGAGCGCCTAGACATGTACGGCGAGGTGCCGACCTTCCGCGAAAAGGGCGAGGACCTGGTCTATTTCATGCAGCGCAGCATCGTCGGCGCACCGGGCATGAGTGCCGAGGCGGCTGCCTTCTATCAGAGAGTCTTCCGCAAGGTCTACGAGAGCAAGGACTGGCAGGACTACATGAATGCCAACGGCCTGCGCGGCCAGTTCCTGACCGGCGACAAGCTCAAGGCCTATTGGCTGCACGAGCGGGAGATCCACCGCGGCCTGCTGCGCAAGATGGGGCAGATTCAGTAGCGGGTCTCGAACGCTTCGCCGTCGTTGCAAGCCGGCGATAGCCGGCCCCTTGGCGTTGGCCGTTTCGGGTCAGCGGCGTTTCACACCTTTGGCGATGTAGTCGGCCAGCGTGAGTTGCTGTGCGTCCTCGGTCTCGTAGATCGCGATCTTGTCGCCCTCGAAGACAAGCTGCTTGCCGGCCCGCGGGAAGCGCGCCACCTCGACCGAAGTTCGCTCGCCGCCCATCAGGTAGACCAGGTCTTCCTCGCCGGTATTGATCAAGTGGTGTCCGGTGCCGTCGGTTGGAAAGCCCATGAAATCGCCCGGCCCGATCTCGTATCGCGCCTCGCCGATCTCCGCCGTCCCGCGGCCGCTCAGGATGTAGACGAACTCCTCCTGCAGGCTGTGGCAGTGATAGATGAAGCTCTCCCGCCCCGGCGGCACGCGCGCCAGATTCAGCGCGCAGCGCTGTAGACCGGCCTGCTGTCCCAGGAAGTGGACGTAGACCTCGGCATTCTCGTTCAGCGGATGGCGGAGGGGGATGGCCTGATCGTCCTGCCGGTCCGCCGCGCGCACCAGATAGCTTGGCTTGTCGTCGCTCATCGCTCTCTCCTGTATTCGATGTTTGGCCGTTTCATAGCACGCACGCGGTGCCTTACAGACGCTTCGGCAGGTAGCGCGCGTAGTAGGACAGCACCAGCATGCCGAGGCCGCCAGCGATGAACACGGCCGGCAGCTCGAACAAGCGTAGCAGCAGGGCGAAGAGGCCCGGCGGTGCGAGCTGCGAGGCGTCTCGGTAGGTGGCGAAGACGGTGGTCATCTCCGGGCGCTCGGGCGGGTGTACGGCGCGCAGGAAGGGCACGTTGCCGGCGCCGTCCAGGGCCCCGGTCGCGACTGCCGCGCCCAGTAGGATTGCGACGCCAAGCCAGGGTACGCCGCTGGCCGCCGCGATCCCCAGCGTGGCGAGGCCGCTGATACCGTAGCTGACCAGCAGCAGGCGGCGGACGCCGTAGCGTTGTGCCAGCCAGCCCCAGAGGGGAACCAGGAAAATGACCGCCGTCCCAAGTGACACGATGGCGCCGCTCACGACCTCGCCGAGACCGGAGCTCACCGCATAGATCGGCCCATAGATGAAGAACATGGCCCACCAGGCCGAGCGGCCCACGGCCAGCAACCAGGCAAGCCGCAAGCGGGGTTGTCCGAAGAAGCGCGGCAAATAGTTCAGCGGATTGGGCGGTTTCTGCTTCATCTTGGCTACGGCCGGGTTCTCGGTCAGGCGCAGCACCCAGAAATAGGTCAGGAGGAGAAGCGCAAAGCCGGCGGCCAGCACGAAGGGCGCCCAAGGCGCGGCGTGGGTCTTCAGATAGACGCCGAGCCACGGACCGAGCGTCCAGGCGCCCGCGGCGTAGAACATGCGCATGGGCTCGAAGCGCCCGAGCTCGGTGCGCGGCACGTGATCCATCAGGTAGAGGTTGAGTGTGACCTCCAGACAGGCGACGCCCAGGACGTGCAAGGCGAGACCGAGGATCAGACTGGGCGGGCTTCCGCCGGAGAGAATCAGCGCGCCGGCGGCGATCGCCAGGGCGCCAAAGCTGAACACCGCGCGCCGGTTGAGCTGCCGCACCATCCAGGGGATGGCCAGGCTTCCCGAAAGGCCGGCTAGGCTGACGCCGAAGTAGAGCAGGCTGACCTTCTGCGCGTCGCCGAGCAGCCGGTGCGCTTCGAGCGGTACGACCGTGATCAGAAGGGTGCGGGACAGCGCTGAGCAGGCGAAGAGCAGCGCGAAGGTCCGCGCCCGGGGCTTGCTGGCCGTGCCGAGCCAGACCGGCAGATGGAAACTGCGCACCCCTCTCGCGTCCCCGTTGGCGCCCCACCTAGGCGGACGTCGGCGCGCCAAAGGGCGCGCCTTGTGACCATTCCATAACGAGCCTAGCCGAGCTTTATGGGCCGCAGTCTTGCATTGTCGGCATGGCAGTCCGGCGCAGCCGACAAGGGCCGGCCCGCCGAAACTTTGACATCCAGCCGGCTTTCGCCTATGTGAAGAGCCATGAGCAAGCGCATCGCAGCAGTGACCACCACCACGACGACCCGCAACGGCGGGCCGCCAGGTATTCGCATGCGCTGAGCTTCGCGCAACGGACCAGGGCCCCGCCGGCAACGGACGGGGCTTTTTTATGTCCGGGCCTCCGTCTTTTGCCGCGGCAGACAGAACGGAGGACCCCATGCACGCCGACGACCATCGCGCCATTGCCAAGCGGCTCGGCCTTTTTCACCAGCAGGCGGAAGGGCCGGGCATGATCTTCTGGCATCCGCGTGGCTTCGCGCTCTACCGGATCATCGAGGACTACATCCGCAAGCGGATGCGTCAGGCCGGCTTCGCCGAGGTGCGGACGCCTCAGCTCCTGGCCCGCTCGCTGTGGGAGGCAAGCGGCCACTGGGAGAAGTTTGGCGATAACATGTTCGCCCTGGATGCCGGCGACAGGACCCTGGCGCTCAAGCCGATGAACTGCCCGGGCCACGTCCAGATCTTCAATCAGGGCCTGCGCTCCTACCGCGAGCTGCCGCTGCGCTTCGCCGAGTTCGGTGCCTGTCACCGCAACGAACCTTCGGGCGCGCTGCTCGGCCTGATGCGGACCCAGGCCTTCGTCCAGGACGATGCCCACGTCTTCTGCCGCGAGGATCAGATCGAGCCGGAGGTGGCCCGCTTCTGCGACCTGCTGCGCGCGATCTATCGCGACTTCGGCTTCGCCGAATTCGCGGTCGGGCTCTCGACGAGGCCGGAGCGCCGCGCCGGATCGGACGACGTCTGGGACCGGGCCGAGGCGGTATTGGCGCGTGCCGCCAAGGCGGCGGGGCTCGAATACCGGCTGCAGCCGGGCGAGGGCGCCTTCTATGGGCCGAAGCTGGAGTTCGTGCTGCGCGACGGGCACGGCCGCGACTGGCAATGCGGCACCATCCAGGTCGACTTCGTGCTGCCGGAGCGGCTCGACGCGCGCTATCTGGACGAGCGCAACGCGGCGCAGCGACCGGTCATGATCCATCACGCGGTGCTCGGCAGCTTCGAGCGCTTCATCGGCATGCTGCTGGAGCACTACGGCGGCAAGCTGCCGCTCTGGCTGGCACCGGATCAGATCGTCGTCGCCTCGATCGGTGAGCAGCAGGCGGACTATGCGGACCGTGTGGCAGGCGAGCTGGGTGCGGCAGGATTCCGTGCGATTAGCGACACTCGTCCAGAGCGCCTGTCGAAGAAGATTGTCGACGCGCGCGAAACCGCGATCCCGATTCTCATGGCTGTCGGCGAGCGGGAGGAGCGGGATGGCAGCGTCACCCTGCGCCGGCGCCACGGGTCGCAGGAGGTGATGTCCCTCGCCGCGGCCGTGGAAGCCCTGCGACCGGATGCCTTTCGCTAAGCACGAAGAAAAAAGGGGCCGCGGCACCGTCCTGGTTCCACGGCCTGAGGGAGATATTCGAAGGGGGTCGATGGGCGTTGTTCGGCGGCGGCTACCTCCAGAACAGTGAGGCCGAGTTCTTTGGCGACACCCGTGCCGTAGGCCAGGCCAGCCTTGGCGAAGGGAACGTTTGGCGGGCGGCGCGGCTCTTTGCTCTGGCGGGGCAGCGACTAGGCTTCGCCGGAGCGTCCCGCGGCTGCCGCAGAAGCTAGAATAATTCTAAGTTCTGCTCGGCTTTGATTCCATTCGACTGTTTGGATCGTAGCGATTGATGGCTTCTATCATTCCCAGAAGAGGAAGGTGCCGTAGGCCAACAAAAGGGCGGGGATGGCGCTGTAGATCGTCGCCACAAACGCAGCCCGCGGGGCCAAGGCGATCGCCGGGAAGAGCGCATCGCCATCGTTGCTGATGGCGTTGCCGAGTAGCGCCGAGAGCGGCAGGCTGCCGGTTAGATAGAGGCTGGTGACCACAATCTGCGGCCCGCAGCCAGGCAGGAAGCCGACGGCAATCGCCATCAGCGGCACCAGCGGCCCCCAGAGCTGGAAGACGGCGCCCAGATCGATCCCCGAGAGATGGACCGTCAGTTCGTAGGCGAGAAAGGCGAAGACCACCCAGGCGGTGATGAAGTTGGTATCGCCGATCACGCGGGTCAGCGGGCTCCGCGGCCTGATCGGGCAGGCCGCCGGGCTATCGCCTGCTGGCGCTTCGCCCTGCTGGGCCCACATGGCAAGCGCCACGACGGCGCCGACGACCCCGATCCAGAGGCTCGGTTCAAGGGCGGCGAGGGGGCCGAACAGGCTGTCGGTCTCCACCTGAAAAGCAGCCAGAATGCCGAGCGCGAATCCCGGCACAATAAGCAGCAGCCAGGCCAGGCGAAGGCTGCCGGAAGCCGGGTGCTCCTCGCCGGATGCTTCCGTCGGGGACGGGGGCGCCGGCGGAGCTGCTGGGCGCAGAAAGTCGCCGCCATGCAGGGGGCATCTATCAGGTAGCCAGAGAGCGTCCCCACCGCGATACCCAGCAGGAGGATCATGGCGCCGGTCGCCGGTTCCTTGGCCAGCAGCAGGAACATGGCATCGCCCATGGTTGCGGTCAGCGTTGCGACCAGGCCGCCGAAGGTGAGGTAGCCGCGCGTGTACTGCGTCACCGCGACGATCGCACCGCCGCAGCCCGGAAAGGCGCCGAGCAGCGCCGCCGCCGGCACCTGCCAACGCCGATGGCGGGCCAGCACTAGACCGATATCGGCCTTGAAGGCGGCCTCCAGCCCGTACAGCAGCGCCAGGGTGCCGGCCACGAAGACGGTGACCGCCAGATAGGCTTCACTCAACGCCTCGGCGATGACCCGGGCCGTATCGCCGGAGGTCAGGGTGAGGCCGGCAACGACCGCCAGGGCGAGCCAGCGCCAGGCTGCGTTGCTGGGGCGGGGTAGCCTCTTGGAGAGGGTCGGCGCGAGGGCTGCGGCCAAGTGTGCCATGGTGTGAGTTCCATTTTCGCGAATGCGACTTATTCTTATTCAAGATATAGTGATTTGCTTCCGGGCCGCAAAGTCGAATGTTTGGATCGAACCGATAGACCTGATCTATGGACCGATTCCATGAATCTGCGCGATCTTCGCTATCTCGTAGCGGTGGCCGAGCGGCGCCACTTCGGCCAGGCCGCCGAGGCCTGCCACGTCAGTCAGCCGACTTTGAGTGCTCAGTTGAAGAAACTCGAGGAAAGCCTTGGTGTGACGCTCTTCGAGCGCAGCAACAGGTCCGTTGCCGTGACGCCGATCGGCGAGGAGATTCTGCGCCATGCGCGCCTCGCACTCGAACAGGCCGATGCCATCACCGAGATCGCCTCAGCGCAGCGCGGCGAGTTGGTCGGGCCGCTGAAGCTGGGCATCATCCCAACTTTGGGGCCCTATCTTCTGCCTTGGATCCTGGCGCCGATCGGCAAGAAGTTTCCCGAGCTCAAGCTGATCCTCAACGAGGACCTGACCGACCACTTGCTGGCCCAGCTCAAGGCGCATGAGATCGACGCGGCCTTTCTCGCCTTGCCGCTCGAAGAGAGTGAGCTCGACGCCCAGCCGCTGTTCGACGAGCCCTTCTGGATCGCCTATCCGCCCGACCACCCGCTCGCAGGGAAGAAGAGGGTGCGGGAGCGGGATCTGCAGGACGCCAACCTACTGCTGCTGGCCGAAGGGCACTGCCTGCGCGATCAGGCGCTTTCGGTCTGCCGGCTCAGCGGCAAAGGCGTCGGCCTCGGCGATTTGCGGGCCGCCAGCCTGGAGACCCTGCGGCAGATGGTGGTCGCCGGGCACGGCTGTACGCTCTTGCCGGCCCTGGTCATGCGGGCAGGGCGGCGCAGCGGGCGGCTGGAGGCCCGGCCGCTCGAACTGCCCAAGGCCTCGCGCCGCATCGGCCTGGTCTTCCGTAAGAGCTTCCCGCGGCGCACCGGGCTGGAGACCCTGGCCCGTTTCATCCTCGGCAAGCTGCCGGATTCAGTGCGACCCCTGGCAGGTGTCTAACACGCTCGTTGTTTGCGAGGGTGCCCTGCCGCAAGATCGCCCTTGCTGGTCGCAGTAGCAAAGACTGGGAGGGGAGGATGTCTGCAAGAAGTGCCGAGAGTGCCCAACGCTGGGGCATCGACAACGACTACGGTCCGCTGCGCGACGTGCTGCTCGGGCGGCCGGACCACTACCGCTGGGTCGATGCGGGGCCGCTCACGCGGCGCACCCTGCAGAACCAGGACAAGACAGGCGTCGCCTTCAACCTGCAAACCGCCATGGCGCAGCACGCCGAGATGGTGCGGATCTACGAAGACGCTGGCGTGACCTGCCACTACCTGGAGGCCGACGAGGTCCTACACCGCAACTTCTTCGCCCGCGATTCGAGCGCCATGACCCCCTGGGGCGCGCTGATTTGCCACATGCAGCTCAAGTGCCGGCGCGCCGACTACGTGACGGCGATCAGGTTCTATCAGGAGAACGACATCCCGATCTGGAACTACGTGACCGCCGGGCATTTCGAGGGCGGCGACTTCGTCATCCTGGAACCGGGGACGGTGCTGATCGGGTACTGCGGCGAGCGCTCCGAGCAGGCCGGCGCCGAGCAGGTCGCCACCTGGGTACGGCAGAAAGGCTGGCAGGCCCAGGTGGCGCCCATTTCGCGGGAGTTCGTGCACATGGACGGGCTCGTTGTGCCCTTGGCGCCGAGACTGCTGGTCGCCTGCCTGGACGCGCTCGAAAGCTGGCTGGTCGATTGGCTGCGCGGCCAGGGCTTCGATTTCGTCGACGTCGGCTACGCCGAAGCGAAGAACCTAGGCGTCAATCTGGTGGCTCTGGGCAACGACCGGGTGCTGTCGATGAAGGGCAGCACGACCCTGAACGAGAAGATGCGCGCCCTCGGCTTCGAGGTCTTCGAGCCGGACATGTCGATGTTTACGCTCGGCGGTGGCGGCGTGCACTGCCTTTGCCAGGCCCTGTGCCGCGACCCGGCGGGTTAGCTTGAAAGAAGACCCCCGCCGTTGCCGGCGGGGGAAGGAGACGAGACTAAAGGGAAAATTCCAAGCCAGAAACGTCAGCTTTCGATCGCCAGTTCCTCGGCGAAGATGTAGTTGGTCGGATGCGCGCCGGCGCCCTTCACGCTCTTGTCGTAGAAGGTCACGACCGATTTCCAGAAGGGCTGCGTGATCGGGCCGTCCTCGTACATGATCTTCTCGAGCTTGCCCATGATCTTGCGGCGCTCTTCAACGTCGAGCGTGCCTTCCGCTTCCGTCAGCAGCGCGTCGAACTCGGGATTGGAGTAGCCGGACTCGTTCCAGGGCACGCCGGAGCGGTAGCCGAGGCCGAGCACCATGACGCCGAGCGGGCGGTGGTACCAGATGGTGAAGCCGAAGGGCACCTTGTCCCAGATGTCCCAGAACTGCGAGCCGGGCATCTTGTTGATCTTCACGTTGATGCCGGCTTCTTTCCACTGCTCGACCATGGCCTGCATGGCGTTCGGCATCCAGTCCGGGTCGTTCGAGATATTGACCTCGAGATCGACGCCGTCGGGGAAGCCCGCCTCGGCGAGCAGGGCCTTGGCCGCTTCGACGTCCCGCTTCACGCCCGGCACGCCGTGGTACTCCGGATGAATCGGCGAGACGTGGGTGTGCTCGGCTGGCGCGCCGAGCCCGGCCAGGGTGATGTTCATGACCGCCTCGGAATCGATCGCCAGCTTGAGCGCCTTGCGTACCCGCGGGTCGTCGAAGGGCTTCTCCGAGAACTTGCCGCGCACCACACCGGTCTCCGCCGTCGGCGTCTGATAGAGCGTCATGTGCGGCAGTGTCTTGAGCACCAGGATCTGCGTCGCCCCGGCGGCGTCGATGCCATGGATCTGCTTGGAGGCCAGGGCACTGATCGAGGCCGAGGGGTCGTCACCCAGATCGTGGTACTCCAGGGTGTCGATGTAGGGACCCTCGCCCCAGTAGTCGCTGCGTGCCTTGAAGACCGCCTTGGTGCCGACCACCTGCTCGACGAACTCGAAGGGACCGGTGCCGTTCGAGCCGACGTTGAAGTTGCCGCCTTCCTCGGGATCGAGGATCGGCAGTGGATAGTGAAAGAGATGTTCCGGCACGGCGAGCTGGGCCGCCTGGGCGTTGAGCCGCACGGTATGGTCGTCGACCCGCTCGATCGCATTCGCGTCCCACAGACGGGTCGAGAGCACCGGGTTGCCGTCGTCGCCGGTCTCGCCGGTTTCGTACTCCTCGAGCATGTAGCCCTTCATTAGGCCCAGCACCGAAGAGCCGGTATCCGGGTTCAACACGTGCTCCAGGTTCCAGATCACGTCGTCGGCGGTGAAATCGCGGCCGTTATGCCACTTGATCCCCTGGCGCAGCTTCAGGGTCCAGGTCTTGAGGTCCTCGCTCGCCTCCCAGCCTTCCAGCAGGTAGGGCCGGGTGATGTTGTCGTGTCCGGTCTTGGTCAGGTACTCGCAGACCGCGCGGACCTGGTTGCTCTTATCGGCCCAGGCCATGTTGTGCGGCGTGGTGATCTCCTGCACCCGCATGCCGATCCTCAGGGTGCCGCCCTTCGGCATCTCGGCCCGGGCGGGGTGGATCAGCGATTGACCGGTCACCTTGCCGACGAAGGCGTAGGCCGCCGTCGCCGACAGGCCGAGCAGGGTCGAGGTGCGTAGGAACTCGCGCCGGCCGATGCGGCCTTCGGCGAGGTCCTCTTTGAGGGTTGGGATGAAGGGGTGATGTTTGGCTATCATGACTCTGGCCTCCCTATCGGGCGCGCGTTAGGCGCCGCCCTTGCGTCGGATCCGGCGATGGCTTGCCCGGAGGGGCAGTTTTCGCCTTTTTGGATCACTATTTTGTTTAAGCGTGATGCTGTAAAGGTCCCTTATTCTTATCCGTGGCATACTGTCAGCGAATGCCAAGTGTTCTGTCAGGCACACTGCGAACGCCGGCGGACAAAGGTCGGTCCGGCGTCGAGGCCTGCATTCTTATTAAGCCGAACAAAGCGCTCATTTGACAAATCAAAAGATCAAATCGATTATTGTTCCAAAATTATAAATTGGACGATGCCCAAGGCAGTCCGCGCATACGGCGTCGCCGGATCTCCTGCAAGGTCAGCTCGAATAGGCTTTGCGCGGCCGGCGAAAGCGAGCGCCCGCGCCGGGTAATGGCGCAGATGTCGCGCTGCAGGACGGGGTCCTTCAGGGGCCGAAAAACCAGCTTCGACGGCTGTGCCTGAGGGACCGCCAAGGCGGGCAGGGCGGTGATGCCCAGGCCAGCCCGCAGCATGCCTTCCAGTGTGGCGATGTTGGAGACCTCATGCTGCGGCGACTGCACCGTATCGGGCAGAGCCTCGATCCCGTTCAGCAGCGGCCGTATGCCGGTGTCGCGTGCCAGGCCGAGGAAGGGATAGCCTTCGAGGTCGCGCCAGCCGAGCGCCGTGCGGGACTGCCCGAGTGGATGGTCGTCCCGGCAGACCAGGCCGAAGGGATCGCGCAGCAGGGTCTCGAAGGTCAGGTCGGACACCTCCTCCCAGCGGCTGCCGATGCCGAAGTCGACCTCGTTGCGGGCGACGCGGCGCTGTATGCCGCTGGCGTTGGCGTCGTGCAGATGCACCGAGATGCGCGGGTAGGTTTCGGTGAACTTGGCCACGATCTGCGGCAGCAGGTGAATCGCGACGGAGGGTAGGGCGGCGATCCCGACCCGGCCGCGGCGGCGTTCGGCGACCGCGCGGATGTCGGAAATGGCCGCGTCGAAGTCCTCGACCAAGCGCACCGCCGTGGGCAGGAAGTCCTCGCCCTCGCCGCTGAGCCGCACGCGCCGGGTGGTGCGGTCGAACAGCTTGACGCCGAGCAGGTCTTCGAACTGGTTGATCGTGATGGTCAGCGCCGGCTGCGATAGCGCCAGCGCCTCGGCCGCCCGGGTGAAGTTGCCCTGATGGGCGACCTCGACGAAGGCGCGCAGGTGCTTGAGGGTCACACTCATAATGAAGAGATATTAATACATTGTGTTTTTTAATTTGCAAAAAGGATTTCCACTTCCTTTGATAGCTGTACGGTCTGCGGCGGTACGCAGGCGCGGTCCGGACAAGGGGATGCAAAGGTGACGCTTGAGACTTACGGCAATCTGATTGCCGGCCAATGGGTGACCGGTGGGGAGATCAACAGCGACATAAGCCCCTCGGATCTGGACGACACGGTTGGCCTCTACAGCCGGGCCGACGCGGCGCAGACGAGTGAGGCCATCGCCGCGGCGCGGGCTGCTTTCCCGGCCTGGTCGAGGTCGGCACTGGAACAGCGCTTGGCGATCCTGGACGGCATCGGTGCCGAGCTCATCGACCGCAAGACCGAGCTCGGCCGCCTGCTGGCGCGCGAGGAAGGCAAGACCCTGGCCGAGGGCACCGGCGAGGTCGGCCGGTCCGGTCAGTTCTTCCGCTACTACGCAGCGGAAACGTTGCGTCAGATCGGCGATGCGGCGGATTCGGTGCGCCCAGGCATCGAGGTCGAGGTGCGCCGCGAGCCCCTGGGCGTGATCGGCATCATCACACCCTGGAACTTCCCAACCGCGATCCCGGCCTGGAAGATTGCGCCGGCGCTTGCCTACGGCAACTGCGTGATCTTCAAGCCGGCCGACCTGGTGCCGGCGAGCGCCTGGGCGCTGTCCGAGATCATCCAGCGCAGTGACCTGCCGGCTGGTGTCTTCAATCTGGTCATGGGCCGCGGCTCAGCGGTTGGCGAGACGATCCTCACCTCGCCCGAAGTCGACGCCATCACCTTCACCGGCTCGGTCGAGACCGGCGGCCATGTCGCGCGCCGCGCGGTCGAGCGCATGGCCAAGGTGCAGCTCGAGATGGGCGGCAAGAACCCGCTGCTGGTGCTCGACGACGCCGATCTGGAGATCGCCGTGGAGTGCGCCATTAACGGCGCCTTCTTCGCCACCGGCCAGCGCTGCACCGCTTCCTCCCGCCTGATCGTGACCGAGGGTATTCACGATCGCTTCGTCGAGGCCATGATGGCGCGCATGGCGACGCTCAAAGTCGATCATGCCCTGAAGGAGGGCACCCACATCGGTCCGGTTGTGGACGAAGGGCAGCTCGAACAGAACCAGCGTTATCTGGAGATCGGCGAGGGCGAGGGCGCTAAGCTCGCCTGTGGCGGCCAGAGGCTCAACCGGGAGACGCGGGGCCACTACATGGCGCCGGCGCTCTTCACCGAAACGAACAACGATATGCGGATAAACCGAGAGGAGATCTTCGGGCCGATTGCCGCGGTGATCCGCGTCAAGGACTACGAAGAAGGGCTGGCCGTAGCCAACGACACGCCATTCGGATTGACGGCGGGCGTGGTGACCGCATCCTTGAAGCATGCGAGCCACTTCAAACGAAACGCCCAAGCCGGCTGCGTCATGGTCAACCTGCCGACGGCAGGCACCGACTATCACGTGCCCTTCGGCGGTCGCAAGGGCTCGAGCTACGGCCCGCGCGAGCAGGGCTCCTACGCGAAGGAGTTCTATACTGTGGTCAAGACGGCCTACGTGAGGCCGGGGTGATGAGTCCTTCGGGCATCGGGAAAGACGCATGACCGAATCGTTGCAGGCGGAAAGCGAGGGTCCGACCCTGCCGCTGCGGCCGGCAGCGGAGATCATGACGCCCGAGGGCATGAGCGCCTTCAAGGCCTCGCGGCTCTCCTTCCTGCGCTATGTCATCCGCCGCATGGTGCGCGAGCGCTGGCAGATCTCCCCGACCCGCTTCGAGCTCGACGAGGAGGGGCGCGGCACGGTGGTCTATCTCCTGGAGACGCCGCACCGCCCGATCCATTTCGTGGTCTTCTCCGACAACCTGCCGGAGGAGCGGCGGACCGACCGTATCATCGAGAACCACTATGACGGCGAGGCCTTCCTCTGTGTCGGCGATCCGACCGAGGCGCGCATCGAGGCGCAGCGCGGCGAGTTTGCCGACTTCCTGCTCGGCCGCTCCGACATTGAGACCCTCGGCTGGACCCGGGTCAACCGCAGCAGCCGGGTCTTCAACGCCATCGCCGACGCGCTCGCCGAGGGCCGCCAGCCGGACATGGATTTGGTCGCCTCCGCCGGCTATCTGGTGCGCAACAACGGCTTCTGGGGTAGTGGCCGGCACGGCACGGCCGTCATGGAGGCCTTCTCGCGCGAGGAGTTTCTCGGCCGTCCCTACCACGCTGACCTGCTGACGCTCTTCATGTGGCGGCATTTCAGTCTCGACCTGGTCGAGCACATCGCGCGTTGCAAAAACCCGCAGGCGGTGGTCTTGGATCCGAAGATCCGCCGCTTCATCGGTGCCGGCAACGCCTCGGGGCTCGGCTTGGTGCCCTTCGTGATCCGCCACCCCAAGCGGGTGCACAACTGGATCTTCTGCCGCGAGACGGCGATCGCGCGGGTCAAGGCTATGGCGGTCAGCCATGAGGGCCCGGAGACCGCTCAACTGCTGAACCTGATCGAGCGGGCCATTGCCTACTACGCGACCGGCATTCAGGTGCGCCCCGGCATCTTCGCCGGCAGCGACAAGCTGGTCGAAGACCTCTCCGCACTGCGAGATGTTGTCGAGGCCTTCCAGCAGGACGGGTGTATCGACGGTACACAGCCAGCCTTGCCCTGCTGGGGCGCCCTCTGCGGCTGGGCAGCCGCCAACCTACATGCTGAAGGCTTGGAGCAGCTCCACTCGCTGCTGATCGAGATCTATCCGCAGGTTGCTGACGAGTTGGAAGAGGCCGTGCTGGCAACGGTCGACGGCACGCTCGACGTACGGCCGGAGCAGCGGGTCGGCGATCTGCTGTCCTGGCTCGAGCTGGGCTATGGCTGGGCGCTGGAGATCGACGTCGCCTCGGACGGCGCCCGGCAGCACTTCTGGTATCTCTCCTACGACAATCTGGAGCCGCGCCACGGCCTGCGGGGCGTCGACCCAGGTGAGGAGTTCGAGACTTTCGTGGATCTGGTCGGCGAGGTGCAGGCGCTGGCGGATGACTTGAGGGTCGCACCGTCGGAGCAATCGGTCGGCGCCTTCCTCTTCGCCCACCCTCAGCATCGCAACACCATCGAGCGGGTGCAGTCCGTCGCCCACTGCGACTACGGCGAGGTGCGGGCCAATGTCCTCAGCAAGGACTTCGAGCCCTGCCACCTGATCCGTTTCCTGCTCACCCAATACGGCATGGAGAAGCTCGACCCACAATCGCGCCTTTGGGTCCGCGGCACCTTCCTGCAGGGCGCGCCGACCGCGGACGATATCGCCGCCGGCGTCGAGGAGGACTGGATCTTCCCCATGCCCCCGAGTCTGGACTGAGACCTCGTGATGACAGCGCAAAGCGGACCAACGAACGGCGTCGTTATCGACGCCCTGCAGTTCTCGAACTGGAACCGCGCGTTGTTCGAAGAGCTGCGCGCCGGCGGGCTGACCGCCGTGCACGTCACCATCACTTACTGGGAGGACGCACGCGCCACGCTGACCAACATCGGCCGCTGGCAGCGCCGCTTCCGCGAGCACGGCGACATCATCATGCCGGCCAAGAGCGGCGCCGACATTCTGGAGGCCCAGCGTCTGGGTAAGACGGCGATCATCCTGGGCGCCCAAAACTGCTCGCCGATCGACGACGAGCTGGCCCTTGTTGAGGTTATGCGCGAGCTCGGCCTGATGGTCATGCAGCTCACCTACAACAACCAAAGCCTGATCGGCGCCGGCTGCTACGAGACGGAGGACAGCGGCATCTCCCGCTTCGGCCGCCGTGTGATCGAGGAGATGAATCGGGTCGGCATGATCGTCGATCTCTCGCACTCGGCCGAGCGGACCAGCCTGGAGGCGATCGAGATTTCCGACCGGCCGGTTGCGATCACGCACGCCAACCCGAGCTTCTTCCACGACGCCCTGCGCAACAAATCGGATGCCCTCCTGAAGGCACTGGCCGAGAGCGGCGGCATGCTGGGCTTTAGTCTCTATCCCTTCCATCTGAAGGGCGGCACCGACTGCCGCATCGAGGAGTTTGCGGCGATGGTGGCGCGCAGTGTCGATCTGATGGGCATCGACCATGTAGGCCTGGGCAGCGACATGTGCCGCAACTGGGGCTATGAGACCCTGGAGTGGATGCGCAGCGGCCGCTGGACCTTTGCCGCCGACTACGGCGAGGGTACGGCCGAGAAACCGGCCTGGCCGGACCAGCCGGCCTGGTTCCGGACGCCGGCCGACACGCCGAACATCGCAAGCGCCCTGGCCGAAAAGGGCTTCACCGACGATGAAGTCGCGAGGATCATGGGCGGCAACTGGCTGCGTTTTTTCACCGACGGCTTCGAGCCGCGCGCATGACGGGGAGGTCGCCACGTCTATGCGTCTGTCGCTGAACGAAACCTACTTCCTCTTCAGCACCGTATTGCGAGCCAAGGGCTTTCCCTATGGCGCGCTGAGCGGCGCGGTACGCATGGTGCAGTGGGCGGAGATCTTTCACGGCATCGGGCTTAGCTTCCTGGAGCGACGCCGCCGCGCGCCGGCGCCGCCCATCGGCAGCACGGCCATCACCTTGCTGACGGAGACGACAACCGGCACGGCCATCGATGCGGCCGGCCAGTCGGCACTCCTGGTCGGCCCTTGCGCGCTCGATCTGGCGACCGAGCGCGCCCGAGCGCAGGGCCTCGGCATCGTAAGCATCACGAAGGCTCGCGATCTCTTGTGGCTCGGCCAACTTGCCGAGCAGGCGGCGAAGCGTGGCCTAGTCTGCATGGTGTCCTTCCAGGCCGCGGCCGATGCATCGGAGGCGCGGCTGCTTGGCGAGCTCTACAGCCGAGGGCGTAGCGTCGTCGCATTGCCGCAGGATGAAGAGAGTCCGCTGTGGATCGAGATGGCGGCGGCGCCGGCGAGCCACGACCTCCTCATGTCGTCCTTGACCGAAGCTTTGAGCGACGACTTTCTCCGCCTGGCCCTGACACCGGTGGCGGAAGCGCGGCCCGGGGCCACGATCGTTTGCCAGAGTGTTACGCCCGAACAGAGCGCAACCCTCGGCCAGGCGCTGCGCGATGCCGCCGGCGAGCACACAACCCTGCTCGAGCCCTCGGAGGTTGCCGGTCTGCGTCGCCGCGCGGTGCAGGAGGGTTTCGAGGTCGATCCGAAGGAGTACTATCCGCTGGCGCGTTTCGGCTTGACGACAGTGATCCCTTCGTCGGAAGACTCTCGCCAGCAGGCCGGCGCCGACGGCTGAGTTCATTCTTTGGGGGGATAGCCATGACGGTGACGCTGAGCCTGGCCGAGGTCGACGAGCTGACGCAGCGCGCCTTAACGGCCAGCAACACCAGCGCGGCGAATGCCCGCGCGGTGACGGACTCGGTGGTCGCTTCTGAGGCCGAGGGTATCCATAGCCATGGGCTGGCCCGGCTGCCGACCTATTGCGAGCACGCCCGCTGTGGCAAGATCGACGGCCAGGCGACGCCTTGGGCCGAGCAGGCCGGCGCTTCGGTGGTGAGGGTAGATGCCTGCGACGGCTTCGCCCATCCGGCGATCGACCTAGGCTTCGAGCAGTTCCTGCCGTTGGCGCGGGAGGCCGGCATCGCCGCCATGCCGGTCACCAATTCCTACAACTGCGGCGTGGTGGGCTACCACGTGGAGCGCATCGCCGAGGCGGGCCTGGTCGCCCTGGCCTTCGTCAATGCGCCGGCCTCGATCGCACCTTGGGGCGGCACCAAGGCGGTGTTCGGCACCAATCCGATCGCCTGCGCGGTGCCTCGGGACGGACAGGCGCCTCTGGTGATCGATCAGTCCTCCTCGGTGGTCGCCAAGAGCGAGGTCATCGTCCACGCGCAGAAAGAGGAGCCGATTCCGGAAGGCTGGGCGCTGGACCGGAATGGCAAGCCGACGACCGATCCCAAGGTCGCGCTGGACGGCGGCACCATGGTGCCGGCCGGCGCCTATAAGGGGGCTGGGATTGCCCTTGTCGTCGAAATCATGGCGGCGGCCTTGACCGGGGCAACCCTGTCGATCGAGGCTTCGTCCTTCGCCGACAACAGTGGCGGGCCGCCGCGCACCGGACAACTCTTCATCGCCATGAACCCCGCCGTTCTGGGCGGCGAGGGCTTCGCCGCGCGTGTCGCGACCCTGTTTGGCGCGATTACCGCTCAGGAGGGTGCCCGCCTGCCGGGCGATCGCCGTCTGGCGGCGCGCGAGCGCACCGCCAAGGAGGGCGTTACCATCCGCAAGGCCTTGCACGAGCGCCTGCTTGGCTATTGCGAAGCCTAAGGCGGCGAGGGGGGCAGTCAGCATGAATAAGGCAGCGGGCCAGGCCGACGACATCGCCATGAAGGGCGGCGGCTATTACTCGCTGGCCACCATCGGCGCCAAGCACGTGATCGACGCTGCCACGCCCCTGGTGCTGGAGGCCGTGGCGGCCATGGACCTGGCCGAAGCCGATGTCTTCACGATGAGCGATATGGGCTGTGCCGACGGAGGCACCTCGATCGATATGGTGGCCGAGGTGCTGCGCAGGGTGCGGGAAGCGCATCCCGGCATCTCGCTGGCGATAGTCTACTCGGATCAGCCGCGTAACGACTACAACGCCCTGTTCCAGATCGTCCACGGCCTGACCGAGATCGAGAGCCAGCTGCCGGCGATCGAAGGCCTGCACGTCATGGCCTCGGCGACCTCTTTCTACCGGCAGATCGTGCCCTCGAAGACGTTGAACCTGGGCTTTTCGGCGACTGCCATGCACTGGCTGAGCGCAAAGCCGGGCGACATCTCGACCCACGTTCAGGCGGTCGGCGCCGAGGGCGACGAGCTGGCCCGCTTCGCCGAGCAGGGGCGCCGCGACTGGGAGACCATCCTGCTCAACCGGGCCGCTGAGCTGGTTCCCGGCGGCCGGTTGGTGTTCGCCAACTTCTGCCGCGACGAGGCCGGACGCTACCTGGGCAACACCAGCGGCATCAGCATGTTCGATACCTTCCGGGATGTCTGGCTGGCCTTCGTCGAGGAGGGAACCATCGACCACGACGAGTATGTCGCCATGACCCTGCCGCAGTACTACCGCGACGTCGGGGAGTTCGTCCAGCCGCTGCAGGACCCGGCGAGCCCTGTGCACGGGGCGGGCCTACGCCTGGAGCGGATCGAGACCCGCGTGACCCGCTGCCCCTTTGCCGCCGACTTCGAGAGGCACGGTGATGCGGCGGTCTTCGCCAAGGCCTACATCCCGACCCTTCGGTCCTGGACCGAAAGCACCTTCTTCGCTGCTCTTGATCGCGCACGCCCGGCGGAGGAGCGCCAGGCCATCATCGACGGCTTCTACGACAACTACGAAGCCAGGGTGCGCGAGGCTCCCGCGGGCCACGGCATGGACTACGTCCACGCCTTCATGACCATCGCGAAGGTGTGACGGGGGAAGCCGGTCACCCCGCCAGGTCGAGCAGGCGCAGCCCCGCGATCTTATGGATCTCCGCTAGGGCGGTCCCGAACTCCTGCTCAGGACTGTTGCCGAGGCGTGCTTCGAAGGCAGCCAGGATCTCCTGCCGGCTGCGGTCCTTCACCGCCATGATGAAAGGGAAGTCGAAGCGCGCCTTGTAGGCTTCGTTGAGCTCCTTAAAGCGGGTCAGCTCTTCCGGTGTGCACTGGTCGAGGCCGGCGCTTGCCTGCTCGGAGGTTGAGGCTGCAGTCAGTTCGCCTGCGATCGCGAGCCGGCCGGCAAGATCGGGATGGGTCCGGATCAGCGCCATCTTCACGTCCCGGTCCGCACCATCGACGATGGCGGCCATGGCGACCTTCAGGCCGGCGACGCGGTCATGCACGCCTGAAAGCCCGCTGTCCCAAAGCCTCTCGGCGACCCAGGGAGAATGCTCATAGATGCCGCCGAAGCGGGCGACGAAATCGGCGCGGATCAGCCCGCTGGGCGGTTCGGCAAAAGCGGCCTGCTCGGCGCTGGTCATGGCAGTTCCCCTTATCGAATTTCCCGAGCTCGGCCAGGGATAGCATTTCTTCGAAAATTTGATAATCAGGGAAACTTTCAAGATAATCTTGAAAGTGTTTCCCGCCCGCCGGGTCTTCCAAAAAGCAATACTCAATGCGACCGTGTGACGACAAGAAAGGGCGAAGACCCGAGGCCTGCAAGGGCTAATACACGAACAGGTGGCGGCAATGGGACGGCTCACGACACATGTCTTGGATACGGCGCATGGCCGGCCGGCGGCCAGGCTGAAACTGGCGCTCTATCGCCTGGAGGACGGCCCAAGCCTCATCGCGCAGGCCGTGACCAATGCGGATGGCCGCTGCGACGGGCCGCTGCTGGAAGGCGAGGCCTTTACGGCCGGACGTTACGAGCTTGTCTTCCAGGTGCGCGACTACTTCGCCGGCGCTGCTGTCGAGCTACCCGACCCACCCTTTCTCGACGAGGTCGTGATACGCTTCGGGATCGCCGAGCCGCAGGAGCACTACCACGTGCCGCTGCTGCTCTCGCCCTTTGGCTATTCGACCTATCGCGGCAGCTAGGACGATCCCATGGCTGGCACACGCGACCATATCCGCTTCCTGCTCGGCGACGAGCCGCGCGAGCTGCGGAACATCGACCCGACCATGACGGTGCTGAACTATCTGCGTCAGGTCGAGGGCCGCTGCGGCACCAAGGAAGGCTGCGCCGAGGGCGACTGCGGCGCCTGCACCGTGGTGCTGGCCGAGCCGAACGGTGATGGACTGCGGTGTCAGGCGGTCAACTCCTGCATCCAGTTCCTGCCGACCCTGGACGGCCGGCAGCTGATCACGGTGGAGGACCTGAGGGCGCCGGACGGTACCCTGCATCCGGTGCAGCAGGCCCTGGTGGAAACCCACGCCTCCCAGTGCGGCTTTTGCACGCCCGGCTTCGTCATGTCGCTCTACGCGTTCTACCGCAGCGGCGAGACGCCGGAGCGGCAACGGATCAACGATGTGCTGGCCGGCAACCTCTGCCGCTGCACAGGTTATGGGCCGATTATTGCCGCCGCCGAGCGCATGGGCGCGGCACCCGACCGTTTCGCCGAAAACGAAGCCACGGATGTCGAGCGCCTGCGTGGCGACGGCAAAAGCGTGGCCTTTGAACACGAGGGCCGGCGCTACTTCGCGCCGACCACCAGCGACGAGCTTGCGGCGCTCCTGGTCGAGCACCCCGAGGCGGTCCTGCTGGCCGGCTCGACCGATGTGGGCCTCTGGGTCACCAAGCAGCATCGCGTGCTGGAGACCGTGATCTTCCTCGGCGACATCCCCGAACTGAAGCGCATCGAGACGCGCAATGGGCGCATCGAGATCGGTGCCATGGCGAGCTACACGGATACGATGGACCTGCTGGCCGGTCACTTCCCGGATCTGGGAGAGCTGTTCCGGCGCCTCGGCTCGGTGCAGATCCGCAATGCCGGTACCATCGGCGGCAACATCGCTAACGGCTCGCCGATCGGCGATTCGCCGCCGCCACTGATCGTCCTCGAGGCCGAGATCGTGCTGCGCCGGGGCGATGAGCGGCGCGTGCTGCCTCTGGAGGATTTCTTCATCGCCTACGGCAAGCAGGATCGGCGGCCCGGCGAGTTTCTGGAGACGGTGCTGGTGCCGCTGCCCAAGGCCGGCGACCGCTTCCGCTGCTACAAGATCTCGAAGCGCTTCGACCAGGACATCTCGGCTGTCTGCGGCGCTTTCCGCGTGCGGCTGGCCGCGGGACGTGTGGACGACATCCGGATCGCCTACGGCGGCATGGCGGCCACGCCTAAGCGGGCGGCGGCGGCTGAGCAAGCGCTGATTGGCCAGGCCTGGGATGAGACGGCCCTTCAGGCGGGTGTAGCCGCCCTGCAACGTGACTTCACGCCGCTCACCGACATGCGGGCGAGTCAGGGCTACCGCATGGCGGCGGCACAGAACCTGCTGACCAAGTTCTATCTGGAAACCAGCGACCCGGCGGTAGCGACACGCCTGGTCGGCGATCCGGAGCTGGCCCATGTCTGAAGCCGTGGCCCTGGAGAAGAGCGAGCTGGTCAAGGGCGGCGTGCGCCAGGCCCTGGAGCACGACAGCGGCATCAAACACGTCAGCAGTGAGGCGCGCTACATCGATGACCTGCCGGAGCCGCCGCGGATGCTTCAGGTTTACGTGGCTATGAGCAGCCGCGCCCATGCGCGGATTACCGGACTCGACCTCTCGGCCGTACGCGATGCGCCGGGCGTGGCCTGCGTGCTGACCGCAGCGGATATTCCCGGCGTGAATGATGTGAGCCCGGTGCCGGTTGGTGTCGATCGTGTCTTTGCCGAGGAAGTGGTGGAGTACATCGGCCAGTCGATCTTCGCCGTGGCCGCAGAGACGATCGAGCAGGCGCGCCGCGCGGCCGAGTTGGCGAATGTCATCTACGAGGACCTGGAGCCGGTGCTGACCATCGACCGGGCGCTCGAACGGGAGTCCTTCATTCTGCCGCCGCACGAGATGCGCATCGGCGAGTCGGCAGCGGCGCTTGCCAAGGCACCGGAACGGCTGAAAGGGCGCATCCGCATCGGCGGACAGGATCACTTCTACTTGGAAGGCCAGGTGGCGCTCGCCCTACCGCAGGAAGACGGCGACGTTCACCTTTATAGCTCGACCCAGCACCCGACCGAAGTGCAGCATAACGTGGCCCGCGTTCTGGGCCGGCCGCAAAACGCCGTGACGGTAGAGCTGCGGCGCATGGGCGGAGGCTTCGGCGGCAAGGAATCGCAACCTGCGCTGTTCGCTGCCATCGCGGCCTTGGTCGTGCAGCAAACTGGGCGGCCCGCCAAGGTTCGGCTCGACCGCGACGACGACATGATCATGACCGGCAAGCGGCACGACTTCCGCATCGACTACGACGTGGGTTTCGACAATGCCGGCCGCATCCAGGCCATCGAGTTTTACCAGGCGGCGAACTGCGGCATGTCGGCGGACCTCTCGGGCGCCATTGCCGATCGGGCTATGTTCCATGCCGACAACTGCTACTACCTGGAAAACGCCACCATCGACTCACAGCGCTGCAAGACCCACACGGTGTCGAACACGGCGTTCCGCGGCTTCGGCGGACCGCAGGGCATGGTCGGAATGGAGCATGTGATCGACGCCATCGCGCTGCATCTGGGGATCGATCCCCTGGAGGTGCGCAAGGCCAACTTCTACGGCCAAGGTGAGCGCAACGTTACCCCCTACCACATGACGATCGAGGACAACGTCATTCAGGAGATCGTCGCCGAGCTGGAAGAGAGTTCCGACTACCAGGCGCGGCGGGCGGCGGTGCGTGACTTTAACCGCGACAACCCCTACCTCAAGAAGGGCATCGCGCTGACGCCGGTCAAGTTCGGCATCTCCTTCACCACCACGCACCTCAACCAGGCCGGCGCGCTGCTGCACGTCTACACTGACGGCAGCCTGCATTTGAACCACGGCGGCACGGAGATGGGGCAAGGGCTCTTCGTCAAGGTGGCGCAGGTGGTGGCCGAGGAGCTGCAGGTCGACGTCGATCAGGTCAAGATCACCGCGGACCACCACCGGCAAGGTGCCGAACACCTCGGCCACGGCCGCGTCCTCCGGCAGCGACATGAACGGCAAGGCGGCGCAGGCCGCGGCGCAGACCATCAAGGGCCGGCTGATCGATTTCGCCGCCGAGCACTACAAGGTAGAGAAGGAGGACGTTGTATTCCTCCCGAACCGGGTGCGTATCGGCAACCAGGAGGTGCCCTTCAAGCAGCTGGTCAAGGAGGCCTACCTGGGGCGGGTGCAGCTTTCGGCGACCGGCTTTTACAAGACGCCGAAGATCTACTACGACCGCGACAAGGCGCAGGGCAGGCCGTTCTTCTACTTCGCCTATGGCGCGGCGGTCAGCGAGGTGATGATCGATACCTTGACCGGCGAGAACAAGGTGCTGCGCGTCGACATCCTGCACGATGTGGGCAAATCGCTGAACCCGGCGATCGACCTCGGCCAGATCGAGGGCGGCTTTATCCAGGGCATGGGCTGGCTCACCACCGAGGAGCTCTGGTGGGACGAGACGGGCGCGCTCAGGACCCACGCGCCCTCAACCTACAAGATTCCGACTTGCGGCGACCGGCCGGCCGATTTCCGCGTCAACATCTGGCAGAAGGGTCGAAATCGCGAGGAGACGATCTTCCGCTCCAAGGCAGTCGGTGAGCCGCCCCTGATGCTGGCCATCTCGGTCTTCAGCGCCTTGTGGGATGCGGTGGCCAGCGTCGGCGACCACGGCCTGACGCCCAATCTCGACGCGCCGGCCACGCCCGAGCGCATCCTGATGGCGATCGAGGATATCCGCGCGCGCCGCGCTGCGGCGCCGGAGCAGGCGGCAGTGTCATGAGTATCACTGAAGAAAGTGGAACAGTCGTATGCACGACATGAAAACCACCATGATGCGGAAGGCGATCACGCTTTCGGCCGAGAAGATGCGGGCCGGCTGCGGTGGGCCCTTCGGTGCGGTGATCGTCAAGGACGGCAAGGTGCTGGCCGAGGGCCATAACAAGGTCACCACGGCCAACGACCCGACGGCGCATGCCGAGGTCACGGCAATCCGCGAGGCTTGCCGCAAGCTGGATAGCTTCAGTCTTGAGGGTTGCGAAATCTATAGCAGCTGCGAGCCCTGTCCCATGTGCCTGGCGGCGATCTACTGGGCGCGGCTCGACGCGCTCTACTTCGCAAACACGCGGGCCGACGCGGCGGCGATTGGCTTCGACGACGAGGCGCTCTACCAGGAGGTGCCGAAGCCCTGGGACCAGCGCACGATACCCACGGAGCATGTGGAACTGCCGGAAGCCCGGCAGATCTTTCAGGAGTGGCAGGAAAAGCCCGACAAGGTCATGTACTGAAAACGAAGCGAAAAGCGTCAGTCAGGAAGAGACGCTGCGCAATGCAAGGGGTAGGTTTGGGAGACCGAAAGGGTGACCGATGGCGGATGCGGAGCAACTAGGCCCACCGCAGCTTGAGCTGCGGGGCATTACCAAGGCCTTCCCCGGCTGCCTGGCCAACGACCAGGTCGATCTGCGGATCATGCCGGGCGAGATCCACGCGCTGCTGGGCGAGAACGGCGCCGGCAAGAGCACCTTGGTGAAGATCATCTATGGCGTACTCAGGGCTGATGCCGGCAATGTGCAGTGGGAGGGCCAGGCTGTCGAAGTGGCGAGCCCCAATCAGGCGCGTAAGCTCGGCATCGGCATGGTGTTCCAGCACTTCTCCCTCTTCGAGGCGTTGACCGTGACTGAGAACATCGCGCTCGGTATCGGCGGCGACTACAACCTGAAGGAACTCGCCGAGCGGGTGCGCCAGGTCTCAGAGAGTTACGGCTTGCCGCTCGAACCGCACCGCTTGGTGCACAGCCTTTCGGTCGGCGAGCAGCAGCGTATTGAGATCGTCCGCTGCTTGCTGCAGAACCCACGCTTGCTGATCATGGATGAGCCCACCTCGGTGTTGACTCCGCAGGAGGTCGAAAAGCTCTTCGAGACCCTGCGCCGCCTCTCGGACGAGGGCTGCGCCATCCTCTACATCAGCCACAAGCTGGAAGAGATCCGCGTGCTTTGCCACAACGCCACCATCATGCGTGGCGGCCGCGTGGTGGCGGACTGTGACCCGCGCCAGGAAACGGCGCGCAACATGGCGCAAATGATGATCGGCGAGGACTTCGCCACGCCGGAGTACGCTGCCAACCGGTCCAAGAGCGAGCCGCTGCTATCGGTCCACAATCTGACTCTGCCGACCGACGACCAGTTCGGCGTCACTTTGTCGGAGATCGACTTCGAGGCGCGCGGCGGCGAGATCGTTGGCGTTGCAGGGGTCGCAGGCAACGGCCAGACTGAGCTGATGTCCGCGCTCACCGGCGAGGCCTTGAGCGATGGAGCCGAGGCGATCCACATCGCGGGCGAAGCGGTCGGCCGCAAGGGGCCCCGTGCCCGACGCGCCCTGGGCGCGGCCTTCGTGCCCGAGGGTCGGCTCGGCCATGGCGCTGTGCCGGATATGAGCCTGCTCGACAATGCCTACCTCAGCGGCTACGAGCGCATGTCCCTGACCCGCGGCGGCTTCATCGATACCGGCGGTCGCGACGACTATGCCCGCCGCATCATCGAAGACTTCGATGTGCGGACCAGCGGCGCCCATGCCGATGCCGGCAGCCTGTCGGGCGGCAACCTGCAGAAGTTCATCGTCGGTCGCGAAATCCTACAAGGCCCGAGGCTGATCGTGATTTCGCAGCCGACCTGGGGTGTCGATGCCGGCGCCGCGGCAGCGATCCATCAGGCGCTGATCCAACTAGCCAACGGCGGCGCGGCGGTGGTGGTGATCTCGCAGGATCTCGACGAGGTGCTGTCGCTCAGCGACCGCTTCCACGTGATCAACGAGGGACGGCTGTCCGACAGCTTGGATCCACGCAGCGCCTCGCTGGAGGAGATCGGCCTGCTGATGGGCGGCTTCCACGGCGGCCCGCAAGCCGGGGAGGTGGCAAGCCATGCTGCTTAGACTCGAATCGCGCGGCGAGGCGTCGCACAGCCTCTCCTACGCCACACCCTTTTTAGCGGTCGGCCTGACCCTGATCGGCGGCTGCATCCTTTTCGGCCTGATGGGGCACAATCCCTTCCTCGCCATCTACACCTTCTTCGTTGTGCCGATCAGCAGCGCCTACGGCCTGGCCGAGTTGATGGTCAAGGCGACGCCCATTGTGCTCTGCGCCATCGGCTTGGCCCTGGGCTTCCGCGCCAATGTCTGGAACATCGGCGCCGAGGGACAGCTCACCCTGGGCGCGATTGCCGGCGGCGGCGTGGCTCTGCTGTTCTACGAGAGCGAAAGCGCACTGGTCCTGCCGCTCATGATTGTCGCAGGCATCCTAGGCGGCATGGCTTGGTCGGCCATTCCGGCTTGGCTCAAGACGCGTTTCAACGCCAACGAGATCCTCACCAGCCTGATGCTCACCTATGTCGCGCTGCTGCTGCTGAGCACCCTGGTGCACGGCCCCTGGCGCGACCCGGAAGGCTACAACTTCCCGGAGTCACGGCTGTTCAGCGATTCGGCGGTGCTGCCGGTGATCTGGGAGGGCACGCGCCTGCACGTCGGCGCCGCATTGACCCTGGCGCTGGTCGCGGCCGCCTGGGTAATCATCAGCCGGACCTTGATGGGTTTTCAGATCAAGGTGGTCGGCTCCGCGCCCATGGCCGCCGCCTATGCCGGCTTCAGCCGGAAGCGGATGATCTGGCTGACCCTGCTGATCTCCGGCGGTCTCGCCGGCATGGCCGGGCTGTTCGAGGTCGCCGGCCCGATCGGCCAGCTCGTGCCGCAAATCTCGCCGGGCTACGGCTTCACGGCGATCATCGTCGCCTTCCTCGGGCGCCTGCATCCGGTGGGTATCCTCCTGGCTGGCCTCTTGGTCGCCCTGTCCTACCTGGGCGGCGAGAGCGTGCAAATCGAGATGGGGTTGCCGCAGGCGGTGACCGGCGTGTTCCAGGGCATGCTGCTGTTCTTCCTGCTGGCGACCGATGTGCTGATTAAGTACCGCATCCGCTTCACCCAGCCGGCGAGAAGCGGCGAGCTGAGGAGTAGCGAGACATGAGCGGCGATTTTGCCTGGCTGGTGCCGACCATCCTGACCGTCGTCAGTGCCTCCACGCCACTGCTGCTGGCCGCCATGGGCGAGCTGGTGGTGGAAAAGTCCGGTGTCCTCAATCTCGGGGTCGAGGGCATGATGCTGGTCGGCGCCATCGCCGCCTTCGCAACCGGCGTCTCCACCGGAAGCTGGCCCCTGGCGATCCTGGCCGGTGCCCTGGGCGGCATGGTCATGGCCTTTCTCTTCGGCGTCCTGACCCTCTCGTTGCTAGCCAATCAGGTGGCGACGGGCTTGGCGTTGACCATCTTCGGCGTCGGCCTGAGCGCGCTGATCGGCGCTGGTTTTGTCGGCGTGCCTTTCCCGGGTCTACCCAAGCTGGCGATCCCCGGCATCTCCGACATGCCCGTCCTGGGGCCGCTGCTCTTCGCCCACGACATCCTGGTCTACTTCTCGCTAGCCTCGGTGGCCGGCGTGAGCTGGTTCCTCTTCCGCACCAAGGCCGGGTTGGTGCTGCGGGCGGTCGGCGAGAATCAGGAGGCCGGCCATTCAATCGGCTATCACGTGATCGGCATCCGCTATCTGGCGGTGCTCTTCGGCGGTGCCATGGGCGGCCTCGGCGGCGCCTACCTCTCGCTGGCGCACACCCCAATGTGGATCGAGAATATGACGGCCGGGCGCGGCTGGATCGCGCTGGCGTTGGTGGTCTTTGCTGCCTGGAAGCCTGGCAGGGCGCTGCTCGGGGCTTACATGTTCGGCGGCATCACGATCTTGCAGTTGCATGCACAGGGCATTGGCCTCGAGGTACCATCGCAGCTCTTGTCAATGCTGCCCTATCTGGCGACCATTCTGGTCCTGGTGCTGATTTCCAAGGATAGCGCGCGGGTGCGCCTCAATGCCCCGGCCTGTCTCGGAAAGGTGTTCCATCCGGCGGCCTGAGCGAGGCCGCCACCGTTTTGCGGGTTTGTAAGCAGGGAGCGAAACAATGAGAGTTCGGAAATTTCTCGCGAGCGTCGCCGTCGTCCTGGCCGCTGCGATGCTGGCCGGCGATGCCGGTGCACAAGACAAGGTGAAAGTCGGTTTCGTCTATGTTGGCCCGGTGGGCGATCACGGCTGGACTTACCGGCACGACATCGGCCGGCAGGCGGTCGAAGAGGCGCTCGGCGACCAGGTCGAGACCACCTTCGTGGAGAGCGTCAAGGAAGGGCCGGACGCCGAGCGGGTGATCCGCCAGATGGCGGCGAGTGGCCATGACCTGATCTTCACCACTTCCTTCGGGTTCATGAACCCGACGGTCAAGGTGGCCAAGAAGTTCCCCAAAGTGAAGTTCGAGCACGCCACCGGCTACAAGCAGGCCGCGAACGTGAGCACCTACATGGCGCGATTCTACGAGGGCCGCTACATCGCGGGCGTGATCGCCGGCAAGATAACCAAGTCGAATACCATCGGCTACATCGGCTCCTTCCCGATCCCCGAAGTGGTGCGCGGCATTAACTCCTTCGTGCAGGGTATGCACTCGGTGAACCCGGACGGCGAGGTCAAGGTCGTCTGGGTCAACAGCTGGTACGACCCCGGCAAGGAAGGCGACGCGGCCAAGGCCCTGATCGACCAGGGCGCCGACATCATCCTGCAGCACACCGATTCGCCAGCGCCGTTGCAGGTGGCAGAGGCGCGCGGGGTGTTCGCCGTCGGCCAAGCCTCCGACATGGCCGCCTTCGCGCCCAAAGCGCAGCTTACCACCATCGTCGATAACTGGGACGGCTATTACGTGGCCCGCGCCAAGGCGGCACTCGACGGTTCCTGGGAGTCCGGCGATACCTGGGGCGGGCTCGACACCGGCATGGTGGAGATGGCGCCCTACAACGAAGAGATCATCCCGGCCGACGTGGTCGAGCTGGCCCGGCAGACCGAAGAGGCGATCAGGTCCGGCGAGTTGCATCCCTTCAAGGGGCCGATCATGGATCAGGACGGCAACGAGCGGGTCGCTGCCGGCGCGGTGGCGAGCGACGAAGAGCTGCTCAAGATGGACTGGTACGTCAAGGGCGTGCTGGACAAGCTGCCGAATTAGACCTCGCGCCGAGCGGGGCGACTAACGGAGACACGGCCGGGCGGGCGAAAGCCTTGCCCGGCCGAGGCTCATTGCGATAGGGAGACGGCCCAGGGATGACAGGATAGGCGGTGACTGAATAGGAGAGCGACCGGATGAGCAACATCGTCCGCTTCATCGAAACCATGCCCAAGGCGGAGCTTCACCTGCACATCGAGGGCAGCCTGGAGCCGGAGCAGATGTTCGCGCTGGCCCGGCGCAACAAGGTCGACCTCCCTTACGAGACCGTCGAGGCAGTCAAGCAGGCCTATGACTTCTCCAACCTGCAGGACTTCCTCGATATCTATTACCAGGGCATGTCGGTGCTGCAGACCCGGACCGACTTCCACGACCTGACTTGGGCCTATCTAAGCCGGGTGCACGAGGAAAACGTCACCCACACAGAGATCTTCTTCGATCCCCAGGGCCACACCGAGCGCGGCGTGGCCTTCGAGACTGTGCTCGACGGCATCGAAGACGCGCTGGCCCGAGCGCGCGACGAACTCGGTCTTACCTCGCGTCTGATCATGTGCTTCCTGCGCCACCTCTCGGAGGAGTCCGCCCTGGCGACCTTGGAAGAGGCCTTGCCGCACAGGGCGCGGATCCATGGCGTCGGGCTCGACTCTTCGGAGGTCGGTCATCCGCCGGAGAAGTTCGCCCGGGTCTTCGCCAAGGCCCGCGACGCCGATTTCCGACTGGTCGCGCACGCGGGAGAGGAGGGGCCGCCCGCGTATGTCAGCGGCGCTCTGGACGTGCTCGCTGTCGAGCGAATCGATCACGGCGTGCGCGCCATGGAGGAGCCGGCTTTGGTCGAGCGCTTGGCGGCGGCCAAGGTTCCGCTCACGGTTTGCCCGCTCTCCAACCTGAAGCTCTGCGTGGTTGACGACCTGGCCGACCATCCCTTGGACCGCATGCTGCGGGCCGGGCTGCGCGCCACGGTTAACTCCGACGACCCGGCCTATTTCGGCGGCTACATGACCGAGAATTTTTTGGCCGTGCAGAAGGCGCTGAACCTGGATTTCGAAGCGATCAAGACACTCGGCCGCAACGCCTTCCTGGCGTCCTTCCTCGATTACGGGGAAAAGGCGGACGCAGTTGCCCGCTTCGACGCTTTCGCAGAGAGTTATGCTGGCAGGGCCTAGAGACTGCTATTTGGCCGCGGCACGCGCCGCATTTGGCAAGGGAACGCCCTTTTCCCAATAGGGCTTGGGCCCGTAGGTCTCGATCAAGAAGTCGATGAAGGCGCGGACGCGCGGCGGCAGGTAGCGGCTGTGTGGGTAGAGCGCATAGACCGCGTGGCCGAGCGGGTGCCAGCCGGGCAGCACCACCTTGAGGCGCCCGGCCTTGAGGTCCGGGCCGACCTCCCAGAGCGACTTGAGCGCCAGCCCGATGCCCGCCAGGCACCATTCGCGCAGGACATCGCCGTTGTCGGAGTCCATGCTGCCGCTGACCGGCAGGGTCACCGGACCTTCATCGCCTTCCAGGCTCCACTGGAACTGCTGCGAGCCGGGGAAGCGCAGCAGCAGGCAGTTGTGCTCCAGCAGGTCCTGCGGGCTCTGCGGTGTCCCGTGTTCCTTCAAATAGTCTGGCGCTGCAACGATGACCCGGCGGTTGGGCGCTAGCTTGCGCGCAATGAAGCTGTAGTTTTTGAGATCGGCAATGCGGATTGCCAGATCGGCGCCTTCGTTGACGATATCGATCAGCCGGTCGGTCAGGTGCAGACGGATCTGCATCTCCGGAAAGCGCTCGATGAAGGCCGGCACGTGCGGCGCGATGTGCAGCCGGCCGAAGGCGACCGGTGCCGAGACGGTCAGTACGCCGCGGGGCGCCTCGCGTCGGGCGGCGATGTTGGTCTCGATCTGCTCGATCTCTCCCAGAATGCGGATGCAGTGCTCGTAGAAGAGCGCGCCTTCCTCGGTCAAGTTGACGCGCCGCGTGGTGCGGTTGAGCAGGCGCACGCCGAGGTGCCTTTCCAGCTTGGCGATGCGGTTGCTGACCACGGCCGCCGACATGCGCAGGTCGCGGCCCGCCGCCGAAAGGCTGCTGAGCTCGGCCGCCCGGGCGAAGACCGCCCAATCGGTGATATCGACCATCGTTTATCAAGGAATTTTTGAAAGTGTTTCGGATTTTATATATTCGATTAATAATCGTCAATCGGCCCCGGCCTCCGCTATACCTAGAGTCAACGTGAATGGACGCTTGAATCGCGCCGCCAGAGCGCGGCAGGCAAGGCTTCTGGGAGGAAACCGTGGACCCGTTGCTCGTCGACTGGATCAGCCTGATCCTGCGTTGGGCGCATGTCATGTTCGGCATCGCCTGGATTGGCACCTCCTTCTACTTCATCTGGCTCGACGGCTCCCTGCGCCGCCGGCCACACACTCAGGAGGGTGTGGCCGGCGAAAGCTGGATGGTGCACGGCGGCGGCTTCTATCAGGTCGAGAAGTACATGGTGGCGCCAGAGCGCCTACCGGAAGAGCTGCACTGGTTCAAATACGAGGCCTACTTCACCTGGATCAGCGGCTTCCTGCTGTTGGCAGTGATCTACTATTGGAGCGCCGAAGCCTTCCTGATCAACCCCACATCAGGCCTTTCGCCGGCCGTCGCTATCGCCATCAGCGTCGGCTCCCTGATCGGTGGCTGGCTGGTCTACGACCTGCTCTGCAGGACGCCGATCGGGCGTCAAACGGCGATCCTGGCGGCGGCGGTCTTTCTGCTGATCGTCGTTTCGGCCTGGATCTACGGGATTTTCTTCACCGGCCGGGCCGCCTTCCTGCATGTCGGCGCCTTTGTCGGCACGATCATGGCCGCCAACGTCTTCTTCGTCATCATCCCGAACCAGAAGAAGACCGTGGCGGCGCTCAAGGCCGGCGAGACGCCGGACGCGAGCCTCGGCCAGCAGGCCAAGCAGCGATCCTTCCACAATACCTATCTGACGCTGCCCGTCGTGCTGATGATGATCAGCAACCACTACCCCGTGCTCTACGGGCGCGAGCAGGGTGCGCTGATCATCGCCGGCATCGTGATCCTCGGCGGTCTGGTGCGGCACTACTTCACCTGCAAGGAATCCGGCGACAAGGATGCCAGCTATCCTTTCCTGATCCCAGGCGCGGCTGCGGTCCTGGTGGCTCTGGTGGTCTTCTCCAGCTATCGCCCGGATAGTGTTACGGAGGGCGAAGCAGTTGCTTTCGCCGATGTGCAGAGCGTGATCGTCGAGCGCTGTGCTTCTTGCCATTCGGCGCGGCCGACCGACGAGGATTTCGAGGAGGCGCCGGGCGAGGTAGTCTTCGATACGCCGGACGACATCAAGAAACACGCCCAGCGCATTCTCACCCAAACGGTGCTCACTGATACCATGCCGCTCGGCAACAAGACGGGCATGGAGCCGGACGAGCGCAAGCTTCTCGGCGCCTGGGTCGCCCAGGGCGCGCCCCTGGAATGACTGGGCTGCGAAGCGACGGTTGAGGCTGCTGCAAGGGAGCTATGCTTATCCGTCATTACAAGGCGAGAGTCGGCCATGCCATGTCTTTGTAAGCGCGCGGACCACAGAGCTGTCCGCTTCTATGCAAAAGGCATGATTCATGGGCAATCTCCTCGCCTGGGCGATTCTGATCGTCAGTTTCGTCGGGGCCAATTACAGCTATCTGACGTTGTAAGCCGGTTCGGCGGCCGGCGGCTGGGCCCCGCATGAACGCCGGCCCTGAGCGGGGATCGCTTTGGATCAAGAGCCCGCTGGCCATCATGGCCGAGGGGGCCGAGAACGGCCTGGTCGTCCAGGACGGACGGATCGTCGAGCTGGTGCCGAGCGGTGCAACGCCGCGCACGGAGGGTACAGGTGTTTTCGACGCCTCCGAGCATGTTGTCCTGCCCGGCCTGATCAACGCCCACCACCATTTCTATCAGACCCTGACCCGTGCCCATCCGGCGGCGCTGGATAAGGCCTTGTTTCCCTGGCTGGAGAGCCTCTATCCGATCTGGGCCGGCCTGACGCCCGACATGGTGGCTTTGTCGAGCCGGCTGGCCATCGCTGAGCTGCTGCTGTCGGGCTGCACCACGGCGAGCGACCACCACTATTTCGTTTTTTCGGGTCTCGACAATGCGATCGACATCCAGGTGGCGGAAGCGCGCCGCATGGGCATCCGTGCGGTCCTGACCCGGGGCTCCATGAGCTTGAGCCAGGAGGAGGGCGGGTTGCCGCCGCGCCATGTGGTGCAGCCGGAGGAGGTTATCCTGGCGGAGGGCGAGCGGCTGATCGGCGCCTATCACGACCCCGCCGAGGGGGCGATGCTGCAGATCGTGCTGGCGCCCTGTTCGCCTTTCTCGGTCAGCGGTGCGCTGATGCGCGAGACGGCGGCTCTGGCCCGCCGGCACGGCGTGCGGCTGCACACCCATCTGGCGGAAACGGCCGACGAGACTGCCTTCTGCGAGGCCCAGTTCGGCCTGCGCCCGCTCGACTACCTGGCGTCGGTTGATTGGCTCGTCGACGACGTCTGGCTGGCCCACGGCATTCACTTCACCAGGCCGGAGATCGCCCGACTTGGCGCCGCGGGGGTCGGCATCTGCCACTGCCCCTCCTCCAACATGATCCTCGCCTCCGGGATCTGTCCGGCACTGGAGCTTGAGGCGGCCGGCGCACCGATCGGTCTCGGCGTCGACGGCTCGGCCTCGAACGACGGCTCCAACATGATTCAGGAGGTGCGCCAGGCCTTCCTGCTGCAACGGCTGCATTCAGGGGCCGACAGGGTCGGTCATCTGGCGGCTCTACGCTGGGCCACCGAAGGCTCGGCACGCTGTCTCGGCCGCAATGACATCGGCCGCATCGCCGTCGGCAAGCAGGCCGACTTGGCGCTCTTTAAGCTCGACGAGCCGCGCTTCTCTGGCGCCGGCGATCCGCTGGCGGCCTTGGTCCTCTGCGGCGCTCAGCGTGCCGACCGGGTGATGGTCGCCGGCGAGTGGCGGGTCGTCGATGGCGCACTGCCCGAGTTGGACCTGGATGCCCTTATGGTGGAGCACCAAGCGGCTGCCCGCCGGCTTTGGGCGGAGTAGGGGCGCTAGGCCGTCTACCCATAAATGCGGTCCGGTGAAGCTATCCCAAAACATGTCCGGGGAGCCACGTGGCGAGCCACGTCTTGGCCTTGTTCTCGATTTGCCGCGATCGGTTGGCTGAAAAGCATGAGGACTTCGCAGGGTTGAGCGCCACCCGGAACTCGGGCAAGCTCTCCCCGGGCGTGTTGTGGGAGTGACCGCGACGAGTGACTTTGCACCACCAGAACGGTTTCAAAACATAATCAAAATGTGATGGGAGGATTACCGTGAAAATTTGGAATTGGCTCGGCAGCGCAATTGCCGCTGTCGCAGTAATGATGACTGGCGTTGCTGCCCAAGCGCAGAAGCCGGGTGGAACACTCGTGATGCTGGTACAACCGGAGCCACCCTCGCTGGCAAGCTACCAATCAACCTCCGGTCCGATTGGCCTCGTAGCCCCGAAAATCTATGACGGGCTTCTCGACTACGACCAGGACTTGAAGGGCGTTCCCTCGCTCGCGGAGAGCTGGGAAGTCAGCGAGGACGGCAAAACGGTCACCTTCAACCTTCGCAAGGGGGTCAAATGGCACGATGGCGAGCCCTTTACCTCCGCGGATGTGCAGTTCACCGTCATGGAGGTGCTGAAAAAGATACACCCGCGAGGTCCGAACTCGTTCAAGGAAGTCACCGAGATCGAGACGCCGGATGAGCACACCGCCATCTTCCGGCTGGCCAACCCCGCTCCTTACATGATGCGCTCGCTCGGCGCCTATGAGTCGCCGATCGTGCCCAAGCACCTGCTCGAAGGGCAAGACATCAAGAGCGCCGACTTGGCAAACAAACCGGTTGGGACGGGTCCGTTCAAGTTCGTCGAGTGGAAGAAGGGCCAATACATCCGCCTCGACAAGAACGAGGGTTATTGGAAGGAGGGCTTGCCCTATCTCGACCGCATTGTCGGGCGTTTCATCCCCGATGCCTCGACCCGCACGGCGGCCATGGAGAATGGCGAAGTGCACTACGGGGCTTATGGCGCGATCCCGAATGTCGACGTGATTCGGTTGCGCGAGCTCGACAGCATCGGTGTCACGACCGACGGCTATGCGATGATCAATCCGGTCTCGCTGATCGAGTTCAACACGACCGAACCGCCCTTCGATAAGCCCGAGATCCGTCAGGCGATCTCGCTGGCGCTCGACCGCAAGTTCCTGATCGACAATATCTGGTTCGGGTACGGCAAGCCCGCGACCAGCGCCTTGTCCAGCAACTACGCCGCGACGGGGCTCTATGCGGGCGGCATGCCGAACTATCCGGCGACGGCCGATCCCGCATCGGCAAAGAAGGTCCTCGACGAGGCGGGCATCACGCCGGATGCGGACGGTGTCCGGGCGAAAGCCGTGCTCGATCTGATCCCCTATGGCGAGGATTGGCGCCGGGTCGGCGAATACATGAAGCAGGCGCTCGGCGACATCGGCATCGAGCTGGAACTGCGCTACGAGGATGTTCCGACCTGGCTGAAGCGGATCTACTCGGATTACGACTTCCGCATGAACGTCAACTACTTCTACCAGCTTCCCGATCCGGTGCTGGGCGTTCATCGTCACTACGGCACGGATCAGATCCGCCAGGGCACGCACTTCGTCAACTCGTCGCGCTACAGCAACCCGGAGCTCGACAAGTTGCTGGCGGACGGTGCCAAAGAGGCGGACGCCGACAAGCGAAGCGCGATGTATGAGGAGATCCAGCAGATCCTGGCGCGCGACATGCCCGTCGTGAACCTGCACGAGATGAATTTCCTGACCGTCTTCGCCTCGAAACTCAAGGATCACGACGTATCGGGTTTCGGTGCCTATGGGTCGTTCGACCGCGCTTGGTTTGATGAGTAACTTAGTGTTTCGGGGTGCCGGCCTTTACGGCCGGCACCCAAGTTAGCCGCGTCCCATGAGCCATAGTGCAAAGCGCCTGCGGTACGTTCTCAGGCGTCTGTTGCAGGCTGTTCCGATCGTGCTCGCGATCATCGTCGTTAACTTCTTCTTGCTGCATATGGCGGAAGGGGACGCGGTCGATGTGCTGGCCGGAGAGGCGGGCTCCGCGACCCCGGAATACATGGCCGAGCTTCGCAAGAAATTCGGCTTGGACCAGCCTTTGCCGGTGCAGCTCGCGGTCTATCTGAAGAATGTCCTGACCTTCGATCTCGGATACTCGTTCCGGCACGAGATGCCGGTGCTCGACCTGATTCTCGACCGCTTCGTCCCGACCCTGCTCCTGATGACCAGCACGATCGTCCTGGCCGTCGGTGTCGGCATCGTGCTCGGCCTCTTAGCGGCAACTGGTCTGAACAGCTGGCGCGACACGCTGATCTCGGTCTTCGCGCTGGTGACCTATGCAACGCCTCTGTTCTGGGTGGGGCTCATGTTCATTGTCGTTTTCGCCTTGAACCTCGGCTGGTTCCCGACCAGCGGCATGGAAAACATCGCGGCCTTTCACGAAGGATGGGACAGGGTCTTGGACATCGCGCACCATCTGGTGCTGCCGACAATCACACTGTCGCTGTTCTATCTGGCGCTCTACACGCGCCTCATGCGCGCCTCGATGCTCGAGCAGGCGGGGATGGACTATGTAACCACCGCGCGCGCCAAAGGGCTGACCGAGCGGCGAATCATGTTCGTGCATGTCCTGAGGAACGCTCTTCTTCCCGTGGTCACCATGGCCGGCGTGCAGGTCGGTGCCTTGATCGGCGGCTCCGTCATCGTGGAGTCCGTCTTCGCATGGCCGGGTCTTGGCATGTTGGCCTTCGAGGCCCTTTTCTCCCGTGACCTGAACCTGCTTTTGGGCATTTTCCTCCTCTCGGCTCTGCTCGTTGTCGGCGTCAACCTGATCATCGACATCATCTATTCGTGGCTGGATCCCCGTATCGAGGTGGAGTCATGAGCAACTTCTGGCGTCTCTTCCGCCGCTCCCGCTCCGCTGTCGCCGGGATCGTCATCTTGGCGCTGGTGATTCTCCTGGCCGCAACCGCGCATCTGCTCTATCCGAGCGACCCCTTCAGCATTGCGGGCGCATCGATGCAGCCGCCAGGCGCGGGCGGATTTCTCCTCGGCAGCGACAGCCTCGGCCGCGACGTTGCGGCTGGGATCGCGCATGGGGCAAAGACGTCGCTGCTCATCGGCCTGCTCGCGACTATCGTCGCGGTTGGCGTCGGAACGGTCTTCGGCGGCTTGGCGGGATACTACGGCGGCAAGATAGACGACCTCTTGATGCGCACGACCGAAATGTTTCAGACGATTCCGTCGTTCGTCTTCGCGATCCTGCTGGTGGCGATCATGAAACCGTCGATCAAGAGCATCGTGATCGCGATCGCCGTGGTTTCCTGGCCCGCTGTCGCACGGCTCGTGCGCGGCGAATTCCTGTCGCTGAGGAACCGCGAGTTCGTGCAGGCCTGTCATACGCTCGGGATGAGCGATCTGCAGATCATGCTGCGGGAAATCCTGCCGAACTGCCTGTCGCCGATCATCGTCATCGGCTCGCTGATGGTCGCCACGGCCATCCTGATCGAAAGCGGTCTTGCGTTTTTGGGCCTCGGCGACCCGAACATCATGAGCTGGGGCTTTCAGATCGGCGCCGGCCGCACGCTGCTGCGGTCTGCCTGGTGGGTTTGCACCTTCCCCGGGATCGCGATTCTGCTGACGGTCCTTGCCATCAATCTGGTCGGCGAAGGCCTCAACGACGCGCTCAACCCGCGCCTCAGGGAACGCCAATGAGTGCCCCCCTGTTGCAGATCTCCAATCTGCATGTCTGCCTCCCCGAGGGATCGGAGCGGGCGCACGCCGTCGAAGCGGTCGACCTCGATCTCACGGCCAACGAGATCCTCTGTATTGTCGGCGAGAGCGGTTCGGGCAAGTCCCTGACCGCGCGCGCGGTGATGGGCCTGCTGCCGAAACCCCGCGTGCGGGTCGTCGAAGGCGGCATTCGCTTCGGCGACGAGGAGCTTACCGATGCCTCGGATGAGCGATTCCGCGAGATCCGGGGCAGCGAGATCTCGATGATCTTTCAAGAGCCGATGACCGCCCTGAACCCGGTCATGTCCATCGGCGATCAGATCGACGAGGTTTTTCGGTTCCATGAAGCCATGGGTCGTCGCGAGCGGCGTGACCGCGCCCTCGCCCTTCTCGACGACGTCCATTTACCGGACCCGGACCACATCATGCGGGCCTATCCCCACGAACTGTCCGGTGGGCAGCGGCAACGGGCGATGATTGCGATGGCGCTCGCGCTCGATCCGAAGATTCTGATCGCCGACGAGCCCACGACGGCGCTCGACGTCACCACGCAGGCGCAGATCCTGAAGCTGATCAAGGAGATGCAGGCCGAGCATGGCACCGGGGTGTTGTTCATCACCCACGACTTCGGCGTCGTGGCCGACATCGCCGACCGGGTCGCGGTGATGCAGCAGGGCCGTGTCGTCGAGATGGGCAGCGCCGAAGAGGTGCTGAACGCGCCCAAGCATTCCTACACCCAGGCGCTGATCGCCGCGGTTCCCAGCCTGAAACCGCGGCCTCCGCGCGATCAGTCCGCCGAAGCGGTGCTCCAGGTCGAAGGGCTCACCAAGGTCTTTCGAAGCGGCGGCGGCATCCTGGGCCTTGGCGGATCCGAGCGCACGGTCCGGGCCGCGACGAACGTGACCCTTGAGCTCAGGCGCGGCGAGACGCTCGGTATCGTGGGGGAAAGCGGATCGGGAAAATCCACCGTCGCCCGCTGCATTGTCCGCTTGGTGGACGCGGACGATGGAAAGATCCTCCTGAAGGGCACGGACCTGAGGCCGCTGGGCCGGGCCGAAATGCGTCCCTACCGGTCGAGCATCCAGATGATGTTCCAAGACCCCTTCGCATCGCTCAATCCCCGCACGCGGGTCGGCAGAACGATCGCGCAGGGCCTCTTGTTGCAGGCAGTGCCGAAGGACCAAGCGGAAGCGCGGGCACGCGAGTTGCTGTCTGTGGTCGGCCTGGACGAGCGCGCGTTCGATCGCTTTCCGCACGAGTTTTCGGGCGGCCAGCGGCAGCGGATTGGCATCGCCCGCGCTCTGGCTCTCGACCCGGACGTGCTGGTGGCCGACGAACCGGTCTCCGCACTGGACGTCTCGATCCAGGCGCAGATCTTGCGGCTTCTCGATCAAATCCGCGAGCGCATGACGCTGTCGATCATTTTCATCACACATGATCTGCGCGTGGCCGCCCAAGTGTGCGACCGGCTGGCCGTGATGCGCTATGGCGAGATCGTCGAGACCGGCCCGACCGCCGAGATCTTCCGCGACCCGCAGGCGTCCTACACCAAGGACCTCCTCGCCGCCGTGCCCGGGCAAGCCTGGCAAGGCGCATAGCGCAGACCAATCACGGCACTTAAAGCGCCGTTCGCTTGTGCTTAGTCCCGGAACTCCTCTGGCGAGCGTTCGACGAAAAAGCCGCGATCGCCGAGCTCTGAGTTGAAGGCGAAGGTCGAGAGGTCGTCCATCCACATGGGATAGAGCACGCCATCCAGGTGATCGCATTCGTGCTGGAGCAGCATGGCGTGGAACCCGGAGGCTTCGAAGTCCAGCGACGAGCCGTCGAGCTGCTGCGCCTGAAGGCGAATGCGGGTGAAGCGCGGCACTTGGCCGTGCAGGCCGGGCAGAGAGAGGCAGCGTTCCCAGATCGGCTTCTTCTCTTCGGTCAGCGGCGTCACGACCGGATTGACCAAAATGCGCCAGGGGATCGGCTCCATCGAGGAGCCTGCGGGGATCTGGTGCGGCGCCACGCGATAGACCACCAGGCGCAATGGCACATGGACCTGCGGTGCGGCCAGGCCGTTGGCGCCGATATCCTCGAGGGTCTCGCGCATGTCTTCGGCGAGGCGGGCAACCTCCGGCGCGGTGGGATCCGCAACCGGCTCGGAGACCTGCTTGAGCACCGGGTTCCCCATCAAGGCGATCTTCAGAATGGCCATCAGTCTCTTCTCACGGCTGCCGTTCCACGCTAGTCCAGCTCGCCAAAATCGCATGGCTGGCCGAGCGGGTCACCGGTTTGGTTGGCGCTAGTCCCTGTGGTAATTCGTTGCAGCGAGCTGATCGCGCAGACAACACGGACCGCTTTGACGTATCATCCGGTCCCCGATCACTGAATGGGCGATCACCAGCTGGCCGCGATCATGCCCGAATTGCCCGACATCACGGTCTACATCGAAGCGCTCGAGCGGCGCATTCTGGGCGAGCGCCTGGAGGGGTTGCGGCTGACTAATCCCTTTCTGTTACGCACGGTTGAGCTTCCAATCGCCGAAGCCAACGACAAGGCTGTGCAGGCGCTACGCCGGATCGGCAAGCGGATCGCCATCGGCCTAGAGGAGGAGCTCTGGCTGGTCATCCATCTGATGATCGCCGGTCGCCTGCACTGGAAGGAGAAGGGCGCCAATCCGCCGGGCAAGCGCGGCCTGGCGGCCTTCGACTTCTCCAGCGGCACAATGATCCTGACCGAGGCCGGCACCAAGCGGCGCGCCTCGTTGCACTTTGTGCGCGGCGAGGAGGGCCTGGCGGCGCTCGACCCTGGTGGTCTCGAAGTGTTCGACATCGATCAGGAGGCGTTCAGCACGGCCCTTACGGCACGCAACCACACCCTCAAGCGGGCGCTGACCGACCCGCATCTCTTCAGTGGCATTGGCAACGCCTATTCGGACGAGATCCTACACCGGGCGCGCCTCTCGCCCGTCGCCATGACGCAGAAGCTCGACGCACCCGAGACCGCGCGCCTTTTCGAGGCCACGCGGGACACGCTCACCCATTGGGTCGAGCTGCTGCGCGCCGACACCGGCGAGGGCTTCCCGGAGAAGGTGACCGCCTTTCGCGACGAAATGGCGGTGCACGGACGCTACGGCAAACCCTGTCCGGACTGCGGCACCACGGTCCAGCGCATCCGCTACGCCAGCAATGAGACCAACTACTGCCCGCGTTGCCAGACCGAAGGCCAACTGCTGGCCGACCGTGCGCTCTCGCGTCTGCTGAAGAAGGACTGGCCGCGCAGCATCGACGAGCTGGAACGGCTCGCCAAGCCGGCGGCCCGGTGATGGATGCAGCGCGCTGAGCATGTGGGACCCTGAAAGCCTGATCATCGTCACTGCGACCTTTCTGCTGGCCGGCCTGGTCAAGGGCGTCATCGGCCTTGGCCTGCCGACGGTGTCGGTCGCCGTGTTGGCGGCGACGCTCGGGCTGACCGAGGCCATGGTGCTGATGCTGATCCCCTCCTTCGTGACCAACGTCTGGCAAGGCCTGGTAGGTGGCGCTTTCGGTGCGATCCTGAAGCGGATCTGGCTGTTGTTGGCGACCGCCTGCATCGCCACTTGGTTCGCCGCCGGCCTGCTGGCCCGAAGCGACGCAGCCTTGCTGACGGCCTTGCTTGGGCTACTGCTTTGCGTCTATGCGACGATCAGTCTGCTGACGCCGCAGATCCCACCGCCGGGCCGACGGGAGCCGTGGCTGTCGCCGCTCGTTGGGGCCGCCAGCGGTGTGACCACCGGGCTGACAGGCACCTTCGTAGTGCCCGGCGTGCTCTACCTGCAGGCGCTCGGCCTGCCGCGCGACATGCTGGTGCAGGCAATGGGTATTGCCTTTACGGTGGCCACCCTGGCCCTGGCTGCCTCGCTCGGCGGACACGGTCTGCTTCCGCCGAACCTGGGTGCGCTTTCGGTCGTGGCGGTTGCACCGGCACTGATCGGCATGTGGATCGGCCAGCGGGTCCGCCGCCGCCTGCCCGAACGCCAGTTCCGCCAGGTCTTTTTCGGCGGTCTGCTGCTCCTCGGGCTCTACCTGGCCGGGCGTCTGTTCTTGGGTTGAAGGGAGCGCGGCTCCGATTCAACTATGGCCAGACGTTGGCTTCCGCTGCGAAGTTCGAACGCGCTGCCGTTACGACACAGAAGCGGTGGCCGCTCGGCGCCTTCATGACGACCCAATCGCGGATTTCCGTCAGCCTGCGCGCGCCCAGCTTTTCCAGCCGCTGCACCTCGGCCGCGATATCGTCGGTCTCGATGTCGATGTGAACCCGGCTGGGGTGGTCGACCTTTTGCACCTCGATGTCGAGGTCGTTGGGCCCGGTCTCCAGCAGGATATAGTTTTCATCTGCCGGATCGCTCGAAGTTCGACGCGGCAGGCCCAGCGCCTGGCTCCAGAACTCGGCCGAGGCGTCCAGGTTGTCGCCCTGGCAGTCGATGATGAGGCCGCCCAACTGACTGCGATGCATGAGTCCCTCCCTAGTCCAGGCAGAAGCCTTTCGATCGGATAAAGGCGCCGAAGTCGGCGCGCTGCACGGCAGCATACTGACGCGCCTTGTCCTCCGACCAGCCATAGGGCTCGATCGTGCCGAAGGTCTCGACATTGCGCTGCTGCGCGATGGGCTGAAGATCCGCGCGGCGGCGGTCGTAGGCCTCCAGCTTCGCTTCCAGGTCGTCGTCGCTGTAGCGGTCACGATGAAGTGTGATCGAGAGCGGCAGGCGCGGGCTGATCGGCTCCTCTTTCGCCGGGTAGCCGACAGTGAGCCCGGCTAGCGGAAAGACGCGCGGCGGCAACGCCAAGAGATCGCTCATCGCTGCGGAGTGATTGCGGATCACGCTTATCGGGCAACAGCCGAGACCAACCGCCGTCGCTGCGCGGAGGAAGGTCGTCATCACGATGGTGGCGTCGACAGCGGCGTTGAAGAAGGCGTCCAGGTGGTCGTTGGGAAAAGGCTTGCCGCGCCACTCGGCCATCTGCGGCAAGCGCCGCCCGTTGCCGCAGAACACGAGGAAGACCGGCGCCTCCCGCAGCCAGGGCATAGAGGGGAGCAGATCGGCGATGGCCGCGCGCAACTCCGGCTCACGCACAACGACGACATCGGCCTGCTGCAGGTCGCTTTTGGAAGGGGCCGAGAGAGCGCAGGCCAGCAGGATATCCAGCAACCCCTCATCGACCGATCGGTCGCTATAGGCTCGGTGGCTGCGGTGCCCAGTGATGCGTTCGATCTCATCCAGGCCCGGCCAGGACGGATCCACCGTGAAGTCCTTGCCGAAACGATGCCGTAGAGCTTCCTCGATGCGCGTTGCCTGCGCCTTTGAATCGCTCATTTGTACCGTCCTTGGAGTCTCGGCGCGATGCCGGTGGGCCGGCGCCTCAGATCAGCTCGTCCGAGCGGTCGTCGGTTTCGCCGAAGCGGGAGAGGCTGGGCTTCTTGAGTCCGGCATAGAGCCTCTCGAAGCGCGCGTTGACCTCGCGGTTGTTGTGCTCGAAGAGGCTGTTGCCATTGCGGTCGCCCTCGACCAGCAGCGGTCCGAAGCGCTCGACCTCCAGCACCCAGAGCGCCTGGGCGATGCCCAGCTCCTCGAGCCAGTGCACTGCCCGAACGCCACGGATGCCGCGGCCGAGCAGGGCGCCGGTCCCATAGCCGACCGTGGTGAGGTAAACTGCGCCGGCCGGCACGAAGAGGGACTTGTAGTCGCTCTCCGACATGCCGCCCTTGCCGATGATCATCTTGGCGCCGGAGATGCGGAACCAGTCTTCCATCCACCTGGAGAAGCGAAAGCTGGCGGTCGCCGTGACGGCGCCGATGCTGTAGGAGCCGTCGTCCTGCACCGCGGCGGCCGGCGAGCAGTGGAAGTTTACGTTGGTGAGGGCAGGGATGTCGGGTGGCAGGGTCGCACCATCGCCGACGACCTTCTGGTAGACGCCCTCGCGTCCGGTGTAGATCGGCCCGTCGAGATAGACCACGTCGCCGAGCGAAAGCCCGGAGACGTCTTCCTCGGTAACGGGAGTCTTCAGGCGGACTTCTTTGAGCCCTTTGCCGCGTTCCATTCCACCGTGTCCCTTCGCATGTAGGGGGTGAACCAGGTCGGGTCGGTCCGATAAGTCACCGCGCCGTCTGCCCCGATGCGTGCCGTAGCCCGCCGCGAGGAGAGGCAGAAGCAGTGCACGCTGACCGGCATGCCGCCGGTATGGGTGTAGCCGACCTCCAGATGGCAATCGACCACCATCGAGGAGCCGACGAAGCCCATGGCGCCCATGCCGATCGAGTTGCCAAGCTCTTTCAACTCCAGCTCCAGCTCGGCGATCTTGGGGTCCGGGTTGCGGTCGTCGACCACGCGCAGACAGGCGGCCTGCTTGCCGAGCGTCATGCAGATGTCCTTGGAGCCGCCGACGCCGACCCCGATGATCGCTGGCTGGCAGGCCAGGCCTCGCTTGCCGAAGGCGATCAGCACGTCGAGCACGAAACGCTTGATGCCGTCGATGCCGTCGCCGGGAAAGAGCATGCGGTAGTCGGTGCCGAAGAGACCGCCTTTGTGCACCGTGGTGATATCGATCCAGTCGGCATCGGGCTCGAAGCTGTAGTCGATCTCCGGCGCGTTGATGCCCACGTTGTTGTTGTTGTCGGTACGCCAGAGCGGATGCACCCGGTTGGGCCGCAGGGGCACCTCATGAGTCGCCCGCGCCGTTCCAGCACGCAGGGCTTTCTCGAGCGCCACCATGCCGCCCTCGATGCTGGCCTCGTTGCCGATCTTGACGAAGTAGCGCGGTAGGCCTGTGTCGGCGCACATGGGCCGGCGATCCTCCTTGGCGGCCTCCCAGTTCTCCAGCATGGCCTGCAGCACGAAGGCGGAGAGGTCGCCTTCCTCTTGCCGGGCCATGGTCTTGATGCCGGCCAGGTAGTCTTCCGGTATCTCGATGCCCGCTCGGCACATGAGCTCGAAGGCGGTCTCTTCGATGAGCGTGTTGGACAGCATGATTGCCCTCGATTCTACGCAGCCGTGGGCGGGGCGCCCGCCTCGTCGGCGATCAGCGACTCGCCGGGCTGCACAATGGTGAAGTCGACCGGCACCATTTCCAGCGCCAGGCCATCGCCGCCTTTGGTTACCCGGGTGTAGCGCGTGGCGGCGAGATCGCCACTCTCCGGACGGTCCTCGCGGAAATGGGCACCACGCGAATCGTCGCGCGCCAGGGCGGCCGTGGCGATCACCTTGCTGATCTCCAGCAGGCTATCCAGGTTGAGCCAGTCGTGCCAGGTGAGATTGAAGTGCCGGTCGCCGTCGGGTAGACCGGTTTCCTGGAGTTCTCGTGCATAGTCGTTCAATGCTTCCAGCGCACTTTGCAGCTGCTCCTCGGTGCGCAGTATGCCCACGTCGTTCCACATGGTTCGCCAGAGCTTCTCGCGTAATGCGCCGAGATCGCCCGGTGGGCGGATGAAGGGGGCCTCAGCCAGAGTGAGGGCTGCGTCGACGATGGCTTCATCCGGCTCCCGGCAGGCACCTTCGCGGGCGACGAAGGCGGTAAGGCTGTCGCCGGCAATGCCACCGAACACAGTCGCGTTGGCGACGCCGTTGCCACCCAGGCGGTTGGCGCCGTGCACCCCGCCGCAGTCCTCGCCGGCGGCGAAGAGGCCGGGGATGGCCGTCGCGCAATCGAGATCGAACTCGACGCCGCCCATCATGTAGTGGGCCGTCGGCACCACCTCGACCCTCCCGCCGGCCAAGTCGAAGCCGCAGTCGGCACAGCGCGTCACCATGCCCTTGAAGCGCTTGCGCACCTCCTCCGGGCCCAGGTGCTTCATCTCGATGTAGAGGCCGCCGTGCGGCGTGGTGTTGCCGGCGCGCATCTCGGCGAACATGGCGCGCGAGACGATGTCGCGGGTGGCCCGCTCGCCATGCGGATGATAGCGCTTCATGAAGCGCTCGCCGGCTCCGTTCAACAGCCAGCCGCCGGCGCCGCGCAGGCCTTCCTCCAGCACGGTGCCGGTCATGCGCGTTTCGGTGCCGGCCAGCAGACCAGTGGGGTGGAACTGGATCATCTCCATGTCGCGCAGCGGTAGCCCGAGGCGTAGCGCCATGGCCATGCCGTCGCAGGATTTGTCGCCAGAGGGCGTGTGGTAGAGGTACATGGTCGGCCCGCCGCCGGCCGCCAACAGTACGGCCTTTGCCTGCACCAGGCGGTAGGTGCCGCCGCGCATGTCGATGAAAAGCGCGCCGGCCATGGCGCCGTCCTTGGCCGGGATCAGGGCGATGGCGCGGTGCTCCTCCAGCCGCTTGATGCTGCAGGCCCAGACCTGCTCCATTAGGCGGTTGATGATCTCGATCCCAGTCAGGTCGCCCTTGTGTACCGTGCGGTCGAAGCTTTGCCCGGCGAAGGCCTTCTGGTGCAGGCTGCCGTCCGGATTGCGGTCGAAGAAGCAGCCGATCTCGTTCTCCAGCTCGTGGATGCGCTCGACCGCTCCCTCAACCAGGCGCCAGGCGAGGTCCTGCCGCGGCAGCCACTTGCCGCCGACGATAGTATCCATGAAGTGGCGCTCGAGCGAATCGCCGGGCGCCAGGGCGACGTTATAGCCGCCCTGCACCATACGGGTGCAGCCGCACTTGCCGAGCAGTCCCTTGACCGCCACGGTGACGTCGAGATCAGGGTTCGCTTGCAGCGCATGCAGGGCGGCGAAGAGTCCGGCGCCGCCGGCGCCGATGATCAGGATGTCGGTCTTTGTGCGTTCCAGGTTCATGTCAGGTTCAGCAGGAATACGGCGCCGACCAGTAGGGCCGCCCCGCTGCCGAGGCTGACCACGCTCTTGAGGCTGCCGCGCCACGGCAGGAACTCGATGGCCAGCACCCGCAAGCCGAAGCTCAGGTGCGCGGTCAGCAGCACGACCAGGACCCACTCGCCGGCCTTCACCAGAGGGCTGTCCGCCCAATGCAGGAGGGCGTCCAGTTTTGCCTCTCCTTCGATCGCCAGTCCGAGCGATAGGAAGTGGAGGGGCAGGAAGAGGGCGAGCAGCAGGCCAGACAGGCGGTGCCCGAGGAAGGCCCAATAGCCGGCATGACTCCGGGCCGTCATGCCACCACCGCCCAGACGGCCCGCAGCCCCAGGCCGAAGAGCAGTAATCCGAAGGTGGCCACGGCCCAGTCCAGGCTCGCGCCGCGCCAAGCCGTTCCTTCGCGCAGGATGTTGCGCAGTCCGATCGGCGCGTGCACGGCGACGGCCAGGACGAAGAAACCATAGAAGAGCGCCCAGCCCAGGCTGCTCTGGGTGCGCGCCAGGATCTCGGCGGCCGTGAGCCCGCCTCGCACGGCAGTGACGATCACTACCAAGTGGGCGATCACCAGGGGGGCCAGTACGAACGCACTGGCCCGCTGCAGCAGGTAGAGCCGCGTCTCGCTCATCCAGCGCGGCCCCTAAGCAAGCCTGCCAAAGTCATGCGCTTCAGCCCGGCGATGGCCGCCGTCGGATTGATGCCGACTGGGCAGTGCTCGGCGCAGCTTCCCTGCGTGTGGCAGCTGTGGCAGCCGCCGTCTTGCGAGACAGCCCGCAGCAGGTCGGCGCCTTGGCCATGGCGTTCGTCGTTAGCCAGGGTCCAGGCGCGGTTGAGGGCGGCCGGGCCCAGGTAGTCCGGGCGCCAGGCCACCACGTCGCAGGCGGCGTAGCAGACCGCGCAGTTGATGCACTCGATCCCGGCGTCAACTGCCTGGCGGGCTGGGCTCTGCGGCGAGACCGGAGCCATCGGGGCCTGGCGGCCAGCGGTACCGGCAAAGCGACCACCGGCGGACTGCCACTTCTCGAAAAAGCCGGTCATGTCGGCGACCAAATCCTTGATCTTGGGCAAGCTGCGCAGCGGTGCGACGGTCAAGCGGCCAGCCTTCACGACCTTGGAAACGTGGGTGCGGCAAGTCCAGCGTGGCCGGCCGTTGACGGTCATGGCGCAAGAGCCACAGACACCGACCCGGCAGGCGAAGCGATAGGCCAGGTCCGGCTGACGATGGCGCTGAACCCAAGTGACCACGTCGAGCACCGTCTGGCTATCGCGTTGTGGCACCTCGTAGTCGACGAAGCGGCCATCCTCGCCGCCGCGCCAAATCCGCACCTGAAGAAGGGGCTGAGCCGTCGACACGGGCGTCATACCTTGTTTAGCTCTACAAAACATAATTGTCCTTATATTTAATGGATGTCAATGTTAAGCGCCGTGACCTCACCACCTGGACAGGTTACCGTTGCCCAACGACGGAGGCCGCCAAAGCCAATAATGCGGCACGAGCCGCCAGGAAACGTGGGTAACCAGACAAGCGCGGACTGCGCTCAGGAAAGACAAGGAGAACCGAATCGTGAAGTTGATTGGGCGCCTTTTGGCGGCAGCAGGGATTGCCGGCATCGTGGTGACGGCGTCGACTGTCGTAGCGCAGGATATGAAGGTCTTCCGCATTACCAGCGGTGGTGCCGGAGGCACTTACTTCCCGATCTCCGGTTTGATTGCCAATGCGATAAGCAACCCACCTGGCTCGCGCTCCTGCAACGAGGGCGGCAGCTGCGGCGTGCCCGGCTTGGTGGCGACCGCGCAGTCTTCGAACGCTTCGGTGGCCAACGTCAGGGCGGTGCAGACGGGCCAAGTCGAGTCCGGCCTCGCGTCTGCGGACATCGTCTACACAGCATACAACGGCGAAGGAAAGTTCGAGAGTGAGGGCGAGTTTGACAAGCTGCGGGTCATCGCGAACCTCTTTCCCGAGCATATGCAGTTGGTGTTGCCCAAGGGCGCAAAACTCGACTCGATCGCGGACCTGAAGGGCAAGCGCGTGGGCATCGCCCAGGCCGGCTCTGGCACACAGGTTGTGGTGCTGCAACTTCTCGAGCTGTTCGGCATCACCAAGGACGATATCCAGGAGGCCGAACTCAGTACCACCCAGAGCGCCGAGCGCTTGGCGGACGGCCAGCTCGATGCCTATTTTTACGTGGCCGGTACGCCGACTGCGGCAATGGTTCAGCTCTCCGCCACCAAGGGCATGGAGCTCTACTCCTTCTCCGAGGAGGAGCGGAAGAAGTTCCTGGACGCGGTTCCCTTCTACTACAATGCGATCATTCCGGCCGGTACCTACGAAGGCCTGGATTACGACGTAGACACGCTCGCCGTCGGCGCCCAGTGGGTCACTAGCGTGGACCAGCCGGAAGATCTGGTCTACGAGATCACCAAGGCCATCTGGAACGACAACTCGCGCAAACTGTTCGACAACGGCCATGCCAAGGGCAAAAGCATTCAGCTCGAAAGCGCGCTCAATGCCGTGTTGACGCCGCTCCATGCTGGTGCCGAGAAGTTCTACAAGGAAGCGGGCGTCCTCAAGTAACCCGATTTGGATGACCCTTTATGGTCGCGCTCACTGGCCGGTGTTCCGTCCCCTCGGGAAGCGGCTGCCGGCCGCCAGAGTCTTTAGCAGGCCAGTCGACACTGAGGCGCCGGACTTGAAGAGTGACCTCTACAACGCGCTGCTCGTGCTGCCTGTGATTGCCCGGCAATACGTGGCGAATCGGAGGGTCTGCCCAGCGGAGTAGTGCCATGGACGTCAAGACGCTCTACACCGTGATCGCCATCGTGGATCACGGTGGCTTTGCGGCCGCAGGCAGCGTACTCGGCCTGTCGCCTGGCGGTGTCAGCCTGCAGATCAAGGCCCTTGAGGCCGAGCTTGGCCAGCGGCTCTTTGACCGGCGCGCCCGGCCGCCGATCCTGACGTCCGAAGGTGAGGTCTTCCTGCGCCGTGCTCGCGAGCTGGTCGCCGTCTGGGAACGCCTGACCGACAGCCTGAGCGAGACGCCGCTCAGCGGGGTCCTCGATCTGGGCGCCGTTCCGACTATCGCTTCGGGGATACTACCGGTCGCCCTACGGCGGCTGCGCGACCGGAATCCGGAGTTGCACCTCCGCCTGACTACCGGGCTGTCGCACGAGCTGGAAAGCGAGCTGCGTAAGGGATCGCTCGACGCCGCGATCCTGGCGCAGCCGGCGCAACTGGCAGCGGGCTTGATCTGGACCTCGTTCTGCGAGGAGCCCCTTGTGGTCATCGCGCCGAAAGGCGTTGCCGGCACGCGTGACCATGAGCTCTTGAAAGCCGGACCCTTCATCCGCTTCCGCCACTATGCCTGGGCCGGCCGGCTGATCGACCAGGAAATGCAGCGCCGCGGCATCGAGGTGACGACGGGCATGGAGGTCGACTCCCTGGAAATCGTCGTCGGCCTGGTGGCGCAGGGGCTGGGAGTTTCTGTCGTGCCGCAGCGCAACTTGGCGAAGCCCTTTCCGGCCGCGATCAAGGCGGTACCCTTCGGAGCGCCCGCAGTGACCCGCAGCCTCGGCATCCTGCAGCGGCGGGACAATCCACGGGCACATTTTGTGCGCGAGTTGTTAGAGGAACTCGAGGCCCTATCCAAACCGATCGGGAAGGCGCCGCAGGCCGGCACGAGGCGTTCCGCGAGGAAGGCGAAGGCGGGACGCTAGAGTAAAGTTTCAGCGGATCGAACCAAGAATGTTTCGGTCTGCCGGGGTTTTGCTCTAGGGATCGTCCTGGCGGATCGAGGGGAGTGATTTCTCCAGGATTTCGGCGGTTCGTGCGGGATCTTCCAGGAAGGAAATGCCGATGGTGCCGCTTTCCCTATCCTGCCAGACCACCTCGGCCTTGAACTCGCCGAAGCGCACCGAGCGGAACAAGACGGTCATGCCGACCGGGAAGTTCCCGGTCACCTGCAGCTTGGCGCCGCCGGCCGATATGTTCTGGATTTCACACTTGGATCGCCGGACACCGCCATAGAGCTCACCAAACCACAGCACCGCGCTGCGCGTGTACTTCCGCCGTTCGCGACCGTCCAACTTGCGGTTCAGGATCTCCGGGATGGCTGGCGCCACCAGCTCCGGATCCTCCGAGAACTGCAGGCCGAGGTTGTCGCCATCGCGCCAGGCGATCTGACCGTGAAACTGATAGTCGTCTATCAGCAGACAGATCTTCGCGTTAGCCGGAAAACGCTTGCGGACGGCCACCTTGGCGCCACCGGCCGAGAGGTCGATCACGTCGCAGTCCGCCATGTGGTCGTCGATGCAGAGCTTGGCAGCGATCAGCACCGATCGGCGCGTGAAGCGTTGCCGTTCTTCCGGTCGCTCGGTGTCCGGCGGCGCCGGTGCTGTCAAGGGGTCTGTCATGGAGCGGGCACGCTTGGCGGCCTGGCGATTCTATGCATGCATACAGAGTATTAGCAGGAAAGCCTATAGAAACGCTTAATGCGGAAATTGGCTGCTGGAGGAGACACTTGGGCTGGTCGGCCTCGGGTCTGGCGGACCCGGGAAGACCTCCCCGGCGACCTGCCGGATCAACCGGTTATAGCGAGTATCGGGCAGGTCGACCAGCGCCGAGACTTCGGATCTGGCTCGGCCCGGGGTACGAGAAACGTTTTTGTTTCAAGCGCTTGGCCTGTTGTCGAGCAGCCAGCGCAGGAGCGAGCGCAGTTTGGCGGGTGCGATCGGCTTGTGCATCAGGGCACATCCGGCTGCGTCGCACTGACGCGCCAAATCGTGCGAGGTGTCGCCGGTGGTGATGACGCTCGGGATATTGCTCTCTAGGCGGCTCCGGATCTGGCACACAAGTTCGAGACCGCTCTCCTCGCCGGGCAGGCGGTAGTCGGCCATCAGGAGATCAGGGGGGGTGGACGCCTGTTCCAGGCGCCGCCGCGCCGCCGCTCCGCTATGTGCCGCTATCACTTCCAGCCCCCAGGAATTGAGCAGGCGCTGGGTCCACTCCATGACAAGGTCGTCGTCTTCGACCACCAGAATCGTCTGACCGGCGAAATCGTTCGGCTGACTGCGGCCGTTCACTCTCGCATCGGCCGCACGGACTGCAGCGCCTCGCGGAACCTCGACGGCGAACATGGAGCCGCGTCCTGGGATCGACTTCACGTCGATCCTGTGATTGAGCACGCGCACCAGGCGATCCACGATGGCAAGGCCCAGGCCGAGACCCTTGGAGCGGTCGCGTGCCGGGTTGGTGAGCTGATAGTATTCTTCGAAGATCCGCCGCAGGTGTTCTTCGCCGATACCGACGCCGCTGTCCCAGACCTCGATACGAAGCTGTCCGCCGCGCCGCCGGCAGCCAATCAGGATCTTGCCCTCTGCCGTGTAGCGAATTGCGTTGGACAGTAGGTTCTCGACAATCCGCCCGAGCAGCATGCGATCTGAGCGGACCGTGGCGCTCGACGCAACGACGCGCAGCTCGAGCCCTTTGGCCTGGCTCCGTGGCACCGCATGGCGGACCACTTCGGCCAGGAAGGGACCGAGTGGGAAGTCCTTGATTTCGGGGCGTACCGCACCGGCGTCAAGCTGGCTGATGTCGAGCAGGGCGTTCAACATGCCGCCCATCGAGCTGACCGCGCGGCGCAGTGCGACAACGATCGTCTGTCGCTCCCGTTCGTCGGTCTCTTGGTCCAACACCTCGACCAGAAGGCTGAGCCCTTGCAGCGGCTGTCGCAGGTCGTGACTGGCCGCGGCAAGAAAGCGGGATTTCGCCGCGTTCGCCTCTTCCGCTTCCTCCTTGGCACGCTGCAGGACCTGCTCGGCGCGCTTGCGCTCTGTAATGTCCGTCGATATGGCGCCGATCGCCACGACCTCCCCGCTGCCGCCGCGCACGGGGAACTTGGCCGTCAGCAGGGTGTGCGTGCCGTCGGCGAGCCGGAGTTCCTCCTCGCGCGCAATGATCTGGCCTGCGGTCAGGACGGCCTGGTCATGGGCAATCCCGGAGTCCGCAAACGCTTCGGAGAAGATCTCCCGCGACGTCTTGCCCCTTGCCTCGTCGCTGGTGATTTCGAAGATTTCCTCGAACCAACGGTTGACCAGCAGGTAATGCCCATCGGCGTCCTTGAGAGTGATCCCGCAGGGCGTATTGTCGATGATTGCCTTCAGCCGCTCATCGCTGTCGCGCAGGGCGGCCTCGCGTCGGTTCAACTCCGTGATGTCCGTGATCACGGCGCCGATTTGCTTGATCGCGCCGTCGCCATCGCGGATTGGGAACTTGACTCCATAGAAGGTACGAGGGCCCGATCGGCCGTCGACGTCGAGCTCTCGTTCGACAGCTTCGCCGCTTGTGATGACGGCCTCGTCGTGGGCGGTATAGAGGTCGGCCTGATCTTTGGGAAAGAGATCGTAAGCCGTCTTGCCGATGAACTCGTTGTCGCCACTGCGGCGCTCATGTGAGCAGCGATTGGCGATCAGGTAACGCCCCTCTAAATCCTTCACGTAGATCTCGACCGGAGCATTGTCGATGATGGCGCGAAAGCGGGCCTCGCTGTCCCGTGCTTTGGCTTCAGCTTCCTCACGCTGCCGCAGTTCTTCGCCGGCCTCGCGCAGGCGGCGGAAGGCGAACCAGAGGGAGCCGATGAGCAAAGCGAACGCCAAGCCGAGCAGCTCGTCCAGTTCCCACTTCTCGTAGTTTTGAGCCCAAGCGTGCCACCGCTCAGCCATGTCGAAGGCGCCCCATACGATCGCCACCACGACGGCAATGGCGATCGCCCACGCCGCGTCTCTGACGTGCTGCTTGTTCATCTTTGCGAGGTCCCGAACGATCCTGGAGGGGCGCTGGAAGCCGACTCGAAAAAGACGAGATAGACCAAGCGGGCGTCATCCTTGGATCGGCCGAACGCGTCTGCGGCGGAGTGCCACATCCAGGGACGGTAGAACACAAGGCGGTTGAAGCGCATTGGCACCGTCATGACATGATCCCAGCGGTCCGGCACGCGGCCGTCCTGCCGCAGCAGTTCCGCGATGCTGGCAAAGCCGTGGTCCCTCAGCACAGTTTCAGAGGGTGTGCGATCGCTGTCCAAAAGCTTGTGCCGGTAGAAGGCGGTTCCGCCGCGGCAATGCTCCGGAAGGCTCAAGTAAATGACGCCGACCCAGGACAGGAATGAAGGGTCGACGTGCACCAGGTAACGGCTTGGATCGTCCTGCTGGGTGATGCGGAACTTGCCGTGGCTGACCTCCGGTCGGGGGCAGCCGATAAGAGCTTCGGCAGCCAGCGTGGACATCACTTGGTCGAGGCCGGTCGGAAGGAATGTCCTGCTGGAGTTCCGGCCGGGAAAGGTCAGGGGGGCCTCGGGCTCGGGATAGTCGTAAGTCAGTGCCCGGTCCCGTACCTCCAGGGGATCGTTGAAGAAGTCATCCACGATGATCAGGGACTGATGCATGCTGTGCCTTGGTCATTGGGGTACGGCTCTAGCCGGGTGCTGCGGTCCATGGACCCGAGCAGCGGCCCTTATGTCCGCCGGCCAATTCCCAACTCTGTCGCCCAGTTTTTGGACTAGGCCAAATGGATAGAACGTCAAATAAAGTCTCTGATCAATAGTTTGCCAGTCAACTCAATGGTTAACTTGGCCAATGCCTGGAGTCTGTCGACTTCAGCTTTCCCTGCTATGCAGAATTGTCGGCCTTACGTCAAGAAGAGCTGTCGTCTGGCCGTTGCGCGGATTGCACGCTCAGTGATCCGGACAGAGCATTCGGCAATCGGCGCCGTTGAAACGTCACGCGGCTTGGATGGCAGGTTTGCTGCCGGCGGCAGGCAATTGTCGCGTGACAATTCAGGCGTTGACGCGCGAGGTCAACTGGACTTCCGTGGCTACTGAACCGCCTGCGGGCGGGAATCTCGACGAGACCTGGAAAGCTAGCCGCCCGACATGCATCAAGTCGTCAAGCTGAGCGTCAACCTCAACAAGATCGCGCTGCTGCGCAATCAGCGCGACGTCGGCTATCCCTCGGTGCTGTCGGCGGCGCGCACCGCGCTTGATGCCGGAGCGCAAGGCATTACGGTGCATCCACGGCCCGATGAGAGACATATCCGGCGCAGCGATGTGATCGACTTGGCGGCGTTGATCGCCGAGGATTACGACGGTGCCCCCGAATACAACATCGAGGGCTATCCCTCCGCGGACTATTTGGACCTGGTCGCGCGTACGCAGCCAACCCAGGCGACGCTGGTGCCCGACGCGCCGGAGGCGCTCACCTCCGATCACGGTTGGGATATTGCCGGCAACGACGCGATGCTACGCGATGTCATAGCGCGCATCCGAGGGCAGGGCACGCGCGTCAGCCTTTTCGTCGACGCCGACCCCGCGAGCATGCGCCTCGCGAAGGCGGTGGGGGCCGATCGGGTCGAGCTATACACCGGCCCCTATGCGGAGTCCGTTGGGATGCCCGAGGCAGCGGCGGTGCTGGAACGCTACCGTCAGGCTGGCGCGGCCGCCCGCGAGGTCGGCCTCGGTCTCAATGCCGGCCACGATCTCACGCGCGACAATTTGCCGGCGCTTTGCGAGGTCTTGCCGGACCTGGCCGAGGTGTCGATCGGCCACGCCCTGACCGCTGATGCCCTTTGGATGGGGCTGGAGGCCACTGTGCGGGCCTATCTCGCCGTCCTCGCCGAGGCCCGCGCTGCGGCGGCGTAAGGGCGCCGAGGCCAGTGCCGGTAGATGGCGGAACAGGCGTAGGGCCTTTGCTTCGAAGGCGAAGCGGCAGCGGCCCCTAGAGATTGAGCACGACGCGGCAGACGGCCTCCTCGACCGCCGGCCAGTCGGGCAATTTCGTAACGCCGGCAACCTGCGGGGCCCGCGCCAAGGCGAAGACGGGGCGGCCGAACTGCAGCCCGAAAGCGATCTCCGAAAGCGTTCCCTGGCCACCGCCGATGGCGATCAGGCAGAGCGCGGCGCGGGCGATTACCGCGTTGCGCGCGACGCCGATGCCGCTGGCCAGCGGTACCGAGACGAAACTGTTGGCGCTGTCCCAATGATCGTCCGGCAGCAGGCCGATCGATAGGCCGCCTTCGGCGGCGACGCCGCGGCAGACGGCTTCCATGACACCCTCCCGGCCGCCGCAAAGGACCGTGAGGCCGAGCACAGCCAAGCCGGCCCCGACCTCCTCCGCCGCCGCGAGTTGATCGGCGTCGGCCTCGCGCGGGCCGATGACCCCGATCGGAACCCGGCAAGCTGCGCCGCTCTTGCGCTGCAGCCAGCCGACCGCCTGCGGCAGGCTCACCGAGTCGCCCGCCGGCGATGCCCCGGCTGCCCCCCAACGCCGTGTTTCTGGGTCGAAACGGCAGCCGTCCGCGTCGCTCAGTTCGCGTCTCGAGTCATCTAGGTAAAGTATGGGCATGACTGGCAGATCGCCTGCTTGGAGGGGTTTGCAGCGGGGTCTTCATCAGTGCCTAGCGGCGTTTGGTGCCGCCGCTGCGCTTCGCGGCCGCCCGCTGTTGACTATACTGCAGCCCTGCGACAGACAAGTCGCCCCAGGTCGTAACCCCGGGGCGAAGGCCGGGGTGTATGCGATAGCTTCGCTAAGTTCTTGGGGGGGCTGCCCGGGTCCCGATTGTGCAGGGAAAAGACTGGTTCCGAAGCCCGATGATGAACGAACCGCAGGATTTGATGACGGCTCTGAAGACCGCCGTGGCACATCATCGCGGCGGCCGGCTTGGCGAAGCCGAACGGCTCTATCGTGACGTCCTGCGGGTCGCGCCCAACCAGCCCGATGCCCTGCACCTGCTTGGCGTATTGGCCTATCAGGTCGGCCGCCTGGAGAACGCCGCGCAGCTGATCAATCGGGCCATCGCCGCCAATCCGCAGCAGGGCGACTTCTACAGCAACCTGGGCAATGTCCTGAAGGAGCAGGGCAAGTTGTCTGAGGCCATCGCCGCCTACCGGCAGGCGATCGCGGTCAAGCCGAACTCGGCCAACGGCCACAACAACCTCGGCGTGGCGCTGCGCGGGCAGGGCGACCTGACCGCCGCGGCGGACGCCTTCCGGGCCGCCCTGGCGATCGATCCGGATCTGGCCGAGGCGCACAACAATCTCGGCATCACCTTGCAGGACCTGGGCGAAGCGGAGGCTGCAGCGGCGTCCTTCCGCAAGGCACTCGAGGTCAAGCCGGACTACGCCGAGGCGCACAACAATCTGGGCGTCGTGCTGCACGACCGCGGCGAGATCGAAGAGGCTGTGGCGGCGCACCGTCGGGCTCTGGAGATCGCGCCCGACTATGTGGATGCACTCAGCAACCTCGGCAATGCACTCGCCGACGCGGGCCAGTTGGACGAGGCCGTGGCGTCCTACCGGCAGGCTTTGAAGGGTAAGCCCAACTGTGACGGAACCTTAAACAACCTTGGCAATGCGCTGAAAACGCAGGGTAAGAGGGAGGAGGCATTAGCGGTCTACGAGCAAGCGTTAGCCCTGCGACCGGATTCAGCTGCGACCTACAACAACATCGGCTGGATCAAGCAGGCGCTTGGACGGCTCGACGAGGCGGCCGAGGCACACCGGCAGGCGTTCCGGCTTGATGGCCAGCTGGCCCAGGCGCAGCACGGTCTTGGCACGGCCTTGCGCAGCGCGGGTGACCGCGATGGCGCGCTCGAAGCCTTTCGCCAGGCCTTGGAGATTGCGCCGGCAGCGCCGGAGGTTCTGGTGGACCTGGCAGCCGTGCTGTTTCGTGACGACGATCTCGAGCCCGCCGCCGAAGCCTTGTCGCGCGCCGTCGCCGCCAATCCGGCCCACTTGCGGGCCAGCTTCCACCTCGGCGCGATCCGTGCGCTGCAAGGCGACGAATCCGCTGCCGAGGCCGCCTTCGCTCCGCTCGCCGTGGCCGCCTCGGAGGAGCGTCACTACATGCTCGAGAGTTGGGACTACGCCATGGCTCGGCGCGGTCCGGTGACGCGCTTTTTGGCCGATACCTTCGACACGCTGGATCTGGCCCTGGAGGCAGCACGGGTCGATGGCCTGGTGTTGGAGTTCGGCGTGCTCTATGGCAACTCGCTGCGCCATCTGGCCGGGCGCTGTTCGGGGCCGGTGCACGGCTTCGACAGCTTCGAAGGGCTGCCGGAGGCCTGGGGCAACAACCCGGTCGGCGCCTATTCGACCCATGGGCAGTTGCCCGCGGTACCGGCCAACGTCACTCTGCACATGGGCTTCTTCGCCGATAGCCTGCCGCACTTCACGGCCGCACACGCTGGGCCGATCCGCCTCCTGCATATCGACTGCGATCTCTACAGCTCGACTGTGACGATCTTCGACCACCTGGCCGAGCGCGTTGTCGCCGGTACGGTGATCGTCTTCGATGAGTACATCGCGTCGCCGCGTTGGCGGGAGGATGAGTTCCGCGCTTTTCAGGAAGCGGTAGAGAGAAACGGCTGGTCGTACGACTATCTGGCGTTCAACTTCTTCACCCGGCAGGCAGCAGTAGTCATTGCTTAACTGGGCTTGGTGTAGAATTCGGCGAGAGCCTGTATCCGCTGTTAACAAGCGGCTTCCGGTATTCGCAGTTCATGATAGTTTTGTGCCTTAGAGCGCGCGCCGGCGGAGCGGGATTTGGCCGGCGAGCGAGACGGTGACGGAGGTCTGGAGATGACGATGAATGCTGTTCTGACGGCTTCGGGCGGCATGGGGCAGTTGGGATTGGTCCAGCGCTGCCGCAAGCTGGCGATTGTCGGGGTAAGCGCCCTGGCTTTGTCCTTGGCGGCCTGCGCGGAAAAGCCGAAGACTACGGTCGGTGCCGCAGCCGGCGCGGCCGGTGGCGGCCTCCTGGGCGCGGCTCTCGGTGGCGGCGCGGCCGGTATCGCGGCCGGCGTGTTGCTCGGCGGACTGGCCGGCGGCGCGGTGGGCAATGCACTCGATCAGGCCGATCGCGAGCAGGCCTGGCGGGCGCAGCAGGCCTCCATGGAGAACTCGCGCACGGGCGAGACCATGGCTTGGGAAAATCCGGATTCGGGGAACAGCGGCACCTATACGCCGCAGCGCACCTATCAGAACGCCGAAGGCCAGTATTGCCGCGAGTTTCAGCAGACCATCACAGTAGGCGGCGAAACCGAAACTGCCCATGGCACGGCCTGCCGCCAACCGGATGGCACCTGGAAGATCGTCAACTAAGGGCGCCTGCGCGGCAGCCTGCGGTGCATGAGGCCTGGCCGGCTGGACCAGGCCTTTTGCTAATCAAAGCAGACCTGTAGCGATCCTCTTGAAACCTTTTCTCCGAGGTGAAACCATGTTTCGGCTTTGCCGGACTGGGATCGCCGAACAACTTCAGATAGGGGCGTAAGATGATCGTCCGTCGTATTGTTTTAGCTCTATTTTTGATGATTGTTCCGGGGTTCGCCGTGTCGGCCCAGGCCGCTACGGATCCCGATGCGGCCGCCACTTTCATAGACGGACTCGGAAAGCAGGCCTTCTCCACGCTGCAGCAGGAGAACATGTCTCTGGCGGAGCGGGAAGCGGCCTTCGGCAGCATCCTGCGCCAGGGCTTCGATCTCAACCTCATCGGGCGCTTCGTACTCGGCAAGCATTGGCGGCGGGCCTCGCCGGAGCAGCAGGCCGACTACCTCGCGGTCTTCAGCGACTTCGTCATCAAGACCTATGCCCGGCGTCTCGGCGGCTTCAGCGGACAGAGCTTCACGATCACCGGGACGAAGCACTCCGGCGAGAAGAAGGACGTCATGGTGGCGACGCGGATTGACCGGCCGAGCGGGCCACCGATCGGCGCTGCCTGGCGGGTCCGCGAGATCGACGGCCAGCTGCGGATCATCGACGTGGTGATCGAAGGCGTCAGCATGGCGGTCACCCAGCGCCAGGAATTTTCGTCGGTGACCCAACGCGGCGGGATCGAAGGGCTGGTCCAAGTCTTGCGGGCGCAGACCCAGCGGCTCTCGGCTTCGGCAGGATAGGGATCATGGCTGGAATGCAAAGCATGTCTTCAGCACGCGCCCTTGCGACGGCGCTGGCCGCAGCGCTGCTGTTCACCGCCCTTCCGGCAGAGGCCGACTTCGATGCCGGCTGGCTGGCCTATCAGAAGGGCGATTTCGCCGCGGCTCTGTCGGAATGGCAGCCGCTGGCCGAGCAGGGCAATGTCCTGGCGCAGTACAACCTCGGCGTCATGTACGACGAGGGCCGCGGCGTCGAGCAGGACGCTTCCCAGGCGAGCCAATGGTGGGAGAAGGCGGCGGCGCAGGGCTATGCCACGGCGCAGCACAATCTGGCGCTGATGCAGCTCGGCACCTTCGCCGAGGAGCCGGACTACGGCGCTGCCTTGATCTGGCTGGAGAAGGCGGCGGCGAAGGGCTTTGCCCGCTCGCAGTACAGCCTAGGCAAGATGTATGCCGCCGGCATCGGCGTGGCGCAGGACGATGCCAAGGCCTTCGATCTGATTCTGTCGGCGGGCCGGGCGGGTTTCGCGAATGCCCAGTACAATCTCGGCAAGATGTTCCGCGACGGCGTCGGCACCGAGAAGAACCCGGCTGAGGCGACTCGCTGGTTCGCGCTGGCCGCCGAGCAGGGCTACGCCAAGGCGCAGGACAAAATGGCGGCGCGCTATGAAGAAGGCGATGGCGTCGCGGCCGACCCCGTCCAGGCCCTGAAGTGGGCGACCCTGGCCGCGCGGCAGGGAAACGAAGCGGCGGAGCAGCGCCGCCAGGCACTGACCGGTAAGCTGAGCGCCGAGCAGGCTGCCGAGGCCGAACGGCAGGCCGACGCTTTTCTGGCCGCCGCAGTGACGCGCTAACCGCCCTCCAGGACATAAGGCTCGTGCTCCTGTACGGACGGACCGGACCCGGAGGGAGGAGCGTGAAGCATCGCCAAAAGATCTACGGCGCAGGCCGTAAGTCTCTGACTTTTATGTGGCATCGCAAGCGGCTGCTGCCCGGCCCTTGCACTTTTTCCGCTATCGGCGGAGGATAGAGGCTATCCGGGACCATGCGGAATGCGGTGGATTGCATTCCTGAGCGTTGTCGTTCCGTCATGGCCAAATGCGATCCCCGCGAACCGGCGGTGCCGGAGCGCGGGTTTTATATTTTTTGGAGGCGGAGCCAATGAAAGTAGAAACGATGCTTGCGGAAAAAGGCACGCGGGTCGCGACGGTGCGGTCGGACGCGACTGCGGCGACGGTCGTGCGGCTCCTCAAGCTCGAAGGTATCGGTGCTCTGGTCGTCAGCGACGACGGCAAGCGCATTCACGGCATCATCTCCGAGCGCGACATCGTGCGCGGCTTGGCCGATCACGGTGCCGAGCTGCTCGACATTCCGGTGTCGGATCTCATGACCAGTTCGGTCAAGACCTGCCACAAGGACGCCAACGTCACCGACGTGATGATGGAAATGACGCGCAGCCGCATCCGGCATCTGCCTGTCGTGGAGGACCACGAGCTTTGCGGCCTCATCAGCATCGGCGACGTGGTCAAGAACCGGCTCGAAGAGCTGGAGACCGAGACCCACGTCCTGCGCGACTTCATCGTCGGCCGTAGCTGACACAGCTGGGCGGGGTCGCCCCAGGGCGCATCGAGGAGCGCGCCCCGGGGTGCACCCAGGGGACGTAGCGCGTCGGCGACCGACTCCTGGCGGAGCGGCGGGGCAGCAGGTCAGGCGGCGGTGCGGGTCTTGAGGGTCAGCTCGCTTTCCGCGTCCCGGGCAATGTCCCGGAATTCGTCGGCAAGCTCGATGTTATCCTCGGCTTCGGCCCTCTTGGCCATATCCCAGTATCTATCGGCGTAGTCACGCAGCTCGTCGAGCGTGAGGGTCCAGTCCATCGGTCAACTCCTACCTGGAGGTCAAACCAGCCCTCATGGTGCGCCGGTAAAGGTTAAGATCGGGTGTTTCCGTCGCTGGCCCCGGGGCGCAGGGGCGCTGGGCCTAAGGCTGGCCGCGAGAGGCCTGGATTAGTGCCGCCAAACGTTCGCGCAATGCCTCGGTGATCGCCTCCGGGTCATCGGTGGTGGCGAGATCGCTGCTTGCCGTGGGCTCGCCGAAAACTACGCGCAGGGGGCGCAGACGCGGCAGGCGTTGCCAGCGGGGCATGGCGGCGAAGGTGCCGTCGATGAAGACCGGGACCACGCTTCCCTCGAAATCGCTGACCAGCCGGCCCACGCCGGGAAAGAAACGCTGCAGCTCGCCGTCCGGCGAGCGCCAGGATTCCGGGAACCAGGCGAGCGCCTGACCGCGCCGCAAAACCTCGGCGGCGCCGGCGAGTGAGGCCGCCGGCGCGCGCTCGTCGACCGGAAAGACATGCAGGGCTCGGCCAAGGCTGGCGGCGAGTGGGCCGCCGAACAGCCGGACCGCGTCGCCGCCCCAGTAGACCCTGTGCCGCAGCTGTGGCGGCAGGGCGGCGGCCAAAGCTAGGGGATCGAGGTCGCTGACGTGGTTCGCCACCAGCAGGCAGGCTCCTTCCGCCGGCAAGGCAGCCTGACCTTCCCGGCGCAAGCGAAAGAGCGTGCGCATGAGAAGCCAGTTGAACCCGTGCAAGGCGCGGCCAAGCGCGACAAGCAGCGGCCCGGTCGGTCGCAGCCAAGTGGTGGGGTCCAGCTCTACGGTCGGTTTGGGGGCCGGCTTCGCCCCTTGGTCGGCCTTACGCAGGGCAAGGGCGACGACGTCGCGCAGGCAGCCCAGATCGGCGATATCCTCGTCGGTCAGCGTGACCCCGAAGCGCTGCTCCAGCTCGAGGGTCAGGCCGACCCACTCCAGGGAATCGATGCCCAGGTCGAGCTGTGGGCTGGCGTCGAGGCCGACTGGCTTGCCCGGGTAGCGCTCCTTGAAGAGTTGCAGGAGTTGTTCAGCCAGGGGGTTCGTCAGGAGCACCCGATCTTCCGGCGACAGCTCGGCCGTGGCGCGCGGCGGCGTGCCGGCCTGAGCTGCTTCGTAGAGTTCGGGCAGCAGAAAGCGGCGGTACTTGCCGAGCCGGGTCCGCGGCAGCGGCGCGCGTGCGATGGCGAATCCGGAGAGGCGTTGAAAGCCGGGTAGGGGGCGCGACAATTCGGCCAGCGAGACGCGCAGAGCGTCTTCGATCCGCCGGTAGCCGCTCTCCTTGACGGCTGCCAGGTCGGGGACGATCAGGCCGACCAGATCGCCCGAACGTTCCAGCAAGGCAATCTCAGTCACGTAGGGGCTCGTGGCGTAAAGCTTTTCCAACTCCTCCGGAAAGACGTTCTTGCCGCCGCCGAGAACGATCATCTCCTTGGCCCGCCCGGTGATGTAGAGATAGCCCTCCGCGTCCAGCAAGCCGAGATCGCCGGTGCGGAACCAGCCATCCTCCGTGAAGGCCAGAGCGTTGGCGTCCGGGTTGTTGCGATAGCCGGCGAAGACGCTCGTCCCCCTGAGTTGGATCTCGCCGATCCCTTCCGCGTCCGGTTGGTCGATGCGGATTTGGCCGTCGTGGATCGGTTTACCCTCGCTGCCGATGAGCTTTTGACCGGGGAAGTTGGCCGAAAAGACCGAGCCGACCTCGGCCAGGCCGTAGCCGCCGCGTACCTCCCAGCCTAAGCCCTCCAGGCTCCAAACCAGGGATGGCTCCAGCCGCGCGCCGCCGCAGGCCAGCACGCGCAGATCGGGATCGATCTGCCGATGCAGCGCGCCAAAGAGACGGCGTCCAACCCTGATGCCGAAACGGCGCTGCAGCCAGATCGAGAGAGTCAGAAGGCTGTCGAAGATCCGGGCGGGGAGGCGCCCACGGGCGGCGACGCGTGTGCGAATGCCGGCGACCATCGCAGCATAGAGGCGAGGCACGCCGACCATCGCGGTCGCCTTGGAGAGACCGAGAGCGTGCACCACGGCAGGGCCGGTGATTTCCTCGGGAAAGACCACGGCGGCACCCGCCACCAAGGGAGTCAGCAGGCCCACGACGTACGGATAGACGTTGTCGAGCGGCAGCGGTAGCAGGGCGCGGTCGTCCGGCCCGATCAGCTTTGCCGCGGCGATGGCGTTCACGTTGTTGGCGAGGTTGGCATAGGTGAGAAGGAAACTCTTGGGCGCGCCGGTGGTCCCGGAGGTGTAGACCACCATCGCCGGAGCGTCGCGCGCAATTTCGGGCAGCTCTCCTGGGCGATCGGCCAGCATCGCCCGCCAGCCGCGGCCAAGCGGCGTTTCATCGTCCCGATCCAGAAGGTGAAAGCTCATCTGCGTCGGGTCGAAGTCCTGCCGCAGGGCGGCGGCATTGGCCTCCGTCGTGAAGAGATGCTTGCTACCGCTGTCGCGCAGGAAGGGAACGATCTCGCTCTCGGGCAACATATCGTCGACCGCGACGGCAATCGCTCCGGCCGCGGCGATCGCAAAGCGCGCGATTACCCATTCCGGCCGGTTGGGGCCATAGAGGGCGACGAACTCGCCGGTCTCGATGCCGGCGTCGCGCAGCCCGCTCGCCAGCCGCCGCGCCTGCTCGACGATTTCCTGAAAGGTTGTGGTCTCCAGGCGGTCGCCGCAGACGACCAGGAGCGCCGGCGCATCGCCATGCGTTGCCAAACGGTCCAGGAGCTCGCGCGGAGTGGTGATCGCATCCATCGCTTTGCGGCGGAGTCTGCCGCAGCGCCAAGCGGCCTGCAATGTGCGAGGGCTGGCGGCGAGTAGCGTATCTGTACTCGGGAACTTAGGAGAGGAAACTGTTGCTCAAGGTGGTGGCCAGCTTTTCGGCCAGCTCCTGCTTCGCCGCGTCCGATACGCCGAACTCGATGGAGGCTTCGCCATGGCGGCGGCGGCGAACGGTTGCCGCAATCATGCCGATATCCTCGTCGATCAGGATGACCGCCTGGCCGACCTCTGGAGCCTCGGCGATCTCAAGCCGGGCGCCGCTGCCGGAAACGTCGAGAATGAAGCAGTCGCACCACGATCCCTCGATCGACAGCCGCGCCGGCCGACGGGTTTGAAGGCGTCGGTGGCTGCGCAGATCGTCGGCGCGGGGAGAATCGAGCATGACGCTTTTTCAGCCTTATCGATTGCCGTTCCCTATTCCGGATAAAGGCAACAGCTTTCTAAAGTATTGATGCTCACGGCTTCATGTCGCGATTCGCTAGGGCAGGCCAGCCACGCGATATCGCCGGTTCCTACCGTTTGCCCTTGAAACCGTAGATGTCGAGATCGCCGTATTCGAACAGCTCGTCATCGATCGAAACGCCGAATTGCGGATTGATCAGGCCGACCTGAATCGTCACGCCCTCCGGATCGAGGATCTGCCACTTGCGCAGGGAAAGCGGTTGATCGGCAAACACCAGTGTCAACTCGCCTTCGTAGCCCGGACCCTGGTCGATCAAGGTCACGCTCAAGGTGGCGTCCTGGCGTTCAATCGCCGTAACTACGGCATTGTTCGACAGGCTGATGTCTTCTTCGGCCAAAAAGCGAAGCGGCGTGCTGCCCACCGGTATGAAAGAGGCCTGCTTCAGCTCCTTGTTGTAGTACAGCAGCGATCCGTCGCGCACGATCATCACGATCGGGTGGGGTGGGTCGTACTCGAAGCGCATATGGCCGGGCCGGTCTATGTAGAGTTCGCCCTCGGCGAAGGCGCCCAGGGAATTGACCTGGACGAAGCGCGCCCGCAGCGTCGTCAGTTGATTGAGGTACTGCTCGATACGCTGCACGTCGGCCTGATCCTGCTCGGCCTGTGCCGCCGGATCGGCCGCCGCCTGCTGCTCGGTCGCGGCCGTCGCAGCAAATCCGGTGATGGCGATCAGGCCAGCGGCGATCGTGTTCAACGCAATCTGGTAGAAGCGTCGTCTCAGCATGGTCTTGTCACCCGGCGGACATCGTTGTTTCAGAAGTTGGGCCTGCGCGCGTCTTGCGCAAGCCTTTCCTATGATTCGACGGAGAGGACGCCGGAGATGCCCTGTCGTCGCGCGAGTTTCGCGTTTTTATGCCGGCGGCACCCAATTCTGTCGCATTTCTGCAACAGTTTGTGCCCTTCAAGGCGCTTTCACGCCCGTTCCGACGCTGCGGTGTGATGTGGGTCACTCCTGTTGGCGTCCTTACTGCCCAATTCTCAACTGCCTACAGGGAAAGGGGATCGTCATGACAAGTGCCATGTTGCCTACCGCTGCCTTCCTGCTGCTGGCCGGCCTCGTGCTCGTTCCGGCAGTCGTCGCGACGCGTTCGAGCTTTGTCACGCGCTTGCGCCGCTTGGGCGGCGAACCCTTTCAGCAGCCCCGTACGCGGCGCTACTTCTGATCGATCGCTCGAAGGCGAGATAATAGAAGAGGGGAGCCGGGATATGCGAACCATCATGGTGATTGCGGTTGTGGCTATCGCGATTGTGGCCCAGGGCGTTGTGGCTGAGGACGCGCGGGCGCAGCAGGAGTGCAGCAACTGGAGCGGCGGTGCCATCATCGGCACGCTTGGCGGTGCCGCGCTCGGCGGTTTCCTGGGCTCTCAGTTCGGCGGCGGCACGGGCAAGTTGGCCTTCACGGGTGCCGGCGTCCTGGTGGGCGGCTTGGTCGGCAATCAGGTCGGCAAGGCGCTGACCTGCGACGACCAGCAGCAGGTGCAGCAGACCACGCAGCAGTCGCTCGAGACGCAGCAGACCGGCACGGCCAGCCAGTGGCAGAATCCGGACAGCGGCAATTCCGGGACGGTGACGCCGACCCGCACCTACCAGCAGGCCGATGGGCGTTATTGCCGCGAATTCCAGCAGACCATCACGGTCGATGGCGAAACCGAGTCGGGCTACGGCACCGCCTGCCGTCAGGAAGACGGGAGCTGGCAGATCCAGAGCTGAATGCCGGGTCGCGCGACGGTACCATCGGTGTCGTCGCTCGTCTGCGACGCTAGACCCTAGAAGCCCAGATCCAGTTCGTCCTTCCAGTATTCCCCGTAGAGCAGGCCGCTGATCCCGCCGATCAGTCCGCCGACCAGAGCGCCGGTGCCGGGATCGCCAACGACGAGACCGCCTGCCGCACCGATGCCAGCGCCCGCCGCAGCCCCTGTCAGCGTATACTTGTTTTCCTCGGCCAGCCCGGAGCAGCCGCCGAGTAGCAGGCTGCCGGAGAGGATGAGAATCGCCCCGTATCTATGCATGGCTCAATCCAGACTTCGTTCGCCCGACAAAGCGTGCCGGTCCGGCAGCAGCTTAGGCCAGGCCGGTTGAGGTCGAATTGAGAAACAGGGTTAAGACGGCGGCGCGGCTCCTCTGCGCGACCCGCGCAAACCGGCCTACTCGGAGGCCTGACCTCCCGCCAGTTCCAATGCGACCGAGTCGCCGGTAATGATGAAGGTCACTTCCCCGTCGGCGGCGTTGTAGGTCCACTTCTCCAGCGGCCCGACCTTGGCCAGGTCGTCCGGCTGCCCGAGCGCGGCTTCCAATTCAGCCTTGGTGCCGGCGCCTTTCGCCTTTTCGATGATCTCCGCCTTGGACGACTCGCCGCAGCCGAGAAGCAACAGGGGCAGCACCAGAGCCACCCGTCTACACAGGCTCCACATGGCGTTCAGGTCCGATGTCAATTTGCCCTACCATTAGACTAGCAGGCCTTTCGACCACAGTCTAAGGCTCTCGAGTCGCCCGCTGCCGGGACGCGAGCGGGCATGCCGACAAAGGGGCGGTTAAACGAATCGAAAGACCTGAGGCCTATAGAGCGATCTCGAACGGTGCAGGGGGCGGGGTGGCGCAGGGCAGCCGCGCTAGACCCCAAAAAAAGGCTAGAAACAAGACCCTTTGGAAGGAAAGCCCCGCCGCGAGACGACGGGGCAAGTTGGATACAGGGAGGCGTTCAAAGCAAGGAGAGTAGGGCCAACATCGGGCCTTATGGTTAACGAATGGTTAACAGCAAACGCCATTTCCAACCCGGACGCTCTTCTGTACGGCGACGCAAATCGCTCTTTCCAAGCGGCGTGTTCGCTGGCGTCCTTGTGCTGGCAGCGGTACTCGCGACGCCCGCCGGCGGTGCGCGGGCTGCCGACGCCTCGGGTGAATTCAAGGTCTTCGGTTCGGGGGAGCTGAGCTGTCAGCGCTGGCTCGATGACCGGCGCGAAGGTAATCCCTCTGCGGCGCAGAGCGAGATGTGGGTGGCCGGCTACTTCACCGCCTACAATCAGTTCGTCCATAAAGACAAGGACGTCACGCATCCCTATGACGGCACTTTCGTGCTGCAGTGGATCGACGACTACTGCCGTAAGCGGCCGGCCAATCAGCTCTACATCGCCGCGCGCGAACTGCTCTCGCTCTTGCGCCGGCGGCAATAGGAAGCAAGGCATCGTGCCAAGGAGGCGCGCCGCGCACGCCGCTAACCATTTCTATACCAAGGGCGCGATCATAATGCCGCCAACGCGCTCAGGGACCAGCCCAAGCGCATGGAGAGGAAAGGCTATCTGTCATGACCCTGGCGGCCGAAGCCACGATGAAGGACCGGCGCAAAGCCCCGCGCAGTAGCGTGATGATTCCTGCGCTGCTGGATCAGTTCCCGGTCACCGTGACCGATATCAGTCTCGCCGGAGTCGGTGCCGGACAGTTCGAAATGATGGTCGACGGCGAGCTTGGCCCGGCGCGTGGCCAGCATGCTTCCCTGCGCTTCATCGATCAGGACGACCTGGAAGACTGCATCCAGATCGAGATCGTTCGGGTCTCGCGTCAGCGCGGCTCGATCGGCGCCCGCTACGTCTCGCTGACCGCCGAGCAGGAACGTTATCTCAAGACCCTCGTCGAACAGACGGCTTGAGTGCTGCCATGGCCCCTATGCGGGCCAGGGCGCCGCTTTCCGGGCCTCGAGGGCCTGCCCCAGCATTTCACCACTAAGTGATTCCCGTCACTGCGGGCGATCGCCGTGCGGGCTAGCCTCTCCATGGCCGAGTCGCAGGGCTGCGTGCCGACTGTGACCGACAACACACAGCGCAAGGATTGCGGCGGAAAGGGAGCGAGGCTCCTTGGAACCGCCAATAAGGTAAACGATTGCGAAAGGATTCCTCGTTCAAAGTGATCATTCGCATTGCAAGTTCAGCGTCCGCTGGCAGGAGGACCGCGTGTCTTGCAGGTATTTAAACGCGAGCGAGCCCGCAGCTGACCGCGGAATACTACGGCGGTCTCGGGGCGCGGCAGAATAGGGGCAAGCAAACCTCAGGGGATCGCGCTAGTGCAGGCTCCCGCAAACCGGGAGACCGGCCATGGCCTATGTTTTGTCGCCAAGCCCCGCGGAGGTGTCCGCCGATTCCGTCGACGAGCGCCTTGTCACGACATCGGACGCCGCCGACGGTGCGGCCGGCGAGCACATTGCCTGGATTATGTCCAAGGTCCGCAACGGCAAGGCGGATCACCGACGCTCGCTCCTCGTTCTGCGATTCGCTCTGCTCAACCTGCTAGGCTTTGCGCTTCTCGCAGTCGCTCATTCCTTCGGCTTGATCGAAACCATCTGGTCAGCTGATCAGACGCGTTTCTCGGCCGGCATCTTCTTCGTGTTTCTGGGCGGACTTGCCTTCTGCGCCCTGCGCATCTGGCAGACCAGCCGTGATCTCGATCAGCTGCGCAGCTTCGACCCTCTGGTGCAGTCGCGGGCTGCCGACTACCTGGCTTTGATCCGCGGCGCCGAGGGCGATAGCCGCGCGCTGATCGCCTCCTCCCAGCGGCTCAAGCTGACCCAGCGCATCTCCCTGGTGCGCCAGGTCGCCAACTCGCTCGTGCTGCTCGGCCTGATCGGTACTGTGATCGGCTTCGTCATCGCGCTGTCGGGCGTCGATCCGGAGCAGGCCGCCAACGTCAAGGCGATCGCTCCCATGGTCTCGACCATGATCGAGGGCATGTCGACGGCGCTCTACACCACGCTGGTCGGTGCCGTGCTGAACCTCTGGATGCTCGCGAACTACCAGCTGCTGGCGACCGGAACCGTCAAGCTGATCACCGGACTGGTCGAGTTCGGAGAGCTCCATGCCCGGACTTGATCACTTCGACCCCGACAGCAGCGATACGGTCTTTCGCGATGTCATCATGCTGGCCCTGGCCGGCTTCGTCGCTGTCGTGCTGCTGTTGCTTCCGCACATCAATCCGCCGGCCAAGGCGGACGAGGAAACCAGCAGCCCCGGCAACCTGATCGTCGAGATCCGCTGGCCCGACGAGATCGACGCCGACGTCGACCTTTGGGTGCAGGCGCCCGGCGGCGCGCCGGTCGGTTACTCCAACAAGGGGGACACGGTCTTCAACCTGCTGCGCGACGACCTGGGACAGAAGGGCGACTTCACCGAGATGAACTATGAAGTCTCCTTCAGCCGCGGCGTGCCGGCCGGCGCCTATACGATCAATCTCCACCTCTACAGCAACTCGGCCAAGCACTACCCGGTGCCCGTGGCGGTCGTGGTCAGCGTCAAGCGACGGCCCGACGAATCGGCCAAGCAGCTGCTGTCGAAGCGGATCGAGATGAACCGCCTGGGCGAGGAGTTGACGGTCTATCGCTTCGAGCTGACCGAAGAGGCGCGCGTCGTGCCCGGCAGCGTTCACGACCTGCCGAAAGCGCTTCGTGGCGGAGCCTCCTGATGGATGATCTGCTGATCCTCTTCTGCGTCGCCGGCGGCCTGGCCGCCTTGCTGGCGAACATCGGGCTCTGGTCGGCGCACCGCCTGCGGGTCAAGCTCGGCGCCTTGATCGCCGCCGCCCTGTTCTTGCCGACGGCTTACATGTCGCTGGTCTCCCTGCTGAGTCGCCCGAAGCCCATCGAGCTCGAATGGACGCAGCCGGCACCGGACGAGACCACGCTGCTGGCCTCTCAGATGAAGGAGGACGTGGCGATCTATCTTTGGGTCGACAGGCAGGGCCTGATGGAGCCGCGTGCCTACGTCCTGCCCTGGGACGAGGAGCTGGCGCGCGAGCTGCACGAGGCCCAGCGGGCCGCGGAATCGGAAGGTGGCACCGTTCAGGTCCGCATGTCCCGCCGCAACAAGAACCGAGAGCAGATGGAGCGGATGTTCTACGCCGCGCCGCCGCCCGCGCCGCCGCCCAAGACGGTCAGCGGCGCGACCGAAAGCACGCCGCGGCGCCTGGCGGGCAACAGCGCACAGTAGGGCGCGCCGACACGCAAAAAAAGACGGCCAGGCTATCGCCTGGCCGTATTCCTTTGTTCGGGCGAATACCTCAGTAAAGCGGTGCGATCTCGACCTGGCCGACCTGGGAGGCGCTCGGCGGGCTCGCCGCGGCCAGCGGCTGGCGCGGCTCGTAGATGTAATTGTTGCTGCGCAGCTCGATCCGGCGGCCGTCGGTATCGCTGTAGACGGACTTGCCGCGTGCGAAGCCGGTGAAGCCCTGCGGCACCAGCTTAGCGGTCACACAGCCCTTGTGGATCCGCAGGGTCTCGAGATGGGTATTGCGGTCGTGCAGGGCGCTGATCTCGACCTCCTGCGCGTCGGAGACATCGGTGGCCACCAGGGCGGGCGGGAAGAGCCCGGCGGCCAGGGCCCCGAGCGTAATGTTCATGTCGCTCGCCTCGCTGTTCTCTTTCTCGAGGTACCGCACGCGCGCCCGGTTGCCCTCCATTTCGGCTTCGATCACCGGACAGGTGAGGCCACGGTCGGCGCTTTGCTGCACGTCGACCGGCTCCGGATTGCGGCCGGCGCAGGCGGAGAGGGCGAGCAGCAGGCTCACGGCAATAACGCTCTTCATGACGGACTTCCTCGCGCTGGGACGTGGTCGCGTGTCGCGACTCTCGCCCAGTCTGCCCGAAAGTGATTTGCGTCCTGTGAAGAACTAGGGTTTCGGCCCTTTTAACCACGAGAAGTCGCGGTTTTGCGCGGGCGCGGCGGTCGATGCACGCCAAGGAGGTTGGGCAGAGGACACCTGCGCCGATCGATGGTCAGGTAAAAACTTCCTTAATTTATTCGTGACATCCCTGTGTCCTATTAAGAGGCCTTGTGTCATGACTGTGTTCATCAGTCATAAGCCCGTCGAGAGTTAAAGAAAGCAAGGTTTCATTAATGTTCGGAAGCGATTCCTGGGCTCCTGATCTTGGCAGGAGTTCTCGGGATGGCTTTCCTTCGTTTGTTGCCTCTGCTGGCCGGCGCAGCGCTTTTTGTCGGACCCTCACTCGCGGATGAAACGCGCAATTCGGCAGGCGACGCGGCTGCCGGACAAGCGGCCAACGGTTTCGTCGTCGAGCGCTTGACCTTCGAGTCTACCGGCGGGCGCGGCGAGGGAGATCTCGCCGGGCTGGTGCGCAGCCTCGACCGGGCCCGCGACAACGGCATGACGACGACCCGTCCCACCGCCGCCGGCATGACGTTGGAGGAGGCCATGCGCTTGGCCCAGTGGCGTCAGTCCGTCTCGGCGCAGCTCGAGGCCTATTGGCGCTAAGGATGCTGCCAGGCGGCGCTCCACGGACGCCGCCGCCGGTTGAGCCTTACAAGAAGTGGGTTCCGCGCCGGTTTCCGAAGGGCCGGCGCGGATAAACCTATACGGGGATATCCCCGAACCCGTCTTCGTATCGTTTGACAAGACGGCCGTTCGATCTGTCCGCCCAAGTAGGGCGCGCGCAGGCTCAAGGCGGCCGGAGGGCGGCCTCGCGGGAGGGCCGGCGGGTCAAACGGCGTTCAGGAGACGGTCATGAAGACGATTTCCAAGGCCATTGCGTTCTGCACAGTCGTCGCCGTTCTGGTGGTATCCGGTTCGGCATGGGCGGACGGCTATCGCCACCAGCGGCACGATGGGGAGTACTACGGCTCCCATGTGGTTCTCGGCTATGGCATCAAGCATTTGGGACATCACGGGTACAAGAAGAGAGGCCACTACGACGGCAAGCTCCACTCCAAAGACCACGGTAATGGGAAACGCCACTACGGTTATGGCGGCTACAATCATTCTGGACATGGTTATGCCGAGCGGGGTTACGCCAAGCACGGCTACGACTGCCACCCGGTCAGCAAGGTGAGGTACCACCATGGCCGCAAGGCCCGCTTCGGCGGCACCATGTGCTACGACGCCTACGGCTACGGCTATGTCGTGCCGGGGAGCCGCTATTTGATCGGCTATCTCTACTAGGGATTTCAATCGCGTCTTCGCGGCCGGCGCAGCCAAGAGGGCAGCGCCCGGTCGCGCGCCGCCGCCGGCCGGTGGGCTCTCTCATCCTAGCTCCGAGAGGGTTCCGCCGGCCGCGGCACGTTGCTTCCCGTGCTTGCCTATTGGGACCCGATGGTTCCTCGGATCTTCGACTGGTAGGGGCGCACCGCCTCGACGTCCTGCGACGAGGGGATGTGGGACAGCATGGCGCCGCCGGTGGCGGCGAAATGCTGCATCAGCCTCGCCTTCTGCTGCTCCGACATGTTCGGGTCGGCTTCGACCTGCTGGCGGAAGGCCTCCACCTGGGCGGTCATCTCCTCCGGCGTGGTGCCGGATTCAAGCATGGCGTAGGACATCATGACCCGGGTGCCGATATCGGCCCAGTTGTCGAGGTCCGAGAAACCGTGCCGGTCGGCCACCGCTTCGAACTCGCCTCGCGCCGACGACTCCTTCATATAGGCCAACGCACCACCGAGCGGCCCGCCCGGTGTTGGCGGCGGCGTCAGCTCGGCTTCGTTGGCTTCGCCGATGGCGCGCATCTCGGGCAGGGACTCTACGAAGCCGACAATCTGCTTCTCGGTCAGTGCCGCCTGGTCCTCTGCCTGCACCGTCAGCGGCAGGACCAGTGCCAGCAAGCTCATGATAAGAATACGAAAAGGCCGCATGGAACACCTCGAAAGTCTCATCGTTGCGGCGCCACAATAGCCGCTCGGCCAGGCTTTGGCTGTGATCTTCCTGAGGCCAGCCGGAAGGCCTGGATGGGTCGCGAAAGCCGCTCGCTGCGACAAGCGGTTGAGATTCTAGGTCAGGAGCCAGGCCCGATCCTCGGCAGTGCGGCGCAGCTCTTCGCGGAACGCGGCGGTCAGTTGGGTCTGGGCGCTGTCAGAGCGCTCGACGAGACAGACACGCCGCCGTACCGGAGGGTCGCCGAAAGGCGTGCGGTACAGGGTCTTTGCGAAACGCCCGACGATGCTGCTTTCCGGCACGACCGTCACCCCGAGACCTTGCGAAACCATGAGTAGGATCGCCTCGATGGAGTCGAGCTCCATCGTGTCCCGCACCTTGAGCCCGCGGGCACGCAGGGCGCCGTCGACGATGCGGCCGAAACCGGCCCGGCGATTGAAGCGAACGAAGGGGTTGGCGGAGAGCATCTCCTCATCCGAAGTGCCCACGGCGCTGCGATGCCTGACGGCGATCAGGGCTTCGTCGAGGATAGTGGCGCTTTGCAGGTCCTTGTTCAGTCTTTCGGGCTCCGTGACCACCGCAGCATCCAAGGCACCACGCGCGACTTTGGCCATGAGCTCGGTCGAGAGGCCGCCTTCGATCCTGACCTGAAGCGCAGGATGGCGATGCCGCAGGCTGGCCAGGGCTGGCGGCAGGATGCTCGTGGTGACGCTTGGTATGGCGCCCAGCCGCAGCGCGCCGGCCAGCTGCCCGGCCTTGGCTACGCTTTCCTGCAATCCGTCATAGAGGCGGACGATCTCGCGGGCGCGTTCGAGCAACGAATGGCCGAGGGTATTGAGCAGCGGCGGCCGCCGAGAGCGATCGAACAGTTCGACCTCTAGATCGTCCTCCAGTGCGCGAATCTGCATGGAGACGGCCGACTGGGTTATGCCAAGCCGCTCGGCAGCGGCGTTGAAGCTGCCGCTGTCGGCGACGGCAACCAGGGTCTTCAGGTGGCGGACTGTCATGGAAAATAATATAAGAAAATCTGAAGTTATATTTCAATATTATTTTCTTGTCTTATAATTTGTGGGAGAGCAGATTAGGCCGCGAGACAGCAACCTCGGTGCGGGGAGTTCCGACGTGACCCACAGTTTGACCGATGCACAGCGCGATCTGCAGGCCCGCGCTAGGGATCTGGCCCGCACGGTTATCGCGCCGCGGGCGGCCGAAGTCGACCGCAGCGAAGCCTATCCCTGGGAGAACGTCCACGCCTTGGCTGAGGCCGACTTCATGGGTATGACCATCCCGCAAGCGCTGGGCGGGCAGGGGCTCGGCTTCCTTGAGGCCGTGCTGGTCATCGAAGAGATGGCGCAGGTCTGCGGCGTCACCGGGCGCATCGCGGTCGAGGCCAACATGGGCGCGATCTCCTCGATCATGACCTACGGCAGCGAGGCCCAGAAGAAGCTGGCGGCGGACCTGGTGCTGGGCGGCGACAAGCCGGCCATCTGCATCACCGAGCCGGAGGCCGGCAGCGCCGCCTCGGAGATGACCACGCGGGCCGACAAGCGCGGCGACGGCTACGTCATCAACGGCAAGAAGCACTGGATCACCGGCGGCGGTGTGTCGCGGCTGCACCTGATCTTCGCGCGGGTCTTCGACGAGAACGGGGCGGAGCAGGGCATCGGCGGCTTCATCGCTATACGTGACGAAGCGGCAGGTCTTAAAGTCGGCAAGCGCGAGCCGACCATGGGCCTGCGCGGCATCCCGGAGACGGAGCTGATTTTCGAAAACCTGGAGATCCCGGCCGAGCATGTGCTGGTCCCGCCCGGCGGCTTCCGGCGCGGCTTCGCCGAGCTGATGGATGCCTACAACAGCCAGCGGGTCGGGGCCGCCACCGTGGCGCTCGGCATCGCCGAGGGCGCCTATCAGACGGCGTTGGCCTACAGCCAGGAGCGCGAGCAGTTCGGCCGGCCGATCTGTGAGTTCCAGGGCCTGCAGTGGATGCTGGCCGACATGAGCATCGGCCTGGCCGCGTCGCGGGCGCTGATATACAAGGCCGCGGCCCATACTGGTGGATCTGGCACAGGCGGGGAGGGCGCGCGTCGCTTCCCCGATCCGACCGAAGCGGCACAGGCCAAGGTGCTGGCCTCCGAGACCGCGATCAAGGTCACCAACGACGCCCTGCAGCTCTTCGGCGCCCGCGGCTACTCACGCGACTTCCCGCTGGAGCGCATGGCACGCGATGGCCGCATGTTCACCATCGGCGGCGGCACGGCACAGATCCTGCGCACCGTGATCGCCTCCCGGCTGCTCGACCGCAAGCTGCCGCAGACCCGTGATGGCCACCTCCGCCTGGCCGAGCGCGCGGCGAAGAAGGCCGCCGAGTGACCCAAAGCGACAGCGTCATGCCGAACGCGGCCGACCTGATCGCCCAACGGCTCTACGCGGCGGGCTGCCGCTATGCCTTCGGCATTCCGGGCGGCGAGGTGCTGACCCTGCTCGATGCGCTCGACCGCGCCGGCATCCGTTTCGTCCTCACCAAACACGAAAACAGCGCCGGTTTCCTGGCCGAGGGCGTCTATCAGCGCACCGGGGCGCCCGGCATCCTGGTCGCCACCCTCGGGCCCGGCGCGGCCAACGCGGTCAACGTGGTGGCCAACGCCGAGCAGGACCGGGTGCCACTCATCGTGCTGACCGGCTGCGTCGATGCCGAGGAGGCGCTCAGCTACACCCACCAGGTGATGGACCACGGCGCCCTCTTCGGCCCGATCACCAAGGCGAGCCTGCGGGTCCCGGCGAGCGGCGCCGGCTTGCTGGCTGACAAGGCGCTGGCCATTGCGCTGGACGGGCAACCGGGGCCAGTGCACATCGACCTGCCGATCTCGGTCGCCGCCACGCCGCAAAATGGCAAGCTCAACGGCGCGACGCGATCTCGGCCGTCACCTGTTGGCCCAGCGTCGGGACCGGCGCTGGATCAGGCGAGGGCCTGGTTGGCCGAGGCCGAGCGGCCGCTGGTGCTGGCCGGCGTCGATGCGGCCAACCAATGGGCCGAGGCGGCGGTCGCTGATTTCGTCCGGCGCTTCGGCGCGCCGCTGATCACCAGCTACAAGGCCAAGGGGCTGCTGCCCGAGGATGATACCCTGGCGCTCGGCGGCGCCGGCCTCTCTCCGACCGCCGACAAACGCCTGCTGCCGCTGGTCCGGCAGGCCGATCTCATCGTGCTTGCCGGCTACGATCCGATCGAGATGCGCACCGGCTGGCGCGATCCTTGGGACGTGGCCGAGCAACGCGTGGTCGAGATCGCGGCGGTGCCCAATCACCACGACATGCATCGGGCGAGCATCAGCTTCGTCAGTGACGTGGCGGCTGGCCTGGCGGCTCTGGGTGAGGGGGTCACGCCGCGGGAAACCTGGTCCGATGGCGAGCCCGGAACAGTCAAGCAGGCCCTGGCAGCCGATTTCAACGCCAACGAGGCCTGGGGCCCAGCGGCGATTACCATGGCCGTGCGCGCCGTCTTGCCGCGCGACGGCATCGCCACTGTGGATAGCGGCGCTCACCGCATCCTGCTGAGCCAGCTGTGGGAAGCCTACGAGCCGCGCAGCCTGCTGCAGTCGACCGGCCTCTGCACCATGGGCTGCGCCCTGCCACTCGCCATGGGCGCCAAGCTGGCCGAGCCCAAGCGGGCGGTCGTTGCCTTCACCGGCGATGCCGGCCTGGAGATGGTGTTGGGCGAACTCGCCACCCTGCGCGACTTGGCGCTGCCGGTGGCCGTGGTGGTGTTCGTCGACGAATCCCTGGCTCTGATCGACCTTAAGCAGCGCCAGCGCCAGCTACCCTCCGTCGGCGTCGATTTCGGCGCCACCGACTTCGAGGCCGTCGGCAAGGCGCTCGGCGGCCACGGTACAACGGTCGACAACCGCGACGACCTGACCCGGGCCCTGGAGGCCGCCTTCGCGGCCGACCGCTTCACCATCATCGCCTGCCGCATCGAAGCCAGAGCCTACGACGGCCGGCTCTAGCTGTCGGCCAGCATGATCTCCGCGATCGGCAGGTCCGCCGCGTCGGCTTCCGGGCGCGCGAGCAGTAGGGGATTGAGAAAGTAACCATCCCTGAAGTGTTCGTTGGGATCACGGCCGAGCTCCTGCGCTGCGCTCACGACCCTGGCTCGTTCCCGCTCGTTCATTAGCTTGCGATAGCGGAACGGTGCCGGGCTGCAGGCCTCGATGCGATAGCCGCGCTCGGCGAACATGACGTTCAGGGGCCGGTCGTCGACATCGCCCCTCAGGCAATAGAGGAACCAGGGCGTGGCGTCCCCATCGAGTAGCTTGGCGAAGCTGACGGCGAACATCGGGGCGTGACCTCCTGTTTCCACTACAATGTCGGTCTCTGCCACGAAGGCCCTGAGGTCGGCATCCGGCTCGGCAGCCGTTAGGTCCTGGGCGAAGGCCCGGTCGAGCAAGCCGCAGTCCTGCGCGTAGCGCAGCGCCCGATCGGCGATGTCGAGGCCGCCGACCTCGAAGGGCGTGCTGTCCCGGCGCCGCGCCGCGAAGAAAGGGCGGTCGAGCGCGATGGGATCGCCGGCCGCATCCATGGGGGTGTTCTCGGCGTAGAAGGCGTAGAGCGCTGCCAGGCTCAGCTCGTGCTTCAACAGCGCACCGTTGGGCGCATAGCCGCAGGCAAAGTCCAGCAGACGCAACCTCTCTTTACCCCGGAAGGCGGCAATGGCGGCTGCATGCGATTCAAGGTAGCCGCAAGTGATGTCGGGCAAACGATAGTCAAGCGGCTGCAGCGCGCGGTAGTAGGAGCGCGGGTCGGGCAGGTTATAGACCCGCGCGAAGTCCTCGTGTTGCCTAACCGAAACGATGGTCTGCTGCATAGATTTTTCTCGCTCGGCATCGAATGCGGCGAAGTGTAGCCTTCGGCTGCCCGGCGAGCATGGTCTTTCCGGGCGGGCGAAACGCAAACCGATTGGCAGCAAAGTCAGCTTGGCAGGGAGGACCCATGAGCGAGGAGCGACCGGGGCGGAGCATCGTCAATATCTACGAGGCCGACTACCAGGTCTACGACATGGAAGGCCCGGTGCAGCCGGATATGAGCTGGCTGCCGATCAGCTACAATGAGGAACGCAACGGCTGCTACGTGATCCGCATGGAGCCCGGCGCGAAAACCATCACCCACACCCACGACCGGGTTGAGGACTACCTGATCCTCGAAGGCGAGCTGATCGAGTCGGACGGCCGGGTTCTCAAGCCGGGCGACTTCGTCACCAATCAACCCGGCACGCGGCACAACTCGCGGACCGAGACGGGCTGCCTGCTGGTCGGCTTCGACTGGGGCAAGAAGCCGGGCGATTAGGCGCTTGGGATCAGCTGTGGGCAGGCGCTGCTGCGCTCAGGCGAGCGACTTCTCCATATCCGGCACGTCGATCACGAGTCCGCCTCTGGTTTTCCAGGTTTTTCTCAAAACACACTTGTAACCTTCTGATTCGTAGAAGGTTTGAGCAATCAGGCTCGCTGTTACAGCCACGGTATCGTGGCCCGCGGCTGCGATTGCGGCCTGGGCCTGCCGCAGGAGACTGCGGCCGACACCGCGGCGTGACCAGGCCGGATCAACATAGAGCCCAGTGACTTCGTTGTCCTTGTAGGAACAGAAGCCGACGACCCGTTGCTCTTCATCGACGGCGACCAGAAAGGCTGCTCCCCCATCGGTCATGGCCTCGCCATAGCCATCTGCCACCAATCCAGCGGCCCAGCTTCGGACCTCCGCATCGGTATAAGCAGCGGTACGCTGAGCCAGGATTGCCCGACGGTGAACCCGCAAAAGCGCTTTGCCATCGGCGGGCGTTCCGGCGCGAAGGTTGTGACGGTTCACCCGCGCCTCCCTGCATGTCCGTTAAACCACATTTCCCGCATGGACCGCCGTTCCGCGTCATGCTGTGGCGTGATAATATAGCCGATACAATGGGTTATGGATAACGGGGCGGGATTTGGCGCCGAACGCGACGGGTGAAGCAGATTCTAGCCCTCTTCGGCCCCAGTTCGACCGGTCCGCCAAGCTCGCCTTCGGCGGCTCATCCACTTCAGTTCCGACGGCGGTTTGCTGCTTCACCGCGAACTCGACGATGCCTTGGGTCTGACCGACCTGGCTGCAAACCTCATCGCTGATCCGCGACCCGGTGATGCGCCAGCTCGTCGGCGGACGGGCAGTGAGGACGGTGCCGCTTCAGCAAGCGCCATGGGTCGGTTCGAGACGCAGATGCTGACGCGACCGGTGCTGTCGCGATATTCAGCCAAGTCCCGGCCTTCGATCACTCGGCGGCGATTCCCGACTTGATCACCGCGCCTAGCTGCCTGAAGCTTACTGGAGGGAACCCAAACGGGATATCCCGGCAGATGAAGGCTACAAGAAGCCTTTTATGGCTGGTTGCCATCGGTCTGATCGCGCCTGCCATATACCTCTACGGGCCTGGCAGTACCGGTCATGCGCTCATTGGGGCCGCTGGCGGAACAGCTGCGCTGGCTTGTGCCCGCCGCGATGGGTTCTGGCTCCGATTCGTGATCGGGCTGGTACCGGTGGTCCCGGCCGTTTGGATCAGCGGGCAGATCGGATCATGGGTCGAGGTCGGAACGCCGTTAGAAAAGATCGGCAGCGCGTTTCTTGTTCTCGCAATTGGCATTGCCTTCAGCGGAGTGGCCAGCCGCAGTTCAGCCGCCCAAGTTGATCGGTTGAAAGACCGTTTGCTCCTTACCGAACGCGGCAAGAGTCCCGAACAGGATTCCGCTCTCGCCGCTGCCTTAGCGACGTCCAAGGGCTCTCGGCCAGCGGGCTCGGAAGCGGTGCCCCTGTCCGATCTCGCAGGGGCGGTCTGCAAGGTTCTCCTGCGGCAATCGACCCGCAGCCTCTCGGCACAGGCTCGGCAAATACGCGACCGTGAGGAATGGGGGGAGATCGCAGGGGCCTTTATCATGACCTTGGGCGTTCTGACCATCCCCTCAGCCTTCCTAATCGACGGCTCGAAAAACTCTAGTTGGGTAATCAGTTTCCTGTCGAGCACTGCAATCATCTGGCTGGGGCTATGCCTCGCCGCGAGCCGAAAGCACCTTGTCCTGTTTCTCAGGCGGTTCGAACGCGAGGATGTCGCACGCGCGGTCGTCGAGCCAGTGAGGGACACTCTTCACGAGAATTTCCGGATCCTCACGCTGCAGGACTCCCGGCTCAGACCTGTCCGGGCGCCGCTGGCATCGGCGCTGGTGCCGGCGCTGGTCGCTTGTGCGCCTGCGGCCTTCGTCATCGTCCTGACGGTGGTGTTAGCCATGACTGTGTGGCAGCAGAATCCGGATTACGTCGACGTAATCGGTTACTTCAACGCATTCTTGCTCTTGTTAGTGGTCCTGATTACCTCCTCCTTTGCCGTTCTGGTCGTGTTTGGCAGTTTCTTCTGGTGGTTCGTGTCCAATGTTCGGGCCAGGCGATCCGTCGATAGCGGCGACGAACTGGCACGCATTTGCCGTTCCCTCTTGAGCCTCAAGCGCTGGTACCGAAGACCGGTCCTGATGGGGCCGACCGCAGTCACCATCCGTTGCGACGACTCGTTCTGGCGCAGGACTGTCCAGGATCTCGCGCAGATCTGCGATTTGGTCGTCATGGACGTCTCGGACCTGTCGCCCAATGTGCGGGAGGAACTGGAGATGATGGTGTCCATGTGCCCGGAGAAGCTGGTCCTCACCGCGCATCGGCCGGAGTTCGATCAAAGGGAGTTCTGGCAGGCCCTGCTGGACGATCCGGTTGGAGTAGAAACGGTAAAGAATCTCGAGGTCGGGGATCCCATCGAATACGACGACTCATCCGACAAACTCTACCGCGCAGGCTTTGCTGCGGTGCTGGAAAATACAGCCTCGTTGTGCCGTTCGTCTTCGTCTGGGCCTTATTTCGGTTGATCGGTATGGCGAGAACACGGTTACGATCTTCTGGAGCTATGTGTTTCTCGCGGCTCATTCCGGCTTTCAAGCAGTGATGTCCAATCGAAGGCTGGTGTCGAAACTCGAACAGTTTTCGCAAGGTTTGTTGAATTCGCGGTGGTCCAGCTTCCGAGCCATTTCTTTCTGTTCTTGCGCGTTCCGCTCTTCGGCGCCGTGGTAGTCCCGTTTCTGTTTCAGATCGCAATCCTGTCGCCGGTCCAGGCCGGGCTGCAGTCCGCCGTCGAGTCTGTGCTGAACTACCATCCATCCGTTCGAGGCCATCGGCACTTTGAGCGCGTCGATCGCAGCTGGCAGTGAGGATAGCACCCCGATAACGTAAAAGATCTTTCGCACATTTGGATGGGGTTGGTGGCCCCGAAACCCTTCAGGCTTGAAGTCGCGAAACCTTTGAGCCAGAGGAGGAACCAGGAGCCACCATGGAAGAGGATAGCACCAC
>Ga0209458_1000041_pt1 | contig 81354 bp, 87 predicted proteins | sample WorMetLIZAISLAND_FD_187411 | JGI IMG/M metagenome (GOLD analysis project Ga0209458, IMG submission 187411) | Marine gutless worms symbiont microbial communities from Max Planck institute for Marine Microbiology, Germany - Inanidrilus manae... ...
GTGGTGCTATCCTCTTCCATGGTGGCTCCTGGTTCCTCCTCTGGCTCAAAGGTTTCGCGACTTCAAGCCTGAAGGGTTTCGGGGCCACCAACCCCATCCAAATGTGCGAAAGATCTTTTACGTTATCGTATGCCGCACCACCCCAATCGCCGAGCCACTCATCCACCTTGAGGCCGACCTCGTTCATCATGGAGGCCAGCGCCTCTTGCGGCGTGAAACGGATCTCCGAGGCGGCGGAGAACACTCGCCCGGTCGCCGCGATGCGGTAGTAAGTCTCGTAGCTGACGATGCCGCTAGCCGGGTCCCACCGGGCGTCGTTCCAGGCCTCGACCTTGCCGAAGTCCGGGTGCTCGAAATCACGCTCGGACTCATCCGGTACCCATTCACGCCATTCCTCGGCGGCCGGGTTTCGTGAGTCGAAGACGAAGCGGCCTTCCGGTGCCAGATGCGTAGCAATGGTGGTCAGCACGGCACGCTGATCGTCCTCCGTCAGGAAGACCTGGAAGGCGTGGCCGGTCAGGACCACCAGGTCGAAATGCTGATCGAGCCGCAGGCTCTGGGCGTCCGACTGCACCCAGGTAACACCATCGCCGCCCGGCCGGGCCTTCGCGATGGCGAGCATGGCTGCGGCCGGATCGGCGCCGACGACCCTGCGGTCCCCAGCCAAGGCGGCGGCGAGCCGGCCCGTGCCGCAGCCGAGATCGAGTACCGATCCGGCACCCCGCGCCATCCGGGCGCAGGTGTCCTGATCGGCAGCCCAATCGTTTTCGAGATCGTAGAATTGGGCTAGATCCGCGTCGTGGTAGAGGCGGTCTTCACTCGCGTTGTTCAGGGGCATGGATATCGCTGCGGATGCTGAGACTGGCCGCGAGACCATAGCCGCATCATAAGCCCCTGTCAGCGAGAACGCCAAGGATTTCGTCGACGAGATCGGCCGTTTGTCGACTGCCGTCGGCACGCAGGAGAGGGCAGGTCAGCGTCTTCAGCCAAGCCTCGTGCTTGGCCAGGCTTCGGCCTTCGCGGCTGCCGTCGTCGTAGTGCGACGCCCAGTCTAGGAACTCTTCCGTCTCCTCGTGCCGCCAGGCGCCCGGCACGACAGCCTCGATTCCGAAGCGGCGCGTTTCGCGCTCGCGTAGCCTTTGCAGGCGAGTTTCGGTCGGCGCTTGCAGGAAGACGACGAAGTCGAACATCTGTGTCACAGCTTCGGCCCAGCCGACGACCGAGCCGCTCAGGACCCACTGGTCGCGACCGAGGAACAGCGCCTCCATCAGTTGGAGGCTTTCCGCTGCCGGCCTGTTTTCCCGGTAGGGCGGGTTCGTCGGGCGCCAAAAGTAGTCGTCGCTATCGTGATGTGGGATCGAAAGCCGGCTGGCAAGGGCCAGCCCGAGAGTCGTGACGCCCGCGCCGGACGCGCCCAGAATGTGAATGCGGCGGGTTTTCATGCGGGACCTCGTTGGGGAGCCTTATGGCGGGGCGCGGCAGTGTCGTGTTGCAAGGCCTACGACGGGGTAGGGCCGGAGGCAACGGGCAACCGGGGATGGAGACGCATCCGACGGCCCGCACCAGGCAACTGTGCTACAGTGTCAAGGTGTGAGCGGTCGTGTTCGGGAGATCCCGGCGCGCGATGCCGGTCCCGAAACACGCAACCACGGATTAGCGGAGGACAGGCCCATGAAATCCCTGCTGCTCATCCTGGGTGGCGCCCTTGCGACGCATATGACGACTGCGGAACCCGCGACGGCGGCCGACCCCGCCGCCCTCGCGCTGCTCGAGGACTCTCGTAAGGAGCGCACCGCCGCGCGCTGCTCCGGTTGCGATCTGGCCGCCCTCTGGCTGCAGGACGGCGAGATTGTACGCGGCTCGGACCTCTCCGGGGCCGATTTGACCGGTGCCCGTTTGGCGCGCGCGAACCTGCGCAAGGTGAACTTCAGCGGCGCCTCGCTGGCCGGCGCCAACATGCTGGGTGCTCAGCTCGACCGTGCCGATCTCTCGGCCGCCGATCTACGGCGCGCCGACCTGCAGGGCGCCTGGCTGATCGGCGCCAACCTGGCCGGCGCCGACCTCTCGGCTACCGACCCGGAGGAGGCCGTCTACCTGAACCACGCCATCGCCTCGAATGCCAACCTGGCAGGCGCGCGGCTGCAGCGCATCAACGCCGTCGAGGCCGATCTGACTCGGGCCGACCTGAGCGGTGTCGATCTCACTGGCGCGCGGCTGGTGGGCGCGATCCTGCGTGGCGCCGACTTGACCGGCGCCGATCTCTCGGGCGCTGATCTGACCGGCGCAGACCTGACCGACGCGGTAATCGAAGGCGCGAGCTTTGCGGGCGCGGACCTCTGGGGCACGCGATGGACTGACGGCCGGCGCTGTGCGGCCGGCTCGGAAGGGCGCTGCGAATAGCGGCTAGGCGGGCAGTCTGTAGGGCGCAATTGCGTCAGCGTATTGCGCCGAATGTCTTTCGGTGTCTGACGATAGGTGGCGGGTTACGCTTCGCTAACCCGCCCTACAGGGTGGAAATCATTAGCCGCGGTCGCCAGACTGCGGCCGATGATCATGCTGCGCCCACCTTCCGAGAGTGAGCTGGCCATGCTCAGCGATTTGGCCCTGCGCTCCAAGGCCGTCTGGAGCTACGATGCGGCCTTCATGGCCGCCTGCGTTGAGGAACTGACCCTCACGCCGCGGGATTTGGGCGATAGCCACCTGCAACTCGCCGAAGACGGGGAAGGCATCGTCGGCTTCGTCCAGGTCGAGATCGATGGCGATCTGGCCGATCTCTCCAAGCTTTTCATCGAGCCGGCGCGGCTGCGCACGGGCACCGGACGGCGTCTGTTCGACTGGGCGACAGAGACCGCCCGCGCCCGAGGCGCCCTGCGCATGACCATCGAGGCCGATCCGGACGCAGCGCCCTTCTACCGTCGCATGGGTGCCCGCGACATCGGTACCGCACCCTCTTGCTCGATCCCAGGCCGCAAGCTGCCGCTGCTGGAGTTGGTGCTGTAGGAACCGTTTGAAGGACCTCCGCTTACGTCTGGTTCAGGCCCAGCTCCTTCTGTAGCTTCTTGGTCAGGCCAAGCGAGACGATGCGATGGGACTCGCGCAAATAGTCCTTCAGGTCGTCATCCGAGAGTCCCGGTTCGGCGTAGTGCTGGATCCATTTCATGCCGCGCGAGGCGAGATAGGGCGCGGGCCGCAGGCCCAGCTGCTCCTTCAGCACCTGGAAGGAAAGGTCGCTGGTCTTGAAGGTGAAGGCGGGCTGCCCGTCGGCCCAGCCGCCGATGGCAAAGACCTTGCCGCCCACCTTCCAGACATGCGCGCCGCCCCACTGGACCACGTAGCTGGTCGCGGGCAGGGCCCGGCAGAAGGCGTTGAATTCGTCGTAGGTCAAGGGAGGCTATCCGGAAGAGAGACCAGCAGGGTATAGAAGCTGTTTTGGGTTTTGAACGGGCGACCTGCAAGAGATATCTAGGGGCTGGCCGATTTCTCCGACTGGCCGGCTCCGACAAAAGGTTGAACACTGATGTCCGGCAAGACCTCCACGCTGCACCTCCTCTGCGGCAAAATCGCATCGGGAAAGTCGACGTTGGTGAGCCGCCTGGCGTCGGCGCCCGCGACGGTTCTCATCGCTGAGGACAGCTGGCTTTCTCGCTTGTACCCGAACGAGATCACCACGCTGGAAGACTACGTCAGGTACTCGGGCCGCCTGGGCGACGTGTTGGGCGGCCATGTCGAGGCCTTGCTCGAGGCCGGTCTCTCTGTCGTGTTAGATTTTCCCGCCAACACGGTTTCCCAGCGGCAGTGGATGCGCGGCATCTTCGAAGATGCCGGCGCGGCGCATCAGCTGCATTACCTCGATGTATCGGACGCGGTCTGCAAGGCAAGGCTGCTGCAGCGAAACGAAGACGGCGCGCACGCCTTCGCGCCGAGCGCGGCGGACTTCGATCTCTTCACCCGCCACTTCGTGCCGCCGTCGCCGGACGAAGACTTCAACTTGAGAGTCTACAGCGAGCTGGAGTGCGGCTAGGAACGCTTCTCTAGGTCCGCTTGCGCTTCGCCTTCAGGGTCTCCCCCGCCTCCTTGAAGCGCGTCAGATCTTCGTCCTGCCGGTCAGCCCCGACGCCCCACTTCAAGCCACCATCTTGAGCGTAGCGCTTGCCGAGTTGCCAGGCGATCTCGGCGCGGGCCAACTCGACGCCGAGGTAGAAGGCGTGGCTGGCGTCGTCGTCGACCTCGAGCTTGGGATAGGCGGCGAAGGCGTCTAGCACCACCTGGTGGCCGGCCTTGTTGTAAATGTGCAAGCCATCCTCGGCGACCTCGATGCGGAAGTTGGCGTCGCTGATCAGGGCGGCGGTCTCGGCGATCTCCTCCGGCGTGTTGGGGAAGGGCTTGCGGTCGTGCAAGCAGAGCAGATGGCCGCCGTAGTCCTTGGGCAGGCTTTCGTCTTCGCGCGCGGCGAACATGATGCGCCGGGCGGCGTCGTGCTCCTCGACCGTGCGGCGGGTGTGCGGGCTCACCTGCACGACCAGCACGTTGGCGATGCGCAGCTCGGAGACGATGCCCATGAGGAGCGCCGTGACGCCAGAGGAATCCGCGTCGGTCAGCTCGGTCAGGTTGCCGGTGCCCATGAGGATCTCGACCTCAGGATGGCGGCGGCGCAGCTCGGCATAGCGCAGCAGGGAGTCGGTGAAGCCGAAGTGGATCGGGTCGATCACCGGATCGACCAGATAAGTTCGACCCCGCGCGTCGAGCGCCGCCATGGCGCGCTCCAGCGAGGCGAGGTCGCCGTGGTTGGCCGGAATGAGGATCGGAGTGGCCGCGACCTCGTCGGCGATACCCAGCGTCTCCTCGGTCAGGCTCAAGAGGAAGTCGGCGCCGGCTCGCCCGCCACGCAGCAGCTCCTCCGGCTCGGCGGAATCGACGCTGACCGTGAAGCCGGCCTGGCGCAGTGCTGCGACAGCCTCTTCCAGGTGCGGGAAGGGGGTATCGGGCAGGCAGCCCAGGTCGATTACGTCGGCGCCGGCGGCGCGGTGCGTCTCGGCGCGGGCGAGGATGCCAGCGACATCCAGGCTCGGCGCCTCGACGATCTCGGCGAAGATGCGCACGTCGTGGCGCGAAAGATCGGGCGGCCCTCCCTTGCGGCCGAAGAAGGCCGGCAGGTCCTTCAGTTCCTCTGGCCCGCGCTGGAAGGGCACGCCGTATTCGGCGGTCAGGGCCTCCAGATCGCCGCGGCAGCGGCCCGGCACTACCACCCGGTCGGCCTCGAGCGGTTTCGGCAAACGGCGGCGGATAATCTCGCCGGTCAAGAGGGCCGCGACCTTGACGCCCATGTCTTGCACTTCGAAAGCGAAGTCGCTCGGCTGCATGGCGGCCAGCACCTTCTCCAGCCGCACCCGCGCCAGCCGACCGGTCAGGAAGAGGATGCGTTCAGGCATCGCCGCTCTCTTGTCGGCTGCTCTGAAGACACAAAGGGATTTTTGACACGGATGAACACGAATGGACACGGACACCAAAAGCAACGGGGTAGGCCGCCGCCACCGGCCCTTGCTTTCGTTTTGTTAATTCGTGTGTATCCGTGTTCATCCGTGTCAAAGACGGTTTGTTTCTGGGTAGCGATCAGATCTGAAACGGGTTGCCTAGGATGCCTCGGCCAAGGCGGCGAGGCGGGCCTCGAGGGCCATTTCCAGATCGGCCAGGGACTCCACCACCTCGGTCGCCTCGAAGTCCTTCAGCTTCTCGACGTTCTCCAGGTCGACGCGGCGGGGGTAGACCTTGACCATACCGTCGGGCGCCATGGTCTCCAGCTCGGGCGCGGTGTCGCAGGCGAAGACGATGGAGGGCACGCGGCACTTGCCGGCCTGGGCGAAGACGTTGGTCGCCAGGTTGTCGGAGATGCCGTAGACGCACTTGGCGATGGTGTTCGAGGTTGCCGGCGCCAGCACCAGGGTGTGGTAGACGCCGTGATAGAACAGGCCGACCGGCGCCGCACTCGCCGTAGTGTCGCGGAACACGCGCACCTCCTTGGGCAGCTTGTCGAAGTCCTCCTTGTACATGCGGATCACCTCGGCGCCGGCCTTGCTGACGAAGAGATCGAGGTCGGGCACCCGGCGCATCAGCTCCAGGCTCTCGGTGAAGAAATGGCCGGAGCCGGTGAGCGCCCATGCCAGGCGCGGGGTGCGGACTTTTTTCGCCATGCGGGCGCGGGTTCCTATCTGCTGCGGTCGTTAGTGCGAGTCTAACACGCGGGCGCGGTGGCCGGTCATCCGGCGGTAATCGTCTTGCCGGGTGCCTCGCCCCGGCGGAAGGCATCGGCAATGCGCTGCTGCTCGCCGGGGCCGGCGTAGGAGACGGTGCCACCGTAGGCCGCGAAGAACGAGGGGAAGGCGGCGTCGACCAGTCCGTTGGCCACGAAGGCTCGGGCTGTTAGCGGCCCTCGGGGTGGGGCGGACTTCACCAGCAAAACGCGGGATGCGCCCAGCTCTCGACCGAGCCAAAGCGCCAGGCTGTCCGAGGTCACGTCCCAGGACCCTGGGATGTTCCTGCGGCCGATGGTCATGCGCGCCGGCATCCAGACCGGCAGCCGGCCTTGCCGCAGCGCCGCCGTGATGGCCGACTTGCTCTCTGCCGGGCACAGTCCGGGGCGCAGGCCGGCCAGGGCGCGGCCAAACTGCTCCATGGCCAGAATCGCGAGGTGGTGCGCCGTGGCGTCGTCGAAGCCGAGTTGCGCCTGGGCCTGCCGTACCTGATCGGCGAAGGGCCCCCCGCCCGGTACAACGACGATTCGGGTTTCAGCGGCCAGCAGTGCGTCGAGCCAAGCCATCAACTCGCTGGAGCTGGCCAGGCTGCCGCCCAGCTTGACGATACAGAGGCCGCGCATTGTGGAGAGGGAAGGGGCCTAGCGCCGACGCTCGATCTCGATACCGATGCCGGCGGCGTTGGGCTCGATGTCCAGCTTCTCGACCTTGACCTTGGCACAGAGCGCACGGGCGTCGGCCAGGCAGAGGTCGGCGATACGTTCCGCCAGGGTCTCGACCAGATTGATGTGGTCGCCGGCCGCGAGCGCCTTGATACCCTCCAGGATGCCTTCGTAGGAGACCACGTCGGCGATATCGTCGGCCTCGTGCCGGATGCCGTTGCGCACCTCCAGGTTGACGTTGATACGGACCCGCTGGGGCGCCAGGCGCTCGTGCGCGTACACGCCGATGCGGCAGTCGAGCACCAGATCGTTGATCAGAATCCGGTCCGGCTGATGACGCTCCGGGCGATGGTTCGACGCAACCAGCCGCGCCGCCAAAACGCGATTGTCCACCTGCCTGCCTCCCTTACGCCGGCTCTTTTGCTACTGTTATGCCGGAAATCGGGCTTTGGTTCAATTTGATGAGTAGCGCCTCGGATTGAGGTCCTGGCGAACCAGCGGCCTGGGCGTCCGCCATTTGGCGGATCAGAGCCGCTTCACACCCGACGCCAGACAGCGGCGGAGGATCGATCGCGGATCTGCTCTCGCCCAAAGCCGACAAAGCGGTCGCCCTTTGTTTGATTATGAAAGCTCCTTAGGCACATGATTGACCGGCGGTAAGCAGCGAGTTTGTTCCAATTCTTCGTGGGAGTGGAGCGCGTGCATTCTTGCAAACCGGGGCTTCGAACATCGCTGTTCGTTCTGAGCGTTTGCGTCGCAGTCAGCGGTTGTGCCAGTCAGAACATCAAAGCCGATCTGACGGAGCGGGAGAGACGGGCTGATCTCGACTACCTGGCGACTGTGTTTGCCGATCGAGAGCAGAGCTTCACGCTGACAACGCGGGCCCTATTCGAAGAACGCTTGGCGTCGGTCGAAGCCCATGTCAGCTCTATGACCCATGACGAGTTCCTGATGGGCATACAGTGGGTCGTGGCGGCCGCGACAACGGGCATACCGAGGCCCTGACCCATGAGCATCAACGCCTTCGGCTACCCGTCGATCTGCATTGGTTCGAGGATGGACTCCATGTCATCGCCGCGTGGCCCGGGTATGAGGACCTCTTGGCAGCCCGCGTCGTCGCCATTGAGGGAGAGCCGCCCGAGGCGCTACTGACGGTGTTGCAAGATTATTCGCCCGGAACGGACGAGCACGCGCGCATCCTTAGTGGTTACTTTCTGGAGCGCCCGGAGCTTCTGGCCGGGATAGGACGAGCAGCGGCGCCGGATGCCTTGACGATCGCCTTCGCCCCGCCGAGCGGACCGTCGCTGACGCTGACTCTCCCTGCCGTAGCGGGCGAGAGCACGTCTCGCGCAGGCGATGCTCTGCATCTGCTCGATGGCGTAGACCCTCTGCCGCTTTACCTTCGAGAGCCCGAGAAGGCGGCATACCTGGAGTGGCTGCCGGAAATCGATGCGGTTTATCTTCGGATCAACCGCAACGACGACCAAGGCTTGCCAAGCGACCTTGATCGATTTCTCTCGGCAATCGAAGAGCGAACGCCCCGCAACGCGATTGTCGACCTGCGCCTCAATGGTGGCGGAAACTACAGGCTGACTGCGCCTTTTGCGGAGGCGCTGCCGGACAGAATCCCAAATAAAGGACGTGTCGTTCTGATTATCGGCAATGAGACCTTTTCAGCCGGCATCGTGACGGCCGCAATCCTAAAGGCCAGGGCGGGCCCGCGTGCACTTGTTGTCGGCGATCGGGCGGGCGATGACTTGCAGTACTGGTCCGAAGGCGACTTTTTGGCGTTACCGAACTCTGGCCTGCGTATTCACTACTCGGATGGCTATCACGACTGGCGAAATGGCTATCAGACGGACGACCCGCGCTATCGCACCAATCCGAGGATTGCAGAGCTGAACCGGCGCTTCAGCGTTGCCGCCGGAAGCTTAGATCCGGACGTGCGGGTTCCTCTCAGGTTTGCCGACTACGCCGCTGGCCGTGATCCGGCGATGGCGAAAGTCTACTCGATCCTTGGAGACACCCAGTGAGTTCAGCCCTTCGGCTCCGCCTCATCCTCGGCGCAGGCAAACTTGATCGGAATCTTGGCGGAGGGCGATAAGGCGCGCAGCGGCGCCCGCTGTTCGGTCAGCCAGCGGATCTGGATGTCGAAGGCCTCGTGTTCCCGCTCGAGCCAGGCATCGCAATCGGGCGCCACGGCAAAGGTGCCTTCTTCCTGCTGCAGGAAGTGGACCAACTCGTGCAGCAGGATGCCCCGCGCCGCCACGCTGACAAGTGGGTTCAGCCGGTCGTCCAGATAGACCGTCTGGCCGGGCGGAAACCAGCCGTAGACCTGGCAGGGACGGCCGCAGGCGCGTTCCTCCAGTTCGGCATGGGGAAGGAACTCGACCCGCGGCGGCTCTGGCGGGATGGCGTAGCCGGACAGCAGGTGGATCGCCAGCAGGAGCTCGCTAACGAGCTTACCGAGCGCGGATGGGTCCAAGAGGCGTTGCTCCCGCGGTGTGGTGCGTTTGCCGCAGACTGCGTTTCAATTGCCGAAGTCCCTACTATATCATGGCTCAGTCGAATGCGCCCGACGGCAAAAAGTGCGCTAAACCAATGGGCGCCCCCGGACAACGGCTCGGCGGAGATGAGGACGTGATGAAAAGACTGGCCCTGGTTTTCCTGCTGTCGGTGGCTGCTGGCGGGGCGACCTTTTGGGCGACGGCCCAGGCGCACGACAACGGCTATCCCACGGATGCTCGGGCCGACTATGTTTTCGCTTGTATGGCGAGCAACGGCCAGACCTCGGACATTCTCAAGCGATGTTCGTGCAGCATCGACGTGATCGCCTCGATCCTGCCCTACGACCGCTACGTGGAGGCCGAGACGGTGCTGCGCATGCAGCAGGTCGGCGGCGAGAAGACGGCCATGTTCAAGAGCGCGCCGCAGACCAAGTCGATGATCGACGACCTGCGCCGCGCCCAGGCGGAATCGGAGATTCGCTGCTTCTGAGGAGCGTGGTCGGCGTCAGGAGCCAGCGGTGCTCTCGACCGGCCAGCTGTTGGTGAAGGTATTGTCTTCGGTGTCGCGCACCCAGACGCTCATTTCACCGCCGCTATCGTCAGCCGGCATGTAGTTGAAGTGGATGCTGGGGTCCTCGCTCAGCGAGATGGCGCCCTCGACGGTCATGATCGTTTCGCCGCCGTAGGTCACCTTGATGTCCTGCACGAAGTGCGCCGGGATATAGTGGCGGGTCAGCTGATCCATCTGCAGCCCGGAATAGTTCGGATGGCTGATCAGCAACTGCGCCGTGCGCGGCGCACCGGGCGCGGCTTCGCCGGCCTGCTTCAACTTCATCTTGCCGAGGCGCGCCATGGATTTTTCCTGATCCTTCAGCGCCGGCGCCGAACAGCCACCGGATGCCTTGACGAACTTGGTCGCCATATGGAGCGAGCCGTCGCTCAGCTCGGCGATGGCGCGCACGTTGGTGTACTCATTGACCCGCACGCGGGTCGAGATGGTGGCATCGCCGGCTTTCGGCGAGAGGTGGAAGACCGCCGCGACCGGCGCCGGGTTCTTGTCGATCACCAGGGTCAGCGTCTTGATGTAGCGGTCTGCCGTCTGCGGAATGCCGGCCTGCATGGTGATCGGCACGATCGCCGCATCGTAGGCCCGGTAGGGCGCCTCCAGCGCGATCACGCCGTCCTCTTCGGCGATCGCCCGGTCGTCGAACAGCGCCTCGCGCAGGTCCGGCCAAGGATCGTCCTCTTCCGCACCCCAGGCGGCCTGGCTGATGGCCAGACTGGCCAGCAGGGCGAGGCCAATGCGGCAGGAGGGGCGAAGACCGGGGATAATCGAAGGCATGGCGCTGTTCCTCGAAGACTCGCTGTAGAATAGGGCGGGGAGATTAGCACAAGGTAACCCGTTGCGCGACGTCTACTCCCATTCGAGCTCGGCGAAGGCGGTCACAATGTTGCGCGCATGATAGCTTTCGAAGAGCTGCCACTGCCCGCGTTCGCTCTGGCCTACGGTCTCGACGGCCTCTTCCATGGTGCCGCCGCGCGCGATGATCTCCCGGATTTCGTCGCGCAGGCCGGTCAGATAGCGTTCCTGCGGCGCCATGGCCTCGGGCCAGGAGGTGGAGACCGGGCCGTGGCCGGGGATCACGCGTTCGGCCTCGAGGCCGCGCAGGCTCTCCATCACAGACAGCCAGCCGAGCAGGCTGCCGTCGACCGCCGGCGTCCGCTCGACGAACAGCAGATCGCCGGTCCAGAGGCTTGCGGTCTGCTGATCGAAAACCGTGAGGTCGTTGTCGCTGTGCGCGGTCGGATGGGCGGTTAGGCGGAGCACGCGTCCGCCGAGGTCGAGCTCGAGCTGGTCCTCGACAAGCAAGCTGGGCTCGATGATCCGTGTATCGTCGGCCAGTTCGCCGATCAGATCTTGCAGTGCACCTAGGTAGTGCGGCCCCCGTGCCGCCATGGCCCGTGGCAGCTTGTGATGGCCCACGAAAGTCGCGCCCTCTGCTTCGAAAGCAGCATTACCGAACATGTGATCTGGATGCATGTGGGTCAGGATCACATAACGGATCGGCAGGTCGGTCTTTTCGCGAATCGCCTCGTACAGCAGCGTGCCTTGCGCCGCGCTGCCGCCGCTGTCAATCACGGCGACAGACTCCGCGCCGACGATGAAGCCGATGTTGGCGAAGCCGCCCAGATTTTCCGGCGTCGCTTCCTCATGCGGGCCGCTATGCAGGTAAAGGCCGGGCGCGACCTCGTCCAGGCTCAGTCCATCGGCGCACACTTCGGGTATGGCCGCTAGCATGGCGCCACCGAGCACAAGGCTCAGGAGGAAGGATCGGCAATCGGGTGCCAAGTGGACCATCGACCCGGCCCGACGATCAGTCAAAATGGGCCGAGCCGCGGTTCTTTGCCGTTTCCAGATCGACAATGCTGTCGATCCCGCTGACGCCGAGGAAGCTGGCGCCCTGGATATCGGCCTTGCGCAGATTGGCACCGGTCATGTCGGCGCCGGAGAAGTCGGCGCCGGCGGCTTCGACCCGCATCAGGTTGGCACCGGCAAGATCGGTTCCGCTGAAATCGGCGAACTCCAGCATGCCGCGCGACAGATTGGCATCGCGCAGGCTGGCGCCGCGCAAATTGGCCTTTTTCAGCGAAACGCGCATCAGGCCCATGGGCTGGTTGCGCATGTCGGCGGCCATCTCGGCGCCGTCCAGCTTGGCGCCCTCCAGATTCGCGTTATCCAGGTTGCAGATCAGCTTGGCGCCCCGCAGGTCGGCGCCGCGCAGGTCGGTTTCGGCGAGAACGGCCGAAAAGGCGCTCACCTCGCGCAAGATCGCGCCCTGCAGATTGGCGCCGCGCAGGATGGCGACATCGATATTGGCCCCCGACAGGTCGGCGCCGGAGAGGTCGGCACGCTTCAGGACGGCACCCTGCAGGTTGGCGCCCTTGAGGTTCGTATCCTTCAGATTGGCGCCTTCCATGATGGCGCTTTTGAAATCCAGCTCGGAGAGATCGAGCCCGGAGAAATCTTTTTCGGAGAGATCCGGCGGATCGCTGCTCGATGCCTCCGCAAAGAGGGCGACGAGTTGGTCACGTGAAAGATCGGCTGCCTGGAGGTTGAGCGGGCTGACAACGAACGTCACGGTTAAGGAAAAGATTGCAAGCACATACCGCGATGCAACAGGAGCGAACGTTGCGAGTCGCGTGGCGATGTCAGAAGCATGGCGCGGCGTTGGATGCGCGCTGTTCGAGATGTCTTTCATGCTTATGCCGCCTCCTCGCGCTTGTGCGAACTGGAATCATTCTTCCCTGCTTGCGACGATCATAGTGGCCTTTGCCATGGTGGTCGAGAAGAGCCGTTTTCCGTGCGAAGTGGTTTCACCAACAGGCCGCAATCGGCTTATCGCTGTTAGTTCCACAGCTCATCTTGTTCGAATCGCGCTGCTTTTTTTGCTTTGCGCTTGCTCGTTCGCGAAGCCTCATCTAGCATAGCCGCAACATACAAAGCCTGGGCGTCAGGCTGATAACAACCGACAGGGGCCGCGCAACAGCGCGGATAGGGCGACGACGCGGACAATCTAGTTTCTGGAAATACTTTGGCCTCTTCCACGGGAATTCCGGGCCAAATGACGGGTGGGTGGTCGGGCGTGAGGACAGGTTTGCCTGGTTCTCGCCAACCGGATTCCGGCGATGACTTTGCGCAAGCCTATCGCAACGTGGGAGGAAAAGTATGAATAGGGTCCTTACAAAAACCGGGCTGGCAATAGCGGCGGCGGCGCTGTTGCTGCCGGCTTCGGTCTCTGCGAATGACGAACTGCTGGTTATGCAGGAAAACTCGGCATGGTACGTCATGCCGACGCTCGACTACGCCAACACGCGCTACAGCGAACTCTCGCAGATCAACAAGGATAACGTCGGCGATCTGCAGGTTGCCTGGACTTTCTCGACCGGCGTTCTGCGCGGTCACGAAGGGGCGCCGTTGGTGATCGACAATGTGATGTATGTCCATACGCCGTTTCCCAACATCGTCTATGCGCTTGACCTGAACGACGACGGCCGGGTGATCTGGAAGTACGAGCCGAAGCAGGATCCGGACACCATTCCGGTGATGTGCTGCGACACGGTTAATCGAGGCGTTGCTTACGGCGGCGGTAAGATCATCCTGCACCAGGCGGACACCACTGTGGTTGCGCTCGACGCGCAGACCGGCGAAGTGGCCTGGAGCGTCAAGAACGGCGATCCCAAGGTAGGTGAGACCGGCACCAGCGCGCCGATGGTGGTGAAGGACAAGGTCATCATCGGCATCTCCGGCGGCGAGTTCGGCGTGCGCGGCAGCGTGACGGCCTACAACCTCGAAACCGGCGAGCAGGAATGGCGCGCCTATTCGATGGGTCCGGACAGCGACACCCTGATGGATGGCGAAAAGACCACCCATCTCGGCAAGCCGGTCGGCGCGGACTCCGGCACGGCCACCTGGGAAGGCGATCAGTGGCAGATCGGTGGCGGCACCACCTGGGGCTGGTATTCCTACGATCCCGATCTCGACCTGATCTACTACGGCACCGGCAACCCGAGCACCTGGAACCCGGTGCAGCGGCCTGGTGACAACGCCTGGTCGATGACCATCTTCGCCCGCAATCCGGACGACGGCATGGCCAAGTGGGTCTATCAGATGACGCCGCATGACGAGTGGGACTACGACGGCATCAACGAGATGATCCTGGCTGACATCGAGGTCGGCGGCGAGATGCGCAAGACCCTCGTGCACTTCGACCGCAACGGCTTCGGTTATACGCTGGACCGTGAAACCGGCGAGCTGCTGGTCGCCGAGAAGTTCGACCCGGCGGTCAACTGGGCCACGCATGTCGATATGGAGACCGGCCGTCCGCAGGTGGTCGATCAGTACTCGACCCACCACAACGGCGAAGACGTGAACTCCACCGGCATCTGCCCGGCGGCGCTCGGAACCAAAGATCAGCAGCCGGCGGCCTATTCGCCGAAGACCGGCCTGTTCTACGTCCCGACCAATCATGTCTGCATGGACTACGAGCCCTTCCGCGTCTCCTACACGGCGGGGCAGCCCTACGTCGGCGCCACCCTCAGCATGTATCCGGCGCCTGGCGGCACGCACCTCGGCAACTTCATCGCCTGGGACGCGGGCAAGGGCGAGATCGTCTGGTCGCTGCCGGAGCCCTTCTCGGTCTGGAGCGGCGCGCTGGCAACCGCGGGCGACGTGGTCTTCTACGGCACGCTCGAGGGCTATCTGAAGGCGGTCGATTCCGAGACCGGCCGGGAGCTCTATCGCTTCAAGACTCCCTCCGGGATCATCGGCAACGTCATGACCTACATGCACGACGGCAAGCAGTACGTTGCGGTTCTGTCGGGCATCGGCGGCTGGGCCGGCATCGGCCTAGCGGCGGGTCTGACAGAAGACACCGCGGGTCTGGGTGCGGTCGGTGCCTACAAGGCGCTGCACAACTATACGCAGCTAGGCGGTCAGTTGACGGTCTTCCAACTGCCGAACTAACCGTTTGCTGAAAGACGTGACTGGCCCGGCATCCTGACGATCCGTCAGGGTGTCGGGCCGTCCTTTCCCGAGACGGCGGTGCAGCGAATCGCAGTGATGCGGTACGCCCGGAAAGCACCTGCGCCAAGCATGGATGGTAAAGCCGCCAGCGATCGGCGGAGCGACGCCTGGGCGGCGCCTCCGACGGGACGGGTGCAAGCCTAAAGAAAAAAGAGAGAGATTGAATGAGCGAACATGATCCGAGGAGCCACGGTGCCGGCATGATGCTGGCGGCCGTGCTGGGCTTGGCGCTGGCGAGCACGGCCTTCGCGACGTCTGTCAAGGCCGACGAAGAGGAAGAGAAGCCCTACACGATCAGCGAGGACGGTGTCGTCGATTGGTACACATTCAGCGGTTTTCGCCACTACCACGCGGAGTGCCACGTCTGCCACGGGCCGGACGGCCTCGGTAGCACCTTCGCCCCGGCCCTGGCCGAGACCATGAAGGAAATGAGCTACGATGACTATGCCGAAGTCGTCGTCAATGGGCGCGAGAACGTCGGCACCACGGCGCAGAGCAAGATGCCGTCCTTCGGCGAGAACTTGAACGTCATGTGCTTCCTCGACGACATCTACGCCTATCTCAAGGCGCGGGCGGACGGCGCCTTGGGGCGCGGCCGGCCGAAGAAGGAAGCCAAGCCGGAAGAGGCTAAGGAACGGGACAACGACTGCTTGAGCTGAGCGGTCCTTTCCGCTGCAAACGGCGCGCAGTTCTTGAGGCAACACGGCCGGGTGTTCGGCCGGGAGGCGATGGCATGGGAAACTTGACCTGGCGCGGTAGCGCGGCGACCGTTGCTCTGATCGGCGCTGCCGTTTTCGCGGCTGGCTCCACGGGGCAGGCCGCAACCTCGGAGGTGATCGACCGTTCGGCGCTCCGGGTCTGCGCCGATCCCTCGAACCTTCCCTTCTCGAATGAGGCGGGCGAGGGCTTCGAGAACAAGATTGCCGAGCTCTTGGCGACCGAGCTGGGCGTCCCGGTGCAGTACACCTGGTTTCCCCAGGCCACCGGCTTCGTGCGCAACACACTGCGCGCCCGCAAGTGCGATCTCGTGATCGGCATCTCGCTCGGCTTCGAGCTGCTGCAGAACACCAATCCCTACTATCGCTCGGCCTACAGCTTGGTTTACCGGCCGGACGACGGGCTCGAGGCCGAGGCACTAGACGACCCGGCGCTCAAGGACCTGAAGCTGGGCGTTGTGGCCGGCACGCCGCCGGCCAGCGCGATCGCCAGGCATGGCCTGCTCGGCAACGCGCGACCCTATCACCTGGTGGTGGACACGCGTTTCGATTCCCCCGGCAAGCAGATGGTTGAGGACGTGGCGTCGGGCGAGATCGACGTCGGTCTTCTCTGGGGGCCGATTGCCGGCTACTACGCGCAGCAGCAGGACCCGCCGCTCATCGTGGTGCCGCTGGCGACGCGTCCTGGCGAGGGCCGCATGGACTTCCGCATCACCATGGGCATCCGCTTCAACGAGCCCAACTGGAAGCACCAACTCAACGACCTGATCGCCAAGAAGCAAAACCAGATCAACGCCATCCTGCAGGACTACGGCGTGCCCCTGCTGGACGAGCAAGGCAACCTCATTCCACCGGTTGATAAGAAGGCCGAAGCCACCGTTCCCGAGCCAGACGGCTACCGCATGGAGGCGTTTCGCGCCCCGGTGCCGGCGACCTTGGCGGGGGCCACGGTCGATACTACCGAATCGGTAAAGGCGCTGATCGACGGGGGCGAGGTGGTCCTGATCGACGTGCTACCGCGCCCACCCCGGCCAGCCGCGCTGCCGGAGGACACGATCTGGCGTCCCAAGTCGCGCCACAATATACCCGGCACGGTCTGGCTGGCGAACACCGGCTTCGGCGCGCTCTCCGAGGAAGCGGAACACTACTTCCGGAGCAACCTGGAGCGCCTGACTGGTGGCGACAAGAGCCGCGCCCTGGTGATCTACTGCCAGGCGGATTGCTGGATGTCCTGGAACGCCGCTAAACGGGCAGTAGGCTACGGCTATAGCAACGTACATTGGTATCCTGATGGTACTGACGGCTGGACCGCCGCCGGCTTGCCGGTGGAGAAAAGCGAGCCGCTGCCGGTAGCGGGCACGCACTAACGGGCTGTCGCCTGTTATGGCCGCACCCGGCCGATAGGGCGTTTTGCGCCGGATTTCGGGACAACTCCACAGAGGCCTGCAAGCTGCGGGCCTCTGCGTATCCCTGGGCTCGCGCGGACTGGCCTGGCCGAGCAGACCCTGAAGCGAGCCCCTCTGTGTCTCAGATATCTATGTCGGCCCAGAGCGCGTGGAGGTCCGATGCCGCGTGGTGTTTCTTCATCAGCTCGGGATAGACGTCCCAGCGTTGCGGGTTCGAGCCCGGCCAGATGCCTTTTCGGAAAATACCGCCCTTGGCCACCCTGGCGAAGAGCGCCGGCGAGAGCAGGAGGTAGTCGATCTTGTTGCTGTCGTTGCCGAGTCCGTGCGTGCCGATTCCCCGGTGGCCGTTATTGGCTTCGAACTGGAACTCCGTGAAAGCATCATGCTCCGAGATGTCGCGCAAGTCGGTTTCGGAGAGTAGGGGCGCGAGTTCCGCGCTGTCGGGCGTGTCGTTCAGATCGCCCAATATGACAACGTTCTCGACGCCTTCGCCCAAGAGGCGGTTGTAGTAGCCAGCGACCGCCTCCGACTGGGCGCGGCGTTTGGCTCTGCTTGCGGGATTGTTGCCGCCGAACTTGCTCTTGAAGTGGTTGGGCAGCACGACAAGCTTGGCGCCGGACGGTGTCGACACATGGTATTCGGGACAGTCGCGGCTGAAGATTGGAGCGCCGTCCGGCTTGAGGTCATCGACATGGCTGCGCATCTCGCCGATCGGAAAGCCGTTCCGCGTGGCCAAGCCGACATCGATTCCGCGATCGTCATTGCCGTCGATCATCATCAAGTGGCGATAGCCTTCCGAAATGCCAAGTTTTTCCAACATCATAGTGTGAAATTTTTTCAAGACAGGCCGGCTCTCGGCCTCGACGATCGCCAGTACATCGGCAGCCACGTCGCGGATCATCCTGGCGGTGTTGGCCATAGCTACCTCGTCCACCGCCGCGGTACGCAACTCGCACCAACCGACCCAGGAAGTCCTGCCAGCGGCCTTGATGAAGGGTTTCTTGGGTGCCCTAGGGCGCGAAATGAGCTGCCCGCGGATCTTGCGAATGCGCGTGAAGGGACCTTCGTCGCGCTTGATCATGCCGAGCTGCTCGATCAGCACTAGCATGCGTGCATTGTCGGCGTCGCTGTAGACGTCTTCCTCGAAGAGCTTGTTCAGCTCGGCATGGGCGTCGAGCACGTCCTCGTGGGCGTTCGGGGCGTCGGCGTTGAACACTTTTGCTCTGTCGAACAGATTTTCGACATTGAAGGCTGCAATGCGCATTAGGAGGCCTCCCGATATCGATGCCGACAATCGCACCATCGTAGCAGAAGTCGCATGACAGTCTGCCCGTTTTCGTTGCAGCGGGGTGTTGCAGTTTCAAGTCAAGTCAGCGGCCGGATCGTGTTCGGCCTTTGCCTCGGCGACCGGATGGCCTCGGAGGTCAAGCTCGCGACCGGCTGGGTGCGCGGGGGGATAGGCGGGCGCTGGTTTAACCCGGCAATTTGGCCTATGGTGCCGGCGTTCTGGGTGTTCTGCGACAGGGATTTTGCGCCGGAGGCCTTGGATAGAGCGCGCTCGGGTCGCGTCGGCCCGTCGTGAAACCGCCGCAGTATCGTGCCGTAGGACGGCACGCCACCCCTGTAACAAGGACCTCTGCGCATATCGACTGAATGGCCTGGCGCCGCAAAAGCGGCGCAGCGCCCTGGCGCCTTTTCGGCTCCGGCAGGCGTATCGTCCGACGATCCACCGCGAGCGACCGCGCAACACTGGGCGCGCACTGCGGCCGCCTACGCCGCGCCGGATCCTCGGCGCAGCGTTCTGCAGCTTATGAATACCGTCATCCCAATGGCGGTGTTCTGGGCGGCCATGGTCGCCAGCGTGAAGGATGCCTACTGGCTGACCTTGTTGCTCTCGGTGCCGACAGCGGCCTTTCTGGTGCGGCTGTTCATGATCCAGCATGATTGCGGCCACCGATCCTACTTCCGCTCCTCGCGTCTGAACGATCTGCTCGGTCACGTCATCGGCGTACTGACCCTGACTCCGCACGGCTATTGGCGAAGGGCCCACAACATCCATCACGCCACCTCCGGCAACCTGGAGAAGCGCGGCATCGGCGACATTCACATGCTGACTGTGGCCGAGTACGTGGCTTTGCCGCGCTGGCGGCGCCTAGCCTACCGCGTCTACCGGCATCCGATCACGCTCCTCGGCGTGGGTCCGCTCTATATCTTCGTCTTCAAGTACCGGCTGCCGCTCGACCTCTTGCGCCGCCGGCGGGTGGCGCTCGCCAGCGTGATGCTGACCAATGTGGCGATCGTCGGTCTGGTTATCGGGCTTGGAGTCTGGATCGGATTTGCCGAGACGCTCATGGTCCAGATGCCGATCATCTTCCTGGCCTCCTGCGCCGGCGTCTGGCTGTTCTATGTCCAGCACCAGTTCGAGCACGGCTATTGGCGCAAGGAGGGAGACTGGGACTTCAAGCGGGCGGCGCTGCACGGCAGCTCCTACTACCACTTGCCGAGGGTCTTGAGCTGGATCACGGCCCACATCGGTCTGCACCACATCCACCACCTCTCCAGCCGGATCCCCAACTACCGGCTGCAGGAGTGCCTGGAGGCGTTGCCGGAGTTGAAGCAGGTCAGCCGTCTGACCATGGCGGAAAGCGTCAAGTGCCTGCGCTTCACGCTGTGGGACGAGACGAGCGAAAAGATGATCGGTTTCCGCGATCTGAAGAAGCGGCTTCTGGCGGAACCGCCCCAAACAGTAACCGATCGAGTTGGACTGGCAAGCCGATCCAAAACATAGCGGTTTAAACCTACGACGCCTTGTGCCGGATGCAGGGGCAGTCGGCAACTTCACCACTGCGAGCGGTGCGCTTTCACCCTTCCATCGCGGTACAGCGGATCAGAAGGCGCCGATACACTGTGAAGTCGTTGATCGGATAGTGCAGCGTGAAGCGGTTGTCCCACATCACGACCTGGCCGGGCTGCCAGCGCAGCCGACAGGTGAATTCCGGGCGTGTGATGTGCCGATCCAGGAAATCGATGAGCGGCCCGCTTTCCTCCTCCGACATGCCGACAAAGCGGGTTGCGAACATGCGGTTGAGGTAGATTCCCTCGGCACCTGTTTCCGGGTGGCGGCGTACCACCGGGTGAACCGCCGTTTGTCCCTCGCGGTCCGGTTTGCCAGGGCCATCATAGCTGTGCACCGCCTCCAGCTCGCGCAGAAGCCCCTGCATTGCCGGGCTTAGCGCCTCGAACGCCGCGATGGTGCTGGCGAAGCCCGTGTCGCCGCCCACCGGCGGCACAATGAGGGCATGTAGGACGGAAAGGTAACCCGCCGGCTTGCGGAACGTCACATCCGCGTGCCAGTCGCTACCTCCGAACAGCCGCTCGCCATCCGGCTCCTTCCGCATCTCGAGGACCTCGGGAACGCCGTCTGCGCGTATCACACCTTCGTCGTCGTGATGGAGAAACGGCGGTCCGAAGTGGGACGCGAAGTCGCGCAGAGCCGCCGGCGTGAGATCTTGATCCTTGATCACCAAAACCAAGTGCTTGGCGAGGGCGGCCCGGAGCGCGGCGAGAGTCTCTTCGTCCGGCGAAGCGCTCAGCGTAAGGCCTTCCAGTTCGGCCCCAATGTGGGGTGTGATGGGCCAGGCAGTGCCCTTACCCGAAGTCTGTTTGAGCTTTGGTTCCATATCTCCGCCTTGCCCTCACAGGAGATGTCACTAGGCGGCCGTCGCGGCCCTCACTCCAAGTGGTTCATGATCTCCCGCGAGAGCGCGAAGATGCGCTGTTCGAGCAGGACCGGTTGCTCGCAGACGTAGGTGAGGGACTGTTCGCGCTCGTCGTAGATGCGACTGTCCCAGAGGATCTGCTCTTGCAGCTCCGCCCGCTTGGCTTTCTGTTCTTCGTCGTCGGCCGAGGTGAGCTGGTTGAAGGCGGCGGTCTTCTCCTCGATGCGCTTGGCGAGCGCCGCTTGGCGACGGGAATAACGGCGGATACCTTCGATGATCTCGGAGCGCTCCTTGTTGATGACCGTGAGGGTCCCGGCGAACAGCTTTGTGAGCTTGGCGTTGCGGTCGGCCTCGATGCCTGCGGCGAAGTCGGCGATGGTCTTGCGGGCCTCCTCCAGGGAGACGGCGCGGCGGGAGATGGTACCGGCCAGTTGGCTCACCTCGATGTCGCTGCGCCAGTCGGCGCCAAGCTCCTCGACCGGCGGGCCCGCCCAGACCATGCCGGCTGAGACCTCCGGCACCTTGCGCTGGATGCAGGGCCAGTTCGGGTCCTCGTCGCTGGCCGCCTGGGCGCCATCGATAAACGGGGCGGCGAGCAGCATGGATCCGGCGAGTAGGATCAGGCCGGCGAGTGTCGTTCGCCACGGCAGGGCAGTCTTTGACATGGCTCTCAACCTTCCTGCAGCCTCTAGTCCGGATTTCTCACCAGGATGGGGCCGTCATCGCGCTGGGCGGAGTCCGATCCGCTAGGAGAAGGCCGAAAAGCGTAGCCCTGCGCTACGGTTAAGGCCTTCGACGACGCGGGCGGCCCGCCCAGCGCGACCCGAAGGGTGGACGAGATAGGCCGACAGCCCGCGTCAAAGCGCTTGCCCGATGCGAAGGCATCGCGCTGCGCGCTTTTCCTAGTCTGTCGGCCTATCTCGCCCATGACGACCCTATCCTGGTGAGAATTCCGGGCTAGCACCATTGTCCGCCTTTTCGTCCGACCATCAACCTGCTCCGGAGTTACCCGGCAGGCCCGCCGCGCCGGGCGATCAGGCCGCGGCCGGGATCGTAACCGTAGATGGCCAGCCCCATGAAGAGGAGGGTGCAGCCGACCACAACGGCGAGTGCCAAGAGGTTCACTTGGCTGTAGAGCGCGAAGCGGATCAGCTCCACGGCATGGGTGAAGGGGTTCGCCGCGCAGATCTGATAGAGCAGCAGGCTCGATTCCTTGACCCGCCAGAGCGGATAGAGCGCGGAGGAGGCGAAGAACATGGGGAAGATGACGAAGTTCATGATCCCCGCAAAGTTCTCGAGCTGCTTGATGAAGGAGGACAGCAACAGGCCGAGTGCGCCCAGCATCAGGCCGGAGAGGATCAGCGCCGGCAACAGGGTCAGATAGCCGAGCGGCGGCGCTTCGACCTCCCAGAACCAGGCGATCGCCAGGAAAACGTAGACCTGCAGCACCGAAACGCTGACCCCGGCGAGCAGCTTGCAGCTCAGTAGGTACCAACGCGGCATGGGGCTGACCAGCAGGGTACGCATGTTGCCCATCTCCCGGTCGTAGACCATGGAAAGCGAGGACTGCATGCCGTTGAAGAGCTGAATCATGCCGATCAAGCCGGGCGTGATGAAGACCTCGTAGAGAACGTAGGTCTGATAGGGCGGGATGATCGAGACGCCGAGCACGGCGCGAAAGCCGGCGGCGAAGATGAATAGCCAAACCAAGGGACGCACAAGGGCGGCGATGAAGCGCTCCCGCTGGTGCAGGAAGCGCAGGGCCTCGCGCCAGACGATACCCCGCATGCAGCGCAGGTATTGGACGGTGGTCATGCGTCGGCCGCCTTGGTCAAAGTGGTAAAAGCCCCGCGGATGTCCGTCGCGCCAGCTTCTCGTACAACGGTGCTGACCTCGCCTTGGGCGAGGATATGGCCCTTGTGCAGCACCACGACCCGGTCGTCCTCGGCCACCTCGTCGATCAAATGGGTCGCCCAGAGCAGCCCCAGGCCCTCCTCTCGCACCAGGGCGCGCACGTGGTCCAGGATCGACTGGCGGCTGCCGATGTCGAGGCCGACGGTCGGCTCATCGAGCAGCAGCAGGCGCGGCTTGTGCAGCAGGGCGCGGGCGATCTCGACCCGGCGCAGCTGCCCGCCGGAGAGCTGGCGCACCTTGTCGCCGATGCGGTCGATCAGCTCCAGCCGGGTCAGCTCGGCCTCCATGCGCTGGCGCGCCGTGGCCCGGTCGATGCCGTGCAGCGCCGCGTGGTAGTAGAGGTTTTGAGCGACGGACAGGTCGAGATCCAGGGTCCGTTGCTGAAACACCACGCCGATACGTGCCAGGGCCTGCGAGGACTGCTCTCGCACGTCGTAGCCGAAGACGCGGATTGCACCGCTGCGGTTGTTGTAGAGCCGGGTGACCAGCGAGAAGAGTGTGGTCTTGCCGGCACCGTTCTGGCCGAGCAGCACGGTGAAATCGCCTGGCGCGATCGAAAAGGCAATGGAATCCAGCGCCTTGCGGGCGCCGAAGCTGTGGCTCAGGTCCTCGACCGAAAGGGCTGAGGTTCCCGCCATATCCTCGGACACCGGATTGGAAAGCGCCGCTTCGCTCATGCCGTCCGCACTTGCTGTTGCCCTGGCCGCTCATGGCGCGGCCATTCATTACCGGACAAAAGGTAGCGATCGGCCGCCGTTCCTCAAGCCTTTCCGGAGGGGGCGGCGCCTCCCAGTCAGCTGTCGGTCGGGAGGTCGACGAAAACGGGGTGTCCATTCACGGAGCACCCCGTCCGCTACACTACCGATGCTTTCGATCGCGCGTCTATTTGACGGTGAAGACCGCCTTCTGCGAGTCGCCCGTCGTCCCGGGGATGCGCAAGGTGAAGGTGCCGGGCCGGATCGTCACGAATGAAATCGTCGCCGTGCCTTCGTCATCGAATTCGAGGCTGTCTACGCCGAGCGGCCGTACCTCGATGTCGTTGATGACCACCTCGTCGACCCAGACGTTGCGGAAGAAATCCGGTCCCGCAATAGCAAGCTCGGCCGAGCCGTCGGCGTTGATGTCGATCTTGTAGTACTTGCCCGATTCCAGCTCGTAGGGCGCCGCGGCCAGCGGCTGGCCGGATGCAAGCGTAATGGGGTCGAGCTTGGTCGCGCCGCCGGTCAGCAGTCCCGCCTGCGCCTTCGCCTCCTGCGCGAACAGGGGCGAGAGTCCCAAGGCCAGAGCCAAGGCGAACAACGCGCTTCTTAAGAACATGGTGCCTCCTTCTTATTGCTTCTGTCTCGGTTGGTTGAGATTTGGAGAGGTCGCCGCGAGCGACCGGGAGCGCCGTCGGTCAGTCCTTGATCACCACGCCCCAGGGGAAACGGCCGACGGCGATCGACCTGGTGACCTTCAACGCTTCGACATCGATCACCGAGACGTCGTGCGACACGCCGTTGGTCGAGAACAGCAGCTTCTCGTCGCTGGTGAACGCGAGCTGCCAGACGCGCTGGCCGACCAGCAGGTAGTCCAGCACCTCGAAGCTCTGGGCATCGACTACCGCGACACGGTTCGACGGGCCGAGGGCTACGAAGGCGAGCTTCGCGTCGCTGGTGACGCGAACGCCGACTGGTTGGATGGCCTCCGGTAGCACGCCGGCGATCTCGAAGGTGACCTTGTGCAGGATCTCCTTGCTCTCGGTGTCGATCACGCTGACCGTGCCGCCGATCTCGGAGGAGACCCAGACGTGCTTGCCGTCCTTGGTGAACTCGGCGAAGCGGGGCCGGCTGTCGACCAGCACGTTGTCGGTGATTTCGAAGGTCTCGGTGTCGATGAAGTGGGCCATGTTGGTCGTTTCGGAGGTATTGACGATCACCTTGCCGTCCGGGCTGACGCCCATGCCCTCCGGCTCCACGCCGACCGGCACCTCGGCCAGCACCGAGCCCTTTTCGACATCCACGACCGTGACCAGATTGTCGTCCTCGTTGGCGATGTAGAGCGGGTTGCCGCTGGGGTGCAGCACGAAGAGCTCCGGGTCCGGGCCGCTCGGCAGGGTCGTGATGATCTCCTTGGTCTCGGTATCCATCACCTGGACCGTGTCGTCGTCACTGGCGCAGATGAAGAGATACTTCTGGTCCTTGCTCAGCGCGATGCCGCGCGGCCGCTGTCCGACCGGAATTGTTTCGGTGACCTCGAGGCTGGCGACGTCGATCACCGATATGGAATTGTCCTTCTCGTTCGAGACAAAGGCCGTCTGCGCCAAGGCCGCCCCGGAAAGGCCAATCGCCAGGCCGGTGATCCCCACAACACTCGCTAGACGTCTCGCCAGCATCTCTATCTCCCTTGTTTCCTTTGGGCTCGCGCGCCGCCCGACATCTCCCCGATGACTATTGCAGCTTGCAACTCGATTCCGGCTCGTCATAGCCGAGTGTATCGAGCTGCGATCGCTGGTGCAGAAAACCCTGCTGTGGCGAGACTGACACCAGTGCGCGCGGTGCGGCGATCAGGATGGGTTGGCGCAGTTGTCCGTTCCAAGTCCGGAAGGTGAGACCTTCGCCTTTGAAGGCCGCGACCTTGAATTCCCCTCCCAACAGATAGTCCCGAATCGTCTGCGGATCGGCGGATAACGTGCGCGTGACCGCTTCGCCGATGCTTCGCACGGCGACCCAAGCCGTGTAGTCGCGCTCGGTCATATCGCGCGCCGCTACCTTTCCGAAGCGCCGCTGCATCTGTGTGCCGCCCCACTGCTCGTGGCTGCGGTGCCAAGCTGTCGGGATCAAACCTTGAGTGCCGACTACCGGGCGCGGCTCCCAGGTGCGGTAGGGCAGGTATTCGCCGAAGATATCGCTCTCGTCGGCGACCACCAGCACGTCGTGATCCTCAGCGCCCTGGGTGAAGACCGGCATCTGCTTCTGGATCTCTGCATGGCCGGTATCGGTCCTAGCAGACGGCGCGTCATCCTCGAATGCACGCTCCTCGACGATCTTGAGGCCGAACTTGTTGGCAGCCCTGCGCAACGCGTCGGCAAAGGCGATATCGCCCTCGCCGGTGCCGTGCACCAGGAACCACTCGTTCCATTTCTTCCAGCCGAGGTATTGGGCGATGGCATCGGCCTTCATGGCGCGGCTGGGCATGACGTGCAGGACGTTCGCGCGGCAATCGTCGTTGCGCAGGTTGTCGTCCGGTGCGCGCACGTTGAAGATCAGAGCATCGGCGGCTTCGGGTTGGTCAGCCAAAGCGAGCAGCTGGTCACCATGCAGATCTGCCACGAAGAGGCGGTGTCCCATCGCCAGCTGCTCCGCAACGCTTGCCGAGAGGTCGCCGTCTTTCGGTACCAAGACTTCGATAAGCTCATAGTTGTGCTTGAGGAACTGGCCCGTGGTCGCGTTGTCCTTCTGGGCCGCGCGCGCGCCCTGCAGGCCTTTGCCCGTGACAATCGGCTCGACAAGCGACAGCGGCAGACGTTCTTTCTCAAGTTTGGTGATGTAGACGACGGGAATCTCGAGCGGCTCCTGCGCGGCGGAGTCGGCAGAGAAGCTGGCGACGCCAAGGCAGAGGAGGGCGGCGTAGAACAGGCTACCGGTGGAAAGCGGTCGTTTCGGTCTCATGAGGCGCATCGTGACAGTCGAAGAACGGGGTATCCCTGTGGCCCCGGCTGGTCCCATTCTTGATCACACCTTGCCGCAGCCGGCCAGAGCATCACATCGCGCATTGCGCAGCGCAAGCGGGGTTTGCCGACGCTTGGCGCTGGAGGGTTCACGCGTGGGAGATGCGAGGACCAGCGCCCACAGGACGGATACTGCCTGGCCGACCGCGGCATTCCGGGATCAATATCGGCCGTTACATTGCGCGCTCTTGCCGGTTCCGTCGGACCGTTTGGAGTGCTTTGCACGAGCAACGCCCGCAAAGCGAAACCGGAGACAAGACGGCACAAGGCTGACGACATGATCTCTTCCGAATGTCTAGCTTCGACGCACGAATAGCCCCCGGCCGCGCCGAACGGTGCGGCCGGAACGCTTCAAAGAGCAATTGCCATGCCAGTTTCGGTCAGTGAGCGCTATAGCGTAACCGATTGAGATATAAGGGTTGTGATGCCAGCGAAGGCCAAGCCTGTCATGTTGTGGCTGATTACAGCCAACAACGGTGGCTGATATCCCACGTGGTGCCGCGGCGGTCGCGCTGCTAAGGGGTAGGAACCGGCCCCCTGGGCCAAGAGCGGGACAAGGAGGTGACCGTGAGGCGCGCATCATCGCACTCAGTTTCATCGTTGAGCCGGCTCTTGCTGCTGCACAGCGCGGCCTTTCTGATTTTGATCACGATCAGCGCGGCGGCGTCGGGCGGGCTAATCTACTTCCACCAAAAGGCGACCGACCGCTCGGTAGAGTTGAGCCGACTGACACAGATTGTGCATGGCCTGCGCGGTGACCTCTATCGCCAGCTCAAGGAATTGTTCGACTACGTGTTCGTCGGCGATCCGGATGCCTTGAACGAGTTCGAGGACTTCGGCCGGGCGATCGAAGGCAAGCTTGGCCAGTTGGCGACACGGAACGACGGCGAGCCGGTCGGGCGGGAAGTCGCGGCTTTGCAGGAGGCTTATGTGAACCTGCGCACGCGAGCCCGCTCCCTGATGAATCAGACACACGCCAACTTCTCGGCAGACGAGCTTCTGCAGGTCTTCGAGGCCCAGTTAGAAAAAGGCGACATGCTGGAATACGAGCATGCCTTCGGCGCCACAGAGGCCGTCATGAATGCCGCACTGGTCGATCTGAACAGGGAAACCGAGCGTGTCCGGGTCCTCAGCGCGGTCGCCCTGCTGCTGCCCCTTTTGGTGGGACTGCTGCTGGCCGTCCTTTCCTGGTACCTCTTGCGCCACCGGGTAGCCGCGCCGCTCGATGACTTGGTCGCGGCGGTGGAAGCCTACGGTGCGGGCAAACTGGATCACCAGCTCGCCATAACCGGCCCGGCCGAGTTCGTCACCTTGCAGAAAGCCTTTCGGCAGATGACTGGCGAGTTGAAGCATAGCCAGCAGGTCCAGCTGCAGACCGAAAAGCAGGCCATGTTGGGCGCCCTGGTGCCGGTCATCGCCCACAACATCCGCAATCCGCTGGCCAGCATACGGGCCACGGCGCAGGTTATGGCAACGCCCGCACTGCCGGAGGAGGACCGCAGCGCGGTCGACGGCATTGTCAGTACGGTGGACCGCCTGGAAAGCTGGGTGACGCAGCTGCTCACCTTCCTCAATCCACTACAGCCCAAGATCGAATCGATCGCGCTCGACGGCGTGGCCAATCAGGCCATCCGTCTGCTCGACCACGACATCCAGCAAAAGGCGGTCAAGGTTCAGCGCCATGGCCCGGTATCACCGCTGCACGTGGCGGCGGATCGCAGCTTGCTGGAGTAAGCTCTCTGCGGCCTACTGACCAACGCAATCGAGGCTTCGCCGCGCAGCGCCGAGATCGTCGTCGAGCTGCAAGGCGACGCGTCGGACGCCGTCATCAAGATCATCGATAGCGGTTCGGGCATGCCCTTCGCCGATGTTCCAGGCGGCCTGGCCCCCGGCCCAACCACGAAGCCCGGCGGTAGCGGCCTGGGGGTCCCGTTCGCGCGCAAAATCTGCGAAATTCTGGAGGGTGAACTTGTCTTTCGCCAGCATGAGGCGGGCGGGACCGAAGCGATCATCCGCCTGCCGCTGGCGTCAAACGGCGAGAACCGCCCGCGATAGCGACGCCGAACTGGAGCGAGTTGAGACGTGAACATTCTGCTGGTCGAGGACGAGGAGCTTTTCGCCAAGGCCGTCGCCAAGCGGCTCTCGGCCAGCGGCCACCTTTGTAGGCTCGCCGGTTCGATCGAGGACGCGCTGCGCCATGTCGATGGGCCGAATGACCGCCCGCAGCTTATCCTGCTGGACGAGCGCCTGCCCGACGGCAGCGGCGTAGAGTTCCTAGAGCATCTGTCGCAATTGCCCCACGATGAGGTCCCGGCAGTCATCGTCATGACGGCCTTCAGCGACGTCGACCATGCGGTCCGAGCGATGAAGCTGGGGGCCCTCGACTATCTCAAGAAGCCGGTCGATCTCGATCAGCTTTCGCTGGCGGTCGAGCGCGTCGGTAAGGCTGATGGGGCGGAGCCGAAGTCTGCCCGGATCGAGCCGCCGCTGGACGACGGCGAGCCTCGCCTGATCGGCGAATCTGCACCCATGCGGCAAATCCGTGACCGCCTGGAGGAGCTGGCGCAGATCGCCGCCAACGGTGCCGCCTTGCCGACGGTCCTCATTTTTGGCGAGACCGGGACCGGAAAGGATCTGGCGGCGCGCATCCTGCATCGGCAGAGCGCACGCAGAGACCAGGCCTTCGTGCAGGTGGACTGCGCGTCGCTCCCCAAGGAGCTGGTCGAAGCCGAGCTGTTTGGCCACGAGCCCGGCGCCTTCACTGGGGCGCGTGGCGCGCGTATCGGCCTCATCGAAGCGGCTGGAGCCGGGACCGTCTTCCTCGACGAGATCGGCGAGCTGCCGCTCGAGACGCAGGCAAAGCTGCTCGCGGTTCTCGACCGGCGCTTGGTGCGCCGCATCGGCGGCAACACCGAGACTGCGGTCGAGGCGCGCTTCATCGCGGCCACCAACCGCGACCTGGAAGCCATGATGCAGGACGGCCGCTTCCGCGCGGACCTCTTTTACCGTCTCAAGGTTTTGACCCTCCAGATGGAGCCTCTGCGTCGCTGCAAGGAGGATCTACCCGCCCTGCTGCAGTACTTCGCCGAGGCCGCCGCGCGGGCCTTCGGCCGCCCCTTGCCGCTTTTTACCGAGGAGGCCATGGTCAAGCTGGAAGCGCACGATTGGCCCGGCAATGTGCGTGAGCTCAAGCACACGGCGGAGAAAACCGTATTGCTGAACAAGGGTGCGCCGGTCACGGCGGACGAGATCGCCCTGTCTGAAGCTGATCGGGCAAGCCTCTCGGCGTCGCAATCGGACGTGCACCTTGACGGCTTGAGCCTGGAGCAGGCCGAGCGCCAGGTCATCGAAAACGCGCTCGAGAAGTGTGGTGGCAATGTCTCCAGAGCAGCCAAGCTGCTGAACACGACCCGCATGACACTGCGTTACCGTATCGAGAAGCATGGCATCAGCCCGCGACGCCACCTATGATCGGCGGCCTGTGCTCGTAGGGCCGCCTAGGACCGGAGAACTTGGAAACAGCACCATGTCGCACAAAGACTCGCCGAGCCGCACAGGCCGGTCTTACCGACTGTCCTTCCTTTCGGGGCTGTGGCTTCGTTTCGGGGCCGCGCTAGGCGGAGCCTTCTGTTTCGCCCTGGCCAGCGCAGGCCTCGCCATGGCCGAAACGCCACGCCTGGCCGTGTTCGACTTCGAATTGATCGACACCAGCCTGGAGGGCGAGGTTTCCGGCGAACGGGCCGACGAGCAGCAGCGCCTGAAGCTGATCAGCGACCAGCTACGCCAGCAGCTCGGCGAGTCCGGCCGCTACGAGATCGTCGATATCGGCCCGGCCGCGGCCGATATCGAGAAGGCCGGCTACATTCACGGTTGTAACGGCTGCGATGCCAAGATCGCCCGCGGCCTGGGCGCCGATCTGGCCATGACCGGGACGGTGCAAAAGGTCAGCAACCTGATCCTCAACATCAACCTCTACCTGCGCGATGCCGAGAGTGCCGAGCGCCTCAGGGCGATGAGTGTCGACATCCGCAGCAACACCGACAAATCCTGGTCGCGCGGTGTCTCCTACCTGGTCCGCAACCGCATTCTGAAGGAATGAAGCGGGTGGGGCGGGAGAGCGCCTCCCGCCCTTACTGCGCGTCGGTTCCCGCTGTTGGGATCGTACTCAGTCGTCGTCCTCTTCGTCCTCGTCGTCGTCATCGTAGTCATAGCTGCGCCGGGGCCTGTCGTCCGGGCCTAGCTTGCCGTCGTCGTTGCGGTCGAAGCTCTCGACCATCCTGGAGAAGGGGTCTTGGAACTCCTCGAGGGTGACGGAGGCATCGCCGTCTGCGTCGAGATACTGAAAACGATCGACCATGCGCTCGCGCATGAAGTCAAGCCACAGGGCCTCGAACTCGCCGAGCGAAAGGGTTTTGTCCTGGTTTGAGTCGAAGTTCGCCATATACTCGACTAGGCCCTGGTCGATCTCCGACTGGGTGAGCTTGCCATCGCCGTCGGCGTCGAAGCGCTCCAGCATCATCATCACGGCGCGCTTGCCGTGCCCGCCGCCATGGCGCCCCCAACCGTGTCCACCCTTGTGATGGCCATAGCCGGCATACTGCTCGAAGCCCCGGCCGTCGCGCCAGCCGTCGTTCGCCATGCTGGCGCCGACCGCCACGGTGGTGCCCAGCGCCAGGATGGTGCCGGCAATGATCAAAGCCTTGGTTCGCGTTTCCATCGGAAAACCTCATCCGTTTGTTGTTTCGATGAGGCTTATGTAGAGGCCGCTTGTCGCGGAAGTTTGTCAGCCGGTGGGGCTTTTGGTAGCGGACTGTGTCAGGCGCCTTTCCCGATACAGTTTGTTACATTTTTCTGGGTCCGGCCCCGATTGCGGTCCGCATATAAAGGGCACGGACTTTCAATTCACATCGGGAAGCGATGGAAGAAACGCCGCATATTCTGGTCGTCGACGACCACCGCGATATCCGCGACCTGCTGGCCAAGTACCTGGCCCAGCACGAGATGCGCGTGACCGTGGCGGACGGCGGGGCGGCCATGAAGAAGGCGCTCAAGACCTCGGCGGTCGACCTTGTGGTGCTCGACGTCATGATGCCGGGGGAGGATGGCCTGTCGCTCTGCCGCCATCTGCGTGCGACCAGCGCGCTGCCGGTCATCCTGCTGACCGCCCGGGCCGAGGACACCGACCGGGTGGTCGGGCTGGAGATCGGCGCCGACGACTACGTCACCAAGCCCTTCAACCCGCGTGAGCTGGTGGCGCGGATCAAGGCGGTGCTGCGCCGCGCGCAGAGCCTGCCGCCGGAGCGCGCGCCGCTCGACGCGAAGCAGATCCGCTTCGACCGCTGGATTCTCGACGTCAACCGCCGGGAGTTGCTCGACGAGGAGGGCGTGGCCACGCCGCTCAGTACGGCCGACTTCAAGCTGCTGAGCGCCTTCCTAAACCATCCGCGGCGAACCCTGTCTCGTGAGCAACTGCTCGACCTGACCAGCGGCCGGTCGGCGCAGGTCTTCGACCGCAGCATCGACAACCAGGTGAGCCGGCTGCGCAAGAAGCTGGAAGCCGACCCGAAGAAGCCAGCGCTGATCAAGACCGTGTGGGGCGGCGGCTATGTCCTGGCGGCGGAGGTCGAGCGTTCGTGATGCGCCTCCTGCCGAAAAGCCTGGCCGGCCAGCTCATCGTCCTGCTGTTGCTCGCACTGGTGGTCGCCCAGGTGGTCAGTTTCCTGATTTTCCTGGACGAGCGGAGCGAGGCGGTCCGGGAGGCCGCCCGCGAGCATGTGCTGGTGCGGACCGCCTCGATCGCGCGACTGCTGAACGATACGCCGCCGGAGCTGCACGAGCGCATCGTGCGGACGGCGAGCACTCGGCGGCTCCACTTCTGGGTCGACGACGAGAGTGTTCTGGACCCCGAAGAAGAGGACTACGAAGGCCATCCCCTTGCGCAAAGCCTGACCATGATGCTGGACGGGGCGCCCGCGCTGGTGCGGGTCGAACGGCAGCGTGGGTTCTTTCGCCCCTGGCGCGACGAGCGCCGCCGCTACTGGCGATCCGAGGAGGCCTACGAAGACGAGGAGGACGAGGAGGACGAGGATCACGAGTTCGATGACGATGAGTTCGACGACGACGATTGGCGCCACGGCGACTGGGAGCATCGTCGAGAGCGCTGGCATCGGCGCAACCCAGTCAGCTTGGCGATCGCCGTGCCCCTCGACGGCGGCCATTGGCTGAACATGGAGACAGCACTGCCGCCGCCGCCCGCCGGCTGGGCCTGGCCGTCGCTCTCCTCCATGCTGGTCATGGCGGCGGCAATCATGCTGATCGTCATCTTCCTGGTGCGCCGCATTACCCGGCCGCTGCGCGCGCTGGCTGGCGCTGCCGAAGGCCTCGGCCGTGGCGAGGCGGTCGAGCCGTTGGCCGAGGAAGGGCCGGAGGAGGTGCGCCGCACGACCCGTGCCTTCAACGCCATGCAGGACCGCCTGAACCGCTTCGTGCAGGACCGCACGCGCATGCTGGCTGCGGTCAGCCATGATCTGCGCACGCCGATCACCAGCCTGCGCCTGCGTGCCGAGTTCATCGAGGATGCCGAGATCAAGGCGAAGATCCTGGAAACCCTGGAGGAGATGCAGCGCATGACTGAGGCGGTGCTGGCCTTCGCCCGCGAGGAGGCGGCGGCCGAGGACACCCGCAGCGTCGACCTGGCGGCGCTGATCGGAAGCCTTTGCGAGGATCTGGCCGAGCTGGGCCAGGAGGTCGTCTTGGCCGAGGCGGCGCGCACGCCCTACGACTGCCGGCCGGTCAGCCTCAAGCGGGCACTGCGCAACCTGATCGAGAACGCCGTCAGCTACGGCGAACGGGCGCGCGTCGCGCTGGCGACGAGCGAGGATGAGGTGCGAATCACCATCGACGATGACGGCCCCGGCATCCCCGAGGCGGCGCTGGAAGAGATCTTCAAGCCCTTCGTCCGGCTCGAGGAATCGCGCAGTCGCGAGACCGGCGGTGTCGGGCTTGGCCTGGCCATCGCACGCTCCATCGTGCGCGGCCACGGCGGCGAACTGACGCTCGCGAACCGGAAGGAAGGCGGCCTGCGCGCGACGATTCGACTGCCGTGCTAGAGGATTTTCAGGCGAAGTGGGGACCGGTTCGCCATCCGAAATTCCGGCCAATCAAGACCTAGCTCGGCTCGTCGACCAATGACATGGATGCACCGTCGCCCTGCACGATGGGCACCGCATCGACAGCGTCTTTGTCGTCGAGGCAGTAGACGTTGACGCCGTACTGATCCGGCGCGCTGCGCCGCTGATGGAAGGTGTAGATGCCGCAGGTCTTGCAGAAGTAGTGCTTCGCGATCCGCGTGTTCCACTGGTAGAGCGTTAGCTGATCTTCGCCTGCCAGGATCTCCAGGTCCCCCTTGGGCACCATCGTCATGACCGCATTGCGCCGACGGCAGAGCGAGCAGTTGCAGCTCGCGAAACTCGTAAAATCGGTCTTTATCTGGAACTGCACGGCGCCGCAGTGGCAGGAGCCCCTGTAGGTCTTCATATGTCGTCCTCTGCTGTTTCGTCGCGCGGACGCAGTCTCGTTCGACTATTGGATCGCTTGTCCGGCGTCGGGTGCCTCAGTAGCATGCCGCAGACGCGCAGGCAGAACAAAAATGCGACGGCAGGGAAGGAGGGCGAGGTGCGCCAGGCGGCAGACATCTCCAAGCGCGCATGGGTCTTGGTTGCCTTTTGTGGCCTAGTCCTGCTGGGGCAGGGTGCGGCGGCCGATACCATCACGGTTGGCGCAATCAAGTTCGGCACGGTCAACTGGGAGCTCGACGTCATCAAGCACCACGGCCTGGACAAGGCCGAGGGCAGCGAGATCGAGCTTTTGCCGCTGGCAAACAAGAGCGCCACGGCGGTTGCTCTGCAGGCCGGCGAGGCCGACGTGATCGTGACCGACTGGATCTGGGTGGCGCGCCAGCGCGCGGAGGGGCGCGCCTTCAGCTTCGCGCCCTATTCCACGGCCCTGGGTGCCTTGATGGTACCGGCGGACTCGCCAATCGACGGTCTCGATAGCCTGAGAGGCAAGAGCCTCGGGATCGCCGGGGGGCCGCTCGACAAGAGCTGGCTGCTGCTGCAGGGCCTCGCCGCCGAGGCGCACGGCTTCGACGCCGACAAAGAGGTCGACAAGGTCTTTGCCGCCGCGCCGCTGCTCAACGAGCAGATCCTCGCAGGGCGCGTCGATGCGGTGCTGAACTATTGGCACTATGCTGCCCGCTTGGAGGCCGCCGGTCTGCGGCGGGTCATGGGCGTCGAAGAGATCGCCCGCAAGCTCGGCATCGAAACCGCGGTGCCGCTGGTCGGTTACGTCTTCGACGAGGACTGGGCCGCGGCCAACACGGAAGACCTCCAGGCCTTCCTGCGCGCCACGCGCAAGGCCAAGGCGATCCTCGCCGAGTCCGACGCCGAGTGGGAGCGCCTGCGTCCGCTCATGAAGGTCACAGACGAGGCCACCTTCGAAGCGCTGCGCGACCACTATAGAGCCGGCATCCCAAAGAGCTGGGGCGAGGCCGAGCGGACCGATGCGGCGCGGCTCTTCGCGCTGCTGGCCGAGCGCGGCGGTAAGAAACTGGTCGGTTCCGCGACGGAGGTTCCCGAGGGCACCTTCTGGCCGGGCTTCACCTTCTAGCGGTCGCACCGGGTTCCGTTCCCGATGCCGAGGCTTTCGACCTTCTGGTATCAGACGTTGTCGTTGCTGGCGCTGCTGGCGATCTGGCAACTGGCGGCGATGGGGCTCGACAGCCACGCGCTGCCGTCGCCCTTGACCGTCTTCGACATCATGCTGACCGGTTTGGCCAGCGGCGAAATCCCCTATCACGTCGGCATCACCCTGGCCCGGGTAGCAGTCAGCTTCGCGCTTGCCATGTTGATCGGCGTGGCCATCGGTATCGCCATGGGGCGGGCACGGCTGCTCGACCGTTTCTTCGATAGTTGGCTGGTGCTCTTCCTCAACATCCCGGCTCTCGTGACGATCATCCTCTGCTATGTCTGGTTCGGCCTAATCGAAGCCGCGGCGATCGCCGCCGTGGCGGTCAACAAGATCCCCAACGTGGTCGTCACTGTGCGGGAAGGCGCGCGGGCGCTCGACCGCGACCTGCTGGAAATGGCCGAAAGCTTCCGCTTCGGGCGCGCCAAGACCTTGCGCCACGTCATCCTGCCGCAGCTTTTCCCCTTCGTCGTTGCAGCCTCTCGCTCGGGCCTCGCGCTGATCTGGAAGATCGTGCTGGTGGTCGAGCTGCTGGGGCGCAGCAACGGGGTCGGCTTCCAGCTCTACGTCTTCTTTCAGCTCTTCGACGTGGCCAGCATTCTCGCCTACGCCCTGGCCTTTATCGTCGTGGTGCAGCTGATCGAGCTGGCCGGCCTGCAGCCCCTGGAGGCACGGGCCAACCGGTGGCGCCGGTGAGTGACCTGATCCTAGACATCGGCGAGAAACGCTATGCCGCGGTGGGCGCGGCGCCGGAGCACGTGGCGTTAAAGGATCTGCACGTCACGGTGCGGCACGGCGAGTTCGTCTGCCTGCTCGGGCCGTCGGGTTGTGGCAAGACGACATTACTCAACATCGTTTCCGGCCTGGACCGGGACTACGACGGTAGGGTCTCGCTGCCGAGTGTGGCGGAGCGTGGCGAGGCGGTCATCGGCTACGTCTTCCAGACGGCGCGCCTGCTGCCATGGCGCAGTGTTGCGGAGAACATCGAGCTGGTCCTGAAGCCGGAGCAGATAGCCTCCGGAGTCGTCGAAGAGCTCTTGGCTGCGACAGGATTGTCCAAGTTTCGCGATGCCTATCCGCAGCGCCTGTCGATCGGAATGGGCCGGCGCGTCGCCCTGGCCCGTGCGTTTGCGGTGCAGCCCGACCTGCTGCTGCTCGATGAACCCTTCGCCTCGCTCGACGAGGAGACGGCGCAGCGGCTCCGGGTCCTGTTGCTGGAAATCTGGCGCACGCGGCCGACCACGGTTCTTTTCGTCTCGCACAACCTACGCGAGGCGATCTTCGTTGCCGACCGCATCCTGCTGCTGTCCGGCAGCCCGGGTACGCTGCTGACTGATATTGCAGTGAACCTGCCGCGCGATGCCCGCGTGCGGCCGGCAGAGATCGAGGCCTACCGCGAACGTCTGATTCGGGAGAATCCGGAGGTATACCGCGGGCTCTGAGCGTGGATAGCAGCCAGTCTGCCTATCTGGCGCTCTCAAGCGAGAACGGGTAGCCGCCGGCCAGATCGTGCTCGAGCTTGCATTTGTACGAGGCGACCGAGGCCCGACAGGTCCCCTCGTCAGCCAGTTCCGGCGCTGTGCGCTGTTGCGCCGCACAGGCGCTCAGGAGCAGGGCGAGGCCGATGGCCGTCAAGGCCAGGTAGCGTGACGCGGTCATGACGCATCTCCCTTGCTGGAGAATGGTGCTCGTCTCGATGATACGGGCGGAGGCGGCGCGCGGACGCTCACAAGCGTTCAAGAGCCAGTGACCGGGAACCTGCCGGAGTGGGGCGGGACGGGACGGTTCAGGGGCGCGCCTTGGCAGCCGGGAGCGCTTGACACCCGCGGCTCGTTGAGGGTACACCTCCGCGCCTTGGAACCGAGCGTTCCGGGCGCGAGACCCTCTTTGGGGGTGTAGCTCAGTTTGGTTAGAGCGCCGGCCTGTCACGCCGGAGGCCGCGGGTTCAAGTCCCGTCACTCCCGCCATATTTTCAGAGGCTTAGTCGGATCGGACGGATCCTTTCTAACGTCCTTCGCCGGCGTTCCCGAACTTCTTCCTAGAGGTGTTTTCCCGACATGCCTGGGCGCCAGGTGCGAGCCGGGCGAATGTTGTAGAAGGGCCGGCGGATCGATCCTAAGCACGCCAGTTTCCCGTCGCCCTACGGGACTTTTTTCCCAACAATCAAGTCGATTGAGTCGAATTGAAGCCGCGGACCTTGCCTTGGTGCGGCGCGCGCGGGGCAAGGCTTGTCTGTCTTTGAGTGTCTCGGCGCATTCGATGGAACGAGCGATACGAAAGTAGTGCGGTTGTCGCTTGACTCGCGTAAAAGTAAGCCTTGTAATGACCGAGAGTTACCGGGGGCTACGGTGCGCTTTATCATCGATTTAACGGCCGATCGAGCCTATCTATCTGATTCGGATGACGAACCGGAATCCGCTGGCGCATCGGATCTGCTGGTCGTCGAGGTCGAGCCGGAGGGGCCGGTGCGCGATCTCTTCCTCTGCCACTTTCCCCGCGTCGGTGCACGTGTCTTCACGGACAGCGAGGACGTCGCCGCCTGGTTGCTCGCCTACGGTGTGGGAATCGTTCGCCCCATCAAGGTCGAGCAGGAACGCGAGCATCGCAGCCGCCTCGTCTGCTGAGGCACCTACAAGATTTCCAAGTCTACCCCGTCCGTCGCCCCGTCATTGGAAACGGTCCCCAACTTTAGCGCGTTTGGTTCAGAGCCCCTTTCCACTCACCAGCATAACAGGAGTGGAAAATGGCTTATACAGCGATCCAGTCAGCGACCCTGCCGCCAACCCTGCGGCCAACCCAGCCGGAGGTCCTGCCGCTAACCCCGCCAACGACATTGCGCGATTATCTGGACAGCATTCATGATCCTCGCGATCTTCCCTGCTGTTTCCTGCGCCTCACAGAGGCCCGTATGCGGGACTGGGGCGTAACGCTCTACCTGCACCGAGATTTTCAGCGTCTGGTCGACATTAATCAGGCCAATCAGGGCCATAAGTGGTTCGGCCTGATGCCGATGTTTCACCCGGCGACTTACCGGGGTGGCGAGGCCTTCTGGCTGGAAGGGCAGGCCACCGGGACTTCGGAGACGGTCATGACCGTGGCGGCGCGGCGTTACAACCTCTGGGACCGCTCGCTGCAGCAGGCGCTGAGCTCATTGGAGTTCTACTACGACGATCCGACGAGCAGCAAAAGCCAGGGCGAGGCCTGCGCCTGCAGCGTGCCATCCGCTAGCCTGCTGTCGGGCGTCATTACCTATTCCGGCGCCGGTTGGGCCCGGGTCGATTGGCGCGGGAGGGGCGCGGCGGCTATCCTGGCGCGCCTGTCAAGTATCCTTGGGCAGACCCTGTGGGATCAGGACTACACCGTTTCGCTGGTCGATCCTGTACTGATCGAGAAGGGCGTGGTGCGATCCTACGGTTACCGCAGGGCCGAGCCCGGCGTGCATTGGATCAACTCTTCGAGCCAGGGCTCGATCGACTTGGCTCTGGTTTGGATGACCCGGACAGAGCTGCTCCAGGATCTTGCACGCTGCATGGCGCTAGGGGAAGCAATCCCGGCGTGACCTGGCTGACCACCAGCAGGCCGCCCCGCCCATCGACCAGGCGAAGCGGCGCGAGGAGCCTATCGTAGTTCGTGCGGTACGGCAGGTCTGCCTGCTGCATCCGGTTAATTAGGCTGTCGATGACGTGACGCACCGGTGTCCCGCTGTTAAAGGCCAGTTGATAATAGCGGGACACCCACTGCGAGTAGCTGGGATTGGCAGTGTCGCTGTAGGAAAACGGACGGCCGATCGCGGTTTTGGCCCAGCTGCCGAAGCGCTTACGGTGAGCGCCGCCGATATATCGGAAGGTCAGCTCTGCGTCGTCCGGGCCAAGCGCCAACACGATGCTGTGCTGCCAGAGATCGAGTCTGTGCAAGGCCCGGATCACGTCACCAGACAGCGTAAAGCGGCTGGTGTCCAGGCTCCTGTAGGCATCGGAAATGTTGTTGCCGACATCGCTTTCGAGGGCGATTGGCTGGGCGGCGTAGGGAGGATGGAGCAGCTGGCCGCGCGGAACCGAGAGAATGCGGGAGACCTCACGCAGCCGGGCGGCGACGGCCAGGGGACCGCTGTGTTGTTCAGACATCTTCCAAAGCGGCGTCTTGACCAGCAGCGAGATCGGCGCACTGTGTGGCAGCGCAGTGAGATCCCGGATCAGCCGCTCGACTCCCTCGACGGTCGCCTCTTCCATGTCAACGACGAGCCGGGCGTTGGCTTCGTGAATGCCGGGCGGTGCCGTTGCTTCAGTGTTCATCAAAATCGGCCTCGCTGAGGATCGTCATGATCCGCAGGAACTGGTCCACGGTCACCACGCGGTTCAGTTTCAGCAGCGCCTGTCCGGGCCGCAGCTCGGCGGACTGCCAGAACTGATCGCATTCGTCCATGATGTCGTCGAGGGTCTTCACCGGTGCGGCGAGCGACGCGACCTCTTGCCGGGTGATCGGCGGGTCGCCACGCCCGGTCAGAATCGGCAGGAGGCGGCGCACCAGATCACTCTGCAGGTAGGGCGATACCCAAATCGTCGGGTCCTCGTAGACCCGGTACTGCCGTGCTTTGCTGTAACCGAGCCGAGTCGCCACGGTGCAATCCGATAGGCCACTGCGTTCGCGCAGCTCACGAAGCCGCTGCGCTGCGGATTGGTCGGAAGGACGCATCTTAGGTCATTCGTCTGCAATTAGTCGTCCAGTACGGAAGCATATACAAGTCGCTGCACCGTCACCACAGGTCCTAGCGCCTGGGCAGCACGCGCGCTTTGGTCGCTTTCCCAAAACGTCAACGAGATCGAAGGAAATGGCAGTTATAGCTTGGAAATCAGCCATTTCTGAGCATACCCTAAAGTATGACTGTTCGGTTACCGGAGAACCTGAACCTCAAGCCCTTCGTCCTAGTCGTAACGGTGGCGGCGCTGTTGGTGGCCGTCTTGGCGACCTACGAATCGCGAACCTTCGACTGGCCTCCCTACGTGGAGGAGCCGCCGGAGCTGTCTGCCTACGGTCAGCTGCGAAGTCTGCTGATCTTCGCGCTGTCGGGGTTGATCCTTTGGGGGCTGCAGCGAACCGGCGAGGGGCGCCGTCACCTCGTCAGCGAACGGCAGCGCGTTGGCTGGGCGGGCTTGATCTCCGTGTTTTTGGCATCGGCCTTCGTGGCGGTGTTCGTCTGGAATCCAGCACACTTCAACCGCTTGGCTCTGGAAGACGGCCCGGTGGAGTGGGCTTCGGCCGCGGCACTGTTTCTGTCTTGCGCCATCTTCCTCTTCTTGGCCGGCCGTCTCCGGCGCAGGGGCGGGCCGGGGCATCGCCCGGCTGCTGCCCTGGCGTTGGCCTTCGCCGTGGGCTGCTTTGTTATCGGCATGGAAGAGCTTTCCTGGATGCAGCGTCAGCTGGGTTTCGATACGCCCGCCTTCCTGGCCCGCAACTATCAAAGCGAAGCAAACTTCCACAACCTTTTAACGGACATCGCCGAGAATATCTACTACCTGGGCGCCTTCGTCTTTCTCATTGGACTTCCCTATCTCTGCGAGGCATGGCGGCTGGTTCCAGCGGGGTACTGGCTGTCCCTGTTCGTCCCGCGACGCCGAACAGTGCTGATCGCGGCGCCCCTGGTAGGCTTCAACTACGACATGTGGAACGTGATCCCCATTCAGGTCGCCTTCTTTCTCACGCTGATGATCTTGGCCGACTATGCCCGGGAGGCATGGCGCAGCGACCGTTTTAGCGCCGTCGTCATCGCGCTCGTGCTGGCGGCCGTGGTCTTGCCTCAGGCGGTGTTCCTGGCCAACGGCACCAATCTGGTGCGCGTTTGGGACCCGACCGAGTACAAAGAGCTCTTCATTCCGTTGGCTCTGCTCGTCCATGCCCTGCGGATGTCGGCGGCCCTGCGTCAGCCGCGGCGTTGACGGCTCGGCACCCCGACGGCCCGGCTCTCTGATGGCGTAGCCGAGGCTTCGCGCCGAGTCGCAGCCGTTCACCCGGCCTTTGCCGCGCCCATGCCGATCGCGCAGGGCCGCTATGCTGCGATGCAAAGTGCCCGCTAGATGCCGCGTTCACAGTTGCTTAGGCCATTGGTTTGATCCTTTCCCCGGCCGGCCATAGGTTCTATATTCCCCCGCATGAGCCGGGGGGCTTGGTCGAGGTCGCGGGCCTGCTGCATTGCGGAATCGACCACGAGAGTGTATGGCGCCCGCCCAGTAGTCTGTCTTGAGGGCAGGGATGGAAGCGCTTCTGATCGAGTACCTGCCGATCTTGATCTTCATCGGGATCGCCATAGCTTTGGCTGCAGCTATGGTGGCCGCCTCCTATATCGTCGCCCGCCAGAGGCCCGACTCGGAGAAGGTTTCCGCCTACGAGTGCGGCTTCGAGGCCTTCGACGATGCGCGTAGCCGCTTCGATGTGCGTTTCTATCTGGTGGCGATCCTGTTCATTATCTTCGACCTGGAAGTGGCCTTCCTGTTCCCTTGGGCGGTATCGCTCGGCGAGATCGGTCTTTTCGGTTTCTGGTCGATGGTGGTGTTTCTGGCCATCCTGACGATCGGCTTCATCTACGAGTGGAAAAAGGGAGCCCTAGAATGGGAGTAAAGGCCGACGTTGTGGCCTCTGGGGCGGCCCCCGGCGCGGCACCCTCCGGTTTGGCGGCTCCCCGAGAGGACGTCGTCATTCGGCATGTGAACCAGGAGCTGGCCGACAAGGGCTTCATCGTCGCGCAGATGGACAAGCTGGCGGCCTGGGCGCAGTCGGGCTCGCTCTGGCCCATGACCTTCGGTTTGGCCTGTTGCGCGGTCGAGATGATGCATACGGCCTGCAGCCGCTACGACATCGACCGTTTCGGCCTGGTGTTCCGGCCGAGCCCGCGTCAGTCCGACGTAATGATCGTCGCCGGCACCCTGACCAACAAGATGGCGCCGGCCCTGCGTAAGGTCTACGACCAGATGCCGGAGCCGCGCTGGGTCATCTCCATGGGCTCCTGCGCCAACGGCGGGGGCTACTATCATTATTCCTACTCGGTGGTGCGCGGCTGCGATCGGATCGTGCCCGTGGATATCTATGTGCCGGGCTGCCCGCCAACCGCCGAGGCTCTGCTCTACGGTATTCTGCAGCTGCAGAAGAAGATCAAGCGCAGCGCCGCGATTGCGCGCTGACGATCGACCGGGCGCAGTGTGATCGCCAACCTCAAAGCTTCCCAGCCATGACACAGGCACTGATCGACCTTGGCGAATACACGGCGGCGGCGCTGCCGAACAGCGTTCTGCAGACCGAGGTCGCTTATGGCGAGCTGATGATCTGGGTACGCCGCGACTCGATCGTGAAGGCCCTGACCTTCCTGCGCGACGATCAACACACCCTGTTTAAGCAGCTGGTGGACATCACTGCCGTTGACTATCCGGATCGGGACGAGCGTTTCGAAGTCGTCTACAACCTGCTGTCGCTCAAGCACAATCTGCGTGCGCGCGTGAAGCTTTCGACGGACGAAAGCACGCCCGTCGCCTCGGTGGCGCCGGTCTTCAACTCGGCGATCTGGTACGAGCGCGAAGCCTGGGACATGTACGGCGTTTTCTTCGCCGACCACCCTGACCTGCGGCGCCTGCTGACCGACTACGGATTCGAGGGCCATCCGCTGCGCAAGGACTTTCCGCTAACCGGTTATGTCGAGGTGCGCTACGACGAGGATCAGAAGCGCGTGGTCTACGAGCCGGTCAAGCTGACCCAGGATTTCCGCAGCTTCGATTTCATGTCGCCCTGGGAGGGCATGCTGCAGCTGCCGGGCGACGAGAAGGCGCCGCCGGGTACCGACGGCGAGGAGGGCAAGACCTGATGGCTGAAACGCAGATCAAGCCTATGACCCTCAACTTCGGGCCGCAGCATCCCGCGGCCCACGGCGTGCTGCGCCTGGTGCTGGAGATGGATGGCGAGGTGATCGAGCGGGCCGACCCGCATGTCGGCCTGCTGCACCGCGGCACTGAAAAGCTGATCGAGTACAAGACTTATCTGCAAGCCGTGCCCTACTTCGACCGGCTCGACTATGTGGCGCCGATGAACCAGGAACATGCCTTCGCGCTCGGCGTCGAAAGGCTCATGGGCATCGAGGTGCCGCGCCGCGGCCAGTATATCCGCGTGCTCTACAGCGAGATCGGGCGCATCGCGAACCACCTGCTGAACATCACCACCTTCGCCATCGACGTCGGCGCCATGACGCCCATCCTCTGGGGTTTCGAGCAGCGCGAGAAGCTGATGGAGTTCTACGAGCGCGCTTCCGGCGCCCGCCTACACGCGGCCTACTTCAGGCCAGGCGGGGTGCACCAGGATCTACCGGCCGGCTTGCTCGATGACATCTTGGCCTTCTGCGAAAGCTTCCCGCAGGTGATCGACGACATCGAGGGGCTGCTGACCGAGAACCGCATCTTCCGCCAGCGCACCGTCGACATCGGCGTGGTCTCGGCCAAGGAGTGCTACGACTGGGGCTTCTCCGGCCCGGTGCTGCGCGCCTCCGGCGTGCCCTGGGACCTGCGCCGCTCGCAGCCCTACGAGGTCTACGAGGACCTCGCCTTCGAGATTCCTGTGGGCAAGAACGGCGACTGCTTCGACCGTTACCTGGTCCGCATCGAGGAGATGCGCCAGAGCCTGCGCATCATGCAACAGTGCGTCGAGGAGATGCCGGACGGGCCGGTTACCGTGCAGAACACAAAGGTGACGCCGCCCAAGCGCGGCGAGATGAAGCGCTCGATGGAGGCGCTGATCCACCACTTCAAGCTCTACACAGAGGGCTATCACGTGCCGCCGGGCGAGACCTACGCCGCGGTCGAGGCGCCGAAGGGCGAGTTCGCCGTCTATCTGGTATCCGACGGCAGCAACCGACCCTACAAGTGCAAGATCCGCGCGCCGGGCTTCCCGCATCTGGCAGCCATGGATTTCCTCTGCCGCGGCCACATGCTGGCCGACAGCGTGGCGATCCTCGGCTCTCTCGACATCGTGTTCGGCGAGATTGACCGATGAAGACGACCAGCTATCGCGCCGGAGAGACCAAGGGCTTCGCCTTCACGGAGCAGAACGAGGAGCGGGCGAAGACCATCGTCGCGCGCTATCCGGAAGGCCGCCAGGCCAGCGCGGTGATTGCGCTGCTCGATCTAGCGCAACGCCAGAACGGCGGCTGGCTGTCGCCGGAGGCGATTGACTACGTCGCCAACTATCTCGACATGGCACCGATCCGCGCCTTCGAGGTCGCCAGCTTCTACACCATGTTCAACCTGAAGCCGGTCGGTAAGCACCTGATCCAGGTCTGCCGCACCACGCCCTGCTGGCTGCGCGGCTCGGACGATCTGACCAAGACCTGTCGCGACAGGCTTGGCGTCGGGCTCAAGGAGAACACCTCAGACGGCCTCTTCACCGTGATCGAAGTGGAGTGCCTGGGTGCCTGCGCCAACGCACCCATAGTGCAGATCAACGACGAGTACTACGAGGACCTGACGCCGGAGCGGATGGCCGAGATCATCGACGATCTGAAGGCCGGCAAGGAGGTCCCCGTGGGGCCGCAGACCGGGCGCCAGGGCTCTGCCCCCGAAGGCGGGCCGCAGACTCTGCTTGAAGTACCGGCCCAGCCGGAGGGAGGCGACTGATGCTCCAGGACAAGGACCGCATCTTCACCAACCTCTACGGCCAAGGCGACTGGCGGCTGGCTGGCGCTCGCGAGCGTGGGATTTGGATCGATACCAAGGACCTTATCGCTCTGGGCCGCGACAAGCTGATCGAGGAGGTCAAGGAGTCCGACCTGCGCGGGCGCGGCGGCGCCGGCTTCCCGACCGGGCTCAAGTGGTCCTTCATGCCGAAGGAAAGCGACGGCCGACCGGCCTACCTGGTGGTCAATGCCGACGAGTCGGAACCCGGCACCTGCAAGGACCGGGAGATCCTGCGCTACGATCCGCACCGTCTGTTGGAGGGCTGTCTGGTGGCCGGCTTCGCCATGGGGGCGAGCGCCTGCTACATCTATATCCGCGGCGAGTTCTTCTCCGAGGCCTCGCACGTCCAGCAGGCCATCGACGAAGCCTACGAGGCCGGCCTGATCGGCAAGAACGCCTGCGGTTCGGGCTACGACTACGACATCTATCTGCACCGCGGCGCCGGCGCCTACATCTGCGGCGAGGAGACGGCGCTGCTGGAAAGCCTGGAGGGCAAGAAGGGTCAGCCGCGCCTCAAGCCGCCCTTTCCGGCGGCGGTCGGGCTCTACGGCTGCCCGACCACGGTCAACAACGTGGAGACCATCGCGGTGGTGCCGGAAATCCTGCGCCGCGGCGTCTCCTGGTGGATCGGCCTCGGTCGGCCGAAAAACACCGGCACCAAGATCTTCTCGATCTCCGGCCATGTGAACAAGCCTTGCAACGTCGAGGAAGAGATGGGCATTCCGCTGAAGAAGCTCATCGAAAAGCATGCCGGCGGCGTGCGCGGCGGCTGGGACAACCTGCTGGCGGTGATCCCCGGCGGCTCCTCGGTACCCTGCCTGCCGAAGCCGACATGTGACAGCATCCTGATGGACTTCGATTCCCTGCGCGAGGCGCAGTCCGGCCTGGGCACGGCGGCGGTCATCGTAATGGACAAGTCAACCGACATCGTCGTCGCCATCGAGCGCCTGGCGCATTTCTACATGCATGAAAGCTGCGGCCAGTGTACGCCCTGTCGTGAGGGCACCGGCTGGATGTGGCGCGTGATGAAGCGGCTGGTCAAGGGCGAGGCCGAGCCGGAAGAGATCGACATGCTGCTCCAGGTGACCTATCAGGTCGAGGGCCACACCATTTGTGCTCTGGGCGATGCCGCGGCTTGGCCGATCCAGGGGCTGATCCGCCATTTCCAACCGGAGTTGGAAAAGCGCATCGAGCAGTCACGGCACTCCGCGCCGGCGGCGGCGGAGTAGGAGAGGGCGATGCCGAAGCTGACCGTTGATGGTCGCGAGATCGAGGTGCCGAGCGGCATGACCGTTCTGCAGGCTTGCGAGCTGGCCGGCGTCGAGATTCCGCGCTTCTGCTACCACGACCGCCTGTCGGTAGCCGGCAACTGCCGCATGTGCCTGGTCGAGATGGAGCGGGCACCGAAGCCGATCGCTTCCTGCGCCATGCCGGCGGCCGACGGCATGGTGATCAAGACCGATACGCCCATCGTCGAAAAGGCGCGCAAAGGGGTGATGGAGTTCCTGCTGATCAACCATCCGCTGGATTGCCCGATCTGCGACCAGGGCGGCGAGTGCGATCTGCAGGACCAGTCGATGGCCTACGGCTTCGACCACAGCCGCTACGAGGAGAACAAGCGGGCGGTCTCCGAGAAGTACATGGGGCCGTTGATTAAGACCATCATGACGCGCTGTATCCAGTGCACGCGCTGCGTTCGCTTCGCCACGGAGATCGCAGGCGTCGAGGAGATGGGCCTGGTCAATCGCGGCGAGCATGCCGAGATCACCACCCTGGAGAAGGCGGTTGAGTCCGAGCTCTCCGGTAACCTGGTCGATATCTGCCCGGTCGGCGCTCTGACCTCCAAGCCCTATGCCTTCAAGGCGCGGCCTTGGGAGCTGCGCAAGACACCTTCGGTCGACGTGATGGACGCGGTCGGCTCCAACATCCGGGTCGATACCCGTGGCCGGGAGGTCATGCGGGTGCTGCCACGCCTGCACGAGGACATCAACGAAGAGTGGATCGCCGACAAGACGCGCCACGCCTGCGACGGACTGCGCCGACAGCGCCTCGACCGGCCCTACCTGCGCGGCGCCAACGGTAAGCTGAAGCCGGCCAGCTGGGCCGAGGCCTTCGGCGCCATCGCCTCGCGCCTCAAGGGCCTGAAGGGGACCGAGATCGCGGCCATCGCCGGCGACCTCTGTGATGCCGAATCGATGTTCGCGCTCAAGGACCTGATGAGCAGGCTCAGTTCGCCACACATCGACTGCCGGCAGGACGGCGCTAAGATCGATCCTAGCTGCCGCGCCGGCTACCTCTTCAACACAACCATCGCCGGTATTGAATCGGCCGACGTGGCGCTCCTTATCGGCACCGACCCGCGCTGGGAAGCACCGCTGGTCAACGCGCGGCTGCGCAAGCGCACCCTGATGGGCAAGTTCGAGGTCGGCCTGATCGGCGAGGCGGCCGATCTGACCTATCCGGTGAGCTACCTGGGCGCCGGGCCCGATAGCCTGCGCGAGCTGGCTGAAGGCCGTGGTGCCTTCGCCGACATGCTCGGCAAGGCCGAGCGGCCCATGCTGATCCTTGGCACGGGCGCTCTGCGCCGGTCGGACGGCGCGGCGATCCTGGCGCTGGCACGCCAGCTCGCCGAACAGACCGGCATGGTGAGCGAAGACTGGAACGGCTTTAACGTGTTGCACCTTGCCGCCTCGCGGGTGGCCGGCCTCGACATGGGCTTCCTGCCGGGGCAGGGCGGCCGCGATACGGATGCGATCCTGGCCGGCACCTCGGAAGGCCAGATCAAGGCGGTCTACCTGCTGGGCGCGGACGAGATCGACATGGCGCAGCTCGGCCAGGCCTTCGTGATCTATCAGGGCCACCATGGCGATGCCGGTGCGCATCGCGCCGACGTGATCCTGCCGGGCGCGGCCTACACGGAGAAGAACGGCAGCTACGTCAACACCGAAGGCCGCGTGCAGCTCGGGCGGCTTGCCGGCGCACCGCCGGGCGACGCACGTGAGGACTGGACGATCCTGCGCGCGCTCTCCGAACAGCTCGGCCACAAGCTGCCCTACGACAATCTGGGCGAGCTGCGGCAGAAGCTGATCGAGGCCAATGGTCTCTTCGCGGCGGTCGATCAGGTCCAACCGGCGGCCTGGGGCGATTTCGGCACGACCGGTGATGTGGACAGCGCACCTTTCACTCTGCCGATCCGCAACTACTACATGACCGATCCGATCAGCCGCGCATCGGAGACCATGGCCAGCTGTACGGCGGAACTCACCTCCGCCAAGCGAGGGGAGGCGACCGGCACCCATGGCTAGCTTCTGGTCCGGCTATGCGTTGCCCACCGTCATCATTGTCGCCCAGGTGCTGGCGATCATCGTGCCGTTGCTGTTGTCGGTCGCCTATCTGACCTATGCGGAGCGCAAGGTGATCGGCGCCATGCAGCTACGTAAGGGCCCCAACGTGGTCGGCCCCTTCGGGCTGTTGCAGCCGATCGCTGACGCCGTGAAGCTACTGTTCAAGGAGACCATCCTGCCGGCCGGCGCCAACCGGATTGTCTTCATCATGGCGCCGATGCTGACCTTTATTCTGAGCCTGATCGCCTGGGCGGTGATCCCGGTCGATGCCGGAGTGGTGCTGGCCGACATCAACGTGGGCATCCTCTACCTCTTCGCGATCTCCTCGCTCGGCGTCTACGGCGTGATCATGGCCGGCTGGGCTTCGAACTCGAAGTACCCCTTTCTCGGCGCCCTGCGATCGGCGGCGCAGATGGTGTCCTACGAGGTCTCCATGGGCTTCGTCATCATCACGGTGCTGATCTGCGTCGGCTCGCTCAACCTGACCGAGATCGTCATGGCGCAGCAGACGGTCTGGTTCTGCGTGCCGCTGCTGCCGATGTTCGTGATCTTCTTCGTCTCGACCCTGGCCGAAACCAACCGCTCTCCCTTCGACCTGCCGGAAGGCGAATCGGAGCTGGTGGCCGGATTCTTTCTCGAGTATTCCTCTTTTCCCTTCGCGCTCTTCTTCCTCGGCGAGTACGCCAACATGATCCTGATGAGCGCGATGACGGCGATCCTGTTCCTCGGCGGCTGGTTGCCGATCATCGACATCGCGCCCTTCAACTGGATCCCCGGGCCGATCTGGTTCGCCGCCAAGATCGCCCTGGTGCTGTTCTGCTTCCTCTGGGTGCGCGCGACCTTCCCGCGCTACCGTTACGACCAGCTCATGCGGCTCGGCTGGAAGGTCTTCCTGCCGTTTTCGCTGCTCTGGGTCGTGGTCACCGCTGGCGCCGTGATCGCCTTCGGGTGGCTGCCGGGCGCGGAGGGTTGAGTGCGATGATGAGGGTTCTTGCCAAGCGGGGTGCGCAGGATCAGGCTGGCGGCGCCTTTTCGGGGATCATTCCGGTTTGGAAAGGTATCTGAGCATGTCTTTCGTTGATCGCGGCGCCCGGAGCCTGTTGCTGAGCGAGTTGATCGCCGGCATGTCGCTCACCCTGCGCTACTTCTTCAAGCCGAAGGTGACGCTCAACTATCCCTACGAGAAGGGGCCGCTGAGCCCGCGCTTCCGCGGCGAGCACGCGCTGCGCCGCTATCCAAACGGCGAGGAACGCTGCATCGCCTGCAAGCTCTGCGAGGCGATCTGCCCGGCGCAGGCCATCACCATCGAGGCCGAGCCGCGCGAGGATGGCAGCCGCCGCACCACGCGCTACGACATCGACATGACCAAGTGCATCTACTGCGGCTTCTGCCAGGAAGCCTGTCCGGTCGACGCCATCGTTGAGGGCCCCAACTTCGAGTTCGCCGCGGAGACCCGCGAAGAGCTGTTCTACAACAAGGAAAAGCTGCTCGCGAATGGCGACCGTTGGGAAACCGAAATTGCGCAGAATATCGCGCTCGACGCGCCCTACCGATAGGCGGACGCAATGCGGCAGAGGGGGCATAGACGGTCGATGAAACGGGGCAGGGGCAACAGCACGGCCTTGCGGTGCGTCGCGAGGGCCGCGTCATGATCGTCCAGGCCCTAGTCTTCTACCTCTTCGCCTTTGTCACCCTGGCCTCCGCCGTCATGGTGATCTCGGCGCGTAATCCGGTTCATTCGGTGCTGTTCCTGATCTTGGCCTTCTTCAACTCGGCCGGCCTTTTTGTGCTGATGGGCGCCGAGTTCCTGGCCATGATCCTGGTCGTGGTCTACGTCGGCGCCGTGGCCGTGCTGTTCCTCTTCGTGGTCATGATGCTCGACATCAACATCGTCGAGATGCGCCAGGGCTTCCTGCAGTACCTGCCGATCGGCGCCCTGGTCGGCCTCATCCTGCTGGTCGAGCTGGCCCTGGTGGTCGGCGCCTGGGTGGCCGCCCCCGAGGCGGCATCTGTGGCTAGCGTGCCGATCCCGCCGGTCGACCAGGTGCACAACACCGAGGCCATCGGCAACGTGCTCTACACCAAGTACATCTATCTCTTCCAGGCGGCCGGTCTGGTCCTGCTGGTCGCCATGGTGGGCGCCATTGTATTGACCCTGCGGCAGCGCGAGGGCGTGCGCAAACAGCGCATTTCCGAGCAGGTCTCGCGCAAGCGCAACGAGACCATCGAGCTCAAGGACGTGCCCAGCCGAGGCGGGATCTGAGCCATGTTCGAGATCGGCCTCGCCCACTACCTCACGGTCGCCGCGATCCTCTTCACCCTGGGGATCTTCGGCATCTTCCTGAACCGCAAGAACGTGATCATCATTCTGATGTCGATCGAGCTGATGCTGCTCGCGGTCAACATCAATCTGGTGGCCTTTTCGACCCACCTGCAGGATCTGGTCGGCCAGGTCTTCGCCATGTTCGTGCTGACCGTGGCGGCCGCTGAAGCGGCGATCGGGCTTGCCGTGCTGGTGGTCTACTTCCGCAACCGTGGCTCCATCGCGGTTGAGGACATCAACATGATGAAGGGCTAAGCCGCCGTCATGGAAGTCGTCGCCGTTTTCCTGCCGCTGATCGGCGCCATCATCGCGGGCTTTTTCGGTCGGGTGATCGGCGACCGCGGTGCCCAGGTCATCACCTGCGTTCTGATGGTGGTTGCCGCCATCCTCTCGGTCTTCGTCTTCTTCGACGTGGCGATCGGCGGCAACGCGCGCACCACCGAGCTCTTCACCTGGTTCGATTCGGGCAGCTTCGAGGCTTCCTGGGCGATTCGCGCCGATACCTTGAGCGCGGTCATGCTGATGGTGGTGAATGTCTGCTCTTCGATGATCCACATCTACTCGATCGGCTATATGTCGCACGACAAGTCGATTCCTCGCTTCTTCGCCTACCTCAGCTGGTTCACCTTCTTCATGCTGATGCTGGCGACCTCGGACAACTTCGTGCAGATGTTCTTCGGCTGGGAAGGGGTCGGCCTTTGCTCCTACCTGCTGATCGGCTTCTGGTACGAACGGCCGAGCGCCTGCGCCGCGGCGATCAAGGCCTTCCTGGTGAACCGCGTCGGCGACGTCGGCTTTGCGCTGGGCATTGCCGGCGCCTTCTTCCTCTTCGGCTCGGTCAGCTTCGATCAGGTCTTCGCGGCGGTGCCGGGCATGGCCGAGCTCAACTTCACCTTCATCGGCATTGAAGGGCACGCGCTCACCACGATCTGTATCCTGTTGTTCATCGGCGCCATGGGGAAATCGGCGCAACTCGGCCTGCACACCTGGCTGCCGGACGCCATGGAGGGACCGACGCCGGTCTCTGCCCTGATCCACGCCGCGACCATGGTGACGGCTGGCGTCTTCATGGTCTGCCGTCTCTCGCCCATGTTCGAATACGCCCCCACGGCGCTTGAACTGGTGACCTACGTGGGCGCCTTGACCGCTTTCTTCGCTGCCTCGGTCGGCTTGGTGCAGAACGACATCAAGCGGGTCATCGCCTATTCGACCTGCAGCCAGCTCGGCTACATGTTCTTCGCCGCCGGCGTCTCGGCCTACGGCGCGGCGATCTTCCACCTCTACACCCATGCCTTCTTCAAGGCGCTGCTGTTCCTGGGTGCCGGCTCGGTGATCCACGCCATGTCGGACGAACAGGACATGCGCCGCATGGGCGGCCTCTGGCGCAAGATCCCCTACACCTACGCGCTCATGTGGATCGGCTCGCTAGCGTTGGCCGGCGTGCCGCCCTTCGCCGGCTTCTTCTCCAAGGACATGGTGCTGGAGGCCGCCTACGGCGCCCACAGCGGCCATGGCTTGCTGGCCTATTGGCTGGGCGTGGCCGCGGCCTTCATGACCGCCTTCTATTCCTGGCGGCTGATCCTCATGACCTTCCATGGCGAGTCGCGGGCTTCGGCGGAGGTGCAGTCGCACGTGCACGAATCGCCGCGCGTCATGATCTGGCCGCTCTACGTATTGGCGGCCGGCGCCATCTTCGGCGGCTGGGTTGCCTACGACGTTTTCGTCGGCGACGGCCGGGCCGGCTTCTGGGGCGCCTCGCTGCTGGTGCTGGAGGGCAACGACAGCATCGAGGCGGCGCACCATGTGCCCGCCTGGGTCAAGTTCCTGCCCCTGGTGATCGCGCTCTCCGGTATCGCCTTGGCCTACCTGCTCTACATGGCGCGGCCCGACCTGCCGGGCGTGATCGCAGCGCGCCTGCGGCCGCTCTATCTCTTCCTGCTCAACAAGTGGTACTTCGACGAGCTGTTCGACGCGATCTTCGTCCAGCCGGCGCGCTATCTCGGCCGCGGTTTCTGGAAGGCCGGCGACGGTGCGCTGATCGACGGCGTGGGCCCGGATGGCCTGGCCGCCGCCACGCAAAGCCTCTCGCGACGCACCAGCCGGCTGCAGAGCGGATACGTCTATCACTATGCCTTCGCCATGCTGATCGGCGTCGTCGCGCTGGTCACCTGGTACCTGCTCAGCCACGCGGGATGAGACGGACATGACCGCACCCTGGCCCATCCTGTCGCTGGTGACCTTCCTGCCGCTGGTCGGCGCCTTCTTCATCATGGTGATCCGCGGGGATGATGCGGTCGTAGCGCGCAACGCGCGCTACGTGGCGCTCTGGACCTCGCTGATGACCTTCGCGCTGTCGCTCTTCATCTGGTTCGACTTCGAACGAGGCACGGCGGCCTTCCAGTTCGTCGAGCAGGTCGAGTGGATGCCGGCCTTTGGCATCACCTACCACATGGGTGTTGACGGCATCTCCATGCCCTTCGTGCTGCTCTCAACCCTGCTGACGCCGATCTGCGTGCTGGCGAGCTGGGAGGCGATCACCGGCCGGGTCAAGGAGTACATGATTGCCTTCCTGGTGCTCGAAACCTTGATGGTCGGCATGTTCTGCGCCCTCGACTTCGTGCTGTTCTACCTCTTCTTCGAGGGGGTGCTGATCCCGATGTTCCTGATCATCGGCGTCTGGGGCGGCCCGCGACGGGTCTACGCCGCCTTCAAGTTCTTCCTCTTCACCCTGACCGGCTCGGTGCTGATGCTGCTGGCGATCATCGCCATCTACCTGCAGGCCGAGACCAGCAACATCCCGACTCTGCTGAGCGCGCAGATCCCGGCGACCTTGCAGATCTGGTTGTGGCTCGCCTTCTTCGCCTCCTTCGCGGTCAAGGTGCCGATGTGGCCGGTGCACACCTGGCTCCCGGACGCGCATGTCGAGGCGCCGACCGCCGGCTCCGTTATCCTGGCCGGCGTGCTGCTGAAGATGGGCGGCTACGGCTTCCTCCGTTTCTCCGTGCCCATGCTGCCGGAGGCTTCGGCCTTCTTCACGCCGTTGGTCTTCGCGCTTTCGGTGATCGCGGTGATCTACACCTCCCTGGTCGCCCTGGCGCAGGAGGACATGAAGAAGCTGATCGCCTATTCCTCCGTGGCGCACATGGGCTTCGTCACCATCGGCATCTTCGCGGTGACTCAGCAGGGCATCGAGGGCGCGATGATCCAGATGCTGTCGCACGGCGTCGTCTCGGCCGCGCTCTTCCTTGTCGTCGGCGTGGTCTACGACCGCCTGCACACGCGGATGATCGATCGCTACAAAGGTCTGGTCGCGCGCATGCCGGCCTATGCGGTGATCTTCATGGTCTTCATGTTGGCCTCGGTCGGCCTGCCAGGGACCAGCGGCTTCATCGGCGAGTTCCTGGTCATCATCGGCGTGTTCCAGGTCAACACCTGGGTGGCGCTGCTGGCCGCCAGCGGCATGGTGCTGGGCGCCGCCTACATGCTCTACCTCTACCGCCGGGTGATCTTCGGCGCGCTCACGTTGGACGACCTCAAGGGCATGCTCGATCTCAACTGGCGAGAGCGGCTGGTCTTCGCACCACTGGTCGCCATCGTGCTCTGGATGGGGATCTATCCCAGCTCCTTCATCGACGTGATGGCGGCCTCGGTCGAGAACGTGATCGTCGACTACGAGGAGTCGCTGGCCGCGGCGGGCATAGAGCCGGGCGATACCATCTTAGCCGGTATCCTGGGCAGTGAGTAGGAGAGGGGGCCGATGATCACCGCCGACCTAATCGCCGCCCTGCCAGAGCTGTTCTTGGCCAGCGCCGGCATGGTGCTCTTGATGCTGGGCGTGTTCCGCGGCGAGGGGTCGCTTCGCCTGGTGCTGGTACTGTCAGTCGTTTCGGTGGTGATCGCCGGGGTGCTCCTGGTTCTACCAGCCCGCCCTGCAACGATCGCCTTCGGTGGGCTGTTCGTCACCGATAGCTTCGGCGACTTCATGAAGCTGCTGGTGCTGATCGGTTCGGCGGTCACCATGATCATGTCGCTGCGCTTTGCCGAGCGCGAGCAAATGGCCCGCTTCGAGATTCCCATCCTAATGCTCTTTGCCACGCTCGGCATGCTGATGATGGTCTCGGCGAACGATCTGATCTCGCTCTATCTCGGCCTGGAGCTGCAAAGCCTGTCGCTTTACGTGATCGCCGCCATCAGACGCGACAACCTGCGCTCCAGCGAGGCGGGGCTGAAGTACTTTGTCCTCGGCGCGCTCTCCTCTGGCATGCTGCTCTACGGCAGCTCCATGGTCTACGGCTTTGCCGGCAGCACCGACTTCACGGCCTTGGCCGAAGTCTTCACCGCACTACACGGCGAGGCGCCCTCGGTCGGCTTGATCGTCGGCTTGGTCTTCGTGATCGCCGGGCTGGCCTTCAAGGTCTCAGCCGTGCCCTTCCACATGTGGACGCCCGACGTTTACGAGGGCGCGCCGACGCCGGTCACGGCCTTCTTCGCTAACGCGCCAAAGATTGCCGCCATGGCCCTCTTCGTGCGGGTCATGATCGAGCCCTTCGGCGCGCTCTTCGAGCAGTGGCAGCAGATCGTCGTGGCCGTCTCCATCGCCTCTATGATCCTCGGCGCCCTTGCTGCGATCAGCCAGACCAACATCAAGCGGCTGATGGCCTATAGCTCAATCGGCCATATCGGCTACGCGCTGATCGGCCTGGCCGCCGGCAGCGAAGAGGGCGTGCGCGGCATCGGCATCTACATGGCGATCTATCTTTTCATGAACCTGGGCACCTTCGCTTGCATCCTCTGCATGCGGCAGAAGGAACGCATGGTCGAAGGCATCGAGGATCTGAAGGGTCTCAGCAAGACCAATCCCATGATGGCCTTGGCCCTGGCGATCTTCATGTTCTCCATGGCCGGCATTCCGCCGCTCGCCGGCTTCTTCGGTAAGCTCTACGTTTTCCTGGCGGCGATCGAGGCCGAGCTCTACACGTTGGCGGTCATTGGCGTGCTATCCAGCGTGATCGGCGCCTTCTACTACCTGCGCATCGTCAAGCTTATGTACTTCGATGAGCCGGCCGATGCCTTTGATCGCCCGATTGGCCGCGAGATGACCTTGATTCTGACCGCTACGGCCGTGATCGTGCTGCTGTTCTTCGTCGTGCCCAGTCCGATCCTCGACGGCGCGGGCGCCGCCGCGGCCTCGCTGTTCCTTGAATGACCGTTGACGTGTCTGGCATGGCCGCCAGCTCCGATAAACCACATCTTGCTCCTGCCTATCGATTGGTGGCCCTAGACTCTGTCGAGAGTACTAACGACGAGGCCAAGCGCCTCGCCGAGGAGGGCGTCGAGGACGGCACCTTGGTTTGGGCGCGCGAGCAGACAAAAGCGCGCGGCCGCCGCGGCCGGAGCTGGACAAGCCCGCGCGGCAACCTCTGCTTCTCGCTGGTGCTGCGGCCCGATTGCTCGCCGGCCGAAGCGGCGCAGCTCGGCTTCGTGGCCGCGCTCGGCATTGGCGACGCGGTGGGCAGCGTCGCGCCGCCGATGATCGAGGTGCACTACAAGTGGCCGAACGACGTGCTGTTCAACGACCGCAAGGGCGCCGGCATCCTACTGGAATCGCAGATGACGCCGGAGGGTTCCTTGGCCTGGTTGGTGTTGGGCATCGGTCTTAACGTCGCGCACTTCCCGGAGGACAGCGAGTTCCCCGCCACCTCCCTGCGCTTCGAGGGTGCGCCGGCTGAGGTGACAGATCTGGCGGTGCTGGAATCCTTCAGCCGGCACTTCCTGAGCTGGGTCAACCGCTGGCTGGAAGAGGGCTTCGCGCCGATCCGCAAGACTTGGCTTAGCCACGCCTATCGCCTGGGCGAGGAGATCCGCGTCAACCTGCCGCGCGAAAGCCTGACCGGCCGCTTTGTCGATCTGGACGAGACCGGTACCTTGACCCTAGAGCTACCGAACGGCGAAAAGCGTCAGATCGCCGCCGGCGACGTTCACTTCGATAGCTGACAGGCCATGCTCCTCGCGATCGACTGCGGCAACACCAACGTCGTCTTCGCCGTCTATGACGGCGACGAGAAGCGCGCCCAGTGGCGCGCCTCGACCGACACTAACCGCACAGCGGACGAATACGCTGTGTGGCTGACGCAGCTCATGACGCTGGCGGATCTCACACCGAGGGATATCAGCGGCTGCGCCATCGCCTCTGTGGTGCCCGCGGCCATGCACGGCCTGACGACACTCTGCCGGCGCTATTTCGACAGCGAAGCCCTGGTGGTCGGCGAGCCCGGCGTGGATATCGGCGTGGCGGTCCGCATCGATCATCCGCAGCAGGTCGGGGCCGACCGGCTGGTCAACGCCGTGGCGGCGCATGAGACTTACGGCGGCCCGCTGATCCTGATCGACTTCGGCACCGCCACCACATTCGACGTGATCGGCGAGGACGGCGGCTACGAGGGTGGCGTGATCAGCCCCGGCGTCAACGCTTCGCTCGAAGCGCTGCACGATGCCGCCGCCAAGCTGCCGCGCATCGCCGTGGAAAAGCCGCCGCAGCGGGTGGTCGGGCAGGGAACCATCTCGGCCATGGAGTCTGGCGCCTACTGGGGCTACGTCGGCCTGGTCGAAGGCCTGGTCGCGCGCATCAAGGCCGAAGACGGCCGCGACCTGAAAGTAGTAGCGACCGGTGGTCTGGCGCCGCTCTTCGCGGGTGCCACCGACGCGATCCAGCACGTCGACCCCGACATCACCCTGCGCGGGCTGGTCAACATTTACCGCAAGAACCGGCCGGGCGGTTGATGGCTGATTTTCCCGAGGCTGACGCGCTCTACTTCCTGCCGCTCGGCGGGACCGGCGAGATCGGCATGAACCTCAACCTCTACGGCCACGACGGCGCCTGGCTGATGGTCGACCTCGGCGTGACCTTCGCCGACGAGCGGGAGCCGGGCATCGACCTGCTGATGCCCGATCCGCGCTTCATCGTGGAGCGCAGAGATGAGCTGCTGGGCCTGGTGTTGACCCACGCGCATGAGGATCACATCGGGGCCGTGCCCTATCTCTGGCCGCAGCTGCGCTGTCCGATCTACGCCACACCCTTCACTGCCGCGGTCTTGCGCGGCAAGCTGGCCGAGGCGGGCCTTCTGGAGCAGGCCAGGATCACCGAGGTGCCCATGTCGGGGCGTTTTACGGTCGGGCCCTTCGAGCTGGAGCTGGTCACGCTCACCCACTCGATCCCGGAGCCGAACGCCTTGGTGATCCGCACCGCGGCCGGCGGTGTGCTGCATACCGGCGACTGGAAGCTCGACCCGAAGCCGACCCTGGGCGAGAGCTTCGACGAAGCCGCCCTACGCGCGCTGGCCGACGAAGGCCTGCTGGCCATGGTCTGCGATTCGACCAACGCCCTGGTCGAGGGCGAGTCCGGCTCGGAAGGCGAGGTCTTTGACAGCCTCATGACCCTGATGGGCGAGCTGGAGAACCGTGTGGCGGTGACCTGTTTCGCCAGCAACGTGGCGCGGCTGCAGACGGTCATGAAGATTGCCAAGGCGCATGGCCGCCGCGTTGCCCTGATTGGCCGCGGCATGCGGCGCATTCATCAGGCGGCGGTGGACACCGGCTACCTGACCGACCTGCCGCCGCTGGTTTCCGAGAAGGACGTCGGCTACCTGCCGCGCAACGAGGTCCTGCTGCTCTGTACCGGCAGCCAGGGCGAGCAGCGTGCCGCGCTCTGGCGCATCGCCCGCGACGATCATCCGGACGTGGTTTTCGAGCCGGGCGACGCGGTGATCTTCTCCTCGCGGGTAATCCCGGGCAACGAGATCTCGATCTTCGAGCTGGAGAACCACTTGGCGCGGCGCGGCATCCGCGTGATCGGCGACGATCACCATCGGACCCACGTGTCCGGCCATCCGGCGCGCGACGAGCTGGCCCAGATGTATCAATGGGTGCGCCCACGCATCGCCATCCCGGTGCACGGCGAGCCACGCCATCTGGTCGAGCACGCGACACTGGCCCTGGAGTGCCAGGTGCCGCAGGCCCTGGTGGCCGAGAACGGCGCGCTGGTGCGTCTCGCCGACGGCCGGGCGGAGATCGTCGACCACGTCTCGAATGGCCGGCTGGCGCTCGACGGCACGCGGCTGCTGCCGAGTGACAGCGCAGTGCTGCGCGAGCGCCGGCGGCTTTCCTTCAACGGTTCCGTGACAGCCGTCGTGGCGGTCGACGCCGATGGGGCGCTGATCGACGATCCCCGCCTGGTGATCGAGGGCGTACTCGATACCGAGCGCGAGAGTGATGTGCTTGAGGACGCGCTCGACGCCTTGGAGAACGCAGTCGTCAACCTGCCGAAAGCAGCCCGGCGTGACGACGGCAAGCTGGGCGAGGCGGTGCGCGTCGCAGTGCGCCGTCATTTCTTCAAGGCCGTAGGCAAGAAGCCGGTCACCCGCGTCGAGGTGCTGCGCTTATCCTGACGGCGGGATTTCCCGTGTGGTAAGTGTAGAGCAAAGGACCGAAGGGCATGATCGGGAGACTCAACCACGTGGCGATCGCCGTGCCGGATCTGGCGGCAGCGACTGCACAGTATCGCGACCTGCTGGGTGCCAAGGTGTCCGAGCCGGTCGAGCAGCCGGCGCACGGCGTTTCCGTAGTCTTCGTCGAGCTGCCGAACACCAAGATCGAGCTGCTGCATCCCCTGGGCGCGGACTCGCCGATCCAGGGCTTCCTGGATCGCAACCAGGCCGGCGGCATCCATCATGTCTGCTACGAGGTCGAGGACATCCTGGCGGCGCGCGACAAGCTGGTTGAGGGCGGCGCGCGGGTGCTGGGCGACGGCGAGCCCAAGATCGGCGCCCACGACAAGCCGGTCCTCTTCCTGCATCCAAAGGACTTCCTCGGCACCCTGATCGAGCTGGAACAGGTGTAAAGGTACGGGGCAGGGGCAATGAGCTGGTTCACCGGCCTGATGGTCTATCTGATCATCTGGTGGCTCGTGCTCTTCATGGTCCTGCCCTGGGGCATCAAGGTCCCGGACAATCCCGAGCCCGGCCACGCCACCAGCGCCCCCGAGAAGCCCATGCTGTGGCGCAAGGCGGCGGTCACCACGGTGATCGCCACGATCCTATGGATCGGCGTCTACTACCTGATCGAGAGCGACCTGATTTCTTTCCGCGAACCCTGAGGACAAACGTGAGCAGCTATTGCGACTTCGCCGCTGGCCATCCCCTGCACGGCCCCTATCACGATACCGAATACGGTTTCCCCACCGAGGACGAGGCCGTCCTCTTCGAGCGCATGGTGCTGGAAATCAACCAGGCCGGGCTCTCCTGGGAGCTGATGCTGAAGAAGCGCGAAGGCTTCCACGGCGCCTACGCCGGCTTCGAGGTGGATCGCGTGGCCGCGTTTGATGACGACGATGTGGCACGGCTGCTGGCGGACGCGGGCATCATCCGCAACCGCCTCAAGGTCGCCGCCGCCATCGAGAACGCCAAGCGGCTGCAGGCGATCCGCGAAAGCCACGGCTCCTTCGCCTCCTGGATCGCCGCCCACCATCCGCTGCCCAAGGAGGACTGGGTCAAGCTGTTCCGCAAGACCTTCAAGTTCATGGGCGGCGAGATTGTCGGCGAGTTCCTCATGAGCATCGGCTATCTGCCCGGTACGCACCGCGAGGACTGTCCGGTCTTTGCCCGCATCGCAAAGCTCTCGCCGCCCTGGATGGCGACGTAGAGGTTCCCCAATTTTTCGAAAATACAAAAAGTTACAGCATTTTTTCAAACTGGAATCTAAAAAAAAATGGCAAGCCGTCACCGGCTTGCCGATCGAATGTTCACCCCCCACCACTGTTGTGGTTTGAGAGGATTCCTAGCTCCTGATTCGCCGTCTTGGGCGATTCTCCCTAAACTTGGGCCGTGCTTTGTTTAGCATTTGTATTGCCCGATTTTTGTACAAACATTTGTAACGAATTCCTTTCTCCGCGTCACGGACTTTCTACAAACTCGCGTGGTGCTTTCATCGGCCGATGGCGCGGTCTTGGCAACGGGCGTCCTGTGACGGGCCGCTGCGACTTATGGGTTTGTTAAAGGCGGCTTTCTAGACTGATGGAATGACACGGAGATTTGCCGTTTTTCTGTTTGCTCTGCTGCCCGGCGTGGAAGTTCTGGCGCAGCCGGCGACGGTCACCGTGAACCGGGAGGACTGTCAGCGGCTGGTGCGGCACGTGCCCGCGGCAGATGTGACCTATCAGCCGGGCGTCGACGTCTATGGCCGCGAGGTGGCGCCGGCCGATCTCAATGGCGGCGTTCAGATCGCGCTGCCCGATACCTACAGCTTCGACATCGAGATCCAGCCGATCGACTTCGCACGCCGCCGACAGCTCGACACGCAGCGCGCAGTGCTTACCCAGGGAATCGCCGCCAATGCCGCCGAGGCCGAGGCGTTGGCGACTGAGGCCGGACTGCTGGCGGCTCGCGACGAGGCCGTGCAGCGGGGCTTCCAGACGCAGGCGCAGGCCATCATCGACGCCACCGGCGGCCCGAGCCAGACCAACCAGACGATCCTGGCGACACGCACGGCGCGGCTCGACGCCTTGCGCACCAACACGCTGGCCAGCCCGGAGGTCCTCGCCCTGCAGGCCGAGATCGCGGCGAACCAGCAGGCACTGGCCAACAACGCCGCCGAGGCGAGCTTTCTCGAGCAGCAGCAAGCTGCCATCGACCAGGAACAGGCGCTGATCGACCGCCGCGGCCTCAACGCCACGACCATGACGGTCGGGCAGGTGACCGTGACGACCGACGGCCGGGTCACCTTCAACGGCCAGCCCCTGCTGGACGAAGAGCAGGCCGAACTGGCCGCCCGCTGCCAGGAAGTGCTGCGTTAGATCCCGTCTCGGACCTCGGCCCCCGGCATGGACATGGCCGGGTCCTTCTCCTACTCTCTGCCGCTCGCGCGGCCCCCGGCCGCCGCGCCGACCGCGTTCGCAGGACTTTGGAGGCCCGATGCGTCTGTCCGCCTACTTCATGCCGACACTGAAGGAAACGCCGAAAGAGGCGGAGATCGTTTCGCATCGCCTCATGCTGCGCGCCGGCATGATCCGCCAGGCGAGCGCCGGGATCTATTCCTGGCTGCCGCTCGGCTTCCGCGTCTTGAAGAAGATCGAGCAGATCGTGCGCGAGGAGCAGGATCGGGCCGGCGCCCAGGAGGTCCTGATGCCGACGATCCAAGCGGCCGACCTCTGGAAGCAGTCCGGGCGCTATGAGGACTACGGCAAGGAGATGCTGCGCATCGAGGACCGGCACGGCCGCGAGATGCTCTACGGCCCGACCAATGAGGAGCTGATCACCGACATCTTCCGCACCTCGGTCAAGAGCTACCGCGAGCTGCCCCGCATGCTCTATCACATCCAGTGGAAGTTCCGCGACGAGGTGCGGCCGCGCTTCGGTATCATGCGCGGGCGCGAGTTCCTGATGAAGGACGGCTATTCCTTCGACCTGGACTACGACGGGGCGCGCCTGTCCTACGCCAAGATGTTCGTCTCCTACCTGCGCACCTTCGCCCGCATGGGTCTGCGCGCCATTCCCATGGAGGCGGATACCGGGCCGATCGGCGGCGACCTGTCGCACGAGTTCATCATTCTGGCCGACACCGGCGAGAGCGAGGTTTACTGCGACAGCGACTTCGTGAATTTCGACGTGCTGGGCTCGGCGGTCGACTATGACGACCGGGCGGCCTTGGAGAAGACGGTCGACTACTTCACGTCGCTCTACGCCCGCACCGACGAAAAGCACGACGAGGCCCTCTTCGCCAAGGAGGTGCCGGAAGACCGCCGCTACGTCGGCCGCGGCATCGAGGTGGGCCACATCTTCTACTTCGGCACCAAATACTCGGCGCCGCTGGAGGCGCTGGTGCAGACTCCGGACGACAGTCAGACCGCCGTGCACAGCGGATCCTACGGCATCGGCGTGTCGCGTCTGGCCGGCGCCATCATCGAGGCCAGCCACGACGAGAACGGTATCATCTGGCCGGAAGCCGTGGCGCCGTTCAAGGTTGGCCTGATCAACCTGCGCGTGGTCGACAACAACTGCACCAAGGTTTGTGAAGAGCTCTACGGCAAGCTGCGCGAGGCCGGCATCGAGGTGCTCTACAGCGACCGCGACGAGGGTGCCGGGGCCAAGTTCGCGGACATGGACCTGATCGGCCTGCCGTGGCAGCTCGTGGTCGGGCCGCGCGGGCTGAAGAACGGCGTGGTCGAGCTGAAGGAGCGCCGCGGCGGCGAGCGGCAGGAGCTCTCGATCGAGTCCGCTCTGGCGCGGCTGATCGGATAGCCAGGATCCTCGCCGCAAAGCCGCCAACTGCCGGGCAGGGACCTCATGGTTGGACGGACCAGATATGAGGCCCTTGTTGCGACTCCGGGAAAAGTCCTCATATGCACCCTGTCAACTGATAAGGACCCCGTTCGCATGCGGATGCATCTAGACGGAGCCCTGACGCGATGATCTTCGGTGCCTTTGAGCGCATGGTCGCCATGCGCTACTTGCGGGCGCGCCGGCAAGAGGGCTTCATCTCGGTGATCGCCGCCTTTTCCCTGCTCGGGATCGCGCTCGGGGTTGCCACACTGATCATCGTGATGGCGGTGATGAACGGCTTCCGACAGGAGCTGCTGGGCCGCATCCTGGGGGTCAACGGCCACCTGACGATCTTCGCCAACCAGCAGCGCATCGAGGAGCCGGAAAGCCTGGCCGAGCGTCTTCGCGCGCTGGCCGGCGTGGTCGAGGTGACGCCGCAGATCCAGGGCCAGGCCATGGTCACCTCCGAGGGCAACGCGACCGGCGCCCTGGTGCGCGGCATGCGGCGCGAGGACCTGGAGGCGCGGCCGCTGATTGCCGACAACATCTTGCGCGGCAGCTTGGACGACTTCGCCGGCGACGACGTGGTGCTGGTCGGCTCGCGCCTGGCGCGTCAACTCGGCCGTACGGTGGGCGACCGCCTGACCTTGGTGACGCCGCGCGGCAACACCACCGTGATCGGCACTGTGCCGCGGCTCAAGGCCTACCGCATCGTCGGCATCTTCGAGATCGGCATGTTCGAGTACGACAGCGGCTTCATCTACATGCCGCTGGAGGCCGCCCAACTCTTCTTCCGATTACCGGAGGCGGTCAACGCGGTCGAGATCTTCGTCGACCGACCCGACCGCATGGCCCAGCTCAGCCTTGATGTCGCCGGGCAGCTCGGGCCGGGCTTGCGCGCCGTGGACTGGCAGCGGGCGAACGCCAACTTCTTCAACGCCATTCAGGTTGAGCGGAACGTCATGTTCCTGATCCTCTCGCTGATCATCCTGGTGGCGGCCTTCAATATCCTCTCCGGCCAGTACATGCTGGTGAAGGGCAAGGGGCGGGACATTGCCATCCTGCGTACAATGGGGGCGACACGCGGCATGATCCTGCGCATCTTCTTCTTGAGCGGGGCCAGCATCGGCGTCTTCGGCACCTTGCTCGGCTTTCTGCTGGGGATCGCCTTCGCCGACAACATCGAGATCATCCGCCAGTGGCTCCAAGGCCTGACCGGCGCGACCCTGTTCCCGGCCGAGATCTACTTCCTCTCCCAGCTACCGGCCGAGATCGACGCCGAGGAGGTGGTCCAGGTCATCGGCATGGCGCTCTTCTGGTCCTTCCTGGCGCCGCTCTTCCCGGCCTGGCGGGCAGCGCGTCTCGATCCCGTGGAAGCGCTGCGCTATGAGTGAGGCGGCCATGAATGGGGGGACTGCGAGCGCAGAGGCCGCCTCCGGCTGGGCGCTCGAGGTCCAGGCCGTCGACCGGACGTTTCAGCAGGCCGGCCGCAAGCTGGAGATCCTGCGCCAGGCGAGTCTGTCGCTGTCCTCCGGCGAGCTGGTGGCGTTGGTCGGTCCGTCGGGCGCCGGAAAGTCGACTCTGCTGCACATCGCCGGTCTGCTGGAGAAGCCCGACGGCGGCGAGGTGCTGGTCGGCGGGGTCGCCTGCGGCAAGCTCGCGGACGGCGATAGGACGGCGCTGCGCCGCAAGTCGATCGGCTTCGTCTACCAGTACCACCACCTGCTGCCGGAGTTTTCGGCATTGGAGAACCTTGTGGTGCCGCAGATGATCGCCGGGTTGCCACGACGCCAGGCGCGCGGCCGCGCCCGCGAGCTGCTCGGCGTGGTCGGCCTTGAAGAACGCGAGGACCATAGGCCGGGCCGGCTTTCAGGCGGCGAGCAGCAGCGCGTCGCCATCGCCCGGGCGCTCGCCAACGCGCCTTCGATCCTGCTGGCCGACGAGCCGACCGGCAATCTCGATCCGCACACGGCGGACTCGGTCTTCGAGCTTCTGGTGCAGTTGGTGCGCGGCGTCGGCCTGGGCGCCTTGATCGCCACCCACAACATGGAGCTGGCCGCCCGCATGGACCGCGTGCTGCGCCTCGAAGAAGGCCACGTGATCCCCGCCTGACAAGGGCTTGATCTGGGCCTGCGCCACTACTCACGCCCTCAGCCTCTGGCGTCAGCCGCGTCCGCGTGGTTTGCTTTGCCGCTGCAAACGAACGCGGGGAGATCTGGTCATGGGCGACATGGCATCCTTCATCGCCGGTATGCCGAAGGCGGAGCTGCACGTGCATGTCGAAGGGACCCTCGAGCCGGAGCTGAAATTCGCGCTGGCGCAGCGCAACGGCATCGAGCTTCCCTACGCCTCGGTCGAGGCTATGCGCGCGGCCTACGACTTCGACGACCTGCCGTCCTTCCTCAAGGTCTACTACGAGGGCATGAGCGTCCTGCTGACCGAAGAGGATTTCTACGACCTGACGATGGCCTATCTGGAGAAGGCCCATGGGCAGAACGTCGTCTACGCCGAAATCTTCTTCGATCCGCAGGCCCACACCAGTCGCGGCGTCGCCTACGAAACGGTGATCACCGGCATCCGCCGGGCGCAGACGGAGGCTGCGGAGCGCTTGGAGCTGCGCAGCCAGCTCATCATGTGCTTCCTGCGCGACATGGACTCCGCCTCGGCCATGGCGGCGCTCGAGCAATCCCTGGCCTTCAGGGATTGGATTGTCGGCGTCGGCCTGGATTCCGACGAAAAGGGCAACCCGCCGGTTAAGTTCAAGGAGGTCTTCGCGCGCGCCCGCCGGGAAGGCTACCGGCTCACCATGCATTGCGACGTCGATCAGGAAAACTCGGTCCAGCACATCCGCCAGTGCCTCGACGAGATCGGCGTCGATCGCATAGACCACGGCGTGAACTCGCTGGAAGATGAGGAGCTCTGCACGGAGATCAAGCGGCGCGGGCTCGCCCTGACGGTTTGCCCGATCTCCAACAGCTACGTCACAGACGGCCTCAAGGCGGGCGCGATCAAAGCCATGTTGGGCAAGGGCATGCGGGTGACGGTCAATTCCGACGATCCGGCCTATTTCCCGGGCTACATGAACGAGAACCTGATTGCCACCCAGGAAGCCGTCGATCTCGACCGGGCCCAGTTGGTGCAACTTACGCGCAATGCCTTCGAGGGCAGCTGGCTGCCGCCGGAGGAGCAGCAACCGTTCCTTGCCCGCCTGGAGGCCTACGCCGCATAGGTTTCTGTCCAGGGGTCTCGGGGATCAGGAATCGTCGAAGGTGGTGCGGTAGAGCAGGCGGCGGGAGCCGTCGTAGTCGTTCACCGCGTAATGTAGGGTCATGCGGTTGTCCCAGATGGCGACCGTCCCGGGAGTCCAACGCAGGCGACAGCAGAACTCCGGCCGGATGCAGTGCTTGTAGAGCGCCTCGAGGATCGGTGCGCTCTCTTCGTCCGTCATGCCGTCCAGCCGGGTCGTGTAGATCGGGTTGACGAAGAGCGCCTTGCGGCCGCTGTGCGGGTGCGTGAGGACGGCCGGATGGTGCGTCTCTCGGTCCGCCTCCGGATCGCCGCGCACCATGCGGATGGAGCCGCCGGCGCGGGTCTCCTCGGGCGGCGCGTACTTGACGCCGTAGGGCTTGCCGACGTGGATCGCGTCGCGCCCCTCGACGGCCTCGCGCAGGGCCGCCGGCAGAGCGTCGTAGGCGGCCGCCTGGTTGGCCCAGACGGTATCGCCGCCGTAGGCAGGCACCTCGACCGCGTTCAGGACGGAGCCCGAAGGTGGTCGCTCCAGAAAGCTGAAATCCGAATGCCAGTCGCCACCGAAAACGCCGACGTTCCGCTCGCTCGCCTCCTTGAGGACGGCGATCACTTCCGGATCGTCCGCTGTCGGTTCGACGTAGGGCAGCCGCATGATGCGCCCGAAGACCTGTGTTAGGCGCTTCTGCCCTGCGACGTTGAGATGCTGGTCGCGGAACACGATCACCTGGTGCGTCCAGAGCGCGGCGCGCAGGGCCTCGCTCAACGCTTTCGACGGCGGCGCCGTGAGATCGAGGCCTTCGATCTCGGCCCCGATGGTCCCGGTCATCGGCTTGATATCGAACATCGCCCGCTACTCCTGAGGGCAGCGCAGCTCTGCTGCCGCGAGCAGTCTATGCGATCGAAGCCTACGATGGGGAGGGCGATGGGCAGAACGATGGAGAGAGCGAAGCGGCCCTGGATCGTATCGGCTGGTCTGCCGTAGTGTGAAGCGAACGCCAAAGGAAGGAGAGGTGGGGTGACCGAGAGTTCCCGAGAGGCCGCGCTGACCGGCGGCTGCCAGTGCGGCGCGCTGCGCTACGCGCTCTATGTCGTGCCGAAAAAGGGCGTGCACCTTTGCCATTGCCGCATGTGCCAGAAGGCGGTCGGCGGGCCTTTCGCCGCGCTGGCACCCGTCAGCCTGGAGGATTTCGCCTGGACCCGTGGCGAGCCCGGCACCTTCGCCAGCTCCTCCGTCGCGCTACGCGACTTCTGTGCCAACTGCGGCACGCCGCTCACCTTCCGCTATCGGGACAGCGGGCGCATCAACGTGACCGTCGGCAGCCTCGACCGGCCGCAGGATGTACCGCCGGAGCTGCACTTCGGGATCGAGGGCCGTATCGCCTGGCTCGACGGCATCGCAGGCCTGCCGACCGAATCGACCGAGAACCATATGACGGCCGACCGTCAGGCCAAGCTGGTCAACCACCAGCATCCCGACCACGAGACGGCTGACGACTGGACGCCGCGCTCCGCGGGATCCTGATCATCTTCATGCAACATCGTCAAACATGAGCCGAACTCCTTGCATTGCAATACGATTGGGTCGTCTTTTGGCGCTGCTCATGTTGGCGGATTGCGCGGCAGCGCCGGAGCCTTCGGGGGGTGAAGCCTTGACCGATCCGCCGGCCTTTCGCCTTGCCGACCTGAATGGCGACGGGGCCGTCTCGGCGGCTGAGTGGGAGCAGCGGATCGAGGCGCTATTCGGGATCTTGGATGACGACGCCAGCGGTTTTGTCGAATTCGAGGAACTGGGCCGCCGGTTCGGCAGGCTCGACGAGGACGGCGACGGCCTGATCGAGATCGAGGAGATGGGGGTCCTGGCTGCCACCGCCGACCGGGACGGCGACGGCGGGCTCTCCGACGACGAGCTTGCCGGCTTCGACTGGCAGGCGACCGGCATCGATGCCAACCTTGATGGACGCATAAGCCGCAGCGAGTTCCGGCGGCCGCAGCGGCGCACCTTCGACAATTTCGACCGCGATGAGGACGACCTCCTTCAGGCCGACGAGGTCGACGACCCGAACCGCTTTCCGATCGTCAGCTTCTAGTCCAATAAACCGTCAGATCGGCACCAGGTCCTCGTCTTCCTCCGCGCGCGGCATGAGCTCCAGGCGGCCGGTCTTCTCGTAAGGCACCGTCCGTTCGATCAAACCGCTCAGGTAGGCGAGCCCGTCGATCCGGTAGTTGAGGTCGCCCTGGCGCCCCAGCGCGAGCATCTGCTGCACCAGGTCGATCAGATTGATCGAGGCCGTGACCGGTACCTTCGCCTCGCCAAGGCTCGGAACCGTTACCGCTTCGTTTGTGAAGCCGTCGGCAAAGGGCTGGCCATTGAGTTCGAGATTGAAGGTCAGGCCGTCGAGCGGCAGTTCGAAGTTGTTCGGGTTGCGGATGCGGAGATCGACCTGCAATTCCTGGTCCACCAGGCCGCCGCCGACGAGCCGGACGTTGCTCAGGCTGACTTCCGGCGGCACTGCATCATCGAAGGCTGCGCAGGCGGTCAGGGATAACAGAAGCCAAAGAGCCAGGCATCGGGCGCCGCTTCGGAGCATGGGGGTCTCCTCAACTAAATGGCCTTGCAAGCTCACACCGATCCAGGCTGCCGCGCGGGCGAGGCCGCCCGAGCCGCTTTGCAAGGCGTTGCTACAACTGTCGTATTACGTCGCTTCGGCAAATGCATCCGAAATCGATTGTCTACATGCAATCGGCCGCTTGCTGGCCGCGCGCGACTCTGGCGCGATGCAGCCGCCGTCGTGCAGGAAGGCTGGGCCCGCTCGACCCAGGCTTGTCCGATTCACGCTTATCAGAACCGGGCTCACCCTCCCCAGACAACCAATCATCCACAGATATCACGACCGCTGGGGTGATGGTCGTCACTCTTTGCGGCGATAATGGGTCCGGCGGCGGCCATGACATCCGAATCTCTACAGCACCCCCGTTGAAGCGGGCCCGGCAGCCGACTACTTCAAGCGCGAGAAGGGAAGGGGGCGGCCTCGTGTAAAGGTTGATCGTCGCCCGCTGCCGACCTACAGAACTCAACGTTCAACCAATCCGAAAGCAAGGAAAGAGGTAAACTGATGAGGCGACGGAAATTCCTGACATCCGTTGGCGCCGCGGCGCTGGCCGGCTGTTCGCTCTGCGCGGCCCGTATCGCGAGTGCGGCCGAAGGCGCTCACTGGACCTATGAGGGCGCGGAGGGGCCCGAGAACTGGGCCAAGCTCTCCGAAGACTTCCAGGTCTGCGGCGCCGGCGCCGAGCAATCGCCGATCGACCTGACCAATCCGACCCCCGGCGTGCTGGGCGATGTCGCGGTCAATTGGCAGACCAGCAAGCTCCATGTCGTCAACAACGGCCACACGATCCAGGCCAACATGGATGCCGGCAGTCACATCACCCTGCAGGGCAAGCGTTTCGACCTGAAGCAGTTCCACTTCCATCACCCCAGCGAACATCTGGTGGGCGGCAATGCCCAGCCCATGGAGCTGCACTTCGTGCACGCGGCCGAGGACGGCTCGCTGGCCGTGCTCGGCGTTTTCATGGTCGAGGGCGCCGCCAACGACACCATCGGAACGATCTGGAAGGCCATGCCGAAGCAAAAGGGCGAGGCCAAAACGGACGACATCGTCGTGCCGGGCCATCTGCTTCCCGCCGGGCGCTCCTTCTACCGCTATGCCGGCTCGCTCACCACGCCGCCCTGCAGCGAGGTCGTGACCTGGACCGTCTACGCCGACCCGATCGAGGTCTCAGGGGCGCAGATCAAGGACTTCGCGGCGCTCTATCCCAACAATGCCCGGCCAGCGCAGGCCATGAACCGACGTTTCCTGCTGAGCACGTTCTAACCCTTCGCACGCCTGGCCCGGCGACCACCGCCGGGCCAGGCGTGCGCCCGCGATCGGCATCGATTTGCCCACAGCCTGTGGATAAGATAATCGGGATAAGTCATTGATCCCGGCCGTCCCGGGCCGTGACAGACTCCAAGCGGCCGTGGAATAAACAGGGCCATGCCGCACGCCGATTTCGTCCATCTCAGGGTTCATTCCGCCTATTCGCTGTCGGAGGGGGCGATCAAGCTGAAGGACCTGGTCGGCGCCTGTCAGCGCCAGGCCATGCCAGCGGTGGCTGTGACCGACAGCGGCAACCTTTTCGGCGCCCTCGAATTCTCGATGGCGGCGGCGGACGCGGGCCTGCAACCGATCATCGGCTGCCAGATCAGGCTCGGCCGCGACGAGCCGGCGGCGCACAACGGCAATAAGGCGGCGCCGGACGAGATCGTACTGCTGGCGCAGAACGAGACCGGCTACCGCAACTTGCTGAAACTGGTCAGCCTGTCCTTCATGGAAAGTGATCCGGGCGAGGTCGCGCAGGTCGGCTGGGACGATCTCGGCCGCCACGCCGAGGGCCTGATCGCACTTAGCGGCGGCTTTAAGGGTCCGATCGGCCGCCTGCTGCTTGCCGGCCAGGACGAGGCAGCGGGAGAGGCGCTCGCCAAGCTGGCCGGCTTTTTCCCAGGCCGGTTCTATGTCGAGATCAGTCGCCTCGGCCTGGCCGAGGAAGGGCAGATCGAGGAGCGGCTGATCGACCTCGCCTACGCCCAGGATCTGCCGCTGGTGGCGACCAACGAGGCCTTCTTCCTCGAAGCCAACATGTACGAGGCGCACGACGCGCTGCTCTGTATTGCCGAGGGGGCCTACGTCGGGCAGACCGACCGTCGCCGGCTGCGGCCCGACTTCCGCCTGAAAAGCCCCGAGGAAATGGCCGCGCTCTTCGCCGATCTGCCGGAGGCGCTGCAGAACACGCTGGTGATCGCCCGGCGCTGCGCCTTCCGGCCGGTGAAGATCGATCCCATTCTGCCGGCCTTCCCGACGGCCGCCGGGCGCAGCGAGGCGGAGGAGCTGAGAAGCCAGGCCAAAGCCGGTCTGCGTCTACGCCTGGAAAACCAGGTCTTTACCGCCGAGATGGACGAGGCGGCGCGCGCTGCGGCGGCCCGACCCTATGAGGAGCGGCTCACCTACGAACTCGGCGTTATCGCGCAGATGGGCTTTCCCGGCTACTTCCTGATTGTCGCCGACTTTATCAAATGGGCCAAGCAGCAGGGCATCCCGGTCGGGCCGGGGCGCGGCTCCGGTGCCGGCTCGGTGGTCGCCTGGGCCTTGACCATCACGGACCTCGATCCGCTGCAGTGGGGCCTGCTATTCGAGCGCTTCCTCAATCCCGACCGCATATCGATGCCCGACTTCGACGTCGACTTCTGCCAGGAGGATCGCGACCGGGTGATCCACTATGTGCAGGAGAAGTACGGCCTCGACCGGGTTGCCCAGATTATCACCTTCGGAAAGCTGCAGGCTCGCGCGGTGATCCGCGACGTGGGCCGCGTGCTGCAGATGCCCTATCCGCAGGTCGATCGGATCTGCAAACTGATCCCAAACAACCCGGCCAACCCGGTCTCGCTGCAGCAGGCCATCGACGGCGAGCCCCTGTTGCAGGAGATGCGCGACCAGGATCCAACGGTCCATCGTCTCATCGACATGGCCCTCAAGCTGGAGGGCCTTTACCGCCACGCCTCGACACACGCCGCCGGCGTGGTGATCGGCGACCGGCCGCTGGACGAGCTGATCCCGCTCTACCGCGATCCGCGCTCGGAGATGCGGGTCACTCAGTTCAACATGAAGTTCGTCGAGCTGGCTGGCCTGGTGAAGTTCGATTTCCTAGGTCTCAAGACCCTGACCGTACTGGCCCGCGCCCGCGACCTGATCCGCCAGCGCGAGCCCGACTTCGATCTCGACACGCTACCGCTCGACGACGCCAAGGCCTACGAGATGATCGGCCATGGCGACACGGTCGGCGTGTTCCAGCTGGAAGGCTCGGGCATGCGCGACATGCTGAAGCGGCTCAGGCCGGACCGCTTCGAGGACATCATCGCCGTGGTCGCGCTCTACCGGCCGGGGCCGATGGACAACATCCCCAGCTTCATCAGCCGCAAACACGGCGAGGAGGCGCCCGACTACCTCTATCCGACCCTCGAAGGGATCCTGAAGGAGACCTTCGGCATCATGATCTACCAGGAACAGGTCATGCAGATCGCCCAGGAACTGGCCGGTTTCAGCCTTGCCCAGGCCGACTTGCTGCGCCGCGCCATGGGCAAGAAGATCAAGTCGGAGATGGAGGCACAGCGCAAAACCTTCGTCGAGGGCGCGGTGGCGCGCGGCGTGCCGGAGGCCAAGGCGGCGGCGATCTTCGAGCAGGTCAACAAGTTCGCCGGCTACGGCTTCAACAAGAGCCACGCGGCGGCCTATGCCCTGGTCGCCTATCAGACGGCCTACCTGAAAGCCAACTATCCAGTCGAGTTCCTTGCCGCCTCCATGACTTTCGACATGGGCAACACCGATAAGCTGAACGTCTTCCGGCAGGAGCTGGACCGCCTCGGCATTCCCCTGCTGACGCCGGACGTGAACCGCTCCCAGGCGGACTTTGCCGTGGAGCAGTCGGCAGACGGGGGCCCAGGGGAAGGCCGGGCGATCCGCTATGCCCTGGCCGCGGTAAAGAACGTCGGCGAGGCCGCCATGAAGGCGCTCGTGCGGGAGCGGGACGAGCAGGGGCCCTTCAAGGATCTCGGCGACTTCGCCACGCGGCTCGACAACCACGTGCTCAACAAGCGGCAGATCGAGAACCTGGCCTGCGCCGGCGCCTTCGATCGCCTTTGCCCGAACCGGCGGCAGATCTACGAGGGCGCCGACGTACTGACCCGCCATGCCGCGGCGGCGGCCAGCGAACGGGCGTCGGCTCAGACCAACCTCTTCGGCGAGGCGGCCGGCGATGCACAGGTCACGATCGCGCTGCCGCTGGTGCCCGACTGGCCGGAGAGCGACCGGCTGCAGCACGAGTTCGACGCCATCGGCTTCTACCTCTCGGCCCATCCGCTGCAGGCCTACGGCAAGACCCTGGAGCGCCTGAAGGTGGTCAGCTATGGCGAGCTGGCGCGCGATTTCGAGCGCAACCCCGGACGCAAGAAGCTGGCCGGCATCGTGATCGGCAAGAAGGAGCGCACCTCCAAGCAGGGCAAGCGCTTTGCCTTCGTGCAGCTCTCCGACACGACCGGGATCTACGAGATCGTCGTCTTCTCCGAGGCCTTGAGCGACGCGCGCGAGCTGCTCGAGGGCAGCGATGCCCTGCTGCTGACCGTCGAGGTGCGGGCCGAGGGCGAGGAACTGCGCCTCATGGCCCAAGCCATCGCGCCGCTCGACCGCGCCGTGGCCTCGGCGGCGGCCGGCCTTCGCCTCTTCCTACGCGACCCCGAACCGCTGCCGCACCTCAAGTCCGTGCTGGCCCGCGACGGCAACGGCTCGGCAGGGGGCGAGGGAGCGGCAGTGGCTGGGCGTGCCAAGATCGCCTTCGTCCTCGGCCTCTCCGACGGACAGGAAGCCGAGATGGAGCTGCCCGGCGGCTACCACCTCTCACCCCAACTCCGCCAGGCCATTAAAGCGATCCCGGGGGTCGTCGTTCAGGATATCTGAAGGTCTCAACGGGGGCGGCAAACCGGCGAGATATACCGCGATGGCGACAAGCGTCGCGTGCGCGTGTTTCCATCTGGGTGTGCACTGCCTGTGGGCGCAGCTTCTCCAGACAGCCTGAGGCAATCGATTAAGGAACGATATCGATCGGCAGATATGGGTTGACGACGTTCGGTCTTATATATAACTAATAAGTTATGGAACAAATCGATTATACGACACAACCACAGCACCTTGACGCGATCTTCGCCGCGCTTGCCGATCCGACGCGGCGGGCGATCCTGTCGCGCTTGGCGGCCGGCGAGGCGTCGGTGAATGAGATTGCTGCGCCGTTTGAGATGAGCCAGCCGGCGGTGTCGAAGCATCTGAAAGTGCTGGAACGGGCGGGTTTGATCGAACGGGATGTCGACAAACAGCGCAGGCCGGCACGGCTGAAGGCTGAGCCCATGGCGGCGGCGGTCAGTTGGCTCGAAGAGTTCAAAGAATTCTGGTCGTCGAGTTTCGATCAGCTCGATGGCCTGCTGGAAGAGTTGCAGAAGGCTGAGAAGAAGGGGCCAAAGGAATGAGTGATTTGCCGACCTATGTGTTGGAGCGGGTCTTCGATGCGCCGCGTGAGCTGGTATGGAAGACCTGGACCGATCCGGAGCTGCTACCGCGCTGGTACGGGCCAAGGGTGGAGACGGTCATCCATCGCCTTGAGTTGAAACCCGGCGGGCTGTGGCTTTTGGAAATGAAGATGGGCGGCAATTCCAACTATCAACGGGTCGAGTATACCGACGTGACGCCAACGGAGCGGCTGGTCTGGTTGCACTCCAATTCGGATGCGGACTGGAACGTCATCTCCAATCCGATGATGGCGGACTGGCCGCGGGTACTGCTGACAACGGTGACGCTCGAGGAAGATGGCGGTCGGACCAAGATGCGCCTGACCTGGGTGCCGCATGAGGCGAGCGAAGCTGAGGTCGCCTGTTTTGCCGCGGCGATGGCCGGCATGGACAAGGGCTGGGGCGCCGGTATGGAGTTGCTCGCGGAGCTGCTGGCCGAACTGCAGGCTTGACAGGATTGTCGGACGTTTGCGGCTCGTGGGTTTGCTCAGCTGGGCTTGGTGCCTTCTCTTCGGTACGCTCGCGCCATGGCCAAAGTTTCGCTTCTTCATACGGCCGAGGTTCACGTCGCGACCTTTCGGAGGTTGCTCGGCGAGATGGCTCCGAATCTGGAGCAGAGCCACGCGGTGCACGCGGAGTGGTTGGCGGAGGCGCGCGAGTCGGGTCTGACGGCTGCGCTGCGTGACAGAGTGGGGGGATTTTTGGCCGGGCAGGCGACCGCGGCAGATGCCGTGCTCTGCACCTGCTCGACGCTGGGCCCGCTGGCCGACGAGCTGGCCGCAGACCACGCCAACGTGGTGCGGATCGATCGCCCGCTGATGCGGAAGGCCGCCGAGCACGAGGGCACGATCCTCGTCGCCCTTTGCCTGGAAAGCACCCTTTCGCCGACACTCGAGCTGCTGCGCGAGGCCTTCGACGAAAAGGGCAGGCCTCTCGATCATCGCGTGGTCCTCTGCCAGGAGGCCTGGGTGCATTTCGAAGCGGGAGATATGGAGGCCTTCGGCCGTGCCATCGCCGAGAACGTCAGGGGCGCGTGCGAGGGGCTGGAGCGTTGCGGCTGCGTCGTCCTGGCGCAGGCCTCCATGGTGGTCGCCGAGCCTCATCTCGCGGATCTCGGGGTGCCGGTTTACTCGTCCCCTAGGTTGGCGGCCGAAGCGGTGGTTAAGGCCGCGATGTCCCTTGCCAGCAGCGCGTAGGGCGCAATAGCGGCAGCGTATTGCGCCGGCTGATCTGGAACACCAGGCTTTCGGTGGGTCACGCTTTGTTAATCCACCCTACAGAATGGTGCGGGTTAGGCGTGGCCTCCTACAGCCTCGCCTAGGCGCGCCGTGCCGCGATCAGCATCCAGGCGGCGATCAGTGCGGCGACGAGCGTGCCGGGAGCGGACCACCAGACGGGCGCGACGACCCCGTCAACGACGATTTGGATGCCCAGGATCAGGCGAATCAGATGGGCGATGGCGCCGGCGGCGAAGAAGGCGCCGGCGAAGTAGAGGGCAGCCTTCTGCATGGGAGGTCTCGCTTGCATGGTTTCGCACCTCGGCGATGTACAGCATGGCACCGGGCGCGGCTTACATCCACTTTCCGACCTGACAGGCCTTTGCGACATTGACCTGGGTCAAGCTGGAACTTTCGTTTGGTCGCTGTCGCTTGGCGTCGGATACTGCGCTGAAATCGTTCCAATATCACGGTAGGCGGAGAGGCGCGGTTTGAGCTCATGCTAACGGACATTCTTTCCGCCCTGGCGCTCGAGCCGGTGGCCCTGGCGTTCTGCCTGCTGGCCGTCTTCGCCGGCGCCTATCTCAAGGGCTACACCGGCTTCGGTGCCTCGATGCTGTGGGTCACCAGCCTGTCGCTGGTGCTGCCGCCGCTGCAGGTCATCCCTATGGTCCTGATGTTCGAGGTGGCGACCAGCCTCTTCCTATTGCCGCAGATCTGGCAGGACGTGCGCTGGCGCTCGATCGCTGCCTTGCTGATCGGAACCTGGATCGCCACCCCCTTTGGCATCTATGCCCTGGCGAACCTGCCCGCCACGCCGATCCGGCTGGCTCTCGCGGTCGTGGTCTTCGCCGCCGCCATCCTGATCCTGCGCGGCTTCGCCCTGCAGCGGGAGCCGAACGCGCCAGCCACGGTCGGGGTCGGTCTGATGGCCGGTACCCTGAACGGCAGCATGGGCATCGTCGGCCCGCCGGTGATCCTCTTCTACTTTTCCTCGCCCATCGGCGTTGTCGCCGGCCGGGCCTCGATCATCGCCTATTTCATTGGGACGGATACTGTGGGCACGGCGATGTTCGCCGCGCAGGACCTCATCGCCGCCAGCGTCTATTGGCGAACGGCCGTTTTCCTACCGCTTCTGTTCCTGGGCGTGGCCATTGGCCACCGGGGCTTCCTCAAGACCGATCCGGAGACCTTCAAGAAGCTCGCGCTCTTCGTCCTCATGGCGCTTTCCATCGCCCTGGTCGCCCGAGCCCTTTGGGCGTCGTGAGCCTGGATCTCAGCTGGGAAGCGGGCAGAGGAGCGGCGAGAGCAGGCGCCTCTTTCCCCTTGCCTTTTGGGGTCTTGGCGGCTATCACCCCGGCCCATAAGCCACACGCGGGTCTTGCGGCTTCCGGGGGAGACATCCCCGGGGTCGCTCCGGTGTCCGGATCTCCGGATGGAACAGCCCGCGGCGGAGCAACCGGAAAAGAGGACAGCATGGCTACGCCTACCTTCACCATGCGCCAGCTCCTGGAAGCTGGCGTGCACTTCGGTCACACCACCCGGCGCTGGAACCCGCAGATGGAGCCCTTCATCTTCGGCGAGCGCAATGGCGTCCACATCATCGATCTCGAGCAGACCGTACCGATGCTGCACCGGGCGCTCGACTTCGTCCGCGAGACCGTGGCCGGCGGCGGCCGGGTGCTCTTCGTCGGCACCAAGCGGCAGGCCAGTGAGCAGATCTCGGACTCAGCCAAGAAGTGCGGCCAGTACTACGTCAACCACCGCTGGCTCGGCGGCATGCTGACCAACTGGAAGACAATTTCCAATTCGATCAAGCGGTTGCGCGTGGTCGAGGAGCGTCTGGCTGAGGAAAACATCGGCCTTACCAAGAAGGAGCTGCTCAACCTGACGCGCGAGCGCGACAAGCTTGAGCGGGCGCTCGGCGGCATCAAGGAAATGGGCGGTCTGCCCGACGTGCTCTTCGTGATCGATACCAACAAGGAGCACATCGCCGTCGCCGAGGCGGCGAATCTCAACATTCCCGTGGTCGCGGTGGTCGATTCCAACTCCGACCCGCGTGGCGTGACCTTCCCGGTGCCCGGCAACGACGACGCCCTGCGTGCCATCGAGCTCTACTGCCGCCTGGTCGCCGAAGCGGTGCTCGGCGGCATTCAGCAAGAGGTGCTGGCGAGCGGCGGCGACACGGGCGAGGCGGTGGAAGCCCCCGAGGAGACCATTCCAGAGCCCGCCGCCCAGGCCCCCGCTGCGGAAGCCCCAACTACAGAAGCCCCCCCGGCCGAGGGCGCGCCGAGCGAGGCTGCACCCGCGGAAACGGCCGCTCCCGACGCCGAGCAGGGCGAGGCCAAGGGCGCCGATGCACCGGCGGCGAGCGAGGAGGCTCCTACCAGCGAAGCGCCGACTGGCGAATCCCCCGCCGAGGAATCGCAGGAGCAGCCCGAAGCGAAAACCGCTTAGATAGGCGTAGCAGAGTTTCTATTCTGCTGAATCAGTATATTGCTAGCGAAATCTGAGACAGAAGGTGAACTATGGTCGAGATCACTGCCGCCCTCGTTAAGCAGCTTCGCGAGACCAGTGGCGCCGGCATGATGGATTGCAAGAAAGCGCTGACCGAGACCGATGGCGACGTCGAATCGGCGGTCGACTGGCTGCGCAAGAAGGGCCTGGCGGCCGCCGCCAAGAAGGCCGGGCGCGTCGCCGCCGAGGGCCTGGTCGGCGTGGCAACCGACGGTCCGCGCGGCGCCGTCGTCGAGGTCAATGCCGAGACCGACTTCGTCGCCCGCAACGATAAATTCCAGGCCTTCGTCGGCCAGGTCGCCAGCCTGGCCTTGGACGCCGGCGGCGATACGGAGGCCCTCAAGGCCGCGGCCTATCCCGAGCGCGGCCACAGCGTTTCCGAGGAGCTGACCCAGCTGATCGCCACCGTCGGCGAGAACATGAACCTGCGGCGCAGCGCTATGCTGGAGGTCGGCCAGGGCGTGGTGGCTGCCTACATGCACAACCAGACCGCGCCGGACCTGGGCAAGATCGGCGTCCTGGTTGCCCTGGAGTCGGGCGGCGACGCGGCCGAGCTGGCCAAGCTCGGCAAACAGATCGCCATGCACGTGGCCGCCGCAGCGCCGCAGTCGGTCTCGCGCGACGATCTCGACCCCGGCGCCCTGGAGCGCGAGCGCGACGTGCTGGCCGAGCAGGCGCGGGCCTCCGGCAAGCCAGAAGAGATCATCGAAAAGATGGTCGAAGGTCGCCTGCGCAAGTTCTACGAGGAAGTCTGCCTGCTCGAGCAGGTTTTCGTCATCGACGGCGAGAACAAGGTAAACAAGGTGCTGGAGCAGGCCGGCAAGGACCTGGGCTCGCCGGTCAAGGTGGCCGGCTTCGTCCGCTTCCTGCTGGGCGAGGGCGTCGAGCGGGAAGAGAGCGATTTCGCCGCCGAGGTCGCGGCACAGCTCGGTCAGTAGGAGAGGGGCTAAAGCCATCTTGCCGCCACACTGGCGGTAGAGAAGAGGCGCCCAACGGGCGGTAGGAACCAGGGTGACGGGAAACAGGTGGGCTGGGAGGCCCGGTCGAAAGAACCGATGAGCAAAGCTCCGCAGTACCAGCGCATCCTTTTGAAGATCTCGGGCGAGGCCCTGATGGGCGGCCGGGACTACGGGCTCGATCCCGAGACCGTCCAGCAGATCGCACAGGATGTCCTGGCGGTCCACAAGCTGGGCGTGGAAATCTGCCTGGTGGTGGGTGGCGGCAACATCTTCCGCGGCCTTTCCGGCGCGGCCGACGGCATGGAGCGCGCCTCGGCCGACTACATGGGCATGCTGGCCACGGTGATCAATGCGCTGGCGCTGCAGAACGAGCTGGAGAAGCTCGACGTCCCGACCCGCGTGCTCTCGGCGATCCCCATGGCCACGGTGGCCGAACCCTACATCCGACGCCGCGCGATCCGCCATATGCAAAAGGGTCGGGTGGTGATCTTCGGGGCCGGCACCGGCAATCCCTTCTTCACGACCGATACGGCAGCGGCACTGCGCGCCTCGGAGATGGGCTGCGGCGTGCTGCTCAAGGGCACCAAGGTGGACGGCGTCTACGAGGACGACCCGGTCCGCGTGCCGGACGCCAAGCGCTACGACAGCCTGACCTACATGCAAGTCTTGTCACAGGACCTGGCGGTGATGGACCATTCCGCCATATCGCTTGCCCGTGAAAACAACATCCCCATACTGGTATTCTCGATTTACGACGCGGGGGCCATCGTCGATGTCCTCTGCGGCGAAGGGCGGTTTACGATCATCAAAAACAAGGAGTAGATCGTGGCAGACCCGGACGTAAAAGACTTGAAAAGACGTATGGACGGCGCCATCGAAGCATTGCGCCGAGAGTTTGCAGGGCTGCGCACCGGCCGCGCCTCGGCCAGCCTGCTGGAGCCGATCATGGTGCCGGCCTATGGCGCCTCGATGCCACTGAACCAGGTGGCGACCATCTCCGTGCCGGAGCCGCGCATGATTACGGTCCAGGTCTGGGACCGTTCGCTCGCCGGCGCGGTAGAGAAGGCGATCCGCGAGTCCGACCTGGGGCTCAATCCCGCGGCCGAGGGTCAGATGATCCGGGTGCCGATCCCGATGCTTTCGGAGGAGCGCCGCGTCGAACTTTCCAAAGTCGCCGGCAAATACGCCGAGCAGGCCCGCGTCGCCGTGCGCAACGTGCGCCGGGATGGTATGGATAACCTGAAGCGCATGGAAAAGGATCACGAGATCTCCTCGGACGAACACCACCTCTGGTCGGACGAGATCCAGGAGATGACCGATGCGCATATCAAGTTGATTGACGAGACGCTGGCCCAGAAAGAAGAAGAAATCATGCAGGTATAGTGCGATGGAGCTGGTCGATCCTTCCCCGGCGCCGCCTGCCCATATCGCCATCATCATGGATGGTAACGGCCGCTGGGCACGGCAGCGGGGCCTGCCGCGCACGGCGGGTCATCGCCAGGGCGCCGAAGCTGCGCGGCGCGCTGTCGAAGGCGCCATCGAGGCAGGGGTCTCCTACCTGACCCTGTTCAGCTTCTCCTCGGAGAACTGGAGCCGGCCGGCGTCCGAGGTGCAGGAGCTAATGGGCCTGCTGAAGCGCTACCTGCAGAGCGAGATCGCTGAGCTGCACAAGAACGGTGTGCGGCTGAAGGTGATCGGTGATCGCGCGCGTCTCACCGACGACATCACCAGCCTAATCGAAGAGGGCGAGGAACGGACCCGCCACAATGACAAGCTCTGCCTCACCATGGCCTTGAGCTATGGTGGCCGGCAGGAGATCGTCGATACGGCGCGCCGCCTGGCGCAAGCCGCCGTCGCCGGAGAGATCGATCCGGCGGCGATCGACGAGGCGCAGTTCGCCGCACGTCTCTTCACCCATGACCTGCCCGATCCCGATCTGCTGATTCGCACCAGCGGTGAGCAGCGCATCAGCAACTTCCTGCTCTGGCAGCTGGCCTATAGCGAGCTGGTCTTCGTCGACACGCTCTGGCCGGACTTCACGGCCGACCATCTGGGCGCGGCGATCCGCGAGTACCAGCGGCGTGACCGACGCTACGGCGCGGCGTTCAGCTCGGGCTGAGCGGCACGACCGCGAGGGGATTTTCATGCCGTGCTGCGCCAACAGCCACGCACCAAGGGGCGGGCGGTGACCGACTCGACCGCCGGCAGCCATGACGAACCGCCGTTGAAGCCCCCATCCGAGGAAGGACCCAATGTTCGTTTGAGTAGGTGGCTCGTCTCGCGGTGTGTATTCCGAGGATTGCGCCGGATGGGCCGGTGCCGAGCCTCAACCACAGGAGACGAGCCGTGAACCAGAATACGCTTTTTGTCG